>ENA-ORMS01000475-ORMS01000475.1-human-gut-metagenome-genome-assembly--contig:-NODE-475-length-40114-cov-5.281585_pt1 | contig 40114 bp, 40 predicted proteins | sample MGYA00242104_ERZ508997 | MGnify/ENA primary metagenome ERZ508997 (study PRJEB26280, sample SAMEA2338704) | human gut metagenome | biome: human gut; feature: human-associated habitat; material: faeces...
CTGCGCGCACTTGACACAAACTCGGCATGCGCAAAAAGCGTGCGCAGAAATGAGGTTAAAAATGGCAATACTGGTTACAGGTGGCGCCGGATTTATCGGCAGCCATACCGTGGTTGAATTACAGGATGCAGGATATGATGTGGTAGTGGTTGATAATCTTTGCAATGCCAGCGAAAAGGCGCTTTCCAGAGTGGAAAAGATTACCGGAAAGCCGGTTACTTTTTACAAGGCAGATATTCTGGACAGAGAGACATTAAACAAGATCTTTGATCAGGAAAAGATTGACAGCTGCATTCATTTTGCAGGACTGAAATCCGTAGGGGAATCCGTTCAAAAGCCCTGGGAATATTATGAGAATAATATTGCAGGTACGCTGACCCTTTTGGATGTGATGCGGCAGCATGGCGTGAAGAACATCATCTTCTCCTCCTCGGCAACGGTTTACGGGGATCCGGCGATGATCCCGATCACAGAGGAGTGTCCCAAGGGACAGTGCACCAATCCTTACGGCTGGACCAAATCCATGCTGGAACAGGTTCTCACAGATATGCAGAAGGCAGACCCCGAATGGAATGTGATCCTGCTTCGCTACTTTAATCCTATCGGAGCACATAAGAGCGGTACCATCGGTGAAAACCCCAACGGCATCCCCAACAATCTGATGCCTTACATTACACAGGTAGCGGTAGGCAAGCTGAAGGAGCTTGGCGTTTTCGGAAATGATTATGATACCCATGACGGAACCGGCGTGAGAGATTATATTCATGTGGTAGATCTGGCAAAGGGTCATGTAAAGGCTTTAAAGAAGATCGAAGAAAAGGCCGGACTTTGCATTTACAATCTGGGAACCGGCGTAGGCTACAGCGTTCTTGATATTGTGAAGAATTTTGAGGAGGCCACCGGCAAAAAGATCCCCTATGTGATCAAACCCCGCCGCCCGGGCGACATTGCAACCTGCTACTCTGATGCATCCAAGGCAAAGAGAGAGCTTGGCTGGGAAGCACAGTACGGGATCAAGGAGATGTGCGAGGATTCCTGGAGATGGCAGAGCATGAACCCTAACGGGTATGACGATTAAACAGGCAAAATAAAGGCGTTTCAAAAAAAGAGTTCCGCTTGCGGAACTCTTTTTTTGAAATGCAGAAGCTGCGGGTACAGCGTTAAGCTACATAGCAGTACATAAAGATAAAATGGCAGAAGCTTCCGCCCATCACAAACAGATGGAAGATTTCATGAGAGCCGAAATATTCATGCTTTGCATTGAAAAGAGGAAGCTTCAAGGCATAGATGACGCCGCCGATGGTGTAGATGACGCCGCCGGCAAGAAGCCAGCCAAAGGCTGCATGGGGGAGCTGATTGTAGAGCGTGCCAAAGACTGCCACACAAACCCAGCCCATAGCAATATAGATAATGGAAGAAAACCATTTAGGGCAGGTGATCCAGCAGGCCTTTAAAATCATGCCGAAAGCAGCAAGGCCCCAGACGATGGCAAGCATAGTGTAGCCGATCTTTCCGCCAAGGACGATCAGGCAGACGGGAGTATAGGAACCGGCGATCAGCACAAAGATCATCATATGGTCAAGCTTTCGGAAAATACGGAGCGGCCGCCCATCCAGATTCAGGGAATGATAAGTGGCGCTTGCCCCGTAAAGCAGAACCATGCTGATGGCAAAGACGGTCATGGCAGCCAGCATATGAGGCTGTGAGGAAAGGGCCGCCTTAACAAGAAGGGGCGCCGCTGCAACTAAGGTTATCATCATGGCCACAAAATGAGTAATGGCGCTTCCTGGTTCTCGAATTGTAATTTGCATTAGGATACCTCCATTCTTTATAACATCATATACGCAACAAGTAGTTTTCATAACTACATTAAATATATTATGATACTACTACACAATATTTCCTGTGTCAAATCCTTTTATGCAGTTTAAAATAGGAAAAAAGGAATAGATGGTAAGGAACGCTCATATACTGAATTTGGGCTGATCAGTCTTCCTCAATGACATGGATCTCCAGATAATCAAAATCAATGGTTTCCATAAAATTATCCTGATAAAAACGAGTTTTAGAATGACGCTGAAAGTCAGAAACGGTGGCGTCGAGCCAGATGGGCTTCCCCAAGTCGAACTGGGAGCAGACTTCATCCAGGGCATGAAAAATCTTGTGGGTGCGGGTATCTGCAGTGGCATCGCAGATCACAGTATCCTTCAGCATGCGGTTGTCTTTAAAGATCTTGGCCCATAAACGAAACATAAACACCTCCTGCACAGTTTTCTGATGCCTGTTATCTTCTGCCATTATAGCAGAGCAATAAGAAATTCACAATCATTAAAAAAGGATTAAAATACTGTGAAAAGCTACATTATTGGGAAGAAATATGTTAAGATAAACATAAGGTTGCGGCTTATTCAAGCGGGGGCGGAAATAAGCGCGGATACATAATAGAAAGGTATAAAGGGGAAATGGCAAAATGGAGTTACGAGTAGAGCGGGACAGCGACATTGACAGCTGGAAAGAGGTCATTTTGATCTATAATTCTGCGCTGAAGCAGATATCCACCAAGCTGGAGATCTTAAATGACGAGTTTCAGCATGTACACAGATACAATCCCATTGAACACATTAAGTCCAGGATCAAGACCTCGGAGAGCATTGTAAAGAAGCTTAAAAGGCATGGCTACGAGTCTACCATCCAGAATATGATCCAGTATGTGAATGATATTGCAGGGATCAGAGTCATCTGCTCCTTTACTTCGGATATTTACCGGATTGCAGAGATGATCAGCAACCAAAGCGATATTAAGGTGATCTCGGTGAAGGATTACATTGTGAATCCCAAGCCCAGCGGATATAAGAGCTATCATATGCTGGTGACGGTGCCGGTATATCTTTCTGACAGGATCGTGGATACCAAGGTGGAAATACAGATCAGAACGGTAGCAATGGACTTCTGGGCAAGCCTAGAGCATAAGATCCACTATAAATTTGAGGGAAACGCTCCGGAGCACATCAAAAATGAACTGGTGGACTGTGCGAAAATGGTTTCGGCGCTGGATGCGAAAATGCTTTCCCTGAATGAAGAGGTACAAAGCCTCAGCGAGGATGAGGGATATTGAAAAACTGACTGGAACCTGATACAGATCAAATAAGCGGAAGTGAGCCGCTTGTTTGATCTGTTTTTGCTTTAACAATGGAAAAGGATGAGAACACACGCTGCATGCAAAAAGCCCATAAAATGAGGAGTGCCCAGACACATCGCTGCGCCTGGGCTATTATGAAAAAATTTATCTATTTTGCACTTGTCATTTGTCTTGCTTGATTTAATAATAATATAACCCATAAATATGAACAAACTATGAACACAATATGAAATTATCGTTAATGTTTACAATGATGTAAAAAAATGAAGTTAAAATATGTGCAAAATGCACAAAACGAGCCAGGATAAGACTTTGTTGTAAAAACCAGCTAAAAATGATATGATACAAAGGAATGTAGAACCTTATAGTATATGGTAAGTATGAGGAGGAATTATGGACAACTTCATGGATAAAGTGGCGCAGAAATTAGGCGCACAGGAGATGATAAGAGCCAATGCGGCAGCAGAAGCAGCGGAGCTGGAAAATATGGAAAAACAGCTTACCGTATTTAAGGAGCAGATGGAAAAGTATGATGACTGCCTGCAGGAAATGCGGAAACTGAATTTGAAAAATATAGAAAGCGCACAGGGAGTCCAAAGCCTGGCAGAGAAGGCAGGGGAGAAGCTGGATCAAGCGGTAGGAGAAGTGGAAGCCGCCTCTGTTTCCAGGATCAAGGAAACCTCTGATATTTCTATTGCGGGAATTAACCAGACGCTCAGCGAAAGCCTTGCAAAGATCGCAGAGATCAAGGAAAGCTCGGACAATCTGGAGCAGATCACAGAAAAAATGTCAGGCCTGCAGGAAAAGCAGCAGGAGCTTTTCCAAAATCTGGAAGATTTTCTCCATACGGATAATGTAAAGGTATACCGCAATGTACAGGCGGCAATGATAGAAGAACTGGAAAAACAGACGGCAGAGCTGAAAGAGGGACAGGAGAAAGCTGCAAGCAGCAGTAAGGTGCTTCTTCCCTTTATGATCGTTACCATGATAGTAAGTGTGGCAAACCTGGTGATCATGATCGCAAGAGCCCTAAACCTGTTTTAAGCTTGGAAAGACATGGTGATTTCTATGGAAAAAGAAAGCTTTAAGCCTGGAAATATGCTGTATCCGGTGCCGGCAGTGCTGGTTTCCGTTGCAGATAAGGAGGGAAAGCCCAATGTGTTTACCGTTGCCTGGACAGGGACGGTGTGCAGCGATCCTCCTATGGTGTCCATATCTGTAAGGCCGGAGCGTTATTCCCATGATATGATAGAGGAGACCGGTGAGTTTGTGATCAACCTGACAAACAGGGAGCTTGCATATGCAACGGATTACTGCGGCGTAAAAAGCGGCCGGGATACGGATAAGATAAAGGACATGAAGCTGACCCTTCTGAAGGGTAAGGAAGTGAAGGCTCCCCTGATCGGAGAAAGCCCGGTCAATATTGAATGCAGGGTGGAACAGACCCTGCGCCTTGGAACCCACGATATGTATGTTGCCAGAGTGGTGGCGGTTCATGCAGACCGCAGATATATGGACAAGAAGGGAAAATTCTGGCTGGACAAGGCAGACCTTATGGCGTATTCCCACGGCAGCTATTATACCCTTGGTGAGAAGATCGGAACCTTCGGTTACAGCGTAAAAAAATCATAAATCCAAAGGCAGAGATCATTTTTTGAGCAGACTGCCTCGCACAACAGCATCCTTGCCATACTTCTGGCGGATGGAATCCAGAGTTTTATCGAGTGCGGCCAGCTTTTCCGCAGAAGGAGAAGAGGGGCCGCATTTTTGTGCGCCCGGCAGCGGATCAGCCGGAGAGGAATAGGAGAGAGAACCCTTCAGGGAAGGGTCAAAAAGCGAAAGCTGGAAAGGCTCATCCTTCTCCGTGAGCTTGGAGGTGCGCACGCCCAAAAGCCTTATGGGGGAATGGTTCCAAAGCTCGTCAAATAATCGGCAGGACGCCTCATAAATAGTCTGGGTGGTGTTTGCAGGGGAAGAAAGAACCGCCTGGTGGGAAACACATTTAAAGTCGCTGTACTTGATCTCCACACTGACCATTCCGGCAAACTGTCCGGTTTTGCGAAGCCTTGCGGAAACGCTTTCACACAGAGAAAGAAGGCAGGCAAATGCATCCTGACGGTCTGTAACATCCTTTGCCAGGGTGGTGGAGTTCCCAATGCCCTTCGCTTTTGCAGACACAGATACAACAGGAGAGTCATCGATCCCGTTGGCATAGCGGAAGAGCAAAAGACCATGGCTTTTTAAATGAGCTTCTATAACCTTCTGATCCGCACAGGCCAGATCTCCGATGGTGCGGATCTCAAGCTTTAAAAGAGCCTGTGAGCTGGAATGACCGCACATGTACAGCGAAGAAACGGGGAGCGGCCACATTTTCTCCCTGATCTCATGGGAGTACAGGGTATGTACCTTGTCCGGCTTTTGAAAATCAGATGCCATCTTGGCAAGAACCTTCCTGTCAGAGATCCCGATATTGACAGTAAAGCCAAAGTGTTCCCTGATTTCATCCTTGATCGCTTTGGCGGCTGCCTCCGGGGAGGAATAACGTTCCCTTATGGGGGTAAAATCCATAAAGCACTCGTCAATGCTAAGCTGTTCGATATCAGGACAGATATCTGACAAAAATTGCATGAGCAGGCTGCTCTGATGATGATAAAGGGTCTGATCCGGGGCTTCCAGGATCAGCGAGGGGCACTTGCGAAAGGCGTTTACAATGGGTTCCCCTGTGACAATGCCGTATTTCTTGGCAGGAACTGACTTGGCAAGCACAACGCCGTGACGTTTCTGCATATCGCCGCCTACAATGGCGGGCACTGTCCTAAGATCCAGTGGGTCTCCGGTGGAGAGCCGCTTTAGAGCGCTCCAGCTAAGATATGCGGAATTGACATCGATATGAAAGATAATCCCGGACATGGGAACCTCCTTTCCGGTGCAGGTATTACCTTCATTGTAGACCGAGTTTTTCTGCTTTACAAGTAAAAAGAGACCTGTTAGAATAAAACTATTACGAAAATGTTACAAAATTCGGAGCTTTATTTGTATGAAACATATCAGCTGCTACTATAAAAGATTAAAGGTGAGAAAAATTAAAATTGCAATACTGGCAGTTTTTGTCAGTATCTTTTTTCTGCCTTCTTATGTTCCTTTTGAAAAAGTGGGAAATAATATTTTTACGGTGTTTTTAAATAATGTAGAGATCGGTACTGTTGCAGACCCGGAGGATGCGAGAAGATATGCCCTGGAGGCAAGAAAGAGGATTGCGGGAGAGGGAACGGAGCTGGTTCTTGCAGAGAGTAACCTGGAAACAGAGGGAAGGGAAGTCTTGTGGGAAAAAATGGACGAGCCCTCCGATATTGTGGACCGCATGACGCAGGTCCTGACGGATAATATTAAGGAAACTCTGCACCGTTCTTATGTGGTAAAGATCAATGAATATATGGTAAATCTTTCCAGCAAGGAAGATGTGGTAAAGCTTTTGCAGGCCGCCCTTGACAAGTACGATGCGGAGGGGAAATATCAGGCCGGTCTGAGACTGGATCCTGAAAGGGAGCTTACGGTTCTGACTACAGAGATTCAGACCAGGGAAGAGGTGGCTGCAAAGGAAGAAGCACAGGAGACCGTCAACATGGAGGCCGGCGTTCTGGCAGACCTTTCTGCGGCAGTGGAAAACGCAACGCCGGCAGGGGAGCTGGATTTCGAGGATTATGACCTGGGGCTGATCTCCATTGCCTACGGGGACGAGATCGAGGTGGTGGAAGCCTATCTGCCGGAAAGCGAACTGACAGATGTGCAAAGCGCCATAAACGAGGTCACAAAGGAAGAAGAAAAGAACGATGTATATGAAGTGGTTTCCGGAGACACCCTTTCGGAAATTGCGATCAAAGTCAATATTCCCATGGACAAGCTGATCGAAATGAATGAGTCCCTTGAGGATGAAAATTCCATGATCAGGCCAGGGGATGAGCTGATCATTACCATTCCGGAACCAAAGCTTGCAGTGATACGCCAGGAAGAAATGTACTACGAGGAGGATTACGAGGCAGAGGTCATTTATATTGACAATGACGATTGGTATACCACCGATACAAAGGTGCTCCAGGAGCCTTCTGCAGGCCATAGAAAGGTGGTCGCCATCGTAACCTTTGAAAATGACAAGAAGATTTCCACGGAAATTGTAAAGGAAGAGGTTACCTATGAGGCTGTGGCGAAGATCGTAGAAAGAGGAACCAAGATCCCGCCTACCTATATCAAGCCGATCTCCGGAGGAAGACAAAGCTCCGGCTTTGGACGGAGAAACGCACCGAAAAGAGGAGCAAGCACCTATCATAAGGGTATCGACTGGGCTACGCCTACAGGAACGGCTGTCTTTGCATCCTGCGGCGGAACGGTGGCAAAGGCAGGCTGGGGAAGCGGCTATGGCTATGTGGTCTATATCAACCATCCGGATGGCAGACAGACCAGATACGGGCATCTGAGTAAGATCCTGGTATCAGCCGGGCAAACGGTTTCCCAGGGACAGAAAATTGCGCTGAGCGGAAATACCGGCGTCAGCACAGGCCCCCATCTGCATTTTGAGATCCTGATCGGCGGCTCCCAGGTAAATCCTCTGAACTATCTGAACTGATGTTTGATGTTTACAAATAGGTGGAATATGTTATAATTAGTATTAATGTGCTCCGCTACCCTTATGCCTTAACGGCAGCAGGAGACAGTAGGAAATGACATTTTGATCGGGATTAAGATTATAAATAGAGGTATACTATGGAACAGTATGCAATAAAAGGCGGGACGCCGCTTGTGGGAGAAGTGGAGATTGGCGGAGCCAAAAATGCAGCTTTGGCCATTCTGGCAGCTTCTGTCATGACGGATGATGCTGTATTGATAGAAAATCTTCCGGATGTCCGGGACACCAATGCAATGTTACAGGCCATGGAAAGCATCGGCGCTGTGATCGAACGGAAAGACAGACATACTGTAAGAATTGTGGGAAAGGGAATTCAGGATCTTCCCATTGAAGATGATTTTATTAAAAAGATCAGAGCATCCTATTATCTGATCGGTGCATTACTTGGAAAGTATAATAAAGCCCAGGTAACCCTGCCTGGGGGCTGTAATATCGGATTAAGACCCATCGACCAGCACATCAAGGGCTTTCGGGCACTGGGAGCGGATGTGCGGATTGAGCATGGACTGATTATAGCAGAAACAGAGCACCTTCGCGGCGGCCATATTTATATGGACGTGGTATCGGTAGGTGCAACCATTGATGTCATGCTGGCAGCAGCTATGGCGGAAGGACAGACGATCATTGAAAATGCAGCAAAGGAGCCTCATGTAGTGGATGTGGCCAATTTCCTGAACTGTATGGGCGCCTCCATTAAGGGAGCGGGAACAGATGTGATCAGGATCAAAGGTGTTCCCAAGCTGCATGGCACGGAATATACGATCATTCCGGATCAGATCGAAGCAGGAACCTTTATGTTTGCGGCAGCAGTGACCAAGGGGGATGTGACCGTCAAAAACGTGATCCCCAAGCATCTGGAATCCATCAGCGCCAAACTGACAGAAATCGGGTGTGAGGTGGAGGAATCGGATGACGCTGTGCGCGTGGTAGCTGCCAAGCCCCTGACCCATACCCATGTAAAGACCCTTCCCTATCCGGGATTTCCTACGGATATGCAGCCACAGATCACGGTGGCGCTGGGACTTTCCAGGGGAACCAGTATTGTAACAGAAAGTATTTTTGAAAATCGTTTTAAATATGTAGATGAGCTTACCCGTATGGGGGCCAATATCAAGGTAGAAGGAAACACGGCGATCATTGACGGCGTTTCCCGTTATACCGGAGCCAGCATCAGCGCCCCGGATCTGCGTGCAGGAGCGGCCCTTGTGATCGCAGGACTGGCAGCAGAGGGAACTACCATTGTGGATGATATTAAATTCATCGAAAGAGGCTATGAGGATTTCCATCTGAAGCTTCAAAGCCTTGGGGCACAGATCGATAAGATCAGTTCCGAGAGAGATATGCAGAAATTCAGATTGAAGATCGGATAAGAACAGAAGGTACGAAAGTGTTAAGAGACTGTAAAATAAGTCCTTGGTAAAGAAACGCCAGTTCCGGCAAATGCCGGTTCTGGCGTTTCTTGGTATGGATCTTTTTTGCTGATCAAGCATATATCTTTATAACAGACTGCCGTTCTATAACAGCGCTTCGATAGTAATGTCGGGATGCAGGGACAAATCTATAAAGCCGTGGTCAGTCTTGATGGTGGGAGCGGAAAGCCTGTCCCTGTTAATATAGACCACTGTACCCCGGAAACCATTGCTGAGCCGCACCTCATTTAACAGGTAGGTGTTTACGACGTTTTCCAGGAAGGTCATAATATAGCCGGGATCATATTTGTTCAGTCCCTCGCTTTCAAAAAGGGCAATCGCTTTGAAAGGACAAAGAGGGCCGCGGTAGATCCGGGCGCTTGTCATGGCGTCATAGACGTCCGCAATGGCAACGATCTTTGCAAAGGAGCTGATCTGCTCTCCCTTAAGCCCCTGAGGATAACCGGAGCCGTCGCAGCGTTCATGGTGCATCAGCACAGCGTCCAAAATGCGGGGATCTAAGTTGGAGCTTTTCAGAATATCATAGCCTACCTGGGGATGAGTCTTTACAATATCATATTCCTGGTCGGTAAGCTTCCCGGGCTTTTTGATGATTGTCTCCGGGATCTTGGTCTTTCCAATGTCATGGAGCAGACCGCTGATGGTAGCAAGTCTTGTGTCCTCTTCGCCAAGACGCAGCCATCTGGCAAAGATATTACAGATCAGGGCCACATTCATACAATGAACGTAGGTGGCGTCATCATATTCCCGCATGCTGTGAAGCATATCAAATAAATTGGGGGTAGTGGCGCTCAGATCCAGAATGTTCAGGGTATAGTTCATCAGCTTGTCCACATCAAGAGGAGATCCCTTCTGGACCACATCATTGATGGCATGTCTGAAATTGTCTACATCGGTTGTAAACTCGCTGCGGAATTTAATAAATTCCGGACTGGTTCTGATACGCTCGGAATAGGACAGCTCATAAGGAGCAGAGCCGGTGGCGGTTTCCACAGACTCGTCTTCTACCTTGACCTGTATAATGGAATAAAAAGTCAGTTTTGTGATCGTCTGGTCGTTCAGGATCAGACCCTTTGGCAGGATGAGCTGATTGTTGTAGTCGTACACATCCTCAGCGGTGATCATACCGGGAAGTAAATCGGCAGTGTCTACTCTTCTCATGCGTTTCCCCATTCTAAGCGGATTTTTTATACTATTTTATTATAAAATGGCGGAAAAAGGTTGTCAACAAAGGAACTGGAATTACCCATTGACAAACCATGTCGTATAGTGTAGTCTTAGCGTAGATAGGAAAATTCAATATTGTTAAGAAACTCTTATTCAGAGTGGTGGAGGTACATAGGACCTGTGAAGCCACGGCAACCCCGATATGGAAGGTGCCAACCTGAGCGAGCAAGCAGCCTTACGGCAATCGAACAATAAGAGGATTTGATTATCGGATCCGCTTATGTATGATAAGCGGTTTTTTTATTTCACAAAGGATGAGCGGAAAGCAGATGCTTTTGTGGAAGTGCGCCTTTAGGGCAAAGTGCAGACAAAGTGCGGCGTCCGTGCTGAAAGCGCCGGCTTTGCAACAGAAAGCAGCACAGAAAAGAGGAAAAAATGGAAAAAAGATTATTTACTTCCGAGTCGGTAACAGAAGGACATCCCGACAAGGTATGCGATGCCATTTCCGATGCGATCCTGGATGCCTGCATGGAAAAGGATCCCATGAGCCGTGTGGCATGTGAAACGGCTGTATGTACAGGCTTTGTTCTGGTGACAGGAGAGATCACCACAAACGCTTATGTGGATATGCAGAAGATCGTCCGTGACACGGTAAAGGAGATCGGTTACACCAAGTCTGAATATGGATTTGACGGCAATACCTGTGCGGTTTTAGTAGCCATTGACGAGCAGTCTGCGGATATTGCAATGGGCGTGGACAAGGCCCTTGAGGCAAAGGAAAACAAGATGTCTGATGAGGAGATCGAAGCCATCGGTGCAGGAGATCAGGGTATGATGTTCGGTTATGCCACCAACGAGACCGAGGAATATATGCCTTATCCCATTTCCCTGGCACACAAGCTTGCACTGCAGCTGACCAAGGTTCGTAAGGACGGAACCCTTTCCTACTTAAGACCGGACGGCAAGAGCCAGGTTTCCGTAGAGTATGATGAGAACGGAAAGCCGGTTCGTCTTGAGGCGGTTGTACTTTCCACCCAGCATGACCCGGATGTGACCCAGGAGCAGATCCATGAGGATATTAAGAAGTATGTGTTTGATCCCATTCTTCCCAAGCATCTGTTAGATGAAAACACCAAATATTTTATCAACCCCACAGGCCGTTTTGTAATCGGAGGGCCTCACGGTGATGCAGGTCTTACCGGACGTAAGATCATCGTAGATACCTACGGCGGATATGCCCGTCACGGCGGCGGCGCTTTCTCCGGAAAGGACTGCACAAAGGTAGACCGTTCTGCAGCTTATGCAGCGCGTTATGTTGCAAAGAACATTGTGGCAGCAGGACTTGCCGAGCAGTGCGAGATCCAGCTTTCCTATGCTATCGGCGTGGCACAGCCTACTTCCATTATGGCAGATACCTACGGAACCGGAAAGCTTTCTGACGAGAAGCTGGTAGAGATCATCAGGGAAAACTTTGACCTTCGCCCGGCAGGCATCATTAAGATGCTGGATCTTCGTCGTCCGATCTACAAGCAGACAGCAGCTTACGGACACTTTGGACGTAATGATCTTGACCTTCCATGGGAGAGGCTTGATAAGGTAGATGCACTGAAGAAATATTTATAGGATAAGGGAGAAGCACGCTCCTCAGCATCATTGGTCTGGTAGCTGCCCTTGTGCTTTGGCTTTTAAATATTATTCTTATGTAGAAAACTGAAGCTGTTTTTGGTAAAATAAAGGAGTATCGCCGGAGGGCGGTACTCCTTTTTTACATACAACACAAACAGAGGGCTTTTTGCTCCGGAATGAGGCTTTTATGGCATTTACACATCTGCATGTCCACACAGAATACAGTCTTTTGGACGGCTCCAACAAAATAAAAGAATATGTAAAGCGGGTCAAGGAGCTGGGAATGAACAGCGCTGCCATTACAGACCATGGAGTGATGTATGGCGTGATCGATTTTTATAAGGAATGTAAGGCCCAGGGGATCAAGCCGATCCTTGGATGCGAGGTTTATGTGGCGCCGGATTCCCGGTTTGACAAGGAGCTTGGAGGCGGGGAGGATCGCTATTATCATCTGGTCCTTCTGGCAGAAAACAATATTGGCTATGCCAATCTGTCCAGGATTGTCAGCCGTGGCTTTACAGAAGGATATTATTATAAGCCCAGAGTGGACATGGAGCTTTTACAGACCTATCATGAGGGGATCATTGCGCTTTCTGCCTGCCTGGCAGGAGAGGTTCCAAGGTACATCCAAAAAGGGCTGATCGATGAGGCCAGAAAGGCGGCGATCCGTTACCGGGACTGCTTTGGGGAGGGCAACTATTTCCTGGAGCTGCAGGATCACGGGATCCCTGAGCAGAAGCTGGTCAACACGGAGCTTTTGAAGCTGAGCAGGGAGCTGTCCATTCCGCTGGTGACAACCAATGACGCCCACTATACCTATGCCGAGGATGCAAAACCTCATGATATTCTTCTTTGTATCCAGACTGGGAAAAAACTGGCGGATGAGGATCGCATGCGTTATGAGGGCGGCCAGTATTATGTAAAAAGTGAAGAAGAGATGAAGGGGCTCTTTCCCTATGCCTGGGAGGCCGTGGAAAACACCCAGAGGATTGCGGACAGATGTAATGTGGAGATCGAATTTGGAGTGACCAAGCTCCCTCATTTTGAAGTGCCGGAGGGCTATGACTCCTGGACTTATTTAAATAAGCTTTGTCTGGACGGGCTTAAGGAACGCTATGGAGAGGATCTGGATGCACCGGCCGGAGTGACGGGGCAGAGCTTCCGGGAACGCCTTACCTATGAGCTGGATGTCATAAAGACCATGGGATATGTGGATTATTTCCTGATCGTATGGGATTTTATCAATTATGCAAAATCAAACGGGATCATGGTGGGGCCGGGCCGTGGATCGGCAGCGGGAAGCATTGTTTCCTATGCGCTGAAGATCACCAACATCGATCCCATCAGGTATAATCTTCTGTTTGAGCGTTTTCTGAATCCGGAACGTGTCTCCATGCCTGATATTGATATTGACTTCTGCTACGAAAGACGGCAGGAGGTCATAGACTATGTAAGCCGTAAATATGGGCCGGAGAAGGTGGTTCAGATCGTTACCTTTGGTACCCTGGCGGCAAAGGGCGTGATCCGGGATGTGGGCAGGGTGATGGATCTGCCCTATGCCTATGTGGATTCCCTTGCCAAGATGATACCCAATGAGCTGAACATCACCATTGACAGAGCCCTTCAGATCAATCCTGAGCTGAGAAAGCTTTACGAGGGAGATGAGCAGGTCAGGACCTTGATCGATATGAGTAAGCGCCTTGAGGGACTTCCCAGGCACACCTCCATGCATGCGGCGGGGGTAGTGATCTGTTCTAAACCTGCAGAGGAGCTGGTGCCCCTTTCAAGGGGAGCGGACGGTTCTATTACAACCCAGTTTACCATGACAACCATAGAGGAGCTGGGTCTTCTGAAAATGGATTTCCTGGGCCTTAGAACCTTGACGGTGCTGCGGGACGCAGTGGCTCTGATCGAAAAAAGCAAGGGCGTCCATATTGACTTAGATCACATTGACATGGACGATAAGAAGGTTCTGGCTTCCATCGGAACAGGAAAAACGGACGGCGTGTTCCAGCTTGAAAGCGGCGGAATGAAAAGCTTCATGAAGGAGCTCCGGCCGCAGAACCTGGAGGACATCATTGCGGGAATTTCTCTGTACCGTCCGGGGCCAATGGACTTTATTCCCAAATATATCCGGGGAAAGAACAATGCTTCCACGGTTACCTACAGCTGTCCCCAGCTGGAACCGATCCTGGAGCCTACCTATGGCTGTATCGTGTACCAGGAGCAGGTCATGCAGATCGTCCGCGACCTGGGAGGCTATACCCTGGGAAGGAGCGATCTGGTGCGGCGTGCCATGAGCAAAAAGAAGCAGGCCGTTATGGAAAAGGAGCGCGCCAACTTTATTTACGGAAATGAAGAGGAGCAGGTGCCGGGATGCGTGGCAAAGGGGATTCCGGAGGAGGCTGCTTCCAAGATCTATGATGAAATGATGGATTTTGCCAAGTACGCCTTTAATAAATCCCATGCAGCCTGCTATGCAGTGGTAGCATATCAGACCGCCTTTTTAAAATATTATTATCCGGTGGAATTTATGGCGGCGCTTATGACCTCCGTGATTGATAATTCTGAAAAAGTGGCAGAATATATTATGGTGTGCAAAAGCATGGGAATTACCATTCTTCCGCCGGATATCAATCAGGGAGAAAGCGGGTTCTCGGTAAACGGCAGATCTATCCGCTATGCGCTGACCGCCATTAAAAGCGTAGGAAGACCTGTGATCGATGCGGTGGTAGAGGAAAGAAGGGAAAGAGGCCCATACGTTAATCTGAAGGACTTTATCACCAGGGTGGCGCAGAAGGATGTGAACAAAAAGGCGATGGAGAACTTTATCAAGGCAGGAGCCTTTGACAGCCTTCCCGGAACCAGAAAACAGTTCATGAGCGCCTATGTCCAGATCATGGATCATATTATCAAGGACAGGAAAAATAATATGGCAGGGCAGATGAGCCTGTTTGACCTGGTGGATGACAGCCAGAAGGAAGAATTTGACGTAAAACTTCCGGATGTGGGAGAATACTCCAAGGAAATGCTTCTTTCCTTTGAAAAGGAAGTACTTGGCGTTTATATCAGCGGCCATCCTCTTGAGGAATGGGAGGAGCTCTGGAAAAAGGGCATCACCAACACCACGGCGGATTTTATGCTGAAGGAGGAAGACGGGGAAACGGTGGTGAAGGATAACATGAGCGTTACCATTGGAGGAATGATCGCAGACAAAAAGATCAAATACACCAAAAATGATAAGATCATGGCATTTCTGACGCTGGAGGATCTTTTAGGGAGCGTGGAGGTCATTGTTTTTCCCAAGGATTATGAAAAGTATCATGAAAAGCTTACAGAGGATAACAAGGTATTTATAAAAGGAAGGGTTTCACTGGAGGAGGACAAGGACGGAAAGCTGATCTGCGAGAGAGTGACCCCCTTTGATGAAGTCCAAAGAAAGCTCTGGATCAAATTTAAGACCAGGCAGGAGTACGAGGAAAACGTGGGGGAGCTGTATAAGATGTTAGCAGATTCCGATGGTCAGGACGGGGTGGTGATCTACATTGAGGATCCCAAATCCATGAAACAGCTGCCTCCCAACAAAAACGTAAATGCAGACGAAAAGCTGATTTCGGAGCTGATGGGGAAATTTGGGAATGAGAATATAAAAATTTCCTTTGATGTGAAAAAATATTGAAAACACCCCTGAAAGAGGGTAAAATAAACATACAGCCAGCTGCCTGCCTATGGGCAAAAAAGTTCTCAGGCTGCTTAGAAATGAGGAGTGACTATGGCAAAAGAAATAAAGACCATTGGCGTACTGACCAGCGGCGGTGATGCGCCGGGAATGAACGCAGCGATCCGTGCGGTTGTCCGTAAGGCCATCGGCAACGGCGTGAAGGTAAAAGGCATTAAGAAGGGCTATCAGGGGCTCTTAAATGAAGAGATCATAGACATGGAAAAGAAGGATGTGTCCGACACCATCCAAAGAGGCGGAACGATTTTAGGTACAGCCCGCTGTCCGGAATTTAAAACACAGGAAGGACAGGAGAAGGGTGCGGAGATCTGCAGAAAGCATGGAATCGACGGCCTTGTGGTGATCGGCGGAGACGGTTCCTACCGGGGTGCCCAGGCGCTTTCCAGACAGGGGATCAACACCATTGGCCTTCCGGGTACCATTGATCTGGATATTGCCTGTACAGATTATACCATAGGCTTTGACACCGCAATCAATACGGCCATGCAGGCCATTGATAAGGTGCGGGATACCTCTTCCTCCCATGAACGCTGCAGTATTATCGAAGTAATGGGAAGAAATGCGGGATATATCGCACTCTGGTGCGGAGTTGCCAACGGCGCAGAGGACATTTTGCTGCCGGAAAAATATGATTTTAACGAACAGAATATCATTAACAATATTATCAACAACCGTAAAAGAGGTAAGACGCACCACATTATCGTCAATGCAGAGGGAATTGGACATTCCACATCCATGGCAAGGAGAATTGAAGCTGCAACGGGAATTGAAACCAGAGCCACGATCCTGGGTTACATGCAACGAGGTGGTTCGCCTACCTGTAAAGACCGTTTTTATGCATCCATTATGGGAGCTTATGCAGCAGATATCCTCTGTGACGGAAAGAGCAACCGCGTAGTGGGATATAAGCACGGTGAGTTCCAGGATTTTGATATTGAGGAAGCGCTGAACATGCAGAAGGAGATCCCGGAATATCATTATCAGGTCAGCAGATTATTATCACAATAGTTTCATAAAAGCCGCCGGAAGGCGGCTTTAAAAATTTGGAGGAAGCCATGATAACAAGTATGATAAACAGCAGGATCCGGCATGTTCTCCTTTTGCAGGAAAAAAGCAGGGCAAGGAGCAAGGAAGGGCTTTTCGTGACAGAAGGGGTGCGGATGTTTGAAGAGGTGCCGGAAGAGGTCTTAAAGGAGATCTACTGTTCCGAAAGCTTTTATCTTTCCCTGACGGAAAAAAAGGATGACAATCCTCACAGGGAAAGGGTCTATCAGAAGCTGTGCAGGTGCGGAGAGATGGGAATCCCGGTAGAGCTGGTCAGCGGAGAGGTCTTCCGCAAAATATCTGACACCAAGACTCCCCAGGGAATTCTGTTTGTGGTGAAAAGCGGAAGCTGCAGCTTAAAGGAGATGATCGCACAGGCAGAAAAGAAAAAGCAGGAACAGGGCAGGGAACCCCTGTTTTTGATCCTGGAGGATATACAGGATCCCGGGAATCTTGGGACCATGATGCGGACGGCAGAAGGAGCCGGGGCGGACGGCGTCATTATGAGCAAGGGGACGGTGGATATCTATAATCCCAAAACCATCCGGGCAACCATGGGCTCCCTTTACAGAGTGCCCTTTGTGTACATGGAAAATCTGGAGGAGGCTGTAAGTCTTCTGAAAAAAAGCGGGATCACCACTTATGCGGCTCATTTAAAGGGCGAGAAATTTTTTCACCAGATCAGATACAGCGGGGGAAGCGCATTTCTGATCGGAAATGAAGGGAACGGACTGAAGACGGAAACAGCACAGCTTGCAGACACTTATCTTAAGATCCCCATGGAGGGAAAGCTGGAGTCTCTTAATGCATCGGTTGCGGCAGCTCTTTTGCTGTATCAGGCGGCAGGCAGTACGGGACGTTTTACTTTGGGACAGGAGAAATAATAGTTAAGGGGCAGAAAGGAAGGATGAACAGATGAAGATTGGATTTATTGGACTTGGAAATATGGCAAAGGCCATGATCGGAGGGATCCTGCGGAAAAACATCATCTCTCCGGAGGACATCCTGGGATATGCAAGGACAAAGGAAACCAGAGACAGGGTTTCCAAGGAATACGGGATTACCATCGGTGAGAGCAACGAGCAGGTGGCACAGCAGGCGGATATTCTGTTCCTGGCAGTAAAGCCGCAGATGTTTGGCGAGGTGATCCCGCAGATCAGGGATCAGGTGAAAGCGCAGACCCTGATCGTCAGCATTGCAGCCGGAAAGACCATTGCTCAGATCGAAGAGGCTTTTGGAAAAGAGATCAGCCTGATCAGATGTATGCCAAACACGCCGGCCATGGTACTGGAGGGATGTACCGGGGCCTGCAGGAACAGCAGAGTGACGGATGAAGAAATGGAAACCTGTATGAAGCTGCTTTTGAGCTTCGGACTGGCCTATGAGGTGCCGGAACGTCTAATGGATGCAGTGGGTGCCGTAAGCGGAAGCTCGCCGGCCTTTGTGTTCCAGTTTATTGAAGCAATGGCAGACGGAGGGGTAAAAGCAGGGATGCCAAGGAGCCAGGCTCTTGGGTTTGCAGCCCAGACCGTGCTTGGAAGCGCCAAGCTTTTGCTGGAAAGCGGAAAGCATCCGGGAGAGCTGAAGGACATGGTTTGCTCCCCCGGCGGAACGACCATCTGCGGGGTGCAGGCACTGGAGGAAGCAGGGCTTCGGGGAGCTGTGATGAAGGCCATTGAAGCCTGTGTCGAAAGATCAAAAAATATGTAAAAAAACCGTAACAAATAAGGAAAAAACTGGAAAAAAAACTGGCATAAAATCCGGGTAAAATTGCATAAACTTGACAAAGATGGGACAATTTGCTAATATAGTCACCATACTTGTTGTAACAAATCTGTAACATTCGGTTGCAGAGGTATTTGGAGGGAGCAAGATGAACCGGAGAAAGATTCTGCCCCATGTGGCAGCAGGCATTTTTGTGAGCCTGCTATTCCTTCTGGCAGAGGAAATAACCGTTCAGGCCAGTGAAAAGGAGGGGCATAATTTTTTGAGCTCAGGGGTAGCGGAGATCCTCGATCCCAGTGCTCTTAGTAATGATGCGCCTGTGCAAAATCAAACAAGCCTCGATATCAACGAGAAATTTGAAGCCGAAAAGGAAAGAATGGAACAGGAGCTTACCATGGCGAATGTTCAGAATGCCCTGAATATCCGGGAAAAGGCCAGTGAAGATTCCGACAAGGTCGGTCTTTTGTACAAAGACTGCGGAGGGACGATCCTGGAGCAGAAGGACGGCTGGACAAAGCTGAAATCCGGTAATGTGATCGGCTGGGCAAAGGACGAATATCTTCTGTTTGGCGAGGACGCCAAGAAAATGGCAGAGGATGTTGGAAACTGGATTGTTACTCTGGATGTGGAAGCAGTCAGAGTCAGGACAGAGCCAAACGATAACGCAGACGTCTACGGGCTTCTTGCCTATGAGGACAGCGTGGATTTTATTGAGACAGTGAATGACCACTGGATCAGTGTAGATTATGATGGTGAGATCGGATATGTAAATTCCGATTATGTGAATGTGAAGTTCCACATCGATGAAGGCGAGACCATGGATGTGATCCGGATCAGAGAGCGGGAGGCAGAGGAGCGCAAGCGGAAGGCTAACCAGGGCAAGGTATCCGCAGATGCGGATGAACTGAGACTGCTTGGTGCGCTGATCTACTGCGAAGCCGGAAACCAGTCCTATGACGGCATGCTGGGCGTCGGTGCAGTGGTTATGAACCGTGTGCGGAGCGGAGCTTATCCTAACACCATCCATGCAGTTATTTATGCTTCCGGCCAGTTTACACCTGCCATGACCGGCAAGGTTGCAAGAGTTTATGAGGGAAATGTCCCGGATGCCTGTCTCCAGGCAGCCCAGGCGGCCATCAACGGGGAAACCACCGTCGGAGACGCAACCCACTTCCGGCGTGCAGGAACCAGGGAAGGGTATGTTCTGGGAGATCATGTTTTCTGGTAACGGAAAAGTAATTTAATAAAGAAGAAACAGAAGAAATGAGCTGTCACCGGCGGTGGGAAAGGAAACATACCGCAGGTGGCAGCTTTTTGCCTTTGCTCCCATAATCTGTTTGCGTCCGTATGTGTTGTGTAGTAGAATGAAAGAAATATAGTTATCATAACCTGGGAAAGAAAGGCATGGTGAGATAGAATGACAACAACCTGGCTGATTATTTTTGTGGCATGTATTGTGATTGAAATCATCACAATGGGGCTGACAACGATCTGGTTTGCGGGCGGTTCCCTGGTGGCTGCTGTAAGCGCTGCATTTTCCGCACCGTTATGGCTGCAGTTTCTTCTTTTTGTGGCGGTTTCGTTTGTGCTTCTGTATTTTACAAGACCCATTGCGGTAAAATATTTTAACAAAGACAGGATCAAGACTAATGTAGAAAGCCTGATCGGCAAACAGGCCATTGTGATCAGCGAGATCGATAACCTGCAGGGAATTGGGCAGGTGACCGTAGGCGGACAGGAATGGAGCGCCAGAACGGTAAAGGATGGCATAACGCTGCCGGTGGGCTGTGTTGTGGTGATCAGGGCAATTAATGGCGTGAAACTTATGGTAGAAGAAAAAGAGCAAAAACAGGAGGAAACAAAATGATCATTTTAGTAATCTGTATTTTGATTTTACTGCTTTTAGCATCCTGCGTGAAGATCGTGCCGCAGGCTTATGCCTTTGTAGTGGAAAGACTTGGCGCTTACCAGGGAACCTGGTCTGTGGGACTTCATTTTAAGCTGCCTATTCTGGATAAGGTGGCCAAGAAGATCAACTTAAAGGAGCAGGTAGTGGATTTCGCACCTCAGCCGGTGATCACAAAGGATAACGTTACGATGCGGATCGATACGGTCGTATTTTTTCAGATCACGGATCCCAAGCTGTATGCGTACGGGGTGGAAAATCCGATCATGGCCATTGAAAACCTGACTGCAACCACTCTTAGAAATATCATCGGTGATCTGGAACTGGATCAGACCCTGACCTCCAGAGAGACCATTAACACCAAAATGAGAGCCAGCCTGGATGAGGCTACAGATCCCTGGGGAATTAAGGTAAACCGTGTGGAACTGAAAAATATTATTCCTCCCGCAGAGATCCAGAACGCCATGGAAAGGCAGATGAAGGCAGAGCGTGAGAGGCGTGAGGCCGTTACAAGGGCAGAGGGAGAAAAGAAGGCAAGCGTTACGGTTGCAGAAGGAAAGAAGGAAGCAGCCATTCTGGAAGCGGAAGCAGAAAAGCAGTCTGCGATCTTAAGAGCAGAGGCACAGAAGGAAAAGATGATCCGTGAGGCAGAAGGTGAAGCGGAAGCAATCCTGAAGGTACAGCAGGCAAAGGCGGACGGTATCCGCATGATCCGTGAGGCAGGCGCAGATGAAGCAGTGCTCCGCATTAAGAGCCTGGAAGCATTTGAAAAGGCTTCTGACGGAAAAGCAACAAAGATCATTATTCCTTCCGAGATCCAGGGGCTGGCAGGACTTGCAACCTCTGTAAAGGAACTGGTATCAGATCAGAATAAGACAGCAAACTAGAGGCTTGCAATACAGGCAGAAATGGAGTTGACTATGGAAAAAATAGATTTAAAGGGCAGAAGCTTTTTAAAACTTTTGGATTTTACACCGGAAGAGATCTTATATCTCATCGATTTTTCGGCAGAATTAAAGGAGAAAAAGAAGAAGGGCATCAGTACCCAGGATCTGCACAGAGGGAAAAATGTAGCGCTGATCTTTGAGAAGACCAGTACCAGAACAAGATGCTCCTTTGAGGTGGCGGCTCATGATCTGGGAATGGGAACCACTTATCTTGATCCCAGCGGTTCCCAGATCGGCAAAAAGGAAAGCATTGCCGATACGGCCAGAGTGCTGGGAAGAATGTATGAGGGCATTGAATACCGTGGTTTTGAGCAGGAGATCGTGGAGGAGCTTGCAAAGTATGCAGGCGTTCCCGTCTGGAACGGCCTGACCAATGAATTCCATCCCACACAGATGCTGGCAGATATGCTGACCATCTGGGAAAAGCTTGGACGCCTTAAAGGCGTAAAGCTGACCTATATGGGGGATGCTCGCTATAATATGGGAAATTCCCTGATGGTAGTCTGCGCAAAGCTTGGCATGCATTTTACAGCCTGTACCACTCCTAAATATTTCCCTGACAAGGCGCTTGTGGAGACCTGTGAGAAGATCGCACGGCAGTCGGGGGCTACCATTACCCTTACGGACAAGGTTGAAGAGGGTACTAAGGGGGCTGATGTGATCTATACAGATGTGTGGGTGTCCATGGGCGAGCCTGCACAGGTTTGGGAAGAACGGATCAAGGAGCTGTCTCCTTACCAGGTTAATCGGAAGGTGATGGAAAATGCCGGAGAGAATGCAATCTTTATGCACTGCCTTCCTGCCTTCCATGATCTGAAAACCAAGATTGGCAAGGAAATGGGCGAGAAGTTCGGCGTTACGGAAATGGAAGTGACGGACGAGGTGTTTGAATCTCCTCAGTCCGTGGTCTTTGACGAGGCGGAGAACCGTATGCATACCATTAAGGCGGTTATGGCAGCAACGCTGTAATAACTGAAAAAGAACGGAGACTTTATGGAAAAACAGGCAGCAGGGGAAGGCATGATACTTTGCGGGGCAAATGCCTATGAACAGAAGTATTATTTTAATGAAAAATTTGATAAGCTTCCACAATCGATCAAGGATGAACTTCATATTATCTGCGTGCTTTTTACGGAGGAGATCGGAGGGATCTTTACCATCGGATTTGAAGAGGATGGGAGCGTCAACATGCGCACGGAGTTTGCCCCGGAGGATTATCTCTATGACGAGATCGGAAGCGGACTTCTGGTGAATGAGGTGCGCAGGAAAAGGCAGGAGCTTTTTGAATCCCTCAGTCTTTACTACAGGGTTTTTATCCTGCATGAGGATGTAGGGGCGCTGCTTGACGAGGAGGAATAAGACCATGATACTGGTAGTGGATGTAGGAAATACCAATATTACCTGCGGAGTATACGATAAGAAAAAATTGAAAACCACCTTCCGGATGATGAGCGCGCTTCCCAGAACCTCAGACGAATACGGGATCAGCCTGCGGGAACTGCTGCGCATTAATGATATTAAGCATGAGGAGATTGAGGGAACCATTATTGCCAGCGTTGTGCCTAATGTAATGCATTCCCTTACGGGAGCCATTACAAGGTATATTGGAACCACGCCGATCATTGTTGGGCCGGGGACCAAAACCGGAATTAAGATCGTAACGGAAAATCCAAGGGAAATCGGCCCGGACCGTATTGTAGATGCAGTGGCAGCGTATGAGCTGTATGGAGGCCCTGTGCTGGTGCTTGACTTTGGAACGGCCACAACCTATGATCTGGTAACGGAGGACGGCCGGTTTACGGCAGGGATCACGGCACCCGGAATTAAAATATCTGCAAAGGCTCTGTGGGAGGATACGGCAAAGCTGCCGGAGGTAGAGATCAAAAAGCCAAAATCCATTCTGGCCCAGGAAACTGTTTCCAGCATGCAGGCGGGGCTTGTTTACGGGCAGATCGGCCAGACAGAATATATTATCGAGCAGGTGCGGAAGGAAACCGGGTATGGAAACCTGAAGGTGGTTGCTACCGGAGGACTCGGAAGGATCATCGCCGATGAAACAGACTTCATCAATATTTACGACAGGGATCTGACCTTAGAGGGGCTTCGCCTGATCTACGAAAAAAACGTAAAGGAATAAAGCCATGCAGATTGGAAATGTGGTTCTTCAAAACAATTTGATCTTGGCGCCCATGGCAGGTGTAAGCGACCTGCCATTTCGTTTGCTTTGCAGAAAACAGGGCGCCGGCCTTGTCTGCATGGAAATGGTCAGCGCCAAGGCAATCTTATACGGCAATAAGAATACAGAGGGACTTTTGGAAATCGATCAGGGGGAAATACCGGTATCCCTTCAGCTTTTTGGATCCGATCCGGATATTATCAGTGAAATGGCTAAAAGGATCGAGGAAAGGCCTTTCGCCATACTGGATCTGAACATGGGTTGCCCGGTTCCGAAGATCGTTAATAACGGAGAAGGATCGGCCCTGCTGAAAGATCCAAAGCTTGTGGAAAAGATCCTCATAAAGACCGTGCGCGCCATAAAAAAGCCGGTGACAGTAAAGATCCGTAAGGGCTTTGACGAAGAGCATGTGAATGCGGTTGAGATCGCCAAAATTGCGGAAGGCTGCGGCGTGGCTGCAGTTGCTGTGCATGGCAGGACCAGGGAACAGTATTATTCCGGTCAGGCAGACTGGGAGATCATTGCAAAGGTGAAGCAGGCTGTGTCTATTCCGGTTATTGGAAACGGGGATGTGGTAGACGGCCCTTCAGCAAAGGCCCTGCTCACACAGACAGGCTGCGACGGGATCATGGTTGGCCGGGCTGCCCAGGGAAATCCCTGGATCTTCAGAGAGATCGAGCACTATCTCAGAACAGGCGAAGTGCAGGAAAGGCCCACAGGAAAAGAGGTGTATGACACCATTCTTTCCCATGCGGAAATGGAGCTTGCCCATAAGGGAGAGTATACAGCTGTGCGGGAAATGCGAAAGCATATTTCCTGGTATACGGCAGGGTATCCGAACTCGGCGGCGCTGCGCAGAAGGATCAATGCCATGGAAAGCTTTGAAGAACTGAAGGAGGCGCTTTCGGAAGCGCTTGGAGAAAAGGAAGAATAGCATTTTTCGGAATAGAAACGGACAGCCCTGCATAGGATGACATATGGAGATAAGAACGATTTTTTATATGTCAATTCAAAAGGGAGCATGCGCCGGAGAAATTCCTGATTTCCGCAGAAAGGGAATGGTTATGGGAAGGCTTCAAAACAGCCTTCCTTATTTTCTGTGGGACGGAAAAAGAAAGACAGCCTTTTTGGAGGTATACTATGGCCTTTGGCCGGAATATGAAAGAAGGAGCTTTTGCATTAAGGGACTGTCAGAAAGACTGGAAGTTACCGGAACGACCATAAAACAGGCGCTGTTTCCTGTGCAGCCCTGGCGGAGGGAACAGGCAGAAAGAGTACTGGAACAGGCAAGGGAAAGGATCAGAAGTGAGTTTTGCTGTCAGGAAGAGGTGATGGCAAAAGGCTTTCCGGGGGCATGGGAGAGTGTGCCTGTGCAGCTGCTGGCAGCGCTTTTGTACCGCTGCGCTCCTTTTGAGCGGGTGGCGGTATCTTTGCCGGAGGAGGGAGAAACCGAGGCGGAAGAAGCGGCATGGCTTCTTTATCCTTATTTAAACAGAGTGAGAAGGGTCAGCATCCTTGGAAAGCAAAGCAGCGGAAAGGAAGCTTTGAGGGAATTTCTGCAGGATGAGTTCGGGCTGGTTCCTTCCTATGAAAAGAGAAGCGGTAAGGGGGAGCTTTGGCTGGATCTGAGAAAAGAAATAACGGCAGGAGGGGCTTTTTGTTCAGAAAATGGGAAAGGATCCTACGTCAGCAGGGGCGCAGCCCTGAAATTCCTTGACACTGCGGTAAAAAATGGGTATAATACGAAAGTTAATTAGAATAGGTTGATTAGCTTAAAATATAAAAAAATAAAAGATGGAAGGGCGAATAACAATGGAAGAAAAGAAAAACATACTTACCTATGAGGGTCTTCGCAAATATGAAGACGAGCTTCATGACCTTAAGGTAGTAAAGAGAAAAGAAGTAGCTCAGAAGATAAAGGAAGCCAGAGAGCAGGGCGATCTTTCTGAAAATGCAGAGTACGATGCAGCCAAGGACGAGCAGAGGGATATTGAGGCCAGAATCGAAGAGCTGGAAAAGATCCTGAAAAATGCAGAGGTGGTTGTAGAGGACGAGGTAGATCTGGACAAGATCAACATCGGCTGCCAGGTTAAGATCCGCGATCTGGAGTACAATGAGGATCTGGATTATAAGATCGTAGGCTCCACAGAGGCAAACAGCTTAAAGGGCAAGATCTCCAACGAATCCCCTGTAGGAAAGGCACTGATCGGTGCAAAGGTGGGAGATATCGTGGAAGTAGAGACACAGGCAGGTGTCTTAAAGTATGAGGTTCTGGAAATTCAGAGATCAAATTAGGATACAGGATCGGCCGGAGCCGATAGAAGAAAGGCATGGGAACAGAAATGGAAAACAATAAGCAGCAGGAACAGGATATTGGACAGCTTTTAAAGGTCAGAAGAGAAAAACTTGCAGCTTTGCAGGAAGCAGGCAAGGATCCCTTCCAGATCACAAAATATGATGTGACGGCACACAGCAGAGATATTAAGGAAAATTTTGACCAGATGGAGGGAAAGAGCGTCAGCATCGCAGGCAGAATCATGTTCAAGCGTGTGATGGGCAAGGCATCCTTCTGCAATGTTCAGGATTTAAAGGGAAATATCCAGTGCTATGTAGCCAGGGACAGTATCGGTGAGGATTCCTATGCAGATTTCAAGAAGTATGATGTAGGTGATATTGTAGGGGTTACCGGAGAAGTATTTAAGACCAAGACGGAGGAGATCTCCATCCATGCATCCAGTGTGACCCTTCTGTCCAAGAGCCTTCAGATCCTTCCAGAGAAGTACCATGGCCTGACAAATACAGATATCCGTTATCGTCAGAGATACACGGATCTGATCATGAACGAAGAGGTAAAGGAAACCTTTGTCAAGAGATCCAAGATCATTGCTGCGATCAGAAGATACCTGGACGGACAGGGCTTTATGGAAGTGGAAACACCTATGCTGGTTTCCAACGCAGGCGGTGCGGCTGCAAGGCCTTTTGAAACACATTTCAATGCTCTTGACGAGGATGTAAAGCTTCGTATTTCCTTGGAGCTTTATTTAAAGAGACTGATCGTTGGTGGACTGGAGCGGGTATATGAGATCGGGCGTGTGTTCAGAAATGAAGGTCTGGATACCAGACATAACCCGGAATTTACGCTGATGGAGCTTTACCAGGCATACACGGATTACAACGGAATGATGGATCTGACAGAGAATATGTTCCGCTTTGTAGCAAACGAGGTATGCGGTGCAACAACGATCCCTTACGGCGAAGACATGATCAATCTGGGCAAGCCTTTTGAAAGGCTGACAATGATTGATGCCGTTAAAAAATATACAGGCATTGACTTTGACCAGGTGCCTGACACCGCAGCAGCCAAGAAGCTGGCTGATGAGAAGGAAGTCCACTATGAGGACAGGCATTCCAAGGGAGATATTCTGAACCTGTTTTTCGAAGAGTTTGTTGAGGAGCATCTGGTTCAGCCTACCTTTATTATGGATCACCCTGTGGAGATCTCTCCGCTTACCAAGCGTAAGCCGGACAAGCCGGATTATGTAGAGCGCTTCGAGCTGTTTATTACAGGGCGCGAGATGTGCAACGCATATTCGGAACTGAATGATCCCATTGACCAGAGAGCCCGCTTCCAGGCACAGGAAGAGCTGTTTGCCCAGGGAGATGAGGAAGCAAACCACACAGACGAGGATTTCCTGAACGCACTGGAAATCGGTATGCCTCCTACCGGCGGTATCGGATACGGCATTGACAGACTGGTTATGCTGCTCACGAATTCACCGGCGATCAGGGATGTGTTGTTGTTCCCGACTATGAAGAGCTTGGATAAAAAAGACCAGTAAAATCAAGGGTTTCAAGTGGTGAAAGGAACTTAGGTACCACAAAAGTGCCACGATAGTTCCAATGGTAGATGCAGAACAGTACATGATAATGCATTTACTCCTTGGGTAGTCAATCAAATATTTTGCAAAATTAAGGACACTTTCTAAAAGAGAAATCTTTTGAGAGTGTCCTTTTTGTTATGGTCAAAAATACATTTACAAGGAGGAAATGCCATGAAAACAAGTACAGCGATAGGTGCAGGCAGAGCGATTATGATGATAACCGTTCCCGAACTTAGACAGAGATTATACCCAATCAGAGGAGGAATGAACGAGTATGTTAAGAGTAAGAGTTACGGGACCGACCTACGAGCTGAAAGATTATATGGAGCACATGGGAAACGACAAGGTGTACCAGGTCTTAAGCCAATCAAAAGTATTAAAAAACAAAGGGACAACTAAGATCTTCCGAGTATTCTCGGAAGTTGATAAGAAAACAAGAATCGAAGCCCGAAAGAGACAGGGCAACAGATAACACGGAACAGGAGGAACGGTTATGGCTAAAGTAATCGCAGTAGCTAATCAAAAAGGGGGAGTCGGGAAGACAGCTTTGGCAAGCAATCTGAGCGTTGGTCTTGCCATGAATGACAAAAAGGTACTGGTCATTGATGCTGATCCCCAGGGAAACCTGACATCCAGTCTTGGCATAGATAATGCGGATGAACTGGAGAATACTCTCGCTTCTTTCATAGAGCGTGAGATAAATGAGGATCCGATAGATCCTGCGGAGTATATTCTACATAACGATGAAGGCGTGGATCTCATGCCGTGTAATATAAAGCTTGCCGGTATGGACTACATGATAATGAACGCTCTCAGCAGAGAGCATCTGCTGGATGCTTTTGTATCAAGCGTCAGGGACGAATACGATTATATCCTAATCGACTGTTCTCCCAGCCTTAATCTTGTGACAATAAATGTGCTGACAACGGCAGATTCTGTGATCATTCCGGTGGAAGCATCTTATCTTTCGATGGCAGGTCTTCAACAACTGCTTGCTTCAATAGGCTCTACAAAGAGAAAACTCAATCGTAACTTGGAGGTTGAGGGCATCGTTATCAATAAGGTAAATACCCGTACCAAGGGAAGCACGGCAGGCGGAGCAGGAACGATTGGAGGAACTGCAGCGCATCGAGGAAGAAGAACGAAAACGCAGGGCGAGAGGGGAACGCCCATCACTTCGGGCGAGACTTGCGGCAAAGAAAGCGATAGTAGCTGCGAATAGTGCAGTCCCCCAAAGAGAAACACAGCGACAGGTGCAAAATGAGCCAGTAAAACCGCATATTGAGCTTTAAAGGTGTTTTTATTGGACAGGTAAATTTGTAATATGAGATCAGGATGGGGAAATACCCTGTTCTGGTCTCTTTTTTGATCTGAAAATCACACAAAATTGCTAATAAGAAATTGCGAGATTTTCTTGAAATTGCGATAGGATTTTGGTACAATTTTATTTGTATTTATTTGTACTATTGTGCGCGTTTTAGGTCAACGGAGGCATTTAATGGCAGTTTCTTACGACAGATTATGGAAATTATTAATTGACAAGAAAATGAGTAAAGCGGAGTTGCGAAAAAAGGCGGATATAGCACCTAATACTCTGACCAAATTGAATAAGGATGAAGAAGTATCCATGACGATACTTAGCAAAATTTGTCATGTGCTGGGGACAGATTTTGGGGATATTGTTGAATACATAGACGAAGATAAATAGGTAAATAAGGAGGCGGGATTATGCCGTCATTAAGTTGGATTGGAAAAGATAAGGTACTTAATCATCATAACGAGGTGCCATATCGAGTTTTGGATAAAAAGTATAGTTAACCTTACAAATGCAGAGCATCCTTATAGACAGAAGATTGATGTGGACTTTGGGGGTAAAGTAGAAGTCTATACAAAAGAACAGTTATTAAACGGTCAGAATTTCAATCCTGTATCGGTAGATGAAAATCTTTCTATTTTTGTTTTGACATATGATTCATTTAGAACAAATAAAAAAGAAGGCAGGAAAGCCTATCAGCAGAATGGCAATCTTACGGCATTTAATGGCTTTAAGGGTGATACAGGTATGCTGCTTGAAGATGTTGATGATACAGCGCTTATTCAGGTAATACGGCAGTTGAATCCGGTTGCCATTGTGGATGAAAGCCATCATGCTACGTCAAAGCTAAGTATAGAAATGCTCGAAAACTTTAATCCATGTTTTGTACTTGATCTTACGGCTACGCCGAAAGAAGGCAGCAATATCATTTCATATGTAGATGCAAGACAATTAAAGAAAGAAGAAATGGTGAAGCTTCCGGTTATCGTTTACAACATGAAGAGCCAAGAAGATGTTTATCTCAGTGCAATCTCATTAAGGAAACGACTGGAGATTAAAGCAAGAAAAAACGAACAGGAAACGGGTAAGTATATTAGGCCAATTGTGTTATTACAAGCTCAGCCTCGTACATCAGATGATAGTACAACATATGAGAAAATCAAGGCTACTCTTATAGAAATCGGTGTGCCAGAGGAAGAGATAGCAATCAAAACTAGTGATAGGGATGATATTAAGACAGAAAACCTGCTTTCTAAAGAATGTAAAATCCGGTACATCATCACGGTAAACGCACTTAAGGAAGGCTGGGACTGTCCTTTTGCTTATATTCTTGCGACTGTGGCAAATCGAAATTCAACAGTTGATGTAGAACAAATATTGGGACGAGTGCTTCGATTACATTATACCAAGATGAGTAAGGAACAGGAACTAAATCTTTCCTATGCAATCACATCGTCTGCGGACTTTTACGGCACACTTGATAAAGTAGTAAAAGGTTTGAATAATGCCGGATTCAGTAAACGTGATTATATGGTCAAAGATTTGGATAATCCTGCGGTGAAAGAAACAGATGAGACAGAACCCGAGCAGATGGAATTACCGAATCTTCAGCTATCGCTGGAAACAGATTTATCTGATACAGAGCCGGTAGATGTAAATACTGATGAGTTAAAAAAGCAGTTAGAATCGGTTTTAAATGATGATTATGAAACTGAGATAACTACAAACCAAGTAACCGAAACAGTTGATACCATGATTGAGACAGCTCTGACCGAAAATACGGTTTATTGGGAGAATATCACAAGTGAAGAAAATGAGCAGTATGATGATATTCCTGATGAAGTGGTGAGCAAAATGAAAATGTATCATGTAAGAAAAGAGTTTGAGGACGATCTTAAAGAATTAAAGCTTCCGCAATTTGTTGTTGAGGGAGATGCGAGTCTTTTCTCGGAGCATGAATACGAACTGCTTGACAGAGAAAATCTACGAAAAGGCTTTACTCTTCGTGATAAAGATACAGAGATAGATTTTGATTCAATCGAGGCAGAAATAGCGAAGGTTGATGTTGATGATACACATGAGGCTCCTAAGGCATGGAAATTAAAAGGTTTTGAAAGTGAGGCCATAAAAGAATGGTTTGATTCAAGACCTACTGCAACCAAGAGAAATCTCTGCAAAGATCGTATATGCACACGCCTTTCCAAAAACAACGCTGTTGATGATAGAGAAATTCGGGATTATGTAGGGAAAATCATGGAACATATGTCAGAAGCTCAGCTGACAGACCTGGAACAGAATACTGAACTTTATGCGGAGAAGATTAAGAAGAAAGTCGATACTTTGTTGGCTGAGCATGAGGCAAAGATGTTTCGTAAATGGTTAGAGACAGATCTTGTGCAATGTCAGCACATGTATCAGATGAAGGAGAGTATATCCCCGACGACCTCAATTTCTTCTATTCCCAAGTCATTGTATGAAGAGGAGGACGGAGATCTGAATGATTACGAGAAAAAGGTTGTGTATGAACTTGCCAGCCTTGACAATGTGAAATGGTGGCATAGGAATATATCTCGAAAGGGCTTTGCAATAAACGGTGCAGTAACCGCTTATCCAGACGTTATGGTCATGTTAACGGATGGAAAAATTCTTATGATTGAAACAAAAGGAGACCATTTGGATAATCCGGAGTCCAAGGCAAAAGCAGCCACAGGATCTGAATGGGCCAGTCAGGCGGGAAGGCTCTATAAGTATTATATGGTATTCCAAAGTAAGGATCCGGGATATGCGGGGGCTTACTCTTATGACAAGTTTATGGAGATAGTTAAGGAATTGTAAGTGAGGGATGTGAGGGTGGAAGATACGAAGGTAATAAAAGAAATATATGAGAGAATGGATGCCATTAATAAAAAATATGGCTTTTATCATAAGACTTTATTTCACCTTCACACGCCAGCATCGCATGATTTTACGTTACTTTCATCATGGAAACATGACCAATATGCTAAAGCTGACGAAAAGCAGATAATGCAATGCTGTATGCAGAAGAAAGTGGTTCCTAAAAGGGAGTATTTAACAGATGTTTCTCTTGATAATGAACGAAGTATCTATATAACAAAAAAAGAGTGGCTTTCATACATTCTTCTAGCAAATGAGCTTGTGTGTGACGATTATGAAATCGTTGTTGTGACGGATCACAATAGCATTGCTGGAATAAACAAGATAGAACTTGCTATTAAGGACATTCATAAATTTAAAGGGTCACATGAGTATCCTGAAATAATATGTGGGATTGAGGTATCATGTGCCGACAGGCTTCATGTTGTTGGTATCTTTGATAAAAAAGATACAGGTAAAGTTAAGAGTTGGCTTGATGAGTATTTGATCAGTGAAGTTGATGGGACATATAAAACGAGTCTCGAAGTAATAGATTTCTTCAAAAGAGATCTTAATGGAATCTCTTATATTGCGCATATCAATTCCTCTGATTTATTTAATAATGAGAAATTCTTGAGTGGTGCCTATAAGAGGAAACTAAAGGATGCTGACTGTTTTGAATACATAGGGGTTCATGAACAGTCTCAGATAGAGGCTGTAAAGATAATACTGAAAAATCAAAAGATAAGCACTAAGGGATTTGTGATTGATAACGATTCACATTCAATAGAAACGTTAGACAAGAATTATTTTTGGATAAAGAGCGGCAAGCGAAGTTTTAAGACATTAAAAGAAGCTTTTGACGATTTTGAAATATCTGTATCGTTAACAAACAAGATAAAGGAACGAAAATATATAAAAAGTGTGCTTATAGAGAGCGGAGGTTTTTTGAAGGGGAAAGATGGAGGAGATTTTTCGCTTGCGTTTTCTGACTCTCTTAACTGCTTCATTGGCGGACGAGGAACAGGAAAAAGTACAATATTGCAAGTGCTAGATTATGCGATCGGATTAAGAATTTCTGATGAAAATATTCTGGACTTTATTTGTAAACACGGTGATATATGGGTGTTGTTTGCGGATGGAAATAGAGAATATCTTATAAGGATGGCCACTCCAATTAAGAAAGATGCAAATGATAATATTCTAAGGTGTTTTGGCGAAAACGAAGCGGACAGGTATTACTACAAGTATTATTTTTCAGAGAACAAGGTAAGAGATTATGCCGTTAAGAACTTTTTGTCAATATATGAGGTGCTAAAAGGTAAAGGACAGAATGAGACTGTTATAAAATCTGTAAAAAAATATGGAACATTGAGTCAACTCTATGATGTAAAGTATTCCGTTAATGAATTGGTGCAGACAGCCAGCAGTAATCAGATAGACGAATTTATAAGACAACTTATGTTCCAAAATAAAACACTTTCGTCACCGGAGAAAACTATCAATTGCAGATCGAAGAAAGGCTTGACCAAAGCCATAAAGGATATGCAAGACTTGCTGAAGAAAAGAAAAAATGAAGTGGATGAAATCATTGATCCATTTAATAAAAAAATGGATAAGACGCTTCGAATTCTTTATAGGCAGGATGAACCTGTAGACGCACCTGATTTTGAAAACTGGCTTTTTAACGGAAGGCGGGCGAGCAGGAAAGATGGATTTCAGAATACTGATATCACAGAGGAAAATGCTGTTGACTATCTTTATTATGTGTATAGAAATGTCGGGATTGTATCTCTGTTGAAAATGGCTTTGAAAGAGGAGGACAGATATCAATTTGATATTGCCGATTTCTTTAATGGAACGAGGCCAGACCCCAGTATGGATGAACAAAAAAATGCCATAGATGAGATTTTTGATGCTTTGATAGATAATAACAGATATTTTCAAGCCATAACCTACCTAAGAAAAATGGTGGGAGAGGCGGAAAAATTGTCTTTGGAGTTCAATATAAATAGCAAGACTACCACTAAACGGGGAGCAGATTATAAAGATGTAAGAAATCTTTCTCTTGGGCAAAAGGTAGTAGCTATGCTCGATTTTATTTTTGGATACGGTGATTTTGTAGATGATCACAGACCCATTTTAATAGATCAGCCGGAAGATAACCTTGACAGTCAATACATATACAAGAACCTTGTTAGACAATTACGTGATATCAAGAACAAAAGACAAATAATCATTGCTACTCATAGTGCTACTATAGTTACCAATGCTATGGCGGATCAGGTTTGTGTTATGTGTTCTGATGGAGAGAATGGCTGGATAGAGAGAGCGGGTTATCCTTCTGAGGATACTATTAAAAGAGATATTGTGAACTACATGGAGGGCGGTATAGATTCGTTTGAACATAAGATAAGAGTTTATCAGCCCATACTGAAAAAATAGTTTTTTGATGGAAAAGGAATATGAAGATAAGCGAGCCAAATCCTAACATTGTGCATATAGAGACTTTGCGAAAGCAATTTGTTTCTGATTTCGATAGAGACAAGTTGGAAAACATGACTTTAGAACAGTATGCCATGCGAACAGGCGATAAAAAGAATTTCTGTTATCGACTGGAGCGTGAGCAGATAGGCATGGGAGATATTAGGAATGCGACTGCTCAGAAGTTTGGAATATGGGTTCGCAAAACAACTGGGGAATACGATTTTACTAAGAAATACGGACAGACATCGGATGAGGCATTTGCGGTAATCCGTTCGGAAATCCTTAAGCTTGTGGATGCAGGCGCAAGAGATGATTTCAATGAAATACGAAGAAATATGATAGCGCCTATTGTTCGTTTTAAGATATTGGCTATGTATTACCCAGACAGATTCCTTACGATACATTCAGAACGCCACTTAACATATTTTTGTGCTAAGGCAGGAATTCCATATCTGGAAGATGATGATGAACTCGTGTTACAGCGCAAACTTCTTATGTGGAAAGATACCCATACGGAGATGCGTGACTGGAGCCTTTTGGAGTATGTGGCATATCTTTATGAACATTTTGGAGTGCCGCCGGTAGTAGATAAGGGATTGACAAAGAAAAAACCGAGGCTGAAGAAGTTGAGGCAGGAATTAAAGGATTTTGATGGAAAACATCCTAAGTCAAGGCTTACTGAGGTAGAAATACGGGAAAGGTCTTCGCTTGTTGCAGAAATTGTCAAGGAGAGAGCTGCGGGAGTATGCCAGTTATGCAATAAACCGGCACCGTTTTTCAATAAAAAAGGAGAGGCATACCTTGAGTGCCATCATGTGGTATGGATAGCCAGAGGTGGAGCTGATGAAGTGTTCAATGCTGTAGCACTCTGCCCGAACTGTCATAGAAAAATGCATATATTGGATGAAAAGGACGATGTAGATTATCTGATGAAGATAGCAAAGGAGTAAAAATAACAGGTATTTTAACATTACCAAGTGGGTAATGGATGCGAAGGAAAACAGCCTTGAAAAGCTGGTAAATGTCTATGCAGTTCTTTCAAATGAGGATTGCAATATTGCGCTTGTATTTAACAGGACAAAGACAGCTACTAATGTTTATCTTGCTGTTGTTAATACACAGAATGATGATAGTAGTGTCAATGCAGATATTTACAAGAGCAGACTTATAGAGGCTATACGTGGAAACTTCCCTGGAGCAGAATGGAAGGACGAAGGCATGGGAATGATTCCCTGCATGAACAATGACAAGTTATATTCTGTTGCAACGGCTTCTAATATACCTACTGAAAAGTCAGAGAAATTCATAAGCCAGACAATAGAAAAATTGCTTGATGGTATTGTGCCGGATTCCAAGAAAACGGAGTATACGATTGTTCTCCTTGCAACACCTATCAAGGATGTCGAGGAGAGAAAACTTAAGCTTGGTGAATTCTATTCAGGACTTGCACCTTATTCATCGTGGCAGACTGATTACCACTTTAATGATAATCAGATGTTTGGTTCATCGGCTACGGTCGGGGTGAATGTTGGAGCAAGTGCGGGTGTACAGAATGGTACGAATTATTCTGTTACAGACTCAGAGGGAACAACGGATAGCTCATCGACAACAAATACGGAATCGCAGAGTGATACGGTTACTGATGGTACTTCTGAGGCAGAATCAACAAGCAACGCTCATTCAGATGGAACAACAGAAACGACTACAACAACTGACGGTTCAAGTGGTTCTACAGGTACCAATAGAACAGAAACATCTGGAACATCCAGCACTCATACGGATCAGAGCGGAGAATCATCAGGAAGCAACTGGAATGCAGGTGTTCAGCCATTTGGTATCGGTGGTGGTGGCGGACATAATTGGGGAACTAACAGTAGTGTATCCGATGCGGCTACTACGATGCAGAATGTAGCAGAGGGAGTCACCGAAACGAGCGGATCGAAGTCGGCTTTTCTGAGGATGATATTATTGGCTTAAACTATGAGGATGCCATTTCGACAATTAAAGAGTCAGGTTTTACCAATGTTTATGCGCACGCCGAATATGATCTCGGCATAGAGGATATCAAAAAAGAATATATAGTCACAGATGTGAGTATTCGTGGAGATTCCTCTTTTGAGGATGAGGATAAATACCCTTATGATGCAAGGGTAGAACTTATTTATCATGTAGTGAAAAGCATCCCTGTTCCGGTCTCCGCAAAGGATGGAAGGAAGATGCTCTGTGATGAACTTGTTTCTACACTTGAGGAAGCTGGATTTGTAAATATAACAACGGAAGCGGATCGTGATCTTATAACGGGCTGGATTACAAAGGAAGGTTCTGTGGAGGAAATCTCTATAGGAGGAGATACAAAATTTTCTCAGAATGCTTCATTCAGACCGGATGTTGAAATAGTAATCACGTATCATGCATTTAAGGAAAAGTGATAGATGGATTTTTTTGAAGGACTGTTTAAGAAAGTTAAGAATAGCAAAAAAACAGATGAGCCAGAGGGAGAACCATATGAGTTCTGTCCGAAGTGCGATGCCAATCTCACATTGCAGAAGGGATATAGGAACGATCTACCGTACTGGATCTGCAAAGGTTGCGGTGAAATGCTTATCAATCCGGAGGTCGAGGGTGATATAGCATGGATATGTGACCAGTGCGGCTCCATGCTGAATATACAAGAAGGCTTCTCTGATAATAATGGAGAATGGACCTGCACGGAGTGCGGTTACGTAAATAAGATTGATGAAAGCGAACTGTATGCCTCAGAGGATGAGTTTCAGGCAGAGCAGAGGAGTCCTTACAAGGGGCTTTCCGATGAGGACGCACTGGCACTATCTGTATATCAGGATTTAGAGCATATAGATAATCGCCCAGATATCATTTTGGTAGGACATCGTGAAACGGGCAGAAAGTATGTAAAAAAGCTGCTTACTATATACAATCGAAGTGTGTATGACTATCTTAAGGATAACCCGGTAAAACACATGCCGACCATCCATGAGATATATGAGAGTGAAAACTGTCTCATTGTCATAGAGGAGTGCATAGAGGGAAAAACGATAGCGGATTTACTTGAGGATAATGCATTCTCGGAGGATCGGGCGATAGACATTGCCATAGATATTTGCAGGATTTTGGAGGTTATTCATGGTCTTCCGACTCCGATAATACATAGAGATATTAAGCCGTCCAATATTATGGTTACGTCGGAGAACGAGATCTATCTGCTTGATATGAACGTTGCAAAATGGTATGACCCGGACAAAACGGATGACACCAGATATATGGGTACAAGGTTTTATGCAGCACCGGAGCAGGTGGGCTATGGATTGTCTGCTTCTTCAGCAAAGTCTGATGTATATGCTATAGGTGTTTTGCTCAATGTTATGGTTACAAGGAAATTTCCAAAGGAAGAGAGAGCAGGCGGCCGGCTGTGGGATATTGTAGAGCGTTGCATCAGCCTTAATGCCGATGACAGATACAGTGCTTCGGAACTTTTGGAAGCACTTGAAGAGTTAAGGGGTGAGATTCATGCAGAAGAAACCAACGGATGAATTGAACGACCTTCTTGAAAATATGAAGCCAAATCAGCTGGAGGCGTATTTTAAGAACAATGGAAAATACATGGCTGATGAAAAGAAGGCCTTTTATTACTACATGAAGGATGTTCTTGATGAAAAGAATATAAAGCTGAAGGATGTATATTCCTTTGCAGGTGTTACGGAATCTTATGGAAGTAAGATTTTTACAATGGAGAAGCATACCAAGGACAGGGATCTTATGCTGCGGGTAAAGCACCTGTAAACAGATCACTGCTGGTTCATATTCCGAGATGGATTGGGGCTGAAGAGAAAAAGGGAACCTGTCATATGCTAGTAAATGAAGAAAGGATTAAGTGGGTGGATGATGATGAACCAACTGTTTAATTCGGTTCCCGAGATGGAATTAAGGATAGAATTCCTATTGAATCAATTTAGAGATGGAACAAATTTATTATCTTACGCTCGATGAGGCTGTAAAAATACATCGCGCAACAATTGAGAAAAGTGGCGGAGGAGATATAGGGGATTTAGATTTGGGGAGACTAGACAGCGTGCTAACTCATATTCAAAATGATGATTATTATCCGACATTCATTGATAAGCTAGTACATTTATTCTTTTGCTCCTGCAAATTTCATTGTTTTACAGACGGAAACAAGAGAATTGCGATCACGTTGACTGCAGATTTCTTACTGAGAAATGGATACATAGGAAAAGATCCGATAGGCATACACGCACCACTGGGTGTACTTTGCACAAACGACAAAGGCAATGCCGAACACCACTCCTAGCACGACGCGCAGCTTTCCGCTCACACAGACGCCGAATACGCCGAAAACCAGCAGCAGCGCAAGGGACAGCGCCGTTCCCGCGATGAGCGAAACCAGCATTCCCTTGGGAATCCAGTTTTTGTAGTCAGGCTTCATATTCAAGACTCCTTTTTTATTGAGTGTGACTTCTCTCATAAACCGCAGCCGCGATGCACCAGATCACGATGGCGGTATTGGTACTGCTCTGGCTCATTACGGACATCCATGTGTCCACCGGCACCTGCATGGCCTGTGCAATATCAGGAACAGCAACCAGCAGAATGTTCCATGTGACCGGATGGAAAGCGAGTATCCATCTGGGATACCGGGTTTTACCGGCAAGCAGCATCACGAAATGGATGCCGAAAACCAATAGCATCGGAACATACATGGGGAGGATTGCGGGGAGCATGTCATCCTGATAGGCTGTGACCGCTGTGATGGCAGCTCCTTCTCCGATGCGCGGGCCCAGATAGGTGGTGAACCACGCCATGGTAGCCACCCAGGTGTGGATAGTCAGCGCCACCGCAACGGTGAAAATTCCGCACAGATACTGAATGATCTTTGTTTTTCTGTACTTTGTATCAATGTCCGCATTCAGCGCTTTTACTACGAAGTAATAGAGAAAGCCGCCGACCGCTCCCAGCCCAACAGTAAGCACAGGCTTCCACAGCCCATAAGAGCCGGACAGATAATAGGCTCTGTTGAAAAGGCCAGTGTCGGTTTGCTGAAGTGGAATGCACCCCAGCAGCCAGTCCCCGGCAGCCATAAATATCCCACCGATTGCACCAAGAGTGCACCAGTGGATGAACTGTTTTGATTTTTCTTTCTTCATTTTCTTCACTCCTGCGCCCCTATTTCATGATCTTCATGCAAAAGTCGCAGCGGTCATCGCCGCGCCCCAGCGTTTTTGTTCGATGCCAAATGAGCTTCGGATGAAGACCGGTGTAGCTGATGTCGTCGCTGTCGCAAAAGCAGCAGCACAGCTCAGGACATCCGTATGCCACGCAGGTGTCATGATATGGACATTTCATCATATCCACACGCCATATACCGTTGCCGACCTGCAGCTCCTTTGAGTCAAAGCCCGCCGCCGGGCCGAAAACGCTCCGTGTGGATTTGACAAAAACGCCGGGGACAAGGCGGTAAAGCCCCGGTATGTGCAGCAGGGCTGCAAGCTGTTTGTGGCTCGTTCTCGCCAGCTCCTCCACATAGCCATGAACGGTTTGCAGAGCCTCCTCTTTCGGCATGACCCGCTGCAAGGTTTCGTAGGCCGCAATGCCCGGTAATATCTGCCGTTTGAGGTGGTATTGCTTCTCCTTGCTTGCATCTGCATTTTCAGCCAGCAGCACATTCAACCGCGCATCAAAAAATGCATTCAGCTCCTTGGCCTGCGAGGGAAAGCACTGTGCCGCAGTCTCCCGAAAATCACGGGAGAGATAGGTTTCCTTCATCGTCCTGCCTCCGTCCCAGCTTTCACGAAGCCCTTCTTTTTATACCCGCAGTCGCAGTATGGGCCGCCGGAGGCGAGAGTGTACTGCCGCACAAAGTCGGTCACGCCGCCCGCCTCGCTCATGGTGTAGTCCAGACGGCACAGCGCGGGAGTGAGGTCATATAGCCCCAGCTTTTTCA
>ENA-ORMS01000485-ORMS01000485.1-human-gut-metagenome-genome-assembly--contig:-NODE-485-length-39693-cov-11.155053_pt1 | contig 39693 bp, 20 predicted proteins | sample MGYA00242104_ERZ508997 | MGnify/ENA primary metagenome ERZ508997 (study PRJEB26280, sample SAMEA2338704) | human gut metagenome | biome: human gut; feature: human-associated habitat; material: faeces...
AAATGCGCCGCGAAGCATAAATAATGGCGATGCCATGAGCTGGCATGCCAGTCACTAGTCACCAGTCACCAGTCACTTGAGATTCCTAATCCCTAGCCACTAATCCCTAGCTACTAATTCATAGTCACCAGTCACTAGTCACTAAAAACTTAATTAAACACTTTCTTCGGATGGATGACGCCGCGCTCTACACGGGCAGTACCGAGGAAGCGGGGACCGCAAAAGGCGGCGGCGACTTCCACAGGCTTTTCTCGCGTGCGAAGGCGTTTGCCCAAGAGGAAATCGGCGGCTTCTTTCTCATCGAGCGCAAGGAGTGGCAGCGCGGAAAGGAGCGGGCGCAGGTCGGTCATGAGCGCGCCTTCCGGATCCGCTTCGATCTCTTCCAGTGTCTTTGCTTCGGCGATAGAGAAAGGCCCCATCTCGCTGCGCAGAAGAAAGGACATGGTGAGCGGACATCCTGCCGTTTTCCCCATGTCGCGGCCGAGCGCGCGGATGTAGGTGCCTGCCGAGCAGGTGACGGAGAGACGGAGGAGCGGCGGCTTTACCTCACGGAGGACCAGATCGTAAATGGTGACAGGGCGGAGAGGAAGCTCGACGGCATTTCCTTCACGCGCCAGCTTGTAGGCGCGCTCGCCATTCACCTTGATGGCAGAGTAGGACGAGGGACGCTGGAGGATGTCTCCTTTAAATGATTCCGCAGTGCTTTCCCAGATCGAAGGATCGGCAGGGATCTCCCCCGTCTCCACCACGGTCCCTGTCACGTCCTCGGTGTCAGTGGCAAGGCCCATCAGAAATTCTGCTTCATACGTTTTCCGATGGATCGGCGCATACTCGATGAGGCGCGTCGCGCGCCCCAAAAAAACAGGGAGCACGCCCGCCGCCATGGGGTCAAGCGTCCCACCGTGGCCGATCTTTTTCTGCCCGTAGATGCGCCGCAGACGCGCTATCACGTCGAAGGACGTCATCCCCGCCGGCTTCAATACATTCAGTACGCCGTCCATCAGAGATACTTCTCCGCGACAGCCATGAATTTCTTCTCCGCTTCTGCAAAGTCGCCTTCGATGGTGCATCCGGCTGCCTTCCAGTGACCGCCGCCGCCAAATTCGCCGGCAAGCTCCGCGACATTGGCATAATTTTTGGAGCGCAGGGAGACGCGGGTCTCGCCCTCTTTGCGATACTTAAAGAGTGCGGCGATCTCGCAGCCGCGGATGCAGCGCGGGATGGAGGCGTAATAGTCGGAATTCTCTCCATCGAGCGCCATGGCGTCTTGATCCATGTATGCGATGACGATCTTTCCATCGGCATAGGAGTGAACCGTCTTTGCCACCAGCTCGTAGCAATGCATGGCTTCGATGGACTTCTCTTCGAGATGATTGGAAATATAGGATGGGTCAGCCCCCATCGCAACGAGGCGGCTCGCCATCAGGAGCGTATGCGGCGAGGTACAGCTGAATTTAAAGAAACCGCTGTCCGTGCCGATGCCCATGTAAAGTGCATTGCAGGTGTCTTCGTCCATCTCGATGCCTTCGTCGAAAAACATTTCCGCAAGCATTTCCGCTGTTGCCGCATAGCGATACTGAAGATAAAGGAGGTCGGTGAAGCGTTCATTCGTGCGATGATGGTCGATGGAGAGTGAGTCGATATCCCGTGGGAAATCAAAATTTCCGCCGCGTTCCAGATTGGAAAGATCCGTGAAAACGATCGCATCGTAGTCCCTTCCTTCCGGGATCGATGTATGAACGAGCGCGGAGGCCTCGACGAGCGTGTACACCTTCGGCACAGGATCCGGAAGCAGCATGTCCGCCTCCTTTCCCATGGACACGAGGACATTGTGCAGCGCACAGATAGAGCCGACATCATCTCCATCCGGATGTTCGTGACCGACCAGCAGGAAGCGCTTGTGGGATTTCAGAAAATCCATGGCCTCCTTCTTGCCGATCTCTTTGGCGTGGTTCATTGCAAGGCTCATTCTTTCACCTCATCCTTATGAATCTTCTTCAGAAGGCCATCGATATGCATGCCGTAGTCCAAAGAGGCATCTTCAGAAAAGGTGATCTCCGGTGTGTAGTAGATCTTGAGACGCTGCCCGAGCTCACGGCGCACGAAGCCGCGGCTCTTATTCAGCGCATCGAGCGATGCTTTCTTCTCTTCCGGTTTGCCAAAAAGGCTGACGTAAATGGTCGCTTCGCGCAGATCGCCAGTCACCTTGACTTCGGTCACTGTGACAAAGCCGATGCGCGGGTCTTTCAGATCATGAAGGAGCATCTGGCTCACTTCCTGCTTGATAAATTCCTGTACTTTGCGTACTCGTAATTCGGACATAGTAAGTACCTCGCTCTCTGGAAATACGATTCGAATATGGGTCGAGTGTAAGGGCTCAGGGTTCAGGGTTCAGGGTTAGCCTCTGGGGCGTACTGCCCTTTGATTCCGTTTGAAAGCTTCACTTGAATGAGAAATGAGAAATGAGAAATGCGAAATGGTGGTGCGGTGCCAGATCCTTCGACTCAGTTCTCACTGCTTTGCCTTTACATGATCGAACATCCGACATTTCACTCCGCTCAGGATGACGAAATGCGCCGCGGAGTATACATACTGGCGATGCCATGAGCTGGCATGCTAGTCACTAGTCACCAGCCACTTGAGATTCCTAATCCCTAGCTACTAATTCATAGTCACCATCCACCAGCCGCCCGCTCATGCATTCGTGATACGGATCGTCTGTCCTGTCGCAGCGACTTTTTCTATGGCGGCGGGGGGAGCGGGTCTCCTGCTTTCTATCTTCGGAATGTTGGTGAAGACAAGAGTGCCTTTGTTTTCACGGCTGATGATATGGAGGCCGCTCTTTTCTCCGAAGAGGGAGAGCAGGCGCTGGTGGACATTGATGAGACCGATGTGGTCGCGCCTCTTGTGGTCGATAAGCAGCTTTTTCAGCTTGCTTTTGGGGATGCCGATGCCGGTGTCGTAGACGTAGACCTTGAAATAGTCCTTGTGCTCGATGAGGCCGGTCTTGATGCGACCGCCCTCAGGACGCTTGAAGATGCCGTGGACGATGGCGTTCTCGACGAGCGGCTGGAGGAGAAGCGGCGGGACCTGGATCTCTTCCAGCTTGTCCTTGGGGAAATCATAGGTGATGGAGAGGCGGTCGCCGAAACGGGCGCGCTCGAGCTCGGTGTAGCACTCGATGACGTGCAGCTCTTCGGAGAGCGGGATGAATTTCGACGGGTTGCTGAGGCTATGGCGGAAATAGTCGGAGAGGTAGCTGATGAGCTTTCTCGCAGTGTCCGGATCGCTTCGGACGTAGTAGCTGATGGTATTCAGCGTGTTATAGAGGAAGTGTGGATTGATCTGTGCCTGAAGAGCGCGGATCTCGGCTTCGGCGAGAAGATTTTCCTCTTCCTTCATCTTGTCGTACTCATAGATGGCTTCGAGCAGGTGACAGATGCCGGAGAGGAATTCATTGCCCATGTGCGTGAAGTTTTCCCCTTTACTTTTAGCGGCGATGAGGGTGCCGACGGTCTCACCCTTGTAGCAGATGGGAAGGGAGGTGAGATGAGGCATGGGCGGAAGGGATTTCTGCAGCTGCAGGATGGCGATCTCCGCATCGCCCTGATTGCGGTCTGCTTCGGTTTTGTATGCCGTGCGTGTATAGATCTGATCTTTATATATGATGGCGGTCCAGATGAGGGAGGGGAGAGACGCCGTCACGATCTCTGTGGCTTTTGATACATTGAAGCCGTTGAAACCATCGTGGAGTGCGGAGAAAAGGGTATTTACGGCTTCGAAGGTCGTCTTTGTCGTTTCTGATTTTTCTGTATCGCGCTGGTGTGTGTAGAATTCAAGCACCATGTAGAAAAGACTGACAGCGATGGTATTTGTGATGATGATCGGCAGCGACAGGTCGAAGAAATCATTCGGATGCGCGATGGTCTCCGGCCAGGTGAAGAAGGCGAAGAAGAGCCAGAAGAGGATCTCCAAAATGCCGGCATAGAAGAAGCTCCATGACCAGAGATTGTGATGGTGGCTTTTCAGTGGGTTCGCCAGATAGCCGGCGGCGATGCCCTGAAGGATGGAGAGCCCGCCGTGGATGAAGGCCGCGTCCGTGTCGAAGAAGAGGGCGCGGTGGATGCCTGCGATACATCCGACAATGGTGCCGACGATCGGACCGCCGACGAAGCCGCCGAGCATGATGCCGACAGCACGGAAATTCATGATGCCGCCACCCGCTGAGACATTCCAGTACGAGCCGCAGAGCGCCATCAGGGAGAAGATCACGATGAAGAGAACGAGATACCTCCGGCTGAACTGCTTGGCAAGGATCGCTTCGCGGAAAAAGAGCGTGCGGCTGACAAGAAGGAGCAGCAGGAGGAAGATGGAGATACCAAACCAGACGTGCTGTACGCCGATGATCCAGGATGTATTCATAGGGCACCTCGCTTTGCCGGGAATGTGAGGAGGGAGAGATCAGAGGTATGCTTTCTGATCGCTTGTGCCAAAAGTTTTCGGGGCGCTCGTCGGCTGTGAGAGCCGGTGATGCGGCGCTCCGTGATCTGTCATGCATTGATACAGAATGATCTATAAAAGAAATATGAATGATAACATGCAATAAATGAATCGTAGAATACATTCATTTGGAATGCATGATACCCGTTGCCATTTGCATCTTACCCTTAAAAATTTCTTTTCGGAAAAGCTGTCGGGTATACTAATGGCGAAAGGAAGATGAACAGGAGATCCGTATACCCCCTCTATTATAACAAATGACAAGAAGGAGGGGGAGATTCCCTGGTATGAGCTGTACTAAGCTCCTTCTGCTCGTGAATGGAAGGAAGCTTTTGATAGAGACAAGTGGTTTCAGCAAAAGAAAGGAAGAGTATTATGGTTATTTACGGCGTAGCACTTCTGGCAGGCTGCTATATGGCAGGCAATGTGATCGGCGATATACTGGGCGCGCTTCTGGGCGTCAAGGCAAACATCGGCGGCGTCGGCTTTGCGATGTTGTTCCTCATCATCATTTCCGCATGGGCGCAGCAGAAAGGCATCATGAAAGCGCCGGAAGAACAGGGCATCAAATGGTGGTCTGCGATGTACATCCCGGTCGTTGTAGCGATGAGCTCCATCCAGAACGTAGCAGCTGCCCTTTCCGGCGGTGTGGTCGCCATCCTCGGCGGTCTTCTGGCTGTTGCGATCGGCTTCCTCATGATCCCGGTCCTCTCTGGTAAGAAACAGAAGGAAACTGTGGCAGAAGACAGCTTGGCACATAGCAAGTGAGAAGTTGGGAGTAAGGAGCGGATTCCGAATCCCCAGTGACTAGTCACTAGTCACAAAAAATGTATGCAGCACGCAAGGGCTTCGTGGTCGCCTAGAAATAAGGAGATAATTTCATCATGGATATCGCAGCAATGATTACCAAACTTTTCGTCAAGAACGGCATGATCTTCGGCTTCATGCTTCTCGGCGTCATTATGTATGTTTCATTCAAGCTGGGCGCGCTCACCAAGGGGCGTGTCCATGGCAGTGCCATCGCCATTTTCCTGGGGCTTGTCCTCGCATACATCGGCGGTGAAATGACCGGCGGCAGCAAGGGGATCGCGGACGTCCCGCTCTTTGCCGGCATGGGTCTGGTCGGCGGCGCTATGTTCCGCGACTTTGCTATCGTTTCCACCGCTTTTGGCGCGGATCTTCGCGAGATCAAAAAGGTGGGCTGGAGAGGTGTCGCATCCCTCTTCATCGGTGAATTCATCTGCCTCGTCGCAGGCATCGCTGTTGCGTATCCGCTCGGCTATACCAGTGTGGTCGATATGGTCACCATCGGGGCAGGCGTTGCGACCTTCGTTGTCGGACCTGTCACCGGCGCGGCTCTCGGTGCGTCCTCTGAAGTCATCGCTATCTCCATCGCTGCCGGCGTTGTGAAATCCGTTCTCGTCATGGTCGTCACCCCATTCGTTGCTAAACCGCTCTCCATCAATAATCCGCAGTCTGCCATGGCTTTCGGCGGCATCATGGGCACCACTTCCGGCACTGCCGCAGGCATCGCAGCGGTCAATCCGAAGCTCGTTCCCTACTGCGCGATGACCGCGACCTTCTTCACCGGTCTCGGCTGCCTTCTCTTCCCCTCTGTCTTCTACTTCGCTACAGCGATGATCTTCTAAAAAGATCCAGGGTCAGCCCATGGGAGCTCGCCCATAGATCGCGGATGAAAGATTCGCTTGCATGAGAAATTAGGAATGAGGAATGAAGAATGAAGGTGGCGGCTTCGCCGCGTATATATGGGGCGATGCCCGAAAGCCGGAGGATAGATTCAGATGTCTGGCGTCTGATATCTGATGGCTCCTAGTCTAATCCCTAATCCCTAGTCACCAGTCACTAGCTCCCAATCTCCCATTCCTCTTACCGCCCCTATTTGTTATGATAGGGAAGAAACAACAACAATAATAATGAAAACCTGTATACTTATATACTTATTTCTGTACAACCCTATTTTTATTGAAAGGAAGTCCATTCATGTTAGAAATCAAACCATGCAATAAGAACTGGCACACCAGAGGAGACGATACCGCAGCACGCATTGCAGCTGCCGCTCCGTATGCAGATGGCAAAATCGTTGACGCAGCCAATACCGTCAAAGTCCTTGAAGCAGTCCTTCGCCCGGGCGATAAAGTCAATATCGAAGGCGATAACCAGAAACAGGCGGATTTCCTCGCGAAAGAGCTCTGCAAGGTGGATCCGTCCAAAGTGCATGATCTTCACATGATCCAGTCCACCCTCTCCATTCCGGAGCATCTGGATGTCTTTGATAAAGGCATCGCCAGAAAGCTCGACTTCGCTTATGCAGGCAGCCAGGGCAAGCGTCTGGCGCAGATGGTCCAGAATGATGGTGTCGAACTCGGCGCGATCCATACCTACCTCGAAATGTATTCCCGCTACTTCATCGACCTCGTGCCGAGAGTTTCCCTCGTCTGCGCTGACTATGCGGATGCAGCCGGCAACATTTACACCGGCTTTTCCACCGAAGACACCCCGGCGATCGTCGAAGCGACGAAATTCAATCAGGGCATCGTCATTTTCCAGGTCAATCAGATCGTTGACAAGCTCCCGCGTGTCGACATCCCGGCGGACTGGGTCGACTTCGTCGTCGAAAGCCCGACACCATACATGCTGAATCCGCTCTTTACCAGAGATCCGGCAAAGATCTCGAATGAACGTATCCTCAAGGCTATGATGGCGATCCGCGGCATTTACGAAGAATATGGCGTCAAAGTCCTGAACCACGGCGTCGGCTACGATACCGCTGCTGTCGAGCTGCTGCTCCCGACCTTCGGTGAATCCCTGGGACTGCGCGGCAAGATCTGCACCCATTGGGTACTGAACCCGCATCCGACCCTGATCCCGGCCATTGAGACCGGCTGGGCGCAGGCCATCTACTCCTTCGGCTCGGAAGTCGGCATGGAAGAATACATCAAAGCCAGAAGCGACGTTTTCGCTGTCGGCCCGGATGGCACCATGCGTTCAAACCGTGCCTTCTGCCAGGCTGCCGGTCACTATGCCGCTGATATGTTCATCGGCTCCACCATGCAGATCGACCGCTTTGGCAACTCTTCCACGGCGACCAAGAACAATGTCGCAGGCTTCGGCGGCGCTCCGAACATGGGCTGCGATGCCAAAGGCCGCCGTCATGTCACTCCGGCATGGAAAAAAGCGGGCGAAGAAGTGGCGAACCGCTACGAACTCATGGGCGACCGCAACCGCGGCAAGAAGCTCGTCGTCCAGATGATCACGACTGTCTCTGAAAAAGGCTTCCCGGGCTTCGTCGATCAGCTCGACGCCGTCGCTCTGAAGAAGAATGCAAACCTTGATCTCGAACCGATCATGATCTACTCCGATGACCTCACCCACATCGTTTCCGAAGTCGGCATCGCTTACCTCCACAAGTGCCACAACATGGAAGAACGCATGAATGCGATCCGTGCGGTAGCAGGCAAGACGGAAGTCGGCAAGCTCGAAGATCCAGAGATCACCAAGAAGCTCAGAAAAGAAGGCATCGTTAAGCTGCCGGAAGATTTTGGGATCGATCCGTCTCAGGCGACACGCGACCTCCTCGCTGCCAAGAATATGAAGGATCTTGTGGACTGGTCCGGCGGTCTTTACAACCCACCGGCTAAGTTCAGAAACTGGTAATCCTATAGCAAGTAAAAACCGTCAGGATTAGAGCCTGACGGTTTTTGTTTTGGGGTAACGAAAAATGAGAAATGTTGGTGGCAGCTTCGCCGTGAATATATATGGGGCGATGCCCGCTTGAGGCGTTAGAAGTAAGACATCAGAAGTCTGAAGTCTGATGTCTCCTAGTCTCCCAGTCTCTTAGTCTAATCCCTAATCCCTAATCCCTAGTCCTCAGTCCCTAGTCACTAGTCCTGCGTCACCTCTTTCACCTGATGCTCGGCATCGAGGAGAATGATGCGGTTTCTGCCGCCTTCTTTGGCGAGGTAGAGGGCATCGTCCATGCGCTTGTAGAAGCCCGCCTCGGTCTCCTCCGGCGAGGCGGTGGTGCAGCCGATGCTGGCAGTGAGGAAGGAGCGGTCGGGGAGCTGGATACGCCGGAAGGCCTTCTGCAGACGGCTCGCTACGATGAGTGCGCTGGGGGGTGTGGTGCCGGGGAGGAGGATGACGAATTCGTCCCCGCCCCAGCGGCCGGCAAAGTCGGTCGGACGGATCATGTGTTTCAGGATACTTGCGACTTCGCAGATCACCTCATCCCCTTTGGCGTGACCGAAGGTATCATTGATATGCTTGAAGGTGTCGAGGTCGATCATGAGCGCGGAGAAGGTGAGCCTTCGCGCACGGGTATCTTTATGGCAGCGGCAGAGCATTTCCTCGATCGAGCCACGATTGAGGAGACCGGTGAAGCTGTCGTGGCTGGCAGCGAAGGAAAGCTGTTTCTGCGTCTCTGCGAGTTCTTTCGTCGTTTCCGTGACGAAGGTCGCAAGCCGCTGGATCGTAGAGAGCGTTTCACCAAGGACGACGGGGGCATGCGGCTTCCTCGTCGCAGCCACGAGGGGAGCCTCGCCTTCGCGGAAGCAGACGGAGATGAGGGTCATATTGGTCGCCTGTGTTTTTCCATCGATGCGGATGAGCTCGCCATTCACGTAACCGCCGGGCGCGACACAAAAGTCGCTATAGGCAGACAAGATCTGATTGACATCCTCCTTCAGGAAGTAACGCCGCGTGACACAGGAGATGAGGAGCATCCCTTCGGGGGCAAAGCGCTCGATATGGCCAAGTGCTTCGCGGCTGGAGAGGATGACCTGATCGGGGTCGCCGTAAGCCATCTGCACCTGATCGCCGACGTGGCTGAAAACATTTGTCTGAAGCGCACCGTCGCTTCGATGCTCGAGCGGGAGAATGGAGAGCTGTACCTGATGCCTGCTTCTGACGAGAGGGAAGAGCAGCTCGCTTTTTCCGAAATCCGTGCTGTGAAGATATTTCTGATAAAAATAGGCCGCGGGCTTGTGATCGAGGGAGCGGATGACGAGCGGGCCGTCTATTGCTGTGATGGTCATGGTGCGTCCGAGGGGCTGCCAGCCCATGACGCTCGTTGTCATGACCTTTACGTCTCCGGAAAAGGTGACAAGAAGGATACCGCGGGAAAGGATGGCATCTTTGGTGAAGACGCAGATACCCTCTTCATTCCGATAGGTATGGGCATACCCGCCGCATATGGGGATGTCCTTTCCCAGCTTGTCGAGCGCGGTCAAAAAGGGCTCGAAGTTGTAGTAGCGCTGTGTCATCAGCAGAAGGAGCGCAGAGAGGTCTTTCTGCCTTTGGCAGAAGCTTCGTGCTTTTTCCCCGAGCTCACCCATGGGCTCTTTCGAAAAGTCATAGATGGCGGTGTGGACGTCACTCTTTTCAAAGAACTGAATGGTGACGACAGTCTGACGGAGCCGCATGCGGCCATTATCGATGCCGCCGGCGGTCGTCATGCCGGCGATCTCTGCCTCGGGGAAGGCAGCACAAAAGAGCCGGGTCATCTCGCGGATTGTTTCCGGCTTATTCCAGTGCGTATATATGGAGATCAGGATAGACTGCTTTCCCGGCACATAGGAGGCTGCAAAAAGACGGATGCAGTTTTCTATGTCACCGAGAGAGCGGAGACAATAGGACTTTTGGATCATGAATCATCGAACCTTTCTAAGAGAACCTCCGCGCATTCATTGTAGAGGCTCCTAAGGAAATACTGATTGCAGGAAACAAATCCATGGTGCATGTTTTCAAAAGAGTCAGTATTTCCGATGAGGAAGCGGAAATCCGTTTCTTTCGGGTTTACGGTACGCCGCCCACCCATCTAAAGGTGAAATTTTTCGGGGGGGGTAAACAATTGTTTGCAAATATACATGCGGTCTAAAAGAGGAACTCCAGATGCGCTTGGGGGGATTTCTTATAAGCCCCTGTGAGTCCTAAACGGTAGACGCCAAATTCTAAAGTCCCGATTTATACTTTGTTTATATAATGGATTATACCACTCCTTGTTCCGGCTGGGAATAGGTCATATATAGAAAATAATTAAACTGGATTGTGGTCGAAAGTATAAATGGGAAAGCAGGAATGAGTGACTGGTATTGCGTTTTCATATAAACTAGATATAGGCTACTTCTAGTTATAGTTAGAAGTTAGAAGTGAGAAGTGCTGGAAGGGACACACCATTCATATAGTGCCCCAATACCCCTCATCATATAAAATAGTTTGTCCATTATTTTATATAAAACGCTGCGGCGCTTCCTCATTTTATGCGCCGTACCTTCACTCCTCACTCCTAACTCCTCACTCCTAACTTTATTCGGAAGTTGACTTAAATGCCAGTTGTTTAGAAAACGCAATACCAGTCACTAGGCACTAGCCTAGTCATCCCCTGTCCCCTGTGATATGATAGAGAAAATTTTTTACTATGAAGACCCATGATAAAGGAGGATCTCAGATGGAAGATCCCAATTATGAACAGACAGATATTTTTGCATTCATGATGGCAAAGCCGGCGGGGAAGAAGCCAAAGGCGCGTACAAAGAAGGCGTCTCCTTCCTCGGAGAAGAAGCGTGCGAAGGCGGCTGTCTCGGAAGAAGCGTCACTCTTTGGCGAAGGAATGGCAGAAGAGAAGAAACCGGCTCGCGGGAAGAAGGCTTCACCGAAAGCGTCGGCCGCTTCCCCGAAGGCAGCGCCGCAGGCAAAAGCAGCCGCGAAAAAAAGGAAAGAGAAGGAAATGAGTGAGCCGGGGAATGCCGCGTCCGGAAAGGGCAGCTGGCGGGAAAAGATCTGGGAATTCGACATCACCCATCCCTCGCAGGACATCAAAGACACGATGAAGGAAGCACTTCTGACCGAAGGCTTCATGAAGCGTGAGGCGAATAAAGTCTTCAAGGGGCTTTTCTTCAAGGAAAAGATCTTTAATACGAAGAACCAGGCACTGGAGTATTTAGAGAGTGTTCCGACGTCGTATGCGGTGAAGTACAAGATCGGTATCGAGCCTTCGCCCAAGATGATCGCTCTTGCCAAACGTCTCAAAGAAAAGGAGGAGCGTCTCGCCGCCTACAAAGAGACGCAGAATGAGAAAAAGTTTGCGGGGGACTTCATCACCTGCCCGCACTGCCATTCGCGTGTGAATGCGGACTTCGTACAGCCGCCGCTCTGTCCGGTGTGCGGCGATGACATGCGCTCGGATACCGCGGTGAAGACCATCCGCACTCTTGAGGAAGCGGTAGCAGAGCTCAGAAAGCGCCTTGAGGATACCACAAGGAAGTACAACAGCAAATTCACCGGCGGTGAGAAATGGATCATCCGCCTCGTGAATCCGTTCTGGGAAGAAAAGTGATGAGACGAAGGGACTGGGAGACGTTAGACATCAGACATCAGGTATCAGACATCTGACATCTGGAGCCTAAAGTCTCCAAGTCTCAAGCGGGCATCGTCCCGTTTCGTCATCCTGAGCGGCGAGAAACATCGTATGTGAGATAACGAATGCCAGAACAGCTGCGACCTGAGCCGAAGGATCTCGGCGAAGCCGCCACCTTCCCCATAGAACCCATAGAACCCGCGAATCTTTTATTTCTGAAAGGAGCCTGCCATGCTGACCTATCGCATCACTGCCCTCGGCCGTGTGCAGGGCGTGGGCTTCCGTCCGCTCATTTGCCGTCTGGCAGGGGCGCATCATATCACAGGCACCGTCAGGAATGAAGGCGGCGTCGTCACCATCATTGCACAGGGGAGCCGCGAGGCTCTCCTTTCTTTCATGGAGGATATACGGGCGGCGAGGCCGCCTGTGGAGGTCGCGGAAATGCGTGTGGAGGAGATCGCCCATGCGCCTTTGCCCGATTTCCGTGCGGTCTCAAGCGGCGGAGCGGCGCGCGCACCGCTCTTTCCGGCGGATCTTGGCATCTGCGAAGACTGCCAGGCAGATATGAAAGATCCCAAGGACCATCACTATGGCTACCCCTACACGTCCTGCATCGCCTGTGGGCCGCGCTATACGATGATCGAGGCGCTTCCCTATGACCGCGAGCGGACGGCGATGAAGGATTTCCCTCTCTGCAAGGACTGCGAGAAGGAGTACAAAAGCCTTTCTGACCGTCGCTGTCATGCGGAAAGCATCGCATGCGCACACTGCGGCCCGCAGCTGAAGGGATGGACGCGGAAGAGACAGTTTGAAAAAGAGGCGGCGATGGCAGAAGCGATCCGTCTTGCGAAAGAGGGCGCGATCCTTCTGGTGAAGGCGATGGGCGGCTACCAGCTCGTCTGCCGCGGGGACAGGAAAGAGACGGCGGGCTGTCTTCGCCGAATGAAGCACCGCAGCGGGAAGCCGTTCGCGCTGATGATGAAAGACATCGACATGGCGAAGGCGTGGGCGATGCTTTCGGAGAAAGAGATCAAAATGCTCACCTCACCGGTGCGCCCGATCCTGCTTGTCTCGCCGAGACGGAAGATCCTTCCTGCCGTGGCATTTCGCGTGCCGCGTCTGGGACTTTGCCTTCCTTCGACCGGATTCTACAGCCAGCTGGCGGAGGGCGTCGATGCGCCGCTCATCGTCACGAGTGCGAACCAAAGCGGCGAGCCGATGATCTTCAGGGACGAGGAAGCGCGGGCGTACTACGAAGCAGAGGAAGACATCGCAGGGCTTTTCCTCTATGACAGGGAGATCCTGCGCCCTGCCGATGACAGCGTCATGCAGCTGCAGGGAAGGGAACCGCAGATCCTACGAAGGACGCGCGGATTTCTCCCCGAACCGGTGGTGAGAGACGCGCCATCCGGCATGGTCCTTGCGACAGGGGCGGACATGGCACCGGGCTTTGCCCTTGCGGGCGGCGGCTCGCTGTATCCCGCCGAGGTGCCATGCGACATCCTGAATGAACGCTCGCAGGCGTTTTTTTTGGAAACGGAGCAGGACTGGGAAAAGCTCTTGGGGCTTTCGCCGCAAGCGGTCATTTCGGATCTGCATCCTGCCTACCTGTCCCGCATGATGGGAGAAAAAACAGCCAGAGAGAGGGGACTTCCCTTTTATACCGTCCAGCATCATCACGCCCATGCGCTCTCTGTCATGGCGGAGCATCATCTGCAAGGGAAGTCCCTTGCCTTCGTCTTTGACGGCACAGGCTATGGGGAGGACGGCACCGTCTGGGGCGGCGAGATCCTTCTCTGCGAAGGGACGTCCATGCAGCGCGTGGGACACCTTGCGCCGGTTTCCATGATCGGAGGCGATGCCTCTATGAAACAGGCGTGGAAGAGTGCGCTCGCTTATCTGGCAGCGGCGGACCTTCCGTCGAAGGATCCGCGTGCGCCTCTCATCCGCGCCGCACTTTCTCATCATGTGAATACGATAAAAAGCTCCTCCATGGGCCGTCTCTTCGATGCGGCGGCGGCGCTGCTGGGGCTTGGCGAGGAGAATCATTTCAAAGGCGAGTGTCCCATGGCGCTGGAAGCTGCCGCGATGGCAGCCGCGCACGCTCCGAAGATTTCCTGGGAAGGGAAAGAGCAGGATGGCCGTCTTCTCTGGGACGGACGCGCGCTCCTTGCCTCGCTGCTGGCGTCCCATGGTACAATAGAAGAAAAGGCGCTCGCCTTTCACGAGGCCATCGCCGAGATGATCCTCTCCTCGGCGGAGCACTTCGGCCTGTCGCGCATCCTTCTCTCCGGCGGCTGCTTTTCGAATCAGCTTCTCCTCGCCCGTGCGCGGGAAGCGCTTCAAAAGCGCGGATTTTCTGTGTATACCAATGAAAAAGTCCCGCCGGGCGATGGCGGCATCGCGCTCGGACAGGCATGGTTCTATCTCATGAAGAATCAGAAATAAAGCCCTCTGTTTCCCGAAAGGAGCATTCCTATGTGTGTAGCATATCCCGGCCGCGTCGTCTCCATCGAAGGCACGCATGGCATGGTCGATTTCTCCGGCTCCGAGGTCCGTGTGAACCTCTCCATGGTGCCCGCAAAGCTCGGTGACTACGTCCTCGTCCACGCCGGAATGGCGATCCAGATCGTGAAAAAGGACGAGGCAAAGGACTGGATCGCCCTGTTCAAAGAGATCGGGGAAGAAATAGGTGACTAGTGACTGGCAGCTAGGGACGAGTGATTTACATACCACCTTCGGGCATCGCCCCCTTATAAAAAATCGACGCGAAGCGGTGGATAGGGCGCTTTCATAAATCGTCGATTTGAGACATTCCTTCCCACCCTCTTTCATACCGCTGGTGCCCTATCCGCCCCTACGGGGCACCTTCCCCTCGAGGGGAAGGCTGCGATACGAGGAATACCGTCTTCTAAAAAGACGGCGCGCCACCCTTGTGAACCCATCCGCTCCCCCGCTTCGTCATCCCGAGCGCAGCCGAGGGATCTTTCTTGCACGGCCGCCATATGCACGCATGTGCCCCCACTCAAACGACGCCTTGGTGCTTCCCTTTATCGCCTTTCTCTCACTCACGTTTTACCGGTCTGCAAAAAGGATCCCCACCACTTTCGGGCATCGCCTTTATAAAAATCGACGCGAAGCGTCGCACCTCGGTCTGCAAAGAAGATTTCTCGACTTCGCTCGAAATGACGATACGATAAAAACGCCTCGTCTTTCGACGAGGCGTTCTTGCTACTTCAAAACCTATTTCACGACTTCATATGCTTCCTTCTCATTCGGTTCACTAAAGGAAAGAGACGGGCTATCCTTCTCCGCTTCCTCTTCCTTCTCCCGTCCGTCACGGCCAAGCGTGCGGTCCTCATAGAGGCTCGCATTCATGACGCTTTCCGCCGTCATCGGGAAACGCTCGCCGTTCACGGTGAGACCGTCCTTGACGCTCGTCATGACATGGTCGGTCGCAATATCATAGCCGCTGAGCGAAAGATTTCCGAAATGCTCCGCCTGGCTGCTGCCCGGATTCTTCTGGATCGTCACGCGGATCTTATCCGTCGCAAGGAGGCTGTCTCCGCCGATCGCAGTATTCGAAAGACCGAGAGGCTCCCTGCCTGTGAGATCCAGATGCTCGACTGCGCTGTCCTTCACAAGAGTGCCGCCTTCCGCTGTGGAGTGAATGCCTGCGTAGTGCGCCTGACTCTGTCCATCCTTGCCGTGGATGGTGACATGCTGCGCGCCGACGCCTGCCAGATCATCGATACCGATGTTGTCCGCAGAGATCTTGAGATCTGCCGCATTGCCTTCGCCATTTTTCAGCGTGTCGATCTCCACCTTCTTCGCAGAGAGTGTGACCTTTCCACCCGCAGACGAGAGCAGCGCACTGCCCTTTCCGCTCGCATCGAAATCATGCGGCTTCGCCTCGCCCGTGACAAGGCTTCCTGCCGCGCCGCTGCCGGTGGTCGACCCTGCCGGCGTGCTCGTATCCACACCATCCAGCTTGCCGACCGGCGAACGATCCGTGATGCGGATGTCTTCCTTCGCCGTCATCTCGATGGTGCTTCCGGAAATCTTCGCATCCTTTCCTTTCACGGAAATGCTTCCGCCTGCGTCCGCAGTGAGCGTGCCGCCGGCCTCAGCCTCTTGAAGAACCATAGCTCTGCCGCTTACAAGACCCGCATCGCCGGCTACATGAATCTTCGTCGCATCGAGCGTCGTACCTGCCTTCGCCGTCAGGCTGTCCGCACTTGCACTTTCCAGCGTCATGGCGCCACCGCTTGTCAGCGCTGCGTGTTCCTTCACATCCAGCGTTTTCGCACTAAGCGTTGTACCCGCTTTCGCACTCACGCTCTTCGCATTCAGCGTCGTCACGCCAAGCGCTCCGTCCGTTGCTTCGATCGTTGCGCCGCCGGCTTCTGCGGTCAAGGTGCCGATCGTCACGTTTGTTTTTGCTTTGACTTTCGCATCGCCTGTCGTAGCCGTGAGCGTGCCTGCATTTACACTGCCATCGGACGAAATAACAAGCGTGCCGGCTTCTGCTTCGGTAAGCGTGACATCGTGATCTGCCTCGACGGTCGCGCTATCCTTCGCGCTGAGTTTCTTGATCTGGAGCACGCCGTGGGCGGTGATGGTTGCCTTTCCTTCTTCCGAGATCAAGGTGCCGTCCGTGAGGGAGGACTTTGCGATATCAGTATAGGTGAGGTCGCCGCGGGCAGTATAGGTGCCGTTTTCGATGGTTCCTTCATTCGTGATGTCCATCGTCCCCGCTTTCGCGGTGTACGTGCCCGCAGACAACTTGCCGCGGTTGGTGATGGTCATCGCACCAATCTCTGCGGTATAGGTGCCGTTTTCGACGGTTCCTTCATTCGTGATACCCATCGTCCCCTTCGCGGTGTACACGCCGCCACTCATCTTGCCCGCATTGGTGATGTCTGCGGTTCCGCCGCTAAAGTTGCCGCCGGATATCGTGCCGTCCTTGGTGTTGTGGACGTTCAGTGCATTTCTGGCGGTGTAGCTGCCGTCCGAAATGTTGCCACGGCTGGTGATGGTGAGGTCTTCGGCTTCGATGTCGATCGCCTCCGATGCAGCTTTTCCGAAGAGGGTGATGTCGGCATCGCCTGCGGCCTTCGCCGTGATGGTGCCCGGCGTTTCGCTGCCGTCTTCGGCTTTTGTGCCGGTCACTTTCATGCCGAGGGACGCCCCATCGCTTGCGCCTTTAATATTCTTGGCGTTTGCGATGGTAATATTCTCCCCTTCGACGTTCGTATATGTGGTACCGGGTTCGTCGCCGCTCGTATCGTGTCCGTCTTCGGCGAGGAGGCTGTTTTCGCCCACATCGAGATGGACATCGCCTTCGGAAGCATAGACGGTATTGATGACGAGATCGCCGTCGCTCTTCTTGAGGGAAACGCCGTCTTTCGCTCTCGCAGTGAGGACGCCTGTGCCGTTGACGGTCACATCAGAAATTTTTCCAGCGCCGGACTCGATGACGGTCTGTTCCGAAGAACCGATGGTGACGCCATTGACATCGCCTTTCGCTTTCAGACGGACTTCGCCGGCAGCTGTGAGGGAGCTTCCGGTATTCACGGCTCCTGCAGACTGCAGATAGATCGCACCCTGATCCGCCTGTGCCGTCAGCATACCGTCGGCATTGGCTTCGATGGAGTGGATGGAGCTGACGGTGACTGTGTTGCCATTGACTTTGAAGTCACCGCGTTCCGCTGCCGCCAGAGCGAGCAGTTCCTGCGCGGTCAGTTTGTTCAGATTTCCAGCAGAGAGGTCGATCTCCTGTCCGTTCTCCTTATGTCCGATGCCGCTCGCATTCTCGCCAGTCTTGCCGCCGAGCGCGGTCAGTTTGACATTCTGCCCGGAAACATGCGGCGTTTCTTTCAGTGTCGCCTGTGTATCGGTGATGCCTTCCTTGATGCCGCCCGGGCTGAAGGTGACGAGCAGATCCTGCGCGGACTTCGCCGAGCCGACGAGGACTTCTGCCTTTTCTTTCGCGGTGAGGTAGGTATCGCCGCTCAGGCTCTCTTCCGTGAGCGATGCCTTCCCGTAGATCGCCTTTTTCGAATCATCAATGGTATTCAGGTACGTATCGACGCCGTCCTTCGTCCAGGTGCCGACGGTGTCTTTCAGCGCGTCATAGCGTGCCTGTTTTTCTGTGATGTAGGAAGCAACGTCCACGCCGTTCTGTGCCAGCGCCACCCTCGCGCTATCGTCCAAGGTATACTTGCCGTCCTTGACGTAGGCTGCCAGGGACTGGTACTCATTGTACTTGCTCATGACCTTCGCCTTGAGGAGGCTCTTCTGCTTTTTGACGGTTGCGTCACTGCCTTCGAGAACGGCTGCTTTCGCCCAAGCGAGAAGCTTTTCCTTCGCGCTTTCGTCCGTCACATCACCGAAGTTGTTGTCGATGAAGCTGCCTTCGGTGGTCAGGGTGACATCGCCATGCTTCGAGGTGACGCTGTCGAGATAGAGATCGCCGCCCTTGTTCATGATGACAATATCTCCGTCCGCTTTGGCTTTGAGGCCGTATTCCTCGCCGCTGCCCTGTTTCGTCTGGATATTGAAATCGTCGCCGTTCTTGCCGGTGATCGCACCAGTCTCTGCGGTGAGCTCGACACGGCTGCCTTTCACCATCGTATCCTTCTTCTGGGTCAGGCTGCCCTCGGAGGTGAGGGAGACGGTCTTCGCCGCTTCGATCGCGCCGACCGCCACATCGGATGCCGAAGAGTTCAGATAGAAGTTTCCCTTCTTCGCACTGCCGGATACCTCTTCGGCACTGGTCAGGATCGCCTGGTCTTTACTGCCCACATCGTTGGTTGCATTGAGATCCAGCGCTTTCGTCTGCAGGAAGCCTTTCGATGTCGATGTGATGGAGTCCCCCTTGATGGCTGTTGTGCCGCCTACATTGGAAATCGTCCCAGCGATCGAAACATTGCCTGCTCCGCCGTTCTGATTGATCTTGATGTTACCGCCATTTTCATCGCCGCCAAAGCCGATGCCGATGGCATTGCTTGCTCCAGTTTCGTACTGCTTGATATGGGTCTCGTAGTCGCGGATGACCATTTTCATGTCATACTTCTTGGTCAGGCCGATCGTATACCAGCGGCGCTTGGTCTTGATGGAGTAGTCAATGACATCCGATTTATTGAGGACATCCCACTCCTTCATCTGGCCATTGCCGATGGTATTGGTGGATCCGGAGATGAAGGTACCATTGATAAGCGCCTTCTCTTCGCCAGTGACCGTATTCGTGAGCTTCGCCCCCATCGCGATCAGCTCGTCTCTAGTCGGCGTCTTGTTTTCGATGCCCCACCAGTCGAATTTATCGCCATGGTATTCATAGGTATTCGTCGTGCTCTTGTCCGTCCCGGTCTGGAAGACATAGTGCTGATCGGCAGATGGCTTGTACGTACCATCGAAGGTGTTTTCCGTCCCCGAAGTCCAGCTACCATTCTGGTACTGCTGCACCAGCATATGGACGTTGCCATCCTTGCGGGTGTAGGTGGTCTTGCGAGAAGGCGTCCCTTTCTTCGGATCGAGGTCCGTGATTTCGATGACGCCTTCCACGCCTTCCCCGGTGCTGAGGCCTTTCAGCTCCAGATCCAGCTTCGATTTGTTGTCGATGGTCATGCTGCCGTAACCGTCCAGGGCTTCGATGCGCGCTTTCGAGGTGTCTTCCGTCGTATTGATGATGGTGCCGACGATGGAGACCTTGCCGCCGTGGACTTCCGTCTGCCCGAGGACGAGGCGGCCCGTCTCTACGTCATAGGTCAGGTTCTCTGCCATATTTCCTGTCGCATTTGCCACATAGATGGTATGGTCTTTCCCGATAGTCTTCGCTTCTTCCGCTGTGATGAAAATCATCTTCCCATCGGTTCCCTTGTAGCAGAAGGTCGGCGTCTCAGGGATGTCCAGCACCCAGTTTGCTACCCCGCTCTGGATCTTCGCATTGATATTCACATAGCGCGCGGAGATGAAGATGTTGCCATTGGCAAGGATGCCGCTGCCCAGCGCTTCATTCTTCTTGAAGCCGCCATGATCTTTATCTTCGACGAAGGGATCCCCGCCGATGTTGGCGATACGGTTGCTGTAGGACTGGATGAAATCACCGTTCTTCGCAGTCAGTTCGACGCTGCCTGCGACGATGCTGCCGTCATTATAGACGTCGCCGTAGTCGCTTACGACCGTCACTTTGCCGCGGGGGTTGTAGATGGTCTTGCCCTTGCCCAGTGTCAGGTTCGGTGCTGTGTAGACGGGAGCTTTTTCTCCTTCTCCGACGTCTTTCGTATAGGTATTCGGATCAAAGGTATTGGAAATCGTGACGCTCGGGTCTTCGGTCCGGCGACGGCCTTTCAGCGTGAGATTTCCCAGTTGTTCCGTCCCCTTCATCGCATTGCCGTTCAGATAGAAAGCACCGCCCTGTCCGATCTGTCCATTGGACTCTTTGCCCATGACTTTGATGTCACCGAGGATGAGATTGTTCGGGGAGGCATTCTTCACCTCGACTTTGGCATTCCCATGCGCCGTCAGCGTGCCGCTGCCGGTGATGGCATCGCCTTCGAGGTAAATGTCGCCGAGCTGCGAAACCGTATCCTCGATGGTCACGTCGCGGGTCATGTGCGGGTACGCGATGATATGGAGCAGCGTCTCGCCATTCCACTTGCCACCTTCGACTTCACTGCCGTCTGCGCGATAGAACTTCCCGTCCCTTTCCGTACCGCCCTGCGCCTTGAAATCTTCCGTCGCCTTGACCTGTTTGGTGAGGTTATCAATGTCCTCCTTGATGGTCTTGTCGGAGTTCGCATAGGCGGTCTGCAAATCGCTGAGCGCCTTCCAGTCAGCACGAATCTTTTCTTCATTCATGTTCGCTGGATCGTAGCCCGCGGTCTTCACCGCCGTTTCGTACGTTGTCTTGGCCTCTGCTTCTTTCGCTTGCGCATTTGTCAGTACACCAGCCGCCTCGTCATAGGCATCCTTGGCACCCTTATAGTCCTTGACTTCCTGGATATCTTTGTTGGCTGTATTATTGACATACGCATAGATCTCTTCCGGCGTCGGATTATTTCCGATCTTGGCTTTCAGGGCTGTTTCAGCATCAGTGTATTTTCTTTCAGCATCATTTTTGAAATTTGTCGCAGTCTCCACCTCGGTCTGTGCCGTCTGATACGCCTTATGCGTCGTCTGCATCGCCGTCATCTTATCCTGCTTCTCTTTCGCCGCAGCCTGATCTTTCTGGATGGCCTCCAGCACAACGTCCTTAGAAGCGGTCATGCCGTCCAGCATGGTCTTCGTTTCGTCATACTCCGTCTGCGTGCCGGGGTCGATCTCAATAAAAGTCCCGTCCGCCGCGCGATAGCCCAGCCCCTGCTCGACCATCTTGCTTTCGACGAAAGAAATCTCTGCCTCATACGATGCCTTCGCCGCCGGATCGCTGATGTGATCTGCAAGTTCTTTCTTGAGCTCAGCAAGGCGCTTCGAGAGCGTTTCCGCCGACACCTTCTGCTTGCTCAGAGTGAAAGCGATATCACCCTGTGTCGTGACACTGGTCTTCCATGTTCCGTCTTCGTCTTTCCCGCTGATGGTGATGGACTTATTTCTATGGATGCCCGTCTCGGCTTTGCCATCCAGCGCTGCCGTAGCCTTGGTCGTCACTTCGGATTTCCCGATGGAACCACCTTCAGTGCCGAAGACTTCACCCACCTTGTTCACCCAGTCCTTCACTTCACCCGAACCGGTGGCTTTCGCCTCGCCCGCTGTCGACTGGAGATAGATGTCCCGGTCAGCAAGCAGCGTACCATTCATCGAAAGAGCTGCGTCCGAGGAAATTTTCGCGAAGGGATCCTTCTTCGAGGAAATCGGGATTGCGGTCGCATTCAGGATATCGCTCTTCGCCTTGACATTCAGCTGACCGATGGTTCCCGCGGAGTCTCTACCAGAGGCGACGCGGATGTCGCCCTTCGCGGTTTCTGCCTTGCCGCCAAAGGCGGTCTTCGTCTTTCCATCATAGGTCACCTCATTCGACGTACCGGCGTAACCTGCCGCGCCAAAGACATCGACCATCGTAGTGCCCGTGAGTTCGGCATCATTTTTGCTGCCGACACCGATTGAGCCGCCGCGATAGGTCTTCCCATACGTCGTGTCTTCAGTATTGGTCAGGTTTTCATTCTTGTGCTCTTTCTTGATTTCTTCCGTATCGCCCGCGAGGAGACTTGCGCCCTTTGCCACGCTGGTCGTAGTTTCCGCTGTCACGTGGTGCGCATTCTCCACGTGCGCCGCACCGACCGCAGAGCCGGTCGCGATGACGTCCTGATCTTTCGAAGTGACATGGCTCGCGGCGTCGATGGCAATGGCGTTCTTATCGAAAAGCGTCTTGCCTGCCGCTTTTTCCGCTTCCGTCAGCGCAGACGCATTCGCATGGATCGCCACCTCCCCGAGGTCGACGGCGGTCGTATGCCGGATGGTCGTTTCATTCACAATACCGGCACCCGTCGCGAGAGCTGCGCCACCGCTCGTCGCCGTCTGTGCTTTCTCCGTCTGGTTTTCCGCGAGAATGCGGGTTTCGTCCTCGGTCTCAATGGTCGTGTCATCGCCTACGGATACACTCACGTCCGAGGTTTCCGAGAAGCGTGTCTCGCCGCCCGTGCCGCTGTAGTAGCCCGCCGCGACGGATTCCATCGCGAGTGCCGATGTGCTCTGGTGCGCGGCAGAAATGTCGGCGGTCTTGCCTTTGAGCGCTGCATTCTCGCCGATGGATACATCGGTATGCTGATCCAGGTTCACACGGACATCAGCGACGGCACCGGATACGACACCACCGCCGCCGGCAATGGCATGCGCATCGATGTTCTTCCCATCCGTCGGCTTCGCCATTTCCGCTTTGAGCGTGAGTGCTTCGCCCGCGGTGAGCGTCGCGCCATCCCCGACAGACACATGCGCACTGTCATCCGAGGAAGCCATTGCTACCGTGATCCCCACGCCTGCGAGCCCGACAGCTGCCGAGGTCGAGAGCGCAGAAATCTTCGGTGTATTCTTTGCCGTGATAGAGAGGTCTGTCCCGGCTTTCAGTTTTTCTTTCTTACCTACGAAGGCTTTCGCATCCGTATCTGAGGAGAGGCGAACGCCTGTCCCGTCACCGGCAAATACACCGGCTGCGGCGCCGATGGCGGTCGCATCGAGGTTCGTATCTGCATTGGCAGAGATCGTGATGTCTTTCTGGGCGGTCACACCTCCGCCTGCGGTGTTTTCCTTCGATTCATCTCCCACACCGGCGGTGGACGAACCGGAGGTATTCGCGACGATGACAGAGCCGTTCACCGCACCGAGCGCGACCGATGCCCCTGCCACCTTGGCTTCGAGCGTGCGGTCATTGTCCGAGGTGACGGTGACATTGTTCGCCTGGATACCGCGGGAAGCGCCGATCAGAGCGGATACATCGCTTCCGTCATTCCAGGTAGCGACCGTTCCCTGTCCGGAAACACCGCCCGAAACCGATGCGCCCGTGATGATCTGATCCATCTTGTGCGCGGCTTTCGATTTGACTGCCAGATCTTTGCCGGCTGCGATCTTCGCATCGCTGTCAATGAGCGCCTTGGTCTGCGTATCCGTATTCACGACGCTGACCGAAGCCCCGGCGCTGGCGAACGCACTGCCGGTGATGCTGCTCATGTAGTTCTTCATGTTCAGGGTGTCTGCGGCATCGACAGATACATTGCCATCTGCGGTGATGGTGGTTTTCTTGCCGATCTTGGCGAGCGTACCCTTTTCTTCGGTGGTCGGTGCCTGGCTTTCGTAAGTCGTACCGAGTTTCTTCTTGACATCGGAAAGCGCACCGGTCTTGCCGTCATACGCTTTCATCGCGTCTCCGGTCTGGGACTGGTTCACCTGTCCATTGACCCAGGTCGTGAGATCTTCGTCCTGTCCTTTTGCGTTCTTTCCGGTGAGGATGCCGTCTTTGTCATCAAAGGACGCGCTGCCGATGCTGTAGACGGAAATACTGCCGGAGAGACCGACCGCACCGATCGAAGCGGCATACGCATGAGAGTTCAGGGTCACTTCATCTTTCGCAGAGGCAGACACATCGCCCTTGGTGTCGATGGTGTTGCTGTCACCGATGTAGGCATTGGTCTGTGTCTTGATGTTTGCCACATCCACTGCCGCACCGCCGGAAGCGCCGCCGCTTGCGGCTGCGCCGCCTACAGCACTGGTCATCTTGAGGTTGTGATCCGCCTTGACAGAAATATCTCCGCCATAACGACCAGACGCCTTATTCGCCTGGTTGATCTGTACGCCAGTATCGGTATACGCCTTTGTGCTGGCGGACAGGTTCATCACATTGACCGCCCCTGCCAGTCCGGAATACGTACCGCCTGCCACCTGTACAGTGACATTATCAATATCTTCCGTGTTCTTTGCCGAGATAGCGACCTGCCCTTTGGAGTCCAGTTTCGCCTTCTGATCAGCATAGGCGGTGGTATTCTTCTTGAGATTCGTCACACCGACAGCGACGCCGGCACCGCCGCCGGAGATGCCGATCGCTGCCCCGCCGTTGCCGCCATGCAGTTTGGTGGTATCAGTGGCGGTGATGGAAATGCCATCGCCTGCTTCGTCTGCCGAGAGGGCAGAGCTCTTGCCGGTGTACGCTTTCGTTTCCGTATCGATGATATTTACAGCTGCATTGCCGGACACGCCGACCGTTCCGCCGACGCCCCCTGCGACGGTCGCATAGGTGAGATCGGTCGTATGGTCTGCGGAGATCTTCACCTGATTTCCGCCGGAAATTACAGCGCTGTCATCCGCATAGGCTTTCGTTACGGCATTGAGGGATACGGTCGCATTGGAAATACCCATGCCCACGGTTCCGCCACCGCCGACGCTGCCTGCGGCTGCGCCCTGTGTGAAAGTGGAATTGGCGAGAATCTCCGCGCCCTCCTTGACGGTAACTTTCGCATTCTTTCCGACATGTGCATCGGTTTCCTGGTTCACGAAGGTTTCCGATGCCGCTCCGGCAAGACCTGCCGTACCGCCCACACCGAGACCGGCAGCACTGGTCACGCTGCTGCTGGTGTTTTCTGCTTTCACGGTGAGGCTGCTGCCTGTCACTTTCGCATCGTCACCCACGATCGCACTGGCTTTTTTGTTCACCACTTCGACCGCTGCGGTGAGACCGACACCGGTATTTCCGCTGGCAGCACCACTGCCTGCGATGGTGTTCAGTTTCGTTTCATCCTTGGCGGTGACAGAGACAACACCGGCATCCGTCACTTCACTCTGCTGCCCGATATACGCTTTCGTATCGGTCGAGACGGAGTGTGCGCCAGCTGCCCCTGCCCCTGCGAAAGTACCGGCTCCGCCGGCGAGGGTCGCTGCGACAGAGGTCAGGTGTTCTTTCGAGTCCGCATTCACGGTGACGGAGGACGCATTTTTCAGGGACGCACCGTCAGCGATGCCTGCATAGGTGTGACCGTTATAGGTCTGGACATCGACAGCTGCGCCGACACCGCTTCCGGCAGAGAGGGACACGCCGCCCGCAAGACCGAAGAGCTTCGCGGTGCTTGTCGCAGCTACCTGAGCCGCCTTCTGCCCCGCATCGTACTTGCCCTTGCCGATGGTTGCATCGGTGGTCTGGTCGATGACATTCACCGTGACAGAGCCGGAGCCGGCGAACTGTGAGGTGCCGCCGGCGAAGCCGACAGCGACAGTCTTGGCGGTCTCACTTTCGGAAGCGTCACCGTTGTAGGCATTGTCTGCTTTGACGGTGATGCCGTCCGCAGTGATGATATGATTCTTTTCCTTATCGCCTGTAAGGCTGGCGTTGACTTCCGACTGGTTCACCATGACAGCAATGGATGCGCCCGCGGAGTTGCCGCCGGCGGCCGCACTGCCGACGCCGAGTGTCGCATTGCTTCCATTCTTCGCCAGGACGGAGAGCGCCCCTGTCTTCATGTCGTTCGCATTGGAAATATGGGCATCAGTCTTTGTATGAATCCAGTTGCCGCTCGCCGCGAAGGCCGCCGCGAGTTTACCGGAAGCTGCCCCGGCTGCCACGATGGACTGGATCTGGCTGGTCTCATCCGCGGTGACGGAGAGGGTGCCGCCGCTGTTCACGATGGTGTTTTCGAGCGAAGAGGTGGTTTCCCCTTTGATGAGGTTGGCTGCGATGGAAGCGCCCACGGCCGCTCCGTTTCCGCCGCCGGATACCGCTACGGCACCGGTATAGGAATCAATCGTGCCTTGGTCTTTGGCAGAGATGGTCGTCGCCTTGTCTGCCTTCAGGCTGCCGCCTTTGACGTGCGCATCGGTGGTGTTGTCCACCCAGTTCAGGCTGATCTGGCCTGCGACGGCACTGCCTTTGGACGCGCCGCTGCCGCTCGCTGCGATGTTTGTGATCTTCGCTGCATTGTCTGCTTCGACGGTCAGCGAGGTATCGTCTTCACTGCCTGTGAGGTTGAGGGTCGCATCTTCGGCATAGGCTTCATTCTTGTCCGTGATGGCATTGTACATGAAGCTGCCGGCGATCGCCTGGCTGTTCTGCGAAAGCCCGAGGGCAATCGCACCCGCACCCGTCGTGATCTGGCTGTCATTGCCCGAACGGATCGCGAGCGAATCCGCACTGACATGGCTGCCCTCTGTGTAGGCTTTGGCGGTATCGGTGATGCGGTTCACGGAAACATTCGCTGCCGCTGCGAAACCGCCTTTGGCTTTGCCGACATTCTCACCCATGGAGGCATCTTTCCCTGCGATGGTGTCCAGTGCGGAGTCGCCTTCCTGGATCTCTTTCTTATCTTTGTCCGACTTGCCTGCGTTCAGCAGTTTTTCTGCCAGTTCGCCGATCGAAGAGGTGCTCTTGCCGTCCGCACCTTCCTGTGCTTTCAGACCGGTACTACCTGCGCCGTTCGCCTCGGTGCTATCCATGGTGACACCGCCGGCTGCAGACATGGCGTAGATCGCGCCGGTGTTCTTGGCGGTGACGGAGACGTCTTTCGTAGAAGTGACCTTCCCCTGGAGCGATGCTTCTGTCTGGCGGTCGATGTGGTTGTATGCGACGGTGGCGCCGATGCCTGCCTGTCCGGAGACAGCGATCGCACCGCCGATGTTGATGGTCTTGCTATTGTCTTCAGCGTTGACGCTGACATCACCGTCTGCATTGATGGTCGCTTTGCCGACCGTGGCTTTGGTGGTGTTCTCTAGGCGGTTCACATTCACCGTCCCGTCAATGGCTACAGTCTGCCCCTTGCCGCCGGCACCTGCGATGGAAAGGTTCGAGCCTTTGTTTTCTGCTGTAACGCTGACTTCCTTCGCCTTCGTCACAGTCACGCCATCTTCCACGGTGGCTTCGGCGGTATTCTTCTGATGCACAGTGAGGGCTGCGCCGCCCAATGCGGCTTTCCCGCCGCCGGAGAAAGGACTTCCCCCGATGTCTTCCCAGAAATCGAGGCTCCCCGGCTGGTCGCCGATCGGCGCTTTGATGTCACCGCTGAAATTCACAGTGTGAATGTCATTCTTCGCGCTGACGGCGAGGTCGCCATTGTCGATTTCTACTTTTGTATCCTTCTTCACCGTCGCTTTCGCGGTGTGGTTGTACTCCATGATATTCAGTGCCGCCGCGCCGGAGACCTTCTCGCCCGCGCCGCCCGTCTGTGTCCAGGAATCCGTCAGATACGACAGCTCGAAGCCATTGTTCGGATCAAAAATGGTCTTAAGGTCATCTGCAAGATTCTCGCCGAAGCCTTCGAGATTCGACTGCCAGGGGCGCTTCGTCTCCGCGCTGACATCCACATTTCCTTTGGACTTGATATCGCCCGCCAGCTCGGCTTCTGCCTTGTCATTCTGGTCGACATAGTTCACCGCCGCCGCGATGCCGGCGCTCTTGTCCGCACCCTGGCTGACACCTGCCTTCACCTTCGTCCGCGACAAGGTCTCCGCGTGTACATCGACTGCGCTCGCACCGCTTGCTCCATCATAGCCGCGCACTTCGCCCGCAAGGGATGCCTTTGCACTATTGTCGCTGAAGAGGAAAGCCGTCGCAGCATTGAGCCCAAGGCCGCCGCCCGCGCTCGTCGCCGCGGTCTGGTCAGCCGCGGTCGTCCCGGCATCCGCCGCTTTCTTCTCGGTCGACTGATCGCCCCAGAGCTTCTTGATGCCCGCCATGAGCTGGTTTCCCTTGCCCTTGGTCGTCGCTACGTCCACGATGTCGTGGATGGGATCCGAGCTGGTGCCGTCATCGCTTTCGCTCTCGCTCGTGATGTGGAGCGTATCGGGGTCATACTTTCCATCTTCGTCCGATACCGTATTCTCCGCGCTGACACTGACCTTGCCATTTGCATAGACTTTGCCCTGCACATCGGCCGTTGCCTTCGTCTCGGACTGGATGACGCCGACCGCAAGGCCCAGCGTGCCGTCGCCGCTGCTGTTCTCGACCTCGACGGAGAGATTTCTCTCTGCCTTCGCCGATACGTCTACATTTTCTTTCGCCTTCAGCGTCGCATCTTTCGCTACAGTGACGGATGCATCTGTCTTCGCTTCCGCCCAGCCAAGGTCGATCGCGATCGGAAGATCTTGCGCGCTGCCCTGCCGCTGGAGATCGATGGCGTTACTGCCTTCCGCAGAAATCGCGAGATCCTTCCCTGCCGTGAGCCCACTTGTCCCCTGGATTTCTACTTTCGAGGAAACGTCCGCGATGCCGACATTGATCCCGACGCCGAGAGCGCCGCCCGTCTCACTGCCGATTTCCGACTCTGCCTTCGAGGAAATCGCAAGATCCTTCGCTGCCGTGAGCGTCGAATCCTTGACCGTCACGCGAGAGTCTGCGCCCGTCTTCACAACAGACGCCAGACTTCCCACCTGTTCATCAAAGGTCGCATGGAGCAGTCCGAGGATGCCATCTTCTTCTGCGCCTGTCTTGTACGCATCCGCCGAGCCGACCTTGCCGCTGACTTTTGTCTCCGCGGAAATCGCTACATTCTGCCCTTGGATGGTGGCATTCGAAATCTCGACAGAAGCATCCGCCTTACTGCCCATGAGATTTCCGCCATTCCGTTCTGCGCTGGCGATGACCGACGTGTCACCGCCTGCCGCGTCAATGTATGCCTGGTTGATGACGATCGCACCCTTCGTCTCGAAAGGTGTTGCCACAGAAGATGCGCCGACTGCTGCGAGCGCAATGTCACCATGACCCAGAGCCGTCGCGACCGTCGCCGATGGTGAGACATTCACCAGCTGATTTCTATAGGTATCTGCTGCCTTCTTGTCAGCGTAAGTGTCCGCGTTATTCCTATGCGTGCGGATTTCAATTTCACCGTCCTTGACATTCAGGCTGCCCGCGCCGAGAACGACATCGCCCTGGGCATAGACTTTCCCCTGAAGCGTGATGTCACTGCCGCCGGCGACTGCTTTCGCCTGCGACGCAGCGGACTGCGCCAAATGCTTCTCCATCCCCCCATTGTACAGCGCTTCGCCATACGCCGCATTCGTCCCTAGCGTCAGCCGTCCCACGTTGAATACACCGTTCGCGCCGACAGCGATGCCGGCATCGGAGAAGAAATACACGTCCCCGCCGATCTTGTTGTCTTTGATCGCATTCACGACACCGTCGATTTCGATGCGGTTCTGGACAAGGTTGATCTGGCGATCGACCTTGCCGAGCTGGAGATTCGCCACGTCCTTCTGTCCGATACCGAAATCCGTGAACTTGTTCAGGGCACTGCCATTGTTGACCTGCTGGTTCGTGATGTCATACTGTATGCCGCCGCCTGCGAGCTGAGTCTTATTCACCTTACCAGTGTGCGCCGGATCCGCTACCGTCACGTCCGCATAGATGAAATTGCAAGCCGCGCCCCAGCCTGCGATGGCAAGGAGCAGTGCCGTCCCTGCGCGGGAAAGGATGTTCCCCCCCGGCGCGTACTCTTCTTGCCCTGATGGGTCTTCACCAGCTCCGAAGCGACCACATAGCAGCCGCGCGTCGCGTTCCATACTACTTTGTATATTTTGTTCATAAGACGGTCCTCCTTTGGGTGAGAAGATCATGGAAATAGGTTGATGGGTTCAGGGTTAGCCCGTAGGACGTGCTGCCCTTTGATTCCATTTGAAAGCTTCGTACTCTCTAGTTAGGAGTGAGGAGTGAGGAGTGGTGGTGCGGCGCATAAAAATATGGAAGCGCCGCGGAATTTTGATAGCGCTTCGCGCCGTCGTCATTGGAAGCGTTGGCGAGAGATCTTTCTTGCAGAACGGTCAGCGTGCCAACTGCGCTATTTCAGTCACCGCTTGCTCCGAATCCCTAGTCACTAATCCCTAGTCACCAGGAATAAGAAAAGGCTAAGCCATCCCATGATAGCTTAGCCTTTTCTCATTATTTCGTTTTTCCTTCCATCTGTTTGAACGCTTCCTGCATCTTGATATTCCGGATGACTTTCTGCCCATCCTCGCTTCGAAGGTACGTCAGCGTGGTCTTCGGTACCATGCGATAAACGGTTTCCCAGTCATCTGCCGCAAGAGCGCGGCGCACCGAGGAGGCGGAAACGATCTGATCGCCCTTCTGCTCTCTGGGAATGACTTTGAGCTCGATCCCGTTTTCAGCGAAGACCTCACGCATGGCTTGATTGTAGGCCAACGTGGTCTTGTCGGTCGGTTCTTCGCCCACGAAGCGTACGGTGATATTGAGCGCTGGCGCGATGCGGGTAGCAAAGATGGTCGCATCCAGTTTCGTCTGCGCAGCGAGCTCATCCGTGCCTTTGATGAAGTAGGTCGGGAAGGTCGCATTGGAAATGATGAAATCCCCGCCGGAAATGACTTCGACACCCTTCATATCCTTCACGCCCTGCTTGATGAGGGTGAATCGGTTCGAGAAGGGGAAGACGCTCCTATCTTCCTGCACGGCAAAGATGATGACTTCATCACAGTTGTTATGCGCGTACTCGACAAGGCTTCTGTGTCCCAAGGTGAAAGGATTGCAGTTCATGACGATCGCACCGCGGTTCTTCCCCTCCCCGCTGCCCAGAAAGGTACGCACGCGCGCGAGATAGTCCTCGAGTGTATCTGTACCTGACTCTAAAAGCGCTGCATACGGCTCAGCGACAGCCACGCACTTGAAGCCCATGTGTTCAAAGACCGGTACATTCTTCGGCTTTGTGAAGATCTGATTTCCATTGATCCCGCGGCGGTTGGATTCCCCCTGCAGGTTTCTGATGATGCGGTGAGTCAGACCTTTTCGCTGATAATCGCTGCTGATCGCAATATCTCGCATGACGCGCCCGCCGAGCGAACCGGTGCCGATGAGCTTGCCATCATCAAAAAGTCCCATGGTATAGTCAATGATCCCCGTAAAAGTCAGATCAAAGCCTTTCAGGAATTCGACAACTTTTGCTTTTTCTTCAGGATCGGTCAGGAATATTTCACGTTCGGTAATCATATTGAGGTCCTCCTATAGGAAATCGCAGCCATGCCGCAAGTAGAAATAGTCTTCTATTTCGTGTTCCCATTATAACATATGAGCGGATATATGTATAACCTTTTTAGATAAATTTATCTATTTTAGAGATAATGGTTTATGATCCAAGGTTCTGGGTTCAAGGTTCTAGGTTCTAGGTTAGCCCGTGAGCGTGCTGGCCCTTGATTCCGTTTGAAAGCTCTGCCCGAATGAGGAATCAGAAATGAAGGTGGCGGTTTCGCCACGAATATATATGGGGCGATGCTAGAAAGTCATGAAAAAGCGGCTACCGCAACCCGTTAAACCCCGAAGTTTGAAAGCGGGGATGAGTAGCCAGGGATTAGGGATTAGTAGCTAGGAATTCTCTCGTATTGTCATTTCGAGCGTAAGCGAGAAATCTTTGTCATTCGCGGCTCAGCGGTCGATGTTTGGAAATCCCAAACGGAAAACCTGCTATCCGCCGACACCTTGGCATCGCCACTATTTGTACTCCGCGGCGCTTCCATATTTTATGCGCCGCACCACCCCCGTTGAACCCATAGGACCCATAGAACCCGCTCTTTCGCCTGCAGTCAATGGGACGGCACGCCCCGTGGGCTAACCTTGAACCCCAAGGCAAAAACGGTTACACCGCCAGCTGGCGATGTAACCGTTTCCCTTACTAGTTCAATTTCCGATCTTCTTTGCCATCCACTCCATGGCTTCGCCAAGGATGTAGAGGGAGCCGCAGATGATGACGACATCGCCATCTTTGGCTTCTTTCTGTGCCGCATCCAGTGCTTTCGTGACAGACGGCTCTGCCGTATGCACGGCTGCGATCTTCTGCTCATCGATCATGGCAGCGATCTCTTCCGGCTTTCTGGTGCGCGGTGTCGGTGCTTCCGTCAGGAATACACGGTCACCCTTTCGGATGAGGAGCTGAATGACGGTCTCCGTATCCTTGTCCTGAAGAGAAGTGAAGACGAGGACGCGGCGCTTATCCGGATACTGTTCCTCGATCGCTTCCTTCAGTGCTTCAGCGCCCGCCGGATTGTGTGCGCCGTCCATGACGAACGGGATACCGCCCAGATCATGGATCTCAAAGCGGCCCTTCCACTGGGCACGTGCAAGACCTTCACGCAAGTCATTCTCATTGACTCTCTCATCCTGCTTCATGATGAGCGTGAGCGCCATGGTCGCGACAGCCGCATTGACTGCCTGATGCGCGCCGACGAAGGGCACGAAGAGGAGACAGTTTTCGAGTTCCTTGGGCATGTCCTTGCGCTTGACGACGACGACCTGTCCATGACCATACTTACTGCGGGTATCGATCTCAAAGTCTCTTCCATAGAAATAAAGGCGCGCTTTCTTATCATGCGCTTCTTTTTTCAGCTGCTTCAGCGGTACATGCTGGGCTGCGGTGACGACAGGGATGCCCTCTTTGATAATACCGGCCTTCTGATGTGCGATCTCCTCTAGATTCTTGCCGAGATATTTCTCGTGGTCCATCGCTACATTCGTGATGACGGAAACGACCGGGATGATGACATTCGTAGAGTCGTAGAGCCCACCCATACCGACCTCCATGACAGCGTAGTCGACCTTCTGCTCTTTGAAATACCAGAACGCCATAGCCGTCAGGAGTTCAAATTCAGTCGGAGCTTCGACGCCGTCAGCGATGGCTTTTTCTGCGGCTTCGCGGACGACGGTCGCAGCCTTCGCGAAGTCTTCCTTCGGAATATCATGGCCTGCGATGTGGATGCGCTCGGTGTAATCGATGAGATGCGGGGAAATGTAGCGACCGACTTTGAGTGTCGCATTTTCCAGCACACTGGTGATCATAGCCACCACGCTGCCCTTGCCGTTCGTACCTGTGACATGGATGACCTTATAGGCCTTTTCCGGATGATCCAGACGTTCAAGGATGGCTTCGATGCGTTCGAGGCCCGGCTTGATCCCGAAGGATGCCGCCGCTTCCAGATAGGCGATAGATTCTTCGTAATTCATGATTTCTCCTTACTATAGTTAGCTGCTCGCTGCAAGCAGCAGGCAGGTAGCGGATGCCCTCTGCCTGCTACACGCAGCCAACGGTCCTTTTAGCCAAGCTTTTCCAAGAACTGCAGACGTTCGTCCAAAGACTTCATCTTTTCTTCAAAGGTCGCCAGCTTTTCCTTTTCCTTCGCTACGACAGCTTCCGGTGCCTTGGCGAGGAAGCCCTGATTGGAAAGTTTGCCGGACGTGCGGGCGATATCTTTGGCCAGAGCATCTTTCGCCTTCTGGATCTTTTCCTTTTCCTTCGCCGTGTCGATGAGGCCTTTGAGCTCGAGGTAGACTTCAAGACCTGTGACGACAGCCGCATTTGCATTTTCCGGCTTTGCCGCATCTGCTGAAAGGAGCTTCATGCCTTCGACATGACCGAGTTTTTCGAAGTATTCCTTATTATTTTCAAGGCAGGCTTTGAGGTCATCACGAAGGACAGCGATCTGGATATGGCAGGCTTTATTCGGGGTGACACCCGCTTCAGCGCGCATGTTACGGACCGCCTTGATGCAGTCCATGATGCGATCGAACTGTTCTGCTTCGGTCGGGAAACGGAGCGCCTCGTCCGCCTTCGGCCACGGAGCTCTTGCCAGCGTTTCGCCTTCATGCGGCAGATGCTGCCAGAGGTGTTCCGTGATGAATGGCATGAACGGATGGAGCAGTGCCAGCATGCGGGTCAGGGTATACACGAGGACATACTGGGTGACTTTTCTATCCGTATTGTGCTGGCCATAGAGACGGCCCTTCGCCGTTTCGATGTACCAGTCACAGAAATAGTTCCATGCGAAGTTGTAGATGCTGTCTGCCGCTTCACCGAGTTCATACTTGTCAAGGTTCGTGCCTACATAGTCTTCGGTGTAGGCGAGACGGTCGAGGATCCACTTGTCTGCCAGCGTCAGCTGTTCCTTGGTCGGGACGAAATCCTTGTCATAGTCATCCAGGTTCATCAGGGTGAACTTGGTCGCATTCCAGAGCTTGTTGGCGAAGTTTCTATTTCCTTCGACACGTTCATAGTAGAAACGCATATCATTGCCCGGGGTGTTGCCGGTCACCAGTGTGAAGCGGAGCGCATCTGCGCCGTACTTTTCGATGACTTCAAGAGGATCGATACCGTTGCCGAGGGATTTGGACATCTTACGTCCCTGAGAGTCGCGGACAAGGCCGTGGATGAAGACGTATTTGAATGGGATCTCCTTCATGAATTCCATGGACATGAACATCATGCGGGCTACCCAGAAGAAGATGATGTCGTAGCCGGTGACCATGGTGGAGGTCGGATACCACTGCTTCAGCGTCGGTGTCTGATCCGGCCAGCCCATCGTGGAGAATGGCCAAAGCGCAGAGGAGAACCAGGTATCGAGTACGTCCGGATCCTGATGGATATGCTGGCTGTGACACTTCGGGCATTCTGTGAGGTCGGTACGGGATGCAGAGACCGCGCCGCAGTCATCGCAGTACCAGACCGGGATACGATGCCCCCACCAAAGCTGGCGGGAAATGCACCAGTCATGGATGTTCGACAGCCACTGGATATATGTTTTCGAGAAACGTTCCGGGACGAACTTGGTCTTACCGGAGGTGACAGCTTCCATAGCAGGACCGGCAAGCGGTTTCATCTTGACGAACCACTGCTTGGTGGTCATCGGTTCGACGACGGTCTTGCAGCGGGAGCAGTGACCGACCGCATGCTTTGTTTCTTCGATCTTGACGAGAAGACCGGCTTCCTTGAGATCAGCAATGATGGCTTTTCTCGCTTCGTAGCGATCCATGCCGACATACTTGCCTGCCTTTTCATTCATCGTGCCATCTTTGTTCATGATGACGATGGTCTCGAGCTGATGTCTCTGGCCGACCTCAAAGTCATTCGGGTCATGCGCCGGTGTGATCTTTACGCAGCCGGTACCATAAGCCATGTCAACGTATTCATCGGCGATGATCGGGATCTCACGGCCGGTGCCGGGAAGTGCGACCTTCTTGCCGACGAGATCCTTGTAGCGTTCATCTTCCGGATTCACAGCGACAGCGGTATCGCCCGGGATGGTTTCCGGACGGGTGGTCGCGATCTGGATGTATTTTCCCTCTTCGCCAGCGATCGGGTAATTGAAGTACCAGAGATGTCCGACTTCATCTTCATGTTCGACTTCGATGTCGGAGAGTGCTGTCTGGCAGCGCGGACACCAGTTCGTGATGCGGAAGCCCTGATAGATCAGGCCTTTTTCATAGAGGGAAACGAAAACCTCACGAACGGCACGCGCACAGATATCATCCATGGTGAAGCGTTCACGGGACCAGTCGCAGGAAGAGCCGAGGCGACGGATCTGCAGACCGATGCGGTTGCCGAATTTTTCCTTCCACTGCCATACACGTTCCAGGAATTTTTCACGGCCGAGGTCATATTTATTGAGACCTTCTTCAGCGATCTGCTTTTCGACCTTGACCTGCGTTGCGATGCCGGCATGATCTTTGCCCGGCAGCCACAGGACATTGTAGCCCTGCATTCTCTTGTAACGGATCAGAATATCCTGCAGGGTATTGTCGAGCGCATGCCCCATGTGCAGCTGGCCGGTGACATTTGGCGGCGGCAGCACGATGCTGTACGGTTCTTTTTCAGGATCTGCTTCATCATGGAATACACCATGATCTTCCCAGAAGTTATACCATTTCTGTTCGATCTGACTGGGATCGTATTTTCCCAGATCTTTCATGTCTTCTGCCATATCGTTCACTCCTACAATAAAAAAATCTCCTTCATCCACATAGGACGAAAGAGTGCTTCCGCGGTACCACCTAAATAATCAGTAACTGATCGCTCATTCGCGCGTAACGTGCGCCGCGGACAGATCTCGCTGTCAGCTCCGGGGTGACCCGCTGTTTCCTTCCTGCCGCCTTTCCAGCCCCGGCGGCTCTCTGTGAGAAATTTCCCAGCTTCTTCCCATCTTTGCTTGTACATATACGTTAGTATGATAGCAGGATTTAAAGCAAAATGCAAGAGGAAAATGGGAAAGGTTGGCGGGTTCATGGTTAGCCTCTGGGGCGTACTGCCCTTTGATTCCGTTTGAAATCTTCGCTTGAATGAGAAATTAGAAATGAGAAATCCGAAATGGTGGTGCGGCGCCAGATCCTTCGACTCAGTTCTCACTGTTCCGCCTTTACATTATCGAACATCCGACATTTCACTCCGCTCAGGATGACGAAATGCGCCGCAAGTAAAAATAATGGCGATGCCCGAAGGTGGCATTTAGTCCCTAGTCCCTAATCCCTAATCCCTAATCCCTAATCCCTAGCTACTAGTCACTAGTCACTAGTCACTAGTCACAAGTCACTAAATATCGAAAGGAGCTCCCTATGCGAATGTTCGACCTTCTGACGAGCGGTGTGATCTTTGCGGGGCGGCGGGGATGGGGCGTCGTGGCGATGCTGGGATTTGCCTTTGGCGTGATACTTGCGCTGGGAGGCTCGTGGGCGAGATGGGTCTATCTGCTTTTCCTGCTCTTTCCGGCGCTGGAGGATGCGCGGACGGGGTATGTTTCGGATGGCTGGTCACTCGTTCTTTCGGTGTGCGGCGCTTTACTGATGATCTCCCGGGGGGCGTTTCTCCTCTGTCTTTTGACGGGCGTAGGAATGGGGGCGCTCTATGGACTGCTGTATCTGATCTCTAAGCGATCTCTGGGGCTTGCGGATGTGTTTCTGGCCGCGGCCTCTTCGCTTTGGCTGCTGCCGATGTACGGCCTTCTTTCTCTATGGCTGACATCGCTGGCGGCCCTTTTATGGTGTGCGTTTTTGCTTCTGCGGGGACGGCTGGGACGAAGGACGGAGATCCGCTTCGTGCCCTTTCTGGCGATCGGAGGTGCTTTGGCGTATGGGGTGCAGGAAACGGTGGGAATGGCCTCCCTTCTCGTATCGCTCGGGCTTTCTTCTCTTTGAGCTGCTGCTCGTCCTTTTCCTCTTTGCGCTCGCCTCTGCGGTAGCGGTGCCGATGCTCTGGGACTGGCAGGAGGAGAGGGAGCTCGATCTTGCATCGGAGGAGGTGGCTTCGGCGATCCGCGAGGCACAGATGCTGGTGAAAAGCGGTCATGAGGATATGACCATGGCGGCGATGTCGGTCACCTTCTACTGTGACGAGGAGGCGGGGCGTGTGTCGTACCTCACCAAGCGCGGGGTGAAGTTCATTCAGCCGCGGGGGACGCTCCCGGAAAATATCCGCGCAGGGGGAAGGCTCTATGTCGTTTTCCGCAAGGATGGCTTTGCGGGTTCGGAAGGAAATGGGAAGTATACCATGCGCCTTCGGACAAGGGATGGAAAGCATGAGAAGGAAATCACTGTCGCGATGTACACGGGGCGCGTCAGGGTGACGAGGATCAAATGAGGAATGAAGGTGGCGGCTTCGCCGCAATTTTTAGGGAAACACTGATTAAATCGCTGCCCGAACAAACGTAGAATGACGCCCTATCCCCCCAGCATCGCTTCGCTTGCCGGCCCCTTCCTAAGGAAGGGGCTCTTTTGCGTATCGGGGGGTGGCAGGTTTCCCGTTTAGAAAGTTCTTCATACCATTCGATTGTCCGCAAATAAAAAAGATTCCTCGACTTCGCTCGGAATGACGATACGGGAGTACCGCTTGGGTTAAAACTTGCGGCGCTTTATAAATTTGATGCGCCGCACCACAACCCTGAACCCATCAACCTGAACCCGTCCCCTCTCCTGTCCACCACACCTGTTCTCTTGAACCTACTTTCTTGAACCCGTATAATAAAGCCAATATTGATGCAAAGGAGAATACCATGGCAGAGAACGAGAACAAGCCGAAGGGAAATTGGAAGAAAGAGGGCTGGGGGAAGAAGCCGGACACGGATACGATGATCGTGACGCGCATTCCGCCGCAGAATATAGACGCAGAAAAGTCCGTCCTGGGGGCGATGCTGCTCGACAAGGACGCGATCATGACGGCCGAGGACAAACTGACGGCCGCGGATTTCTACCGCGAAGCGAATGCGATCGTATTTCAGGCGATCCTGAATCTGGCGCACAAGGGCGAGCCGGCGGATATCCTGACGGTGACGGAAGAGCTGAAGCGCATGGGGCGTCTGGATGATGTGGGGGGCGTCCTCTATGTCAATGATCTGCCGGCGAATGTGGCCACCACGAAGATGGTGGACCGCCACGCTGACATCGTCGCAAACAAGGCGAAGCTCCGGCGGCTGATCGATGCAGCCGGCGTCATCACGGATGAGGCGTACTCGGAGCGTGATGATGTCGAGGATATCACGGACAATGCGGAGAAAACGATCCTTGCCGTGACGCGGGATGACCGCCGCTCGGATTTCACCTCGATCGGCGAGGCGGTGCAGAATGAGCTGCAGGAGATCACGCGGAAATTCAAAAACAAGGAGTCCATCACCGGGCTTCCGAGCGGATTCCCTTCCCTTGATGCGCTGACGAGCGGCTTCCAGAAGGGCGACTTCATCATCGTGGCGGCGCGCCCATCCATGGGTAAGACGGCTTTTGTGCTGAATATCGCGAAGAACATGAGCATTTCCTCGGCGCACAAGCACGTCGCCTTCTTCTCGCTGGAAATGTCACGCGAGCAGCTCGTGCAAAGACTGCTCTGCTCGACCGCGCTCGTCGACAGCGCGAAGCTCCGCACCGGGCGGATCTCCACGCAGAAGGAGTGGGACCAGCTCGCCTCTGCGGCCAGCGTCCTTATGGATGCGCCGCTCTTCATCGATGATACGCCGGGCGTCTCCGTTTCGGAGATCCGCTCCAAGTGCCGCCGCCTCAAGGCGGAGCAGGGGCTCGACATCATCATGATCGACTATCTTCAGCTCATGCAGGCGAAGAATACGCTCCGAAACGGAGATAACCGCCAGCAGGAGATCTCCGAGATCTCCCGATCGCTGAAGAGTCTGGCGCGTGAGCTGAATGTCCCGGTCATCGCTCTTTCGCAGCTGTCCCGAAGCGTCGAGGCCCGTCAGGACCATCGACCGCTCCTTTCTGACCTGCGAGAATCCGGCTCTCTGGAGCAGGATGCGGACATGGTGTCCTTCCTCTTCCGTCCCGCGTACTACGACCGCGACATGGAGGATGACAATCCGCAGAAAAATGAGACGGAGATCATCCTCGCCAAGAACCGCAACGGCCCCGTCGATACGGTGAAGCTCCTCTTCGCCGGCCAGTTCACGCTCTTCTATGAACTCACCAATCAGGAACCGCCGCCGGATATGATGTGAGCAGGGGATCAGGGTCAGGGTTAGCCAGTGGGGCGTGCCGCCCTTTGATTATGTTTGAAAGCTTCGTTTGAATTAGAAATTAGAAATGAGAAATGCGAAATGGTGGTGCGGCGCCAGATCCTTCGACTCAGTTCTCACTGTTCCGCCTTTACATT
>ENA-ORMS01000487-ORMS01000487.1-human-gut-metagenome-genome-assembly--contig:-NODE-487-length-39637-cov-11.913370_pt1 | contig 39637 bp, 34 predicted proteins | sample MGYA00242104_ERZ508997 | MGnify/ENA primary metagenome ERZ508997 (study PRJEB26280, sample SAMEA2338704) | human gut metagenome | biome: human gut; feature: human-associated habitat; material: faeces...
GTCTTACTTCCGGACGCCTGCGCTACCCGCACAACGTTTTACGTTGCTATTTTTTATCTTAATCTGCCTGATTTATGGCTTTAAAGGCCGCGACGCTACCCGCCCAGCGTATGATGCCCCTGAAGGCAAGCCGAACGCCGATGTTCGCATTCGTGTACGATGAATCGTAATTCGCGTACGCATACGAAACACCGCCCAACGCGTACGCGTTGTTGCTCGACCGACACACCACACGAGACTTTTCTTCCTCGTCCAACTTATTGTATTCTTCCCCTGTATAAAGAATAAACCAAGGATAATAACGGTATTCATCCTCTATAAATTGAGGTTCCCAGCCTTCATTTAAAGCCTTGACAATGATACGGAGTTTCAGGAAAGCCAGAACGTCAGGTTCAAGACCGAGGGATATTTTATCCCGGCTCCATGCTTCCGCATCAATGCCAATTTCACGGCAGGCGTCCTCAAACGTCTTAATACGTTCTTTTACGTCTTTCTCCGGTTCATCAATAAGAGTTAAGATGCCATTTCTCCAGACGGCCGTTTTACCTTCCGGAATTTCGATTTCTAATTTCTTTGATTTCATTTTTCTTTTATTTATTGGTTTTCACTATGGAAGATTTTTACGCCTGTTACTTCCTCGATCTTATCCTTGGCAAGTTCGGGAATACGACAACGACTACCCCGCCAATTACGAAAGGTATGTAATGGCACTTTACATGCTTCTGCCAATTTAAGGGACATTTCAGAAGATTCTTTTACCGGCAAATTCAAAAGGTACATTCTTAGTTTCTCGCCGTCATCATTCCTTTTTAATTTTTTTTTCGTCATACCTTTGTGATAAATATACTCATTATTATTAACTTTACATAGCAAAGGTATAATTATTTTCACCACAAGTGAATAAGAATTACGTTAATAAAAGTTATAACAAAGATATAATATGGCTAATTTCTTGTTAATAAGAGAATTATGTGAGTTAAAGAAAATCACTATACGAGAACTTGCATCACGTATAGGAAAAGAAGATAGTAGCATACAGGCTATTGTCAGGAATGGAACAACGAATACAAAAACCATTGAGGCAATAGCAAAGGTTCTGGAAGTTCCTGTAGGTGTATTCTTTGATAATATTCCCATACCTGGAATAAAATCAAATGAACTTGATAAGGATGCAAAAATAGCTGATTTAGAAAGGATAATTGAGGAGAAGGAACGTCTAATACAAGTCTTATTAAGTAAGAAATAACCTGTAATAGATAAGAAATGTAGGCATATTGTAGGCTATACAATTATACAAGCAATTAATAATCAAGCGATTAATAAACGTTACTTGAATCACAAATAAAATCCGATAACTTGAAAAGAGTTATCGGATTTATTTTTTAATTACTTTCGCTTTTATAGACAACTTCCTTTTGCAGCGCAGAAGATAAACGATTGAACATGTAGGTCAGAATAAGAGAAGTTCTTTAAAACTTCTCTTTACGCTCAAACTTCCCTTCCTCGGTATAATATTTCCAAGTACCCTTAGGTTGGTTATGCGAATATTTACCACGAAGTCTTAATTTTCCATTTTCGTAATATTCACGATAACGTCCGTGACGTTTTCCCTCTTTTACTTCCGCTTCACTCTTTAGTGCTCCTTCCGGATAAAATTCACGTAGAACATTTCCTTCAAACTTTTCGACATAGAAACGTTTCAATTCACTTAACTGTTCTTTCTCGGTCACAACATCTTCATTCATTTCTTCATCTTCCTCATCGGTAGCAACCTCAACAAGTTCTTCCGGTTCGTATGGACTATAATCCATAACATATTGTAAAGAAGCAGACTGGCTATCTCCTATCACTTGCATAGTCCAATAAGGGAAAGAATACAAAACATCCTTATTTGACTGTATCTCATTCCATGTGGCAGGATTCATCATTAGCTTCAACTGGGAATAGAACTTACGTACATCCGTATATAAGAAAATCGTAGAACTGGATTTCAGATATGAAAAAGCATCTTTAAATCCCGGATTGTCTTTCAACAAGTTCTTTTGTTCATAATCCTCTACGAATGAGAGTAAAGATGCAGCTTTATTACTAAAAACAACATAATCATCCACATAAGTATAATAGGGTTTCTCGAACTTATCAAATAGTTTTCCGAAAAACAGTCGGAAGAACCCTTTCATCTCGACATAATTAATTTCAAAGTCCTTATAATTAACAGTTTTAATTTTAACCGGAGTACGACGTTTGACCTTCTTTTCTATAAGTTCCATGTTCTCACGTGCATCCTTTATACTTTTTGCTCTGATAGCCAAAACCAGTTCGGGTTCACGCCCAAGTAACCCCGGTTCAGATTGTGTAATAGCAAACTCTCCAGACATCCAGCTCAAAAAGTTTTCTTCCAAAGAGATACCGAACAGTCCTTCAATCTTTTTTCGGGAATTTTGATACGAATCATACAACTGTTTATCATGAACAGAGAGGGCATTTTCTAATTCCTTCACAAAAGTCATCGGATTATTAAAACCAATATTCGTATAAAGGGCCGTTCGTCCGGACAAGATTTCATGCGCTTTCATTTTATGCTTTCCGGAATTCAGCAAGGCAGTGATATAAGGATCTACTGAATCTTTCTTCAACGTATAACCTTTCACCTCCATTTTATCCTTACCCATATTCAAGTAAAGACCGGCAAAATTCATAGAATTACTGAACATATCAATATATTCATTCCTTGTTCCCAGGTAGATAGACATAAACTGTGGGATACGCTCATAGTTGATAAAAACCCTGACGAGTCCCTTACCGGAAACTAGTTTCTCGGTTTCAATAAAAGCTTGATCAAGTCCGATTTTAGGTTTGTTACGTGAATCAATAGCCGATTCGATAAGCCCGGAAGTATAAGAACCTACCAGATGATTATCCACAAAAGCAATATAAAAGATATCACGCGTATCCGGATCACGCATCTCAAGAATGTTAATGCCACTATGCATCCGGTTAGTAACAGTGAAGCCGCTCATTACAAGAACCGTCTCAAGCTGATCTTTCACCAAGTCCATTTTAGAAGCTTTCTGCATATCCAGAATGAGCAGAAAATCCCAATCAGTCGCGCGGGTTTTATGAAGTGAAATAAGCATATCCCGTTTGCCGACAAGTGACAACAGCACCTTGTTACTTTTCACAACTGAATCAAGTTTTTCCACACTCTTCGTAACTTCCTCAAAAGACTTCGCTTTTTTCAGACATTGCCATGTTTCGCTTCCGCTAAATTTCTCCCAATCTTCAATCGGAGCTGATGATTGAATAATAAATGCCGCATTTTCCGGAACCAGATAAATCTGCTGAATATTACGATCGGGTGAGATAAACAGATAAATCACGGAGTATACTACATATACCGCCAAAGCCAACCCTATCACCACCAAGGTACGTTTTACGATTTGCTTACTACTCTTTTTTGTCGTGGGCTCGGCATATTGCTCTTGTTCCCTGTTGTTTAATTCATTCATGGTTGATTTATTAATATAAATTATAGTCCCATTGGTATCCTCAGTAAATACCAAATAATAAAGAATAGCGTCCATGCAGCTAAAATACCTACAGAGTAGCGCCAAGTGTATTTGAGTAATGTCCCATAAGTAACTTGTTTATCATATTGCCTCATATATGTCAATACCAGAGGCATATAAAACATAAAAGGCGTAATAGCATTTGTCGAGCTGTCACCAATACGGAAAGCGCACTGTGCGATATCCGGAGAGATTCCCATTTGTGCAAACATCGGGATAAAGATAAAAGACATAAATGCCCACTTGGAAGTAGCAGATACCATAATCAGATTGATAAACGCTGTAAACAGGATAAAGAGAACAAGTGCAGATAACGGAGCCGGCTCGAAAGAAGAAAGCAGATCAGCTCCCATAATAGCAAGACACTTATCCAAATGAGAATACTCGAAGCAGGCGAACATTTGAGCGGCAAAAAAAGCAATAACAAAGTAAACACCCAAAAGTTTCATCGGTTGGGTAAGCCCTTCAATCACATCATTGTCGGAACGATAACGACCGGAACTGAACCCGTAAGCCATTCCCGTGATGCCCGCCCCTAAGGAAAGAAGAAAAAGAATTCCGGCAATAAAAGGCGAATGCATCAAACCACCGTTCACGCCACGTAATATCCCATGAGAAGAAAACGTAAGCCATAAGATAAGAGCTACATAAATTCCTGCTACAATAATCGAAATCATTATCGCCCGCCGTTCTTTACGGGACAAGGGCCGATAAGCTTCCACTTTCACGCTTCCTTCATATTTTCCTAAAGCGGGAAGAAGCCATTTCTGAGTCAGCCAGTAAACAATAGCAGTAATTACTACGGTAGAAGCACTCATGAAAAAATAATTGCAAAGTGGTTCGGTATTTCCCTGATATCCTGTCTGAGCTAGTGCAGCTTCCTGAGTGGTATGAGCCAGCAACGGATCCATTGTGCTTAATACAATATTTGCACTATATCCGCATGCCACTGAAACATAAGCCGTAATAATTCCTGCAAGCGGATGAAGTCCTACCCATTGGAACAGCATGGCGGCAATAGGCAATAAGATAATATATCCGCCATCGCCAATAACGTTGGACAACAAGCCAAGAACGATTACCCACAAGATAACCTTCCTTTTCTCCTTCCGGTTCCCCACTCCCAAACGGATGCATGCACCAATAAATCCTGAATGCTGGGCAACCCCCAGTCCGAACATAGCAATAATCACCATACCCAACGGTGCAAATCCGGTAAAGTTCTTGATAGCATTCCGCAACCACCAGCGAATTCCTTCCGGACTCAATAAGCTCTGTACGCGAATCTCCTCACCGGTTTGTGGCAGCGTCACCTTCAATCCATAAATATCACATATCCATGAAAGAAAGACCACTGCTATTGTCAGCAGAAGGAACATCGTAGCGGGGTGAGGCATACGCCATTTATTCTTCATCTGTCTTAAGATTTATTCTTCGTCAGCCTCCAGATTATCCAAGTCAATAATACGTAATTCTAATGCACGCACTGCTAGACGGGTAGCATTTACTCCCACCCGTTCCCCATTAGGGAAAAGGCGTCCTATAAGATCATTCTGTCGTTTTTCCAATGACTTCACTCCGAAAGGCATTCCCTTCAGACTGGCAATCATTTCTTTCGTATATCCTAAAGCCAGATGACGTAAGAAACGCTCATCATACTCATCAATATCATAACTAATCACCGCCTCCTGACGCTTGGCATCGTTAGCTACCGATTTTTTGAAACGATCTACAATCTTTTCCAAAATCGGATAGTTGAAAACTAACTTCTTTCCGTCCATTACAGCCTGCACATCTGTTTTGGTGAGCAGTTCCCCTGTTTTCAGGATAATTCCGTCAGCACCGGCATTGAGCACATCCACCCATAACTTTTCATTCAGAATTTCACCCGTAAATATCAAAACCCGAACTCCTTTGTAACGTTTGAATATATTCCGGCATATATCAACACCGATAGTGGTTGAACCTCCCAATCCTAAATCCAGCAACACCAAATCGGGAAGTTGTGCCTCCATTAACGGCCAGAACTCATTTTCCGTCATAGCTGTACCAATAACCTCTGCATTGGGTATCTCATGGCGAAAAATCTCCTCTGTACCTTTCAACTCCAGTTTTACATCTTCTACAATAATAACTTTAAATTTCTGTTCTTCCATTTCCTTATCTAATAACTTTATATGTGTTCTTTTTCATTATCTGCGTGGAATAGTAAAATAAACCGTAAACCCTCCGCCTTCGGCCGGTTCGGCATTAATACGGCATCCTCTACGCCCTGCAAATTCATCATGATCGCGGATTATCTGCTTACATACGAGATATTCCGTCCCCCTCAATTCTCCCTTTTCTCCGGACGTCATACGTGCCAGATTCGGATAAAATAGTTGATTCAACTCCAACACGCTCTTTTCACGTCTTGTATCCGTGAAAAGAAAACGTATATACTCATCATCCTTACGAGCCTGCAAACGCAATACTCCGTCTTCGTGAACCGTCAATGCTTCATCAATCAGGTTCTCCAATAAGAAACGCAACTGGTTTACATCTCCTATTACTCTTGCATCTATCGGAGCCATCTCCAACTCTATCTTATCCATACGGTTCTTTACAGACTTTTTGAAATATTTTCCGGCAGTTTCGAAAAGCTCTTGAACCGGAATCGTGGTCCGCCGGAAAGTAACCTCTTCCAACTGGCGGGAAGCACATGAACTCAAAATAGTAAAGATCCCCTTATAATATTCAATCAACTCCGTCATAGTCTCCACTGCCTCCTTTTCTTCTTTCTCCGAAAGGTTCTGCGCATTCAGCCGACCTATAATTTGTTTAATCTTATTCGGATAATAAATCGTTTCATGCTTGATAGTCGAAAGACAATTATCAAGTACCATATTCTGTACATGTAACATACTGTCCTCCCAAGACGCCCGTTGCGTTTCCTCATGCGCCGACTCAATATCACGATATTTCGTTGCCAGTTTCACCACAGCGTTAAATACGACAATAGCTACATAACGTGCCACCAGTTCGAAAAGCAAACGGTCAGTTTCCTGTTCCGTCCCTTCTCTTCGTTCCAAATAAAGCACACCGACACATTGGTGTTCACCTCCCGCTTCTACCATGAGAGGTATTGCCTGACGATGTTGCTCGGAAATATATTCTCTTGAATCAAAACATAGCTGCACCATTTCCGGCATTTCCTGTCCGGGACTCGAAGCATATTCCAACAGATGTGTCGTTTCATTATAAACGGCAATCCCCATCCGGTCAATCGTCAACAACTCATTTACCGAGCCGAATGCTTCATCTACGATACGTTGCGGAATCTCTTTGAGCGTACTTTCTTCCCTTTGGAGCGCTTCTGCATTTTCCTGCTCCTGCGGTCGAATCAGGGAAGCAGCAAATACTTTCTGATTAATTTCAAGTACCTGTTCCAAACTCAAACGATTTTGTATCCGCTTCCTCAAATACAAAAGATAATATCCTACCAAAGAAACAATCAACAAAACGAAACAAAGGATAATTCCCACTGTCTTATTAATATTCGAACGTTCCAGTTGCCGACAATATCCTTCCAATGTCTGATCTTCTCCCTGCAACTTATACAAATCTGTAAACGCCGAATTATTATAACTATACGCATCCAATTGTTTCAATGCCAGAAAAGCAACCGCCGCCTCATTTCTTATATCCAATATCACATGGTAATCCGAATCAAAAAGTTCGTTCCACCACAGAATCTCAGCAGGTATACCTTCACCGACGAGCTTCATATACCGATGCGTAGCATCCGGGCGCGCATATTTCTGATAATGCTCATTCAGCAACAATATGGCAGAATCAGCATATTGCAAAGCAATCTCATACTGCTCATCCACATTAGCGAAATAAGCAGCATTGGCATAATCTGATGCAGCATCCAACAAATCTTCATAAGCAGAATCCGTAATAACCACAATCGAATCGGTATCCTGTAACATCGGAGGAATCGGATCATACAGACAAGACCCCATACCAAACGGAAGTAAGAGGCAAAGTAGCACTCCAATTACTTTACGCACTCCTGAAGGCAAACGGAAATAAAAGCGACTCCCTTTTCCAAGTTCGCTTTCCACGTTGAATACACATACTCGGAACAGTTCATTCGTTTTCTTATATTTCTCGATGATTCCCTTACAATTCATCAATCCGAAGCCACTACCCTTATTTTCCTTCAATTCATCTGCATCCGTGGCATTCTTCATACCGATAACACGTGAATCATACACTTTCTCACCAATAATCTGTGCCACATCTTCGGCTGAGATTCCCCTTCCATTATCTTCTACAGAAATCTCCACATAAGAATCCGTAGTACGTGCATACACCTTGATTACACCTCCCTCAGGAGTATATTTGCGGGCATTCTCGGCCAACGTATTTATCATAAATAGGGTCAGTGCACGGTCCGCCTTCACCATAGCATGGGTCGGTTCAATTTCTAACGTCTGTTCTTTCATCTCAAAGGCACGACGTCCCTTTCCCAATAAATCGAACAACTCATTAAGACCGAATGTTTCAATATTCAGGCTAAGAGTTCCCTGCTTCATCTTGATCCAAAGAGCAAGAATGTCATTATACTCATTGATAGTAGTCACCAGTTCGTCAATATACTGATACTTCTCTTTCTTAATCTTCTCATCGTCAATATAACCTTTCTCTGTCAACTTATGTACCTCGTTCAAAATCCGGTCAATATATGGATTGATGCCATTTACAATCGCCAGACAAGCCTTCTTTATCAGATTCTGGCGTTTATTCCCGGCAATATGCTGCTCGTACACATACCGTTGTTTTTCCAATTGAATCCGTTCGTCGCTCAATGCCTCTACCATTTGTTCATTATCGGCAGCCCAAATAATATATGGCTCAAGCACATGCACCAGCGCTTTCTCGTCTTTGCTTAATCGGTGCACAGGAACAAGTGCCGCTTTCCCCTCTTCGGGTATTTCCAATGTCATCCGTCCTTTGCCGAATAATTGGTCAATTCCTTGCTGAATTAAAGGAACATTCATCGGAATAGAAGAAGTTATATCCCTACATAACGATAAAATCTGTTGTAGTCGTTCCACATCCACCTGATTTCGCGTTTTGGAACTCTTATTGAAGAACCACCAGAGAATAACTACCAGCACCAACCCAACAATGACCACAGATAGTACGAGAGTCATTTGCCGCGAACCTGCTTCCAATGAAATATAGCGGCTCTCCAATTCCTTATCCTGCCGTGTAAAGTTCAGAATATCCAGATAAATATTCCGGTTATAGTCCGATGCGTGCTTCATTCCCAATCCTGCATACGAAACGCTCAACTGCTCGCGAATCCTTGAAATCCATTCGGGAACAGTTTTAACCTTCTCTTCCGTAATCCACGGTACTCCGGTGTAGGTCGTATCCCCTTCGGCATAAGGCCACAATTTGTCCAGTGTATCTGCCTTATAATGATAATAAAGCAGATGATGTTGATTCACACAATCCAGTGCTTTTGTCAATGTATTGAGTGCTTCCGAATAACGACCATGCGCATTCAGATACTTACCGATAGACACATACGCCCCGGCAATCTGATATAAATCATCATATTCCTGAAATTTCTCAAGTGCCAACTGTGCCATACGCAAAGGCATAAGTGAATCCACCGGAAAATCGAATTGGTCGAGTGCATGCGTCCTCCTTACCCGATAAAACTCGAAATTGGCAGGAGAAACCATCAGATTAGCCAACCCTTGCAAACCATTCCCTTCAAAATAAGGGTTCTTACTTTGAACGGCTGTCCGCCATGTATAGTAAAGCTGGTCGAACTCACGAAGCTTTCTTTCTTCCGGATTATTTGCTTCCACCAATGAAGCCGAGCCCTTGATATAATGATAATAAAGCAACTGATTGGTATCTGTCAATGCTTCATCCTCCGGAATCTGGTTGAGGGCGTCAATCGCTTCCTGCCGCTGCTGAAGATAATAGTAGTAGATAGACGAAACGATAAAAAACTCGGTAAACGCATAGTCCAGCCGAAGTGTTTCGTGCCGGTCGGCAAAGAGGTCACTTTCTTCGCGGATACGTTTCATGCGGCGAAGCGCACTGTTCCGGTAATCATAATATTCTTTGTTCATTGCCGTCCGTTGGCAGATTTTCATCAGCCCGATATCAGCAATCAGGAGTTCGAGTTCATTCTTTGTCAGCTTATAGACTTCCTTATGTAATGCTTCCGCACGGTCAAAGTCCATATTCATATACGCACAAAAACCAAGATTATTAGAAGCTTCGGCTTTTCCCGATTTGTAAAAATTTACCTGTCGATAGGCCGCATCAGCATATTTGTAGGAAGAATCAAGACTTCGGTAACGATAAGCATACGCCTTCCCGTTCAGCGAATCAATCAACCGTACCTCTTTTGTCGGCACCATATCCGTACACGAAAAAAAAGAGGCAAACAACACTATACCTATTATATATAGAGGAAAGCGTGAACTCATTTTAGTGATTTTCTGTTTTCAGAAAGCAAATCTACAAATATTTCCGATAAGATTGGAGAGAAAAATATTTTTTATACAATAAGTCCTTCTAAATAATAAGAGAAATTCCTACCTTTGCAGGCAAATTAACAAATAGGTAACATCTATTACAAAATGAGCGAAAAAGCACCCTTTATGGTATTCTCGGGAACGAACTCGAGATATCTTGCAGAAAAAATCTGCGCAAGCCTGGATTGTCCTCTGGGAAATATGAACATTACCCATTTTGCCGATGGTGAATTTGCGGTTTCATATGAGGAATCAATTCGTGGCGCACATGTATTCCTGGTTCAATCCACATTCCCAAACTCAGACAACTTAATGGAACTTCTCCTGATGATTGACGCTGCCAAACGTGCATCTGCAAAGAGCGTTGTAGCAGTTGTCCCTTACTTTGGTTGGGCACGTCAGGATAGAAAAGACAAACCTCGTGTATCTATCGGAGCTAAGTTGGTAGCCGATCTACTGTCAGTAGCAGGTATCGACCGACTAATTACAATGGATTTGCACGCAGATCAAATTCAGGGATTCTTCAATATCCCGGTAGACCATCTGTATGCATCAGCCGTATTCCTCCCCTACATCCAGTCGTTGAAACTGGAAGAACTGGTGATTGCTACACCGGATGTTGGAGGTTCAAAACGTGCTAGTACTTTCTCCAAATACCTCGGTGTGCCATTGGTACTCTGTAACAAATCACGTGAAAAAGCAAATGAAGTAGCTTCTATGCAAATCATTGGTGACGTGAAAAACAAAAATGTTGTTTTGATCGATGATATCGTTGACACAGCAGGAACGATCACTAAAGCAGCCAACATTATGTTGGAAGCCGGTGCCAAGTCCGTACGTGCTATTGCCAGCCACTGTGTAATGTCCGACCCTGCTTCATTCCGTGTACAAGAGTCCGGCTTGACAGAAATGGTATTTACTGACAGTATCCCTTACGCAAAGAAATGTGCGAAAGTAAAACAGTTGAGTATTGCCGATATGTTTGCTGAAACTATCAAACGAGTAATGAATAACGAATCTATCAGTTCACAATATATTATTTAATAAAAGAGTCGACTGAAAAATAATAAAATGGATAATGACTGTCATGGTCATTATCCATTTTTATTTTACCCTTCAGGGATAATATACACAAAAAAATAGGCCACGCAATGCGCAGCCTACTATCATTTATCCACAATTCTCTATTGTAATCTTCCGAACTTATATGTTCCTTTTTTAATAACTTTTCCATCCTTATCAGTTTCTACAAAAGGACCATTCTTTTTTCCCTGTTTGAAAAAACCTTCAAAGCGGTTACCATCCTTGTCGGTCTGTACACCTTGTCCTTCTTCCAGACCGTCTACAAAACCACCTTTATACTGCATTCCGGCAACAGTTTTTAAAGTTCCCTGACCGTTCGGGCGGTTATCTTTCCAGTCGCCCTCATATACGTCTCCGTTACTCCATTTATAAGTACCCTTACCTTCACGTTTATTATTTTTCCACTCACCTTCATACACAGCACCGTTTGCCCAGGTAAAAGTGCCTCTTCCGTCCTGCATACCATCTTTAAAGTTTCCTACATATTTATCACCATTAGCATGATAATAAACTCCTGCACCGGTACGCTCACCTAAGAGATAAGAACCCTCATAGCGGTCTCCTGTATGGAAAAAGTAAGTCCCCTTTCCGTGTTGGATATCATCTGCCCAGTCGCCTTCATATTTATCGCCGTTGGTATATTCAAAAATACCTTTTCCATGACGGACATCATCTTTCCAATCACCGTCATATTTACAGCCGTCGTCCCAGTTCATGGTTCCTTTGCCGTTTTTCTTGTCATTTTTCCAATGCCCGGAATATTTCGCACCGTTCGCCCAGGTATATGTACCTTCGCCCTCACGTTTATCATTTACCCAATGCCCTACGTATAAATCACCGTTATGATAATACATCGTTCCTTCACCATGCTGATAATCCTGATACCACATACCGTCGTAACGGTTATTATTCATAAAGTAATAAATACCCTTACCATGCTGTTGGTCCTGAAACCATTGACCTTCGTATTTTTCTCCATCAGGGAACATATAAATTCCGAATCCTTCACGTTTTCCTTTTATATACTCCCCTTCGTAGACATCACCGTTCTTAAAGACTGTCTTTCCTTTGCCATTCGGCTTGCGTCCCTTCATCTCTCCCGTATAGACGCTGCCATCCTTAAAAGTATAATTTCCAATCTTTATTTCAGTGGAGAATGTATCTTTTATTTTTCCGAAAAATCCGCTTTTTTTTCCTTCGTTATCTTGTGCCATTGCTCCTCCTTGAGCAAGGAGAGCCAGTAAAAGTGTAGTATATAGATATTTCCTCATTGGTTTTAGTAGTTACTCATTAAAATTACAATTTGGACAAAGATACGATTTCTCTCCCAAAAAGCCCCCTACCGGAAAGTAATTTATGATATCTTTTTACCTGCTATGACCTCTTTTAATTTCTCTTTGCACAAATAACGCTGCGCCAAATCCTGTAATTCGGCAGGTGTAACCTCCTGTACAGCTTGCAAAGAACGTGAAAAATAGTCGTCTCCCAAGCCGGAAGTAGCTATAAAAATCCATGCATCCGACAGTGAAAAAGCCGATTCGTAGCTCCTGCACATTTCGCCAAGCATATAATTGCGCACCATAGACAGTTCCTCTACGGGCACAACCTCCTGATGTAAACGATCGATCTCATGATACACTTCCTGAATCAACGGTTCTACGTATTCATTATCCGTTTCCGTCGAAACAATCAGTAAACCACTATCCGGATAGAACATAATTCCTGCCGAAATACCATAAGTATATCCTTTCTCTTCCCGGATATTAGACATCAGGCGACTACCGAAGTAACCTCCGAATACAGTCATCAATACCCGTAACTTCAGATAATCGGGATGCTCACGGGTGATAGTAGTATATCCCATTTTTACGGCACTTTGCATCGCATCTTCCCGTTCCGTAAAAATCCGTTTCTCTGGCACGGCAATATAAGGGAAATTTAATTTCGATGTCTGCAACTGATATTGCCCGAATGGAGAGCCGAACGTATCCTTCACCCGTCGAATAATATCTTCCGTCACCTTGCCGGAAAGAAAAATAGAGCAATTGCCCGAATGATAATACCGTTCATAAAAATTACGAAGAACTTCGGGAGTGATAGCATGATAATCCTCCTCCACGACAACCTTCCCACATGGATGTTGTTCTCCATAAAGAGACTGTAACAAACTACGATGTGCCAGAAAATCCACCTTGGAGGTATTGACCAGATATTGTTGGATATTAGTATCCAAAATCGTATGCAACTCCTTTTCCGGAAACAACGGCTCTTTAATCATCGACTCCACCACTTCCAACGTTTCCGCCACATATTTATTCAATGAATAAACAGTAATGTAAGCATAGTCCGAAGAACTGGATAATTCCAGCCATGAACCATAATAGTCCAGTTTTCCGGCAATTGTGGCAGCCGTATATTTCTTTGTGCCTTCACGCAGCATCCGGTTAGTAAACAATGCCTGCAATTTCTGCGACTGTTGCCAACGTCCCCCACCGAAAAGTATATCCATGCGTACCACATCCTGCTCACCGGCATTGATTACAGTCAACGGAATACCATTAGGTAACGTAGTCCGGACAGGAGGAAGAATACGAAAATCTTTCAGGGTTTGTATTTCGGGTTGTATCTTACGATTCATATTATGACCTACTCTTCAAAAATTCTTCTGCACGTTCTAAATCCTGCGGTGTATCAATACCAATAGTTTCCACTTCGCTAATACCTACTTTAATTTTATATCCGTTTTCCAACCAGCGAAGTTGTTCCAGAGACTCAGCCAGTTCCAAAGAAGATTGCGGCAAGGCAGTTATTTCCTTCAATACGTCCGTGCGGTAAGCGTACAGACCAATATGCTTATAGTAGGTATGCCCTTTCAGCCAGTCCTGCTTTTCAGTATTACGCTGATAAGGAATAATGGAACGGCTGAAGTACAGTGCATTCCAATTCTTGTTAACCACCACTTTCGGAGAGTTCACATTTTCCAAAACGGCAAACGGTTCATCGGCAGTGAAAGGTTTTACCAATGTGGCAATCTGTGTAGTCGGGTCTTCAAAACAAGCTTTTACAGCATTAAGTTGTGAAGGCTGGATAAAAGGCTCATCACCTTGTATATTGACAACAACATCAAAATCACCTCCGATCTTAGTACAAGCTTCGTAACAACGGTCCGTACCACTTTTATGATCAACAGACGTCATTACCACTTTCCCTCCAAATGCTTTCACTGCAGCTTCGATCCGCTCATCGTCCGTAGCAACATAGACATCGTCAAGTACCCCTGCTACCTGTTCATACACACGTTGTATCACTGTTTTTCCGCCCAAGATAGCCAATGGTTTCGCAGGGAAACGAGTGGATGCATAACGGGCAGGTATAATTCCCAGAAATTTCATATCTGATTTTATTTTAATTCTTCTAATCCTTTCACGATGTACTCCCTTTTCAGATCCTCCGGCTTCAACACCCGGTCGTCAAAAGAGAGTAAATCAATATCCAGACAAACTTTTTCTTCTTTCTTATCTTCCGGACGACGACCGGCACATTTCTCGATAGCTTTCAATTCCTTCTTCACTTTTTCTTCTTCCGCTTCGGAGAAAAACAGTGCCACTTGATTGGAGAACAATGCCGGACTCCGGAAAAACAAAGGTTGTGTTTCCCGTTCGGTCGTGAAACGAATGGAAGGAAACAAATCCGCTAATCTCTTTCGTGCTAAAAGCAGATTCTCCTTCCGGTTGTAGTTACTTCCAATGCAAATAATACACTTGTGCATAAGAAGCTGATTCTTAATTAAACAGATCGTCCAATCCGGTTTCTTCAAAGACTTCACCGTCCGACGCTTCCGAACCGGCACAAGGATCAAATCCCTCAGGGAGTTTGAACTTCTCCTGCTGATCATATCCTAAAGTCGGGTCATCATATACTTTTTTCATATATTTCGCCCAGATAGGCAATGCAGCAGCAGCGCCCTGTCCATAAGTCATCGAACCGAAGTGGATATCACGTTCGTCACCTCCTACCCAACAGCCGGACACCAATGAAGGCGTGAAGCCCATAAACCAGCTATCCGAGTTATCGTTTGTCGTACCTGTCTTACCACCCATATCAGCCGTGATACCATAGCGGCGCACCCGTGCTCCCGTTCCTTCGTTGATAACCGCACGAAGCATCACGAGCATTTTATATACACTGGAAACACTGATCACCTCCTCCATTTGTGGAGCAAATGTAGAAATCACATTACCCTCATTATCTTCGATGCGGGTAACGAATAAAGGAGCCACCCTGATACCTTTGTTGGCAAAGGCTGTATATGCACTTACCATTTCACCGACGGAAATCTCACAAGGGCCCAGACAGAGTGAAACCACCGGATCAATGGCCTTATTGCGTACTCCGAAACTATGAATCAACCGAACCAGTTCATACGGATTCAATTTCCCCATCAAATAAGCCGAAATCCAATTGTCCGAATTGGCCAATCCCCATTTCAAAGTTACCATTTCACCATAACGTTTTTTATTAGCGTTACGCGGCGACCACGGTTCTCCTGTTTCCGTAATCAATGTCTGCTCTACATGACGTACCTGATCACAAGGAGAAAAATTATTTTCCATGGCAAGCGTATACAAATATGGTTTGATAGTAGAACCGACCTGACGGCGACCTACCATTGCCATATCATATTGGAAATATACATAATTCGGTCCGCCCACATAAGCCTTCACGTGCCCGTTCAACGGATCCATTGACATAAATCCGGTTCGCAGGAAAGACTTATAATAACGGATTGAATCCATGGGTGTCATAATCGTATCCTTAGCTCCCGTCCAAGAAAACACAGTCATTTCTTGCGGTGTATCAAAGGCCTTTCTGATTTCCTGCTCAGACGCTCCCGCTTCATTCATCAAACGATAACGGTCAGTTTGCTTCATTGCTTTTGTCAGCAATTCCTCTACAAGTTTTGCCGATATAGACCTCGCATACGGAGCATTCTTACTTCCCACTTTTTCTTTAAAGAATAATGGTTGCAAAAAGCTCAGATGTTCTTCTACCGCTTCTTCAGCATATTGTTGCATGTGCGAGTTAAGAGTTGTGTAGATTTTCAGTCCGTCAGTGTAGACATTATAATTTGTCCCGTCCTTCTTTTTATTCTTTGCACACCAACCGTATAGCGGATTTGTTTCCCAAGCAAGAGAATCCTCGTAGTATTTTTGCATCTGCCAGCCCCGATAGGTACTTTTGACAGGTTTCGGTGCCGTCATTACTCCACGAAGATATTCACGGAAATAAGTTGCCATTCCTTCCTTGTGGTCAACACGATTATAAGTCAATTTCAACGGGAGAGCTTTCAGGGAATCGCATTCTGCCTCAGTGATATAACCAGCCTTGCGCATTTGCTCAAGCACCACATTCCGGCGACCACGAGAACGCTCATTAAAGCGAACAGGGTTATAGAGTGACGGATTCTTACACATACCTACCAAAGTAGCAGCCTGTTCAACTTTCAGTTCCTTCGGTTCACATCCGAAATACGTGTGTGCAGCAGTTTTAATCCCCACAGCATTATTCAAGAAGTCGAACTTATTCAGATACATACTTAGGATTTCCTCTTTAGTATAATAACGTTCCAGTTTCACGGCAATCACCCATTCAATCGGCTTTTGGAAAAGGCGTTGAAGAGTATTACGTGCCACATTCTCAGTAAACAGCTGTTTTGCAAGCTGTTGAGACAAGGTACTACCCCCACCCGCATTTTTTTGAAACATCAGACCTCGTTTCACAAATGCACGAAACAACGCTTTGGCGTCAATTCCGGAATGCTCTACAAAGCGCACATCTTCCGTAGCGATTAAAGCATTGATAATATTAGGCGACAAATCCTTGTAGGCCGTATATACACGATTTTCTTTGCTGTACGACCAGGTTCCGAGCACCTTTCCGTCTTCAGAGAAAATTTCCGTTGCAAATTTATAATTTGGATTTTCCAGTTCCTCTACAGGGGGCATATAACCTATCCAACCTTTTGAAATAGAAACAAAGATAACAACGATAGCCAATACCACGACTGCCAATAAAATCCAAAGAGCTTTTATTATTTTTCGAATCATGTTTATTCTTACTTAAAAAGATGCTTAAATTAAGATGCAAAGGTAGATAAAATCCGGAACGCAACCAACGAGTTTGATTATTATTTCAGTTTTGTTAAATACCTTAAGGCTAAATATGCCTAACTCGTGATTGAGAAGTGATTAACAATAATTTGTATAAACGCAAAACAGGCGGGATTTTTCCCGCCTGTCATTCATACCTAATTATATCTTCTAAGATACCAATTACATTGTTGCCGCCTGTACACCGATCACTCCGGCAATTGCACCGGCAACAGCAATAATCACTTTCAAAATCATGCTCCAAGTTTTTTTCATAGATTTTCTACTTTCCAAATTAAACATTTATAAAATACTATCAACTGTCAATTAGCAGACATCAATTAAACAGACGGATCAGGTGTTACTCCACCTCCTCCTTCTCCACCACCTTCACCCGGATTTTCCGGGTCTTCGGGAGATACGACCACGCTGTTCTTCTTCAGATATTCATCCAGACTGATCAGGTCCAGCTTTTCATCTTCACGGGTCGCAGATTTTGTGATGCGCAACTCTTTATTTGCCTGAAAGAAAATACGGACACTCTCCACACTCTTGGCTGTAATATCCTTTGCCAGATCTGCACCTTTCGAACGGGCAGCCAACATAAATACACCCAGGCCTTCGATATTCACCGACTTACCTTCCAGCAACTGTTCCTTCATCTTATCCACGAAGTTCTGAATCACACTCTTGATATCACCGACAGAAAGCGAAGAACGATCCCTCATTTTCTCTGCAAGATATTTCAAACTGACAGACTGTCCCAAGGTAATCAGCTGCGGATAAAATCTCTTAGGAGAATTGGGAACACGCGGATCCGTTGGCCGCGTAATGACTTTGTAAATTACACTCATACTACGTTTTTTTAAGATTCAAATTCAAGTTATTTTATTCACATTTCGTTGATCAACGATGCAAAGGTGCAGTTTTTATTTCGTATAGAAAAGGAAAAAGCCCCTGTCGGAGTTCTTTTTATTTAGGATAGATTATAAACCGCTATTAATCAATAAAATATATCAACGATCTTCCCAGACAGTTGATATACAAAGGAAATTCATACTGGCATTTACGCCAACATGAGGGCATCGGTTAAGTATGTACCGCTGTACTTTCCCCAACCGATAAGATGTAGGGATTCATGTATATAGCATGAATTAGGGGCCTACATATTTCATAAATCTAATAGGATATATTCACGATTGCCTCTTTAATGCTTTCCACAATATAACGAACGTCATCATTAGTTACGTACGAACTGCCTCCCTGAGCATGCTCGTAAATCCCGCACCATGGAAGATGTTATCGCCCAATACTAAGCACACGCTATCATTACCTATAAAATCGGCACCAATCGTGAATGCTTGTGCAAGTCCATAAGGCGAAGGCTGCTCAGCATAAGTGAAGTTCACCCCATAGTCGTTACCAGCCCCCAGCAGATCGTATGGGGTCGAGATAATCAGAATGTCACGGATTCCTGCCAACATAAGTACTGATATTGGATAATAAACCATCGGTTTATCATATATCGGCATCAATTGCTTACTGATACCCTTGGTGATTGGGTACAATCTAGTACTACTTCCTCCTGCTAAAACAATACCCTTCATATGCTCTTACTTGTTTATATTCGTGTAGAGAGAGATGTGCTCGAAAAGCTATCAGTCTTTGTACTGTGATTCATAGTACTTTTCGTACTCTCCACTTGTGATGTTGTCCATCCAAGCTTCGTTTTCCAAATACCACTTAACTGTCTTTTCTATACCTTCCTCGAACTGCAGACTTGGTTCCCATCCTAGCTCTTTCTGAAGCTTAGAAGAGTCGATAGCATATCTCAAATCATGCCCCGCACGATCAGTAACGTAAGTGATCAGGTCTATATCCTCACCTTCCTTGCGACCAAGCAAGCGATCCACAGTCCTAATCACCACCTTGATGATATCGATATTCTTCCACTCATTGAAACCACCGATATTATAAGTATCCGCAATCTTACCCTCATGGAAAATCACATCAATCGCACGCGCATGATCCTCTACATACAACCAGTCGCGCACGTTCTCACCCTTACCATATACAGGCAATGGCTTGCGATGACGGATATTGTTGATAAACAGCGGAATCAACTTCTCAGGGAACTGGTATGGACCGTAGTTGTTAGAGCAGTTGGTCACGATGGTAGGCATACCGTATGTATCGTGGAAAGCACGGACGAAATGGTCTGAGCTTGCCTTGGATGCAGAATATGGAGAGTGAGGATTGTACTTGGTTGTCTCCAGGAAGAACTCCTCGCCGTAAGCCTCGTGGTTCTTACCGCTGGATGCCTTGGTAGTGAAAGGAGCAGGAATGCCCTCTGGATGAGTCATCTGCAATGCACCGTATACCTCATCGGTAGAGATGTGGTAGAAGCGCTTACCCTCGTATCCCTCAGGAAGACTTTCCCAGTAAATCTTTGCCGCCTGGAGCAGAGACAAGGTTCCCATCACGTTGGTCTGAGCGAAAGTGAATGGATCCTTGATACTTCTATCTACATGGCTCTCGGCAGCGAGATGGATGATGCCATCCACCTTGTAGTCCTGCATCAGCTTCAGCATCAGATCGAAATCACATATATCACCCTTAACGAAAGTATAGTTAGGCTTGTCCTCGATGTCCTTGAGGTTAGCCAGGTTGCCTGCGTATGTCAACTTGTCGAGGTTGATGATGTGATACTCAGGATATTTGTTCACGAAAAGTCTTACTACGTGTGAGCCGATGAAACCAGCACCGCCCGTGATAATGATATTCTTCATTCTAATCAATGTATATATTCGAACACAAATTACACGTATCATTCAGGAGAAACTATAACCTCTATATTCGTGTTATTCGTAAGATTCGTGTTCAAAAAAATTAATATTCCAAATTCTTTTTTAATGTTTGATCTTTCTCTTCAAGGATTGAAAGGAGATACTTGCCATAGTCGTTCTTCAACATAGGCAGAGCACTCTCTTTCAACTGTTCTGCCGTAATCCACCCTTGTCGGTATGCAATACCTTCCAGACAAGCAACCTTCAAGCCCTGGCGCTTCTCTAAGACTTCGATAAAGGTAGATGCCTCAGAAAGTGAATCATGGGTTCCGGTATCAAGCCAGGCGAATCCTCTTGCCATGGTCTGTACCTTCAGCTGCTTATCCTTCAGGAACTCCTGGTTGACTGTTGTGATTTCCAACTCACCACGAGCAGAAGGCTTAATATGCTTGGCTACTTCCACCACCTTGTTAGGATAGAAGTATAAGCCTACCACAGCATAATTGCTCTTTGGATGTTCAGGCTTCTCCTCAATGCTCAGGCAGTTGCCCTGCTCATCAAACTCAGCTACACCATATCGCTCTGGATCACTTACCCGATAACCAAAGACGGTAGCCTTGTTGTTCTGCTCGGCATCTACTACAGCCTTTGCTAAGATTTGGTTCAAACCTGCACCATAGAAGATATTATCACCCAATACAAGGCAAGCAGAATCATTACCGATGAACTTCTTACCGATTATGAAGGCCTGTGCCAAGCCATCTGGTGAAGGCTGCTCAGCATACTCAAATTTTATACCCAGTTGGCTACCATCGCCTAAGAGTCGCTTGAAACCAGGCAAGTCAAATGGAGTTGAGATAATCAGTATCTCACGGATACCAGCCAACATCAACACTGAGATAGGATAATATATCATCGGTTTATCAAAGATAGGAATCAGCTGTTTGCTGATTCCTTTTGTGATAGGATACAAACGAGTACCGCTACCACCTGCTAATACTATTCCTTTCATATATATATTATTTTAATCCCTGTCTGTCATTATCCTCGAACCAGTCAGCGAGAGCATCCTCGAAGCTCCACTTAAACTGATAACCGCAGTTCTTCAACTTCTCACCACAGATATTAGTAGAAATCTGGAGTTTCTTTACTCTCGCAGGACAGATACCCATTGGCGAGCCAAGAAGCATGGCAGCTCTTGCCATAGGCATGATAACCCAGTTCGGAATATCAGGTACAAACTGAGTCAAGCCTGTAACCTTCTTCATAGCCTCTACGATATGCTGAATGGTATAAGCAGGTTCAAAGCAACAGTTATACAACTCAACACCATGTTCATGATGTTCCAAGCGATACAGCATGAAGCGCACCAACTCCTTTACATAGATACAAGCCTTGATGGTATCCTTTCTGCCAGGGTAAGCAAACTTATGACCACGGATAGCCCAATACAATCTGGTGAAGTTACCATTCTCTCCCTTTCCAAATACCACACCAGGACGAACGATAGTGAGCTGACGATGAGCCGCATCGCCATTCTGCCACTTCTCATGAATCTTCTCTGCCACCAACTTAGAGATACCGTATGCAGTATTAGGAGTTGGCAAAGTAGTCTCCTTCTTCAATTCCTCAGCAGCTCCGTATGGTGCGATACTTGAAGTAAACACAATCTTCTTGATATTCCACTTCTCTGCAAACGCCACCACATTCTCAGCACCACGGATATTCGTCTCAAAATACTCATGATCTTCATGACCAGGAGTACGATGAACTGCAGCAAAGTTGAAGATCACATCATCCTCTGTAGGAGTAAATGGCAAGTTCTCGATAGGCTTGCGGATATCATACTCGATGAAAGTAGACTGCAACTTCTGACCATCACGCAAAGCAGGCTTGTAATCCTTTACTACTGGATTAGGAGTACCAGGCTTAACGATGTCGAGGTTATATACTTGGGCGTTAGGATAACGCTCCTTTATTAAATTTGTAAGATGGGTACCGATGAAACCGGTACCGCCAGTGATAATATAGTTCATAAAACTATGTTTTATAGATTATTGGCTGCACTCGGCAAAATCAAGCGAGCTTGTTTTGTTCTCGTTTGCACAATAATTCATTTGTATTTATCGGTTATAAATTTCTGTATAAATGTCTTCCAATGCCTTGATGCGATTATCAATAAAGAAATCAGACTCAAAGTAAGAACGGGAGTTCTTCTCCATTTCTTTACGCTTCTCACCATTCTCTATCAAGTCATTCATTTTTTCAACAAAGACCTCTTCCTTCAATGGCAATAGATAACCATTATAGCCATCTTTCACACAATCCTTGTTGCCCAGCACATCACTTGCCACAATCGCCTTACCCAAAGACATAGCTTCTATCACAGAGATAGGAAGTCCCTCATAGAGAGAAGTCATGAAGTAAAGCAAACTTCCCTTCACATACTTCAATGTCTCCTCGTGGCTAAGCCAAGGCAAGAGGTAAAACGTATCATCCATATCATACTGATGTATGAGCTTCTTCATATCTTCCAACATTGGAGAATAGAAGCCAACACCTAGCAGATAGAATTTTATATCAGGATGCTTTAGATGGATTCCATGAGCAACTTCTACCATGAACAAAGGGTTCTTCTGATAAGAAGGACGACCAATGGAAGTGATGTAACGCTCGCCTACTTTTGGGAAAGGCAAATCTGATGCCTCAATCTTACCAGAAGAAATCTGTGGAAGACTATCCGGCACGGCATTATTCCAAGCAAAAGCCTTCTTCTCGTTGAAACCAACTACCTTAATACCCAATTCTCTTTCAGAGCCAGAACAGGCTAGAAGATAAGAGTTCAACTTAGCAATCTTCTCTAACAAAAGAAACACTTGTTTTTTCTTAGCAGATTCAGCTGAAAGAAAAGAAAAAGCATGAGCCGTATAAACAACCTTAATCCCTGTAAAGAAAGCAGCGAATCTTCCTATCACTCCTCCCTTGGCACTATGACAATGCACAAGGTCAGGTTTTTCCTTTTTGATAATCTTGATAGCCTGCATCACCGCCTTCATATCCTTTACAGGATTCAAGGCACGATACATATCAATGCTATACGTCTTAACCTGCTTACCATGTCGCATATAAGGCTTGCTGTTATCATCCGCACCATTAACAATGACGAACTCAAACTTATCACTAGCCAAAGCAACTGTATTGCGAACATAAGTATCTATGCCGCTTTTGAGGTTGCCGATATGAAGTATCTTCATGCTGCCACCCTCCTTTCTTCACTATAAAGGGTAGCGTTATAACCGACAGATACCAGAATTACATTATCAATGTTAGTCTTTAGGAGGACAAGATTTGCCCCCCCATATCTCAGATTATAAACCATATTATATTGATTTTGCAAGTATTTAATTCTATTTTCTATGAAGAATTCTTCCAGGAACAAAGCTCTGGATTTCTCCTCCATAGATGTTCTTAATTCTTTGTCATTTACGAGTTGGATAATCTTATCAGCGTAGGCATCTGCATCCAAAGGCAAGAGATAACCATTCTCCCCATTTCTTACGCAATCCTTATTTCCAACTACATCACTGGCTATAATCGCCTTACCATTCGCCATAGCTTCAATGATAGCCAAAGGCAAACCTTCATAAAGAGCTGTAGATATATAGAACTGCGACTTACGCACAAACTCTTGGCAGTCTGCATGATTTATCCAAGGTTCCAGACGAATGGAATCTTCCAATCCTAACTCATGCATTTTGGCTTTCATTGCATCTAATTCTGGAGAATGATAGCCAACACCAAGCAAGATAAATTTGAGATTGCATCCTCTATCCTTCACCTTTTTAACAACATCAAGTAGAAACAAAGGATTCTTCTGGTAGCATGGTCGCCCGATATAGCAAGCATAAGGCTCAGATATATCAACCATCTTTCCCCTTTCAAGAGAAGAATCAGGCACGGCATTGTGCCAAACCAAGGCATACTCTTTAGAATAGCCAACCTCCTTGATTGCCATTTCCTGTTCAGATTCCGAACATGCTAATACGTATGCCTTGAAACGAGTCAATCGCTCTATGGTCATAAACACCCATCGTTTCAACTTCGAAGGAGTACAGAGATAAGAAAAGGCATGAGGCGTATAAAATGTCTTCACACCTGTAATCCATCCCGCAGTTCTTCCGATGATTCCACCCTTTGCACTATGGCAATGAATCAAATCCGGCTTCTCCTTTCTTATAATCTTGACCGCCTCTCTCAAAGCCTTCAAATCATTCAAAGGATTGAGAGAGCGGAATAATGAAATAGGATATTCCTTTACCTCACACCCATTTCTGACAACAGGCTGATGTTTATCATCCTTACCACAGACAATGACATACTCATTATCTTCCACCTTATTATATATAATAGAGTTTCGGATATAAATATCCAATCCTCCTATCATCTGACCTATATGGAGTATCTTCATAATATCAAAATTTCAATCAAAGACAAAAAGTTCATTTTTTATCAAGAATATAAGTCCGGATAAAGTTTTCGCATTACAGGCTTTAAAAGTTCTATTAATTTTTGCCTAAAATCTTCAATGCCATTAGGAGCATCGGCAGGTTTCTTAACATAAACATAATAGAATACCACATCTTCTGTTGCACCTTCATCAGGATAAATCTCAGTGAATCTTTTAAGTTCCTTATGAACCAAGACATACAAACTTTTCAACAGGACTTTTGGCTTATAAGTAGCTTTCTTTATCAATATATCCTCCACAGCAATACCATTTTCATTCAATGCAGAAACCACTTCTTTACCGAAATTTGAATTTTCGATAGATTGGTTTCGCTGAATTTTGAAAAAGCCAGCAAATTCATCAGGAGTCTTCCATATTGCAAAACGAGAGTATTTACGACTATACCATTCCTTAAAGGCTTCATTATCTTCATCCTGCTTCATCAAACAGATAAAATCCCCATCAGATGGATTAATCAATTTCAGATTGCCTAAAGGTAATGGCTGCAACATAGATTCAACACAACAAAGTTTGTTTGCCGCTGCCGAAACAGCATCACTTTCCTCCTCATATTCTTTCTTGGTTTCTTCACCAAACAACTTATATGCAGTATGCTCAATAGCAGAAGTCAACAAATATTGGTCATAAACAACTGTATGATGATTAAATACATATTTCATCTGAAAGTCCTTTACTGTCATCACGTTATCTATTTCGTTGACAACATTGCTATCAAAACAAACTACATAATCATTAGTCGTTGGTTCTTTACGAATATGCAATGCAGAAATAAGTCTTTTCAAGTCATAGCTTGATGTGTGATAACCAGATGCCCATACATCCCGACAAGTATAATCCAACCTGTCAGCATCAATAACTTCACCATGAAGCAATGACACCATACAGTTATCTATCTGATGGTTTTCTTTATCCGTGTAGAACAATCCAATTATCATTCTTGCCACAAATTCTGGATTTCCACCCAATTCCGTTATTTCAGTCGAAAAACGATTCACCGCAACCCATGCGCTTACATATTCATGAAAATTTGCTTCCTTTTCTTTGCCCTCAATATCATGGGAAAAGCTTTCTGTATTAACAGCATCAGCTAATCGTTTTGCCAAGTTTTTCTTTGTCCCATAATACTTTTCAAGTGTATGAGAAAACGGAGCATGTCCTACATCATGTAGCAAACATGCCAACAGATAAGATTTCACAACAGACTCAAAATCAACATCTATTCCCCATTCGGCTTTCTCTGCATATAGCTGATTTGCTATCATCTGCCCGATATGATATACACCTAACGAGTGTATAAATCTATCATGTCTTGCACTTGGATAAACAGAGCGTATAGGTGATTGTTCTATACGACGGAGACGCTGAAACTCTGCAGTATCAATTATTTTTTCCAAATATTCTTCAGAAATAAGAATATGACCATGTACTGTATCTAGTATATTTTTCATAAATAAACTATCCTATAATCTCATTAATATATTTACAAATGTCTTCTGGTGGAAGCATTCTATTAAGACGGCTTTTCAACAAGTGATTAGACTTATCTATCACTATATCTGATTCTCTTATGGTAATCGCTTTCGTATTAATACTTACAAAAGAATGAAAAGCATATCTATCTGTATCCACGAAGACTGAAGGATGTTTCTTCTCTAACTTACATCCTATCTCTATAACTTTTTTAACACTAATTTTCACTTTATTACCCTTGCTTTGAGCTGCAAGACAAGCTATAATTGCGGAAGCATTAATCTCATGTATCATAATTATTTAGTTTTGATTGTTCTTATCATGAAGGGAAATTTTAAACCATTCTTTGTCTATCTCACAGTTTTTGCTATTTGGATCAGGCGAAGCTTGCTCTATTTTTACCATTAATGGCATAGGCACACAGTTGCCAAATATCAAAGCTTCACCAGGCACAGCCTGTTTTATCTTATTGACATAATCAGAAGAAAAATATGGAAGAACCGAATAAATGTAGTTCATATCTATTTCATTCTGTATTCTATGCACAATATAATTTCCACATTGTGACAAAACAGTCTGCGATAACTCCGATGGACGTTGGGATGAAATCATCAAGAACAAAGAATACTTTCTACCCTCTCTGGCAATCTTCTCAAAAATGTTCTCTCTCATGATATATTCCGTATCCTTTCTAATATACCTATGAGCTTCATCCAATATCAAATGAACAGGATGTTTTCTACGTTTTTCTCCCTTTTGCTTCTTTCGATAATCAAAAAGAATACGACTTACCACACTTGTCATCAATTCAAGAACATCTGTTCCAACCTCACTTGAATCTATGCATATAAGTTGAGTTTCATTTGATTCTTCTGAAATTCCGAAGACCTTAGCCAAATAGTCATCTTCATTTTCATAACGACAATTCGTTTCTTTCATAAACTTACATTCTGAGTTGTAGAGAAAAACATCCAAACGCGTCATTAATGTAGAAGTGAACTCTCTGACACGCAGATTGCCCTTAGCCTCCTCTTCCAACAAAACCAATTCGGCTGCAGTTTTCAAAAAACGGTAATCGAAGTAATCTCCGGAGTTCAATTTTTCTTCGTCTATCTTCATGGCAGAACTTTCATCTATTTGCTCGAAAGCGTCACCATCATTCTCACGATGAGTTGATGTCACATAGTGAGCATTAGCCCCAGCTTGAAAATCGACACTTACATACCGAGCATTTTTTCCATCCTTTATGAATTTAGGCAAAGCTTCAGAAAGGGAATTATTGTTATTACCATAATATACAACACACAATTTTATACATACAGAAAAGAAATTATCCAAATCATCAACTACTTCGCTAGGTACTTCTTCCTTAGGAACCAATTCATAGATATCTTTCATCTTCTGAATTGCCCCCTTAGCAATAGTCATCTTTGAACTATCAGAATCAGCTTTTGCTATAATTTCAGATAATATCTTCCAAGTCTTCCATTTAATGTAATTAGCAAATTGCTTAACCACATTCTCTTCCTTGGTGTTGAACATTCGATAGAACTTATAACACTCTTGCAGAACGTTATCCCAAAAAGGCTTTTGAGTTCGTTCTGAAGCCATCAAAAATGCCAACCATTCATCAAGATTCATCAGATAATATGGCAGAGTAAACTTAACCATACCCTCATCGACATCACCCGCATTAGGCTTATAGAATATCGCATGAATATCATCGTTCAATTCTCTGTTAAAAGCCTTTGGATATTCGCCATTGGAATCAAACAAGATAACCTTGGAGCCATATGCATGGTTATTCTCTTTACGGAAGACCTCCTGCAAAATGCGAGCAATTGTATTAGATTTTCCGCTACCACTATTACCTAAAACGGCAGTATGAATATTGAAAAGTCTATTGATACTTAATGATATTTTGTAGTTTATCAAACTCTTGCTATAGCCAATATCTATCGAATGATGGATTTTATCATCATCATCTTCTTCAATCTGAGAAGACAGGATTTGCTGCAGATCTTGGAAAGTAACAATCTCCACATCACTATATAAGGAAGGGAATATTCCTACACCCATAGCAAACTTCCCTGAAGTAGTTATCGTTCCTATTGGTTTGACGATGAACTCACGAGAGCTATCCAGATTAAATGAAGAAAACATTTTCCCCTCTTGATTGTAATCCAAGATAGCACTGACTTCACACAAGATTTGGTCACCTGTAGCATTGTTCGTCTTCAAATAACTACCAATGTTACCAAAGTAGTAAACCTGTCCATTGATAGATACAGTAGAATGCTTGGTTGTAGCAAACAACCGAACCCGAAACTTATCATATTCTACAGACACTATTTTTCCTATCTTCATAGCTTTACTTTTTAACGGTTACAAACTAGTGTGCTATTAAACCTTCTTGCTAATTTCTTTGAGACCTTTGACAAAGTCCTTAACAATCTTCTCTTCCTGAGCAAAAGCATTCAAGTTTGGCATCCATTCTCTTACAGTATAATCAAAGTAATGCATTTGAATATTATCTTTTTTAGGATCTGGATTTTCCACTTCACCCCAAAGTCGGAATATACGTTTATCATCTATTTTGCATATTGGCTTATCCTCGGCTATATGGTCGATTACCACAAGGTTGAAAGTCGTATTGGTAGCCAATGCTCTATAAATAACGTCGTTCACATGCTCGTCGTTAAAGCCATAGCCCATCACAAAGAGAACGGTATTAGGTTCCAATAAGCGATGCTGAAACTCTCTAAACAAATCAACATATGGAGCACCAAGACTTTTGTTCTGCTTAGTAGGCGTAGGATAAATCAGAGTATTCTTATCTTTAGACCATTGAGGATTGGCATTCTCCATGATACTAAAAAAGTTGGAATCATCTTTGTCATCATCTATCCAGTTCACAGAGCCATGAATTTTGTAAAAATATACCATGTTCTCCACAGGCTCATACTTGTCGATGCAGACATCCATACGCTTGGAAAAGGTATAATTGAACATGGCAGGATTGAAGTGCTTCTTGATGCCACCACTAAAGCCATTCACATAATGGATGTTCAGATTATCCATTGCCCTTTCATTAAAGAGGTCATTGTTGGTGGTAAAGACACAGATACGAGATAAATCTTTGTTGCGGAAAGCTATCTTTTGATAGAAGGATTTATAAATTTCAAGGACTTCAGGAGCTTTACCCTTGGCGAAATCAATATTGATACTTTTAAAGATAATTTCTTCTATGAACTTGATAAGGTCAGAACATTTCTCTTCCCTATATTTATAACCATCACCAAAACCTTGATAGTAAGCTCTACCAGAGTATAGCACAGAGAGAATCTCTTCCAACTTGTTGTCACAAGCCTTGGCAATCTTGCCGAAACGTTTTTCCATATAATTGCCTTTCAAAGCCTTTTCAACTTTTGCATAAAGACCTGCCATATTTGGAATCGCAGGACAACTGGTACCAGCACCAAAGAGAAAGCATACATTCTTCATGTTGAAGAACTCCGCAATCTTAGCCTTGACAGAATCCTTGAATTTCGATGTATCATTTATGCCATTCTCTATAAAATAATTCGATTGGCCTTGAAAAAAGTTCAATTCTTTAATTTTCTCTAGTGATTCCATAATAAAAAATTTATCTTGTCTTTACCCTATTAAATATCCTCTGAACGACATCAAAACCAAGGTAAGATAACAAACAGGCAATTCTAGCTTTCTTCCTTGCTTTACTATCTGTCAAGATAGACCATCTTATCTTACGAATTCTGTCTTCGAAACTTTTTCGATGTTCATATTCCCTAGGCATTTGGAGCATCAAATGAAAAATGAAACTGACAAGACGACAATTATAACTTTTAATAATTGGCAGAAGCTTATCTTTATCCTTGTCCATCATTGCCATCAGTTCCAAAGCACTATCTAACTTCTTGGGAGAGAAAGCTGCTCCCTCGATACTATTGCTACGAATCAAATAAAAATAGCTCTGTTCATTATTGAATACGACTGTCTTGGCTTTCAGCAGAAGTTTATATGTCGTAGGTAAATCTTCAAAAAGCAATCCCTTAGGATAGCGGATTCCATCAAAAAGACTTGCTTTATACATTTTTCCCCAAGCCGTATTATCAAAATATTCTTGATAAAACATCAGCTCAGTGGCATGAATACCATCAAGTATGTAATCATCAGAAGCACTTTTTTGCGGTTGAGGAAGAGTTCCCTCTAGAAAAGAACAAAACGTATTTATACTAACATCTGCGCCATACTTCTCAATCAGATGATAAAGACCTTCTATATGAGTAGGAGAGATATAATCATCACTATCCACACAAACCACATACTCACCTGTCATCACATCCAAAGCCACATTACGAGCATCTGCCAACCCGCCATTTTTCTTATGGATAACTTTGATACGAGCATCCTTCTTTGCATATTCATCACAGATAGCTCCACATTTATCCGGTGACCCATCATCAACCAGCCAAACTTCCAGGTTCTTGTAAGTTTGATTGAGGATACTATCAATACATTTTGGTAAATACTGCTCCACATTATAACAAGGAACAATAACACTTACTAAAGGTTGATTCATTGTTTTTTTTATTTATGTTTCTTTATCCAGACCTTTAATCCTTTAGGCAACAGAAGTTTGATTCTTGCTTTCAGATTAAATGGTCTTTTTAATTGAGTAGCGAAATATTCATTCACATCCATATCGTCGATATGTTGGTATATTACATCACGCAACGGAGTTCTTTGAGTTGGTCTAGTCAAATTATGATTAGCTTTAGCCACTTGTCCAAATGTACTTTCCAAGGTTTCAAACTCATCCTTAACAATTGACCACAATCGCTCACCCTTTTCTGTAATCACCCCCTAACTCTTGAACCACATGCTGAGTAGCTAAAGCTTGCAAAACAGATCCATAATTGCGAACATTATGCAATGTAATAACAGTAACTTTTTTCATCGTTCACCAATTAAAAATAATCTAATATATTTAATACGATGCACAACCTCTACCAAAATTAGGGAGAGGAAAATGCAAATTATTGTTGTTATTAAAATACAAAAATATGTATCACATTTCAGGGCAAAGTGATACAACACTATAAATTGGAATGCATAAATTCCCAAAGTTTTCGTACCAAGATAATTTATGAACGGAATATGAATATTCAAAAACTGTTTGCCTAAAATATAAAATGTATAGGCACCAGCAAATTCCACAAAATATCTATAGCCGTAGGAAAAAACTCCGCCAAGATTTACCCATCTGTAAAACAGAGGGGCCTCCCTCATCATCCAAAATGGAACAGTGAGAATATACCCCCCCCCATAATTGCTATTGAGACACGTTTGCGTTCCAATAAACTAGGGTATTTATGTATATAATATCCCATTGCGAAGAAAGGTAAATACCAACATATTTGAGTAACATTAAACCTTGTATGCAGAAATACCATCAATACATATAGCAATACACATATCGTCAATAGCAGATATTCCTGTTTAACTTTTTGATTTGACCATCTTTCAGATAAATTAAACACCAAACAATAGAAGAATAGGTTATATAGAAACCACAATCCATTATCTGGATAAATCAAAATTTTAATGGTTCTTTCAATGTCATATCTTCCCAATTCAAATATCGGTAAAAGGAACGCCCAGGAGACAAAAGGAATAATACATTGCACAAATCTCTTCTTTACCATAGAGGCATCGTACCTTTCTTTATAAGTAAGGAATCCACTAATCAGAAAAAACAATGGCATATGAAATGAATATATAATTCTAAATAACACATCATTCTGATAGTCAATAATCTTATATTGGACAGAATGCCCTAGTATAACCAAGATTATTAAGAAACCTTTTAAAGCATCTAAATAATGTAATCGTTGTTTTACCATTTTAATAAGAATATTTTAGCCAAGAGAATAGTTTATAATCCTTCAACTTCATTATGACATAAGAAGAAAGCAAACACATAATCACTAAGACAACATATAGAATCAAGCCATGTTGCAATATCTCCACGGTAGGACAAACCATACGGAAAATCCCAATGAATAAGAAATGAAGGGTAAAAATCAAGATAGAACTCTGGCGCATCATTTTATAAATAGGTTTGCTCTCTAGTTTCCAATTATAGAACAAGGCAAACAGAGATAGTACCATAAAAACTCTTAAATCTAAAAGCATGATACTTAGCAGCCAAGCTATACAAAACAGCCCCCCATAACATAACTATTACGTAAATTCTCCATCTTTTCAATTATATCAGGATTGGCAAGAATGAAGCCTGCAGAAATCCAAAACAATGAGACCAGGAAGGAATTCTGAGGATTTATAACATTTTCCTGATACAAAAACCAAAAAGTCTGATATTGCACAGGTAGGTCATCTGCATGATAGATATACAACGCAACGAACAAGGGTAAAATCCATATCGTTTTATCCTTAAGCATTTTGCTAGCAAAATAGATGAGCCAAGTACCAACAACCAATGCAGAAAAGAACCAAGCTCCATGGAACGTTGACCGAAATGCTATATCCAACAAGAAATTATATATGAACTCGAAGAATGACATTGAAAGATAATGTCTAGTATGAATTACCAAAGGAAGTTGGACAACCATCCAAAACACATAAAGCAAAATTAACCTCCAAGTGAAATGTAGCATAATTCCTCTCTCCTGGTGGAAAGTTAATTGTGACTGTCGCATTTTCCTAAAGAGAAGAAAGGCAGACACTACGAAGAACATGGGGACGGCACTATTTATAATTGGATTCGTCACCTCATAAACTATAGGAATGTCATTAACTGCTTCAGAATGGACGGCTACAATCAATAATGACATAATAAACTTAAGTATATCCAAACCTGGGATAACTATTCTTTTAATCTCTATATTTTTATCCATGAATCTAATATTACAGGTGGTGAAGGTCTGTCATTAAGCCATTTGCTTGGACAAACTACCAGTGGTTTATTCTTGTTCAAATAGGCAGCCCAACAGCTAAAAGTACTGTTTGGTATTATCATATTCTTACTATGCGCCATAAGGTATAAATCAAAGAAACTGCGATCCCCATGATTACAATCAACAATTTCCATGCTGTCTTCATGAAAATTTTTCCTCACATAACTTGGATCATCTGAAAAGAAGAAAAAATGAGGTTTATCAACTTTTGACTTGATGATATCAATAGCTTTATGATAGAATTCCAAAGTTCCTATATTGCCATAAATATGCTGAATCTTAGGATCAGTATAATCTCCCCTACGCACATGAACCGCTACCGAATTAGTTTGATTCATAAGAGAAATAATCTTCTCGTTTTCCTGGCCTAACTCCAAATCCTTACGAAAACTTGGCAACTCTACAGACTGAACATATTCCTTGTTCTGCCAATAGCCCAAATATAAAATGGCATTCGGCTTGCGATGCCAATCATTATCCGTAAAAGGTGGTTGCACTCTAAAGCGAAGAAACACCTTAGCAGTCCAATAAAGAATCTCAGCAATAAATTTTGAAGCCTTAGAGGTCTTAGGCAAAAAAACATCAAACCACTTGTTGATTTCCAATCCATTATGTTCTTTCAATCCTCTTGAAGGATAGAAACCATAAAAAGTCTCTTTTGGAAATTTTTTCTTTAAATACAAATAATAGCAGTACTGAAAAATCTGATTTCCCAATCCTGCCTGAAATACTACTATTTTCATAAGCTTATATATACCATTCAATTAATCTAATTATTTTTTTCATAAAGCGCATCCCTTTCAAATAAAAGTTCGTTTTCCTTCCTTTTTTAAAGGATGCATCAATATTCACTTTATTTCGGAATATCATTTTGGGTTTAAGGTCCTCAGAGACGAATTCTTCCGGGATGCAATATTCTTTAGTCAATATTTTACAAGGATGGTCTCTAAAATATCGATTTATATGCGACTCATCATGTACACATGCCACAATTCCATTATTAAAATCTTCTCTTATATTGACTGCTAATGTTTCTATCATTTTAATATAAGCCTTACTTGTACCACCATTTACGCCGCCCATATAATAAACAAAGGGAGATTTTTCATTTTTAGAGATAAAAGCTAGCGACTTCTTATTTTTCTCATAAGGATAAAATGCCGGATGATTAAATGGTTTTCTATTTACAGGCCATTCTGCTCCGACCAAATTCGTTTCATTTGGTAAAATTTCTTTTCCAACAGGCTGCAAAAACTTTGCATTACTATTAAAAAAATAAATATAATCAAATGCTTCCAATTGTTCCTTTATTGAAAGAAACATTTCAAATCTGAAAAGTGAATCTGCAGGAAAACCTTGACATTTTTTAAAAATTAGATGAACATTGTCGTAAGTACACAATTGCATATCATCTGTAAATACAAAATAATCTTTAGATGCAATACCTTTCAAAAGATATTTTTCGCAAGAAGTATAAAAATCTTTAAAAAAAAGATTATATTTACCAGTACAAATATATAATATAGCTATTTTCATTATTTTTTCTTTATATGTAAATAAACTAACAAAAATGAATATGTATATGCATTTAAACAATAAGGAAAACTTGCTCTTGAAATGTATATTAATTCCTTAAAAGTACATAATGCAAGAACTAAAAGAAAAGGATTGACGAAATCTGCAAATGAAACACGTTCCAAAAAACCTATATATTTTCCCCATAATATAAAAACAAAGATTACTCCAAACAAGCCAAAACTAAGATAAACATCTGCAATACATGAAGTTCCCAATCCCCAAGATAAATCCCCATTACCATAAATTGTACAAAAGTAAGCTGAGTTTGAGTCAACTAATGGTAAATTAGCTAGCGAATAAAATAAATTCTGCAAACCGGGAATAACACGAAGAAAACCAGGGAAAAAAGATGTTCCATAGTTATAGTCTGCATGATTTGGTACATTTGCCAAAACTATATGCAGGGAAGAGGCATTAAAAGCCAGTTCTCTTGTAGGAGGAAAAACTGAAGAAATATTAGCAACAGCTTCGATTGCTTCACTTGAATCTCCACCATTTGTCGTTCTATAAAATGACAAAAAAGAAAAAAGCAAAGAAAATACTAAGACTCCTATTATTATTCGAACAATAGGTATTTTTCCGGAATATACATATACGAAACCAAAAAACATAGTTAACAAAACACTAACAGCTTCTGTCCTTCGACCACTCATTATTATTAATCCTGCTATAATAAGTCCAATTAAAACCGGATATCTAAATATCTTCCAAAAAACAGCTATTTTTTTTATCTCTAACCGATCACGGCGGCATTCATAGCATCGCATTACTGTAAAAGCAATTAAAGTAGCTTGTAACAGCATCATTGTCAAAGTAGCTATATAACCAGGGTCATAACCTTTAGCATAGCCGTTAAACAGATATTGCTTATTGACAGTTAACAAATAGACTACTAACAAAAAACAGCTTATTTTTGTAAGATTTGCTTCATATCTTACAAATTTATATATTTTTTTTGTTTTATAAGGTTTATTTTCGTTTATACAAAGACCAAAGAAAAAACAGTTTAAAGCTATATTCGCTATACATAGAGCCCTACATACGACTGTATCACTATAAACAGTAAGCTTGTTTGGCCCCAATGTCATATCTACAAGGCCAAGAACATAATCAATGTCAAATTGATAAAATACAGCCACAAAAGCAATTGTAAAAAGTAACGAATGCGTTATTATCAATCTATTCTTTGGCTTCTTTTTAAAGAAAAAATATAGTAAAATAGAAAGTAACGCCACAATAAAACATTCTACCATATACTTTTCATCGATAGACTTTGGGGCATTACCATACATATACAAAGACACTATAACTAGTATGAAATGAAAAAATAATCTCATTTTTTATAAAATTTTCTATAACATAATAAAGATACAATTTTGGTATATACTCCCAATACTTTTTGGGGAATATACAATCTCATCATCAAATCAATTCTCCAATTCCATTTAAACTCATCAATATATTTATTATAAAAGTATAATATATTTTTTGCATTTTTTTTAGATATATGTCTTGTTATCTCATTATTAATTGAAAAAGCAATTCTCTTCACAAAGAAATCACTATATTGAGGATAATCTTGAGAAAAGCCATATAACATATCCTGCAATGTCAATTTTCGTTTATATTTTTCAACACTATAAACATCAATAGCAGAAGCTTCTCTGCCACACCAAGACAAGACATTGTCCATTCTATACACAGCCATCTTTTCATCAATATAATATACTTTTCCCTTCATTGCACACATAATTTGCAATGGATAATCACCAATATAGCATTTTCTACAATACAATGGGTAATTATCTAATACCTCTTTTTTAAAACAAATGCTAGCCGTAGATATATATTCCCCACCTCTTAAAATTACATTTTTACACTCTAAAAAGCCTGTTTTTTTTAAGCAACGATTTTCGCTAACATACCTCATCTGTCTTTGTGAAAAATAACTAGTTCTTGTGCAAACCATTGAACAACTATTATATCGCTGCAACACTTCTATCTGTTTTTGCAACTTATCTTTACTTATCCAATAGTCATCGCCCTCACACAAGGCAATATATTTACAATCTTTGCCATATTCGTCAAAGTATGGATCCTTGGGCTTTTTTTCAGAAAAATGGTTTTCTTTAAGATAAAAAACTGCGAAATAGCAGTTTTTATTTTTCTTGTGGCAAGCAAAGGTAACAAAAGCATTTTCTGTTTCTTTGCTTATAACACTAGATTCTTCCGACAAATCAAAATTCTGCTGTAGATATTCCTTGATAACTTGCTGCTCTCCATCTGTAGAAGCATCATCTACGATACAACATACAAAGGGAAAATCCGTTTGCTGCATACAGAAACCATTCATAGCATCAGTAATGAATTTTGAATGGTTGAAAGTTATACATTTCACCTTAACTAGAAAATTTGGTCTATTCATATTTTTTCGTTTTATGTTTAAATCTTGAAGGAATCATGCTCTTGGCATCTTGCCATTCTGTTTTTAAAAAAAACTTAGCTCCTAATATATAGAATATCACACCTATAAAAATGCTTATTATTAATTGAAAGCATAGATTACTCATCAGCAAGAGCGAACCATGCACCGCTATCCACATAGCTACAGATAATCCGAAGATAGGAAAAAGGTCCCCCATCTGTTTTACAAAACCTACGTTAATCAATTTTCCTGTATAATAGGTATTTATGAGCAAGGTTATCATGGAAGAAACAACACTTCCACTCACCATCCAAAGTATGCCATGAGGGATAGCTATGCACATAATGCAAACTCCAATCACCTTTTTTATCACTTCCAAGCGGAAGAATAAATCTGAGCGCCCTTTTACTGTGAGGAGATTCAGATTGATGGCATGGATCGGATACCACATCAAGGAAAAACATAGGATTTGTAAAAGTATAATACACCCTTCCCATTTGTCTGTCAACAACACTCTTACCAACGGATCTGCTATGGCGGAAAGAAGTAACATAAGCGGGAATATCAAGAATGCCGATAATTTCAACATCTTGCGATAATTCCTAGCCAGTCGCTCATCCTCATTCTGAATGCTGCTCAACACAGGAAAAGTTACACGTTGGAGCACTCCTGTAACATTACTCGATGGAAGATTGGAGAACTGCTGTGCTCTCGTATAATTACCCAAGTCATTGGCACTGAAGTATTTTCCTATCACTATCGGATAAATGTTACTATAAATGGTTTCCAACAAGCCAGAAGCCAGCATCTTGCTTCCAAATCCCCACAGATAATGGAAAGATTCCCAAGACCATCTTCTTTTCGGCTTCCATTTACACAATATCCAAAGGAGTATTGTTCGGATGACATATCCACCAACTTGCTGGAATACCAATGCCCAGACTCCAAAGCCTGTATATGCCATAACCAATCCGACAAGTCCACTTACCAAGGCACCAGCAAGCGAGACTATCGCCTGTGTCTTGAAATCAATTTTCTTGGTAAGTATAGCTTGTTGTACGGCACAAAGCGGATTGAACAGGGTAGCCAAAGCCGTAACCTTCAGGAGGTCTGCCAGTATCGGAGTATTATAGAAATCGGCTATTAGCGGCGAGGTGAAGAATAATATCAAATAGCATATCACTCCTACACCTATATTAAAATAGAAAGCCGTGGATAGGTCATCCTCCGTCAAATTGGGTTTTCGTATCAATGCTCCAGAAAAGCCACTGTCTATAAAGCATTGAGCAATAGCGAGGAACACCAACGGCATAGCGATGACACCATAGTCATCTGGCGATAGCATGCGAGCTAATATGATGCCGAAGAGGAATTGCACGCCTTGCGTGGCGAATCGCTCTATCATACTCCACGCCAACCCCTTTTGAGTTTTATTCTTTAATGATTCAGACATATAATCAATCTATTTCCCTCTTGCTATATCATATTCATATTGGCCTTGATCATCATTCATTTGATCTGGACTAGGTGCTTTATATTCACTCCACTCCAATTGAGTCACTTCTGTTCCTCCCTTGCTACGTAGTACATCTTGATAATTCATTCCTGCTTCCAGTAACAAAGCCCCAAGATTGGACAATGTATAACTATTCTCCTGTTCGGAATCTAGAGCAGCTAATTTCAATGCTCCTGTAGCATACAGTAACTCAGAATCACCGGATTCATCGTAATACGGGTTTTGATACTTACTCAACTCATTTAAATCTATATAAGGTATTCTCTCCAACATAGAAGACAATCGAAAGAAATCATATATCGAAATACGATTTTCTGTTTTTGCTCTCACTAAATTTGCCAAGATATCAGCCTTATTGACATTGTCTATGCGATTAATCATATTTGTTATCACATTCCCGGCATAGTCTTGGGCTTTATCTGATACTTCATCAAGGAAAGAAGCAATATTTTTGGGTTGAATATCTTGAACCCCATAAATTAAAGCAAGAAACTTTCTGTAAAAATCCATTTCCAGATAAGATTCCCTAGCATTTTTTATTTGTTGCAACTCAGAAGCTAAACCTCCTCCAACTATAGGAATATAGTTTAATGCACCAATAAGCGCTTCTGAGGTTTCTTTAATTCCATCAACTCGTTTAATATTCTTGAGATCCTCAGACTCAAGAACTTCTTTGACAACAATTGGCAAATCTTTCATAAGTATAACTTTTATATTTTTCCATGAATCATTACCTGCAGGTATGCCAGCCTTTGGTTACTGCAAGCGTATTATCTGCACAATGTTGCAGAAATACATTATCTAATTTGACGATAGCACAGTATCGGTACCGCTAGTATCGTTGCAAACCGGTACCAAGATTTCAGTTCTGCTCTTCAATTTTCAAAGGTAATCTATTTTTTCAATTCCTGGCGTATAGAAGCGTAAGCATCCAACCCCTATGACAATACAACTCCATCCCCAGTGTTTACTGGGGAT
>ENA-ORMS01000488-ORMS01000488.1-human-gut-metagenome-genome-assembly--contig:-NODE-488-length-39585-cov-3.703845_pt1 | contig 39585 bp, 28 predicted proteins | sample MGYA00242104_ERZ508997 | MGnify/ENA primary metagenome ERZ508997 (study PRJEB26280, sample SAMEA2338704) | human gut metagenome | biome: human gut; feature: human-associated habitat; material: faeces...
TTGCTAGTATCAACTTTGTTCATCAGTTACAGCACATTTTCTTTGGCTTGAACATTAATTTAACTAAATGCTTCATATCGTTTATATTTTTAAAATTAAGCGGTACAAAGATAATAATAATTTTCGAGAAGCAAGCAAACAAAATGATATTTTTAAAATTAAGCACTTTATTTTATCATCGCTTGCTTCTCATTTAACCATCCCTTATGGGATATAAATATAAGGAATATGAAGGAATTAAGAAAGAAAATATTTAAAAATGGTGTCGTGTATTGCCTTCAGTTAGAAGATGGCTTTCTAGTTGAAACTACAGACACGTTCTTACCTTATTACACCAAAGATGCAATAGGCAGACATCAGAATAAGCTCGATAACAACGAGCTTGGTGACCGTACAGAACGTTGGATGATTGGCGTATCAACAATGAGTGGATGCCCAGTAAGATGCAAATTCTGTGCAACAGGAAACATGAAGCGTTATCGCAACCTTACAGCGGAAGAAATTGTAGCACAGGTTGATTTCGCTATCAGCCATGCTGGAGGAGCAGACCCAACTAAGGCAAAAGAGTTCAAGATTAACTATACTCGCATGGGTGAACCGTTCCTCAATATTGATGCTGTTAAGGAGGCTATCCGCATTATTACGGAGAAATATCCTAACACTCATCACTATATATCAACGATTGGTATCAAAGAAAGTGATTTTTCATTCATTAATGGAAACATCACTCTCCAGATAAGTCTTCACTCATTCGATGATGAGAAGCGTAATTGGCTTATTCCATACAAGAATAAGATGTCCATCAAAGAGCTAGGTCAGATACGCACACAGAGTAATCTGAAAACGACAATCAACCTTACTCTTGTTGATATATCAGATTTCGATGCAGAAAAGCTGAAGGAGTGGTTTGATAAGCAACATTTCTTCGTGAAGCTGTCTCCTATCAATCCTAACAATATCTCAGAGAAAAATCACCTCGGCAATGGTGTTGTTGAAGGTGTAAATCTAGTATAAATATTTTAAATTTAAAAGCAATGACAGGAATTAAGAATCAATTGGATGCAATGGGCTACGATTATGCTGTAGCCATCGCAACAAAGGCTGAAATCGAGAATGGTGCAGCCTGTGGTCAGCTCGCTATTATTTGCGAATAAGTAACTAACCACCCTCTCCTTGGCAACAGGGAGAGGATAAAAATAAGAGAATATGGCACAAGAAGGATGGATATGCCCTAGATGTGGAAAGGTAAACGCACACCTTACTGGAAAGCGAAGTTTAAGGAAGCTTATAACAAGTATGGTTGTGTTACGTTCTGTGAAGATTCGAGAAAGTGTAAATACCGCAACAAGTTCGACCATCGTATCAAAAAGGAAATTAGTTTAACAATATAAGTAGTTATGAACAAAACAGATTTACATTCATCGTTACTCTTCCTAATGATAAAACTGGAAGAAGCAAAGAACAACCCAATGCACGACAAAAACTTTGTTGCGGCATTGACGGAAGTGCTCAGATATTTCCGTGATAACGGAGAGTTGAAGAAAGCCTATGAAAGCCAAAAGGATTCATTGGCAGATATGGCTAATAGTCCTTGGACGAAACTGGTAATTGGCATGCTTACATCAAAAATGCAAGAAGACAAAGTTGATGCAGAGTTACCAGACATTGATGCTCTAATAAAGATGAGTTCATCGAAAAGAAAATCAAGGATATTCTTGGCGATTAACCCACAATCCCCACCCAGCTATCACAGCCGAGTGGGGATTTTTTCGTCAAAGACAATTAACATAATAAAATTAAAACCTGTGAAAAACTAAAAAAGTAAAATTAAATCAACTTATCTATGTATTTATCCAAATCCTTTTCATACCAAATCAGTTCGGTCCATCCTTTGCGCTTCTGTCCTTTTGGAAGTCTTCCTTCCTTGACCAACCGGTCAAAGGTAGCCCTGGAAACACGGACATAATCGCAAGCCTCAGCCTTGCTGATCGGTTCATCCTTGTTGGCGATTTCGTGCAAGAACTTCAACCTCATGCTATTTTGAAGCTTGCTGGTCAGGCATCTTCCACTCTGAATGCGCTCATGAAATTCCATCAGGAGCGAATCAATCATTTTGAGTTCTTCACTAATCTCAGCCATACGCTAGCATTTTTTATTGTGGTACCAAAGGATGAAGCCGATTCCGCATACAACCACTAAGAAGAGAAAGGCGATATAGCATCTGCCCAGAGTCATTAATCTCTGCTCTCTCTTGGTAAGTGTCCGCTCGCATGGCACAGGAACCTCAATAGAATCATGCCTGAAGATAGTATCAAGCTTCACCTTATATATATTATGGTAGCGGTCCCGATAAGCAACCTTGCTAATCACCACCGTATCACCCTTCTGATAGACAAACACCGAATCCTTTAAGTATACGCTGTCTGTCTTGGCAACAGTGTCGGTTCTCACAATGTATTCCGTGTGATATTCGGGAACCTTGATGTATTCCTTCGTCTTGCAGCCAGTAAAGGCTAGCAGGATAATACCAACAACCAAGGCTATACACGCCCATTTCCAAAACCTTATATCATACCATTTCATGCGCATAACTCCTTTTTCCAAATTCTTAGCCATCTGTTTCGGTCTTCCAGTCCGTTTGTTCCACCGTTCACTCTTCTGGTGATCGCCTCAAAGGCATCCTTGTCGGCAAGAGCATTCAGTTTATGCTTCATCCACCACCACATACCGCTCTTGATGGCACCAATCGGTTGTTCCAGCAATTCCGGATTCTCCATGATGTCGCCCTTGCAATATCCAGACTTCTGATAAGCCTTGTAGTTGGCTCTGCCAGTAAGGTGCAGCAAGCCACGACCCTTGTATTTCTCACCGTCTCCAGCCTTAGTATTGCCAAGCATCTTGCCGAGTCTTCCCTGCTCATATTTCTTGAAATACTTGGAATTGCCCTTCTCTTTCAGGAATTTCAGACCGCCAGTTTCGTGACAGCATTGTGCCATAAAGTGTGCTGCTCTCAGAGGAGTATTGATTTCAAAGACATCAAGATAGATGTTGATATAATGCAGGAGAATGTCAACTTTATCAACATATCCTACAGAATTCACCATTTGTTTTCTAGTTATCTTCATCCTTTTGCCTCCTTGTCTGCTTCCTTCATTATCTCCATAAACGCCCTAGCCAAGTCTTCCTTGTTCTCCAGGAGTATACTTACCGTTTTCTCCTGCTTCCGTATCTCAGCCTTCTGCCAGCTCTTTTCCCTTACGCTCGCGAACTCGCAGAACACGCAATAGCCAACCCAAATCATGGAGAAAATCGGGAAGGGGAGAATCGTACAGGCTATCAGGTCTATGCAGACCGTCACCATGAAAGGAGAGAAGTACTTCCTTGCCTTGTCGCAAGTCTTCTTGAATCCTGTACTTGTTGTAGCCAGTCCGTTCTCTTTCGCTTTCTTGATGCCGAAGAACAGGTCCACGCCCATAGAAATGATAAGAGCACCCATACAGATGGCAATGATTAATGCCGACCTATACAGGTGCTCTTGCAAGAATGTATGAATTATTTCAGCCATATATCATTTATTTTTGATTAATGGCTACAAAGTTACATGACTTCCCAATACGTTTTGCGGTGTTCCAAACTAGCTATTCATGTGCCACCAGATTTTATCAGTAGGGTGGTTTGTTGACTCGTCGCAAAGGAAACTGACAGACAGTTCAGAAATCCTTTTCCTTGTTGTTTCGTTGCTTTTTGACCATCTACCTACCACGTCAATGTGGTCAGCGTACATCTTATTCATCGTCACTGCAAAATCCCAGAAGTTGTAGTCGGTATCTGTGATGGTAGGTCTAGGGATAATGCCCATAGTCCCATACTCCATACCAATGACCAAGCATCAACAGTATGGGTGCCCACTTTGCTAGAAGTTCATAGAACCTCCAAATCTTCCTACTCAATAAGCCTTCCATAACTAAGGCTTTCTCCTCTTCCGAGAGAGGTGTTTCCTGTTTTGTTCTCATTTTGTTATGATTTTATGGTTTAATTTTACTTTTTGCTACCTTTTTCTTTCGTAATGCCATGAAAATCGGTCTAATATTAAACTTATTTAAATCTTTATACGCTTATTTGGTTAGAATCTAAATAAATTGTATATTTGCACCATCTTAACTAGCGTGTTTATGACGAAGACAAATTTCGAACTGATTGAAAGACAGAGGGATGACCTGATGAAGGCGTATCGGGCTATAGCCCCCACCTGCCATTCACAGCAGGAAGCATACGAGAAGGTGGTGAAGTCGCCAGCTCCGAGATATTATGTATCTCCCAAGCAGGCGTACAGAAAGCTTGAAAAAATGGTTGTTGGCGATTTCTCAACCGTTGACAACATGAAGCCCAACAAGAGGAGAATGTATTACTCCTTGTATGATAAGCTGATGGAAATGTCACAGAAAAAAGAGTTCCTTGGGAAATCGCTCTGGTTCATCTGTCAGTTCTTGGTGAGTGAGCCAGCGCCGGAATTCTTCATCAAGCCAAAGAATATGATGTTCATCTTCAATTATTGCAAAAGATATGGAAAGAGTTATAGGGAAATGGACCTTCGTAAGAAGAAACTTTCTGATCAAGCTGATTCTTAGTCTTGTCTGCCTGGTTCTATGCACGCAGCATGTAGGCTTCTATCAGGGCTGCCCGATTGAAAATCATTTCGTCTACAGCTTCTTACATGTCAACTTATTCCATCTGCTCATCAATCTGATGGTGCTTTGGAGTATAAAGAATAAGATAGATGTAACCCTTTCGTTCGTGGCAGCAGTAGCAGCCAGCTTCCTGCCCATGTTCGTTACAGAGCCGACAATGGGACTGTCGGGGTTTCTCTTTGCCGCATTCGGCATCATGTGGGGAAAGACCGGCAGGTGGAAAGAGGCTGCCAAGAAGGCAATGCCGTTCATTCTCTTTACCATGCTGTTGAATGATGTCAATGGAACTCTACATCTATATTGCTTCTGGTTAGGATATTCTATAGGATTTCTTCGTAAAATGTTTCATAGGTTTAGTTTATTTTTTAGTTAACTGCAAAGGCGACTGCTCATCACGAGTAGCCGCCTTCTTTTATGTTATCAACTTATGGAAGAAGAATTTTATCTTATTTTGTCTTCTCTTCTGTTCTGTACTTCAACGATGCTTCCTGCAAAGGAATCTGTTGCCTTGAAGTTCGTCAACGCATATTTGAACGTGAAGTATTTCCAAGGCTTGCCACCGAGCGAAATCAATTTGTTCCAGTGCTTGCAGTCGTTGCTTCCGTAAATCTCCATGGCAATCTTTCCGTTATCGGAATCAAACAGATGCTTCACCGCTCTCAGTGATTTCAAGGTCATGCTACCGCCCAGCTTCAAAGGTCGGGTAGTGAAGGAGCCTCTGTAGTTGTCCGTATCATCGTTGATGTCTGGCTTAGCCATGAGCGAATATACATTTCCGTCGATGTCTTGAATCAGGTTGTCGGGATAATCATTCACTACCGCCTTTGTCATTATTCCACTATTCGCTATTGAGAAAGTCTTGTCTACCATATTATATATATATTGGTAGTCCTTGTCTTGGCTGAATATTCTCAGCAGGGAATCCCGATAATCGTAGGCGATAAGACAATTCGCCAAAAACTCCAGGAACTTTCCATCACCCACGGATATGAAGTTTCTTGGTGTTCTTCCTCTCAGCTGTTCGCTCATGCAGGCTACCTGACCACCGCTAGAAGCCATCAATCCTCTCTTTGACGTAAAGTATACCAGTCTGTCTGTAGGCACAAATGGTGAATCTTCATTACATACTTCTCTTGAAATTGGATGGCTGGCGCTATACAAGCCTTCTGAATTTACCGACATACCGTAGATACCTTCGTTCGTAAATACAATCAATGGATATTGACCAAACTGTCCTTGGCTTACCGCCTCGGTGTTGGCTGCAATGCCCAATATTCTGCCGGTGCCTACGGTGTTGTCTCCCGATGCTTCAAACACAAACGGGTTGTTCACGACAGACGTGAATATCTGAGAGTTCAAATCTTCCTGAGCACCGTTGGCAGTTGTAGGAATGCTTATGCTTGCATCCCAACTTACATAATTTTCCAGTTTTCCGAAATGGTAAGCGCCGTTCAGACGAGGATGCTGTTGCAGCTCAAATCGGATTCCTCTCTGATGCTGTGGATCATATATGATTACCTCTGACGCATTAGGGTCAGGATAATAGAACCAACCGGTCAGCGCACATGTCCTTCCGATGCCCGCCTCTGATTCTACCCATGTTGACATGGAGTTTGCTTCAATCTTCACGTAGTATTTGTATTCGTTTCGTGGTTCTCCGTCTAGAGCCGTGAAATGATTAAATCCATCGAAAGGCTTTCTCTTTGCGCCAAAAGAGTTCAGTCTCCCGTTGTATGCAAACATCTTGTCAAAAACGTAGTGTGCCCAGCCGTAGTAATCATCTTTCTGCAGCTGTTCCTGTGTCTCAAGATTGGACAAAACACCGTCCTTGATTTCTGCCTTCTGTGTAGTGCCGTTCAGCTTTGAAGAGTTGATTCCTATCTGCTCTATCTTGTAAAACACAGTTTTACCCAGAAGTTCTTCCCTAATATCATCTTCTGTCTTGTATTCGGGCATGATTCGCATACATGGTTCGCCCGTTGAACTATACCTTGAATATATAGATTTCTCGTATATGTCACCACTTAGGGTGTCATGAAATGCTTTTCCGTACACTTCGTCGGGATAGGCAAACTTCCAGTCTTTATCTAGCTTGAATGGTTGTACACCCTTGGTTGCAAACAGGCTGATGTTCTTTACAATATCTTTCCAATCGTCACTATCTGGTATAGAAATGGAATAGGAAAGAGTATAGCCATACATCGTGATGCGTGCAGCCTTTGAGCGAAGCTGCGAATTGCAGTTTGCTGTTACGCATGGATAGCAGATAACCGGGTTCGAAATTCGCGCGTACGTTCCATCAAACAGTTTAAGCGCTGACCTTACGAAAAACGGAAACAAGAAAATATTATCTTCTTCTGCTTTTTTGATAATGGAAGAAACATGACCTACTACAGCTGTCTGAAATAGGTCCTTGTTGTTTTCGTTATCTACCGTAACGCTGTACCCCATAAATCTCTCTGTTTTCGCTGCAGGGTTTGTCGTGACTGTTACTTTACTCACGGCGTTATCACCATTGTTTTTGATGTATCTTATCTTTTCAATATAACATACATCACCATTCGCATCATATCGGATTTCGAGTTCTTTACTATTCACGAACCCTTCATATTTAATACTTGTGTCTGCCTCAACGTTACCAGTATAAAACATATAGAAATGCACTTCCGGCTTAGGCAACTCCGTCCCAAGGTCCTTGTATTTGTTTCCTTTATATTTAAGGTAATGCAAGCCATCCTCTGTAGCAACAACCAGCGTATTGCCTATGCTCTTGATGTCCCTCACCTTTCCGACTTCAAAACTTGCATGAACTCCACTAGGCGGCATTTCGATTCCGTTGTTTCCTCTAACGTACCAGTAGATGGTCCGGTCTTCATCGTAAGCAATGATGTTCTCATAGTCTGCCATCTTGTGAACGTACATGATCTTCTGCCCCGCAATCTCACCAATCCTGACAGGATTCTGAATAGGTTTCATTTCTCCATCCCGAAAGATAAAGCCGTCAGACTCCAGTAATTCTGAATCGTCTGAAAGCAAGTCACTCGGCACATTCGTCATTCCCTTGCCAAAACTCAAAGTCTTTCTTTCCAAGTTTCTCTCCATAGCTCTATTGTTTATATTTTTGCAGCAGTATGTACACCGTCACCACCGCTTCTTGTTTTTTCTTTCTTTTTCCATTGAGGCTTCTCCATGTCGTTGGCACTCACCCAAAGACCGATTGCCGTACTCATCAGCACATCATCATGATTACCGTTGCCAGCGATATTACCGAGACTTCCATCATCATGCCGCTCATAGATTCTCAGCTCATGATACATTTCCTTGTCTGGCTCATCCCAGAGCATATCATCCACAAACTGCTCCAGGTTGTCAATTATCCATCCCTTTGTCAGTTTGTTGGTTTGAAAACCATACTTTGCTAGCACATCATCGGTCACGTCTTCCGGGCTTGTGGTTCGCTGATAGAGGTTATCGTAGTAGTCGGCAATCTCGTTCAGGATGCTTCCGAAGTGGTCACCTTCCGTATTGTTGTTCTTCTCCCGGTCAGCCGTATTACTCTCAATCACCAGCAGGGCATCATCATAGTAATGGGCTAGGGCAGCAGCCATCCATGCCAGCTTGTCGTGCCTTACATGACCTCTGTATCTAGCTACCACCTTCGGTTTGCCCTTGACGGTCGGAATCATTCCGAATCGGTCTATCACCGTCATGACGGTATAGTCAGAGGTGGTACTCTTGCCGCCAATATCCACGCTCACCAAATATCTGTTCTCCACCTGCAGGACGTTAGGAACTGCCCATATCTTCAAGTCTCCGTCACCATCTGTTCTGATGCTCACCTTCGATTTATCAATTGTTGAATCATTCTTGTTCCCGTCAACGATGATGTCTGCCGTATAGAGCGGTTCACACTTGTACTTCTTCTGCAAATCATCAATACTGTACGGATTGAATACCAGGTTACCTGAGTTTCTGAAAGCGTCTTCTTCGTCCACTGGCGCCTCTGTAGCACAGAAGGAATGGGTGGTAAACTTGTTGCGGAAGTTTCTGTACCACTCAATGGCTTGGAAGCAAGCACCCTTTTCCCACATTCGCCAGAAGAACTTACCAGTCTCTCGGTAGCCCTTCGGGTTGCTGCTCTTGTCTCTGTTCTCCAATAGCCATCTTGCAAAGACACGCTCATTCTTCACCTCTTCCATATCATGTTCGATAAAGAAGCAAGGAATAAACAGGAACGAATAGGCATCATTGTTCTTCGGGTCCATCGCCAGCTGGCATTTTTCGTAGAAGAATCCTGAATTACCCTTGCCGGTACTCTCGAATACCTCCAAATTGTCTTCCTGGTTTCTGATACCACCCGATATTGACGAAATCACACCCTCAGGATCATGCTCTGGAGTCTTCTTCCAGTAAGCTACCTCGGAATAGTGGGCGCAGTGGAAGTTGCTACCTCGCACGGAATCGAAGTTCTCGAAAGAAGCCACGGTCAGTGTACTTCTTCGGATTGCCATCATTCCGTCTGTAACTTGGAAATCGTCTGGTGAGTTCTCGTAAGGAGAGAATTGAAGCTTCGCTCCTGGTCTGCCAATCGTCCATCCCGGTTGGTTCTCCAAAGCCTTTCGATACATCGCCTTGATTTTCTTTGCTGTGTTCTTCTGCTGGGCTAGTACGATAGCATTCCAACCGTCCTTTCTGAAATCCTGCAACCATTTGATGTAAAGCTGGGTGAGGGTAGAACCGCCCCATTGTCGGGCTTTTAGGATAACTACACGGATAGCCCTTCCGCTGGTTCTCAAGTCCTCAAATATCTTCAAGAGTTTTCGCTGAGGATAGTTCAGCTTGAAAGGTATCATGTCACCGCTTACCTTATCCTCAATCTTGTCTGTAGCGTAAAGGGCAAATTCGGGGTCTTCTCTGAATCTGACTTTCATGATTTCGAAGGTGAGCACCATTTTAAGCTGTCTGGTGTAATAGCTCTTCTCTTCATACTGCTTGCCCCATACTCTGATGATGTATTCCTTCATGCTGCCAAGCTGTTTCAGTCCCCTATATAATAAGGTACGCATACATTCTTTGGGGACCCACATCTTCGGAATCATGAAGTCGGGCAGTTCCAGCAGTTCACGATGCTCGAAATCATAGCAGCCTTCGCCCGTCCAAGGGTCGTAGGTGCCATAAATCTCATCGTATCGCCTTTTGTTCTCGGCAACGAGTTTGTCAATATCTACTTCTCTAACTAATGCCATCGCCCAACTCCTTTATTTCTTCAAAATCCGCATCCATTATCTGCGGAACTTGCGTAACGTCCAAGGCATTGTTGTCTGTCTTGGTCTGTGCCAGTGCTGCCAGCTGCTTGAAGTCTTCGTCCAGTCCATGCGTCACGCTCACCTCACTCTGCTTAGGTATCATGTGTTTGGTCAGGTCCTTGTAGATGGTGACGTATGTCTTAGGGTCATATTCTGCCAGCTGATCCATGCACTCTTCAAACTTTGCCTGATTCCTTGCCAAGAAATCTCTGATATATTCTTTCTGCGCACTCTTCCTTGCCGGAAGAATGGTCTTGGCTTTTTCCTTCTTCTCCTTCTGAAATTCCCTTACCGATTTAAACTCGTCATATTCTAAATCTTCCATAAGCCTTCCTTTCCTTTTTATCCAAATGGCTTCAATGTATGAATCATTCCACCCGGCTTGCTGGCATTGGCTGCGTCTAGAATCTCCAGCTCGTCGTCTTCCAGCTGTGTAGCCTTGTCAACGGTCAGCGGGTCTTTACTTGTCAATGTCAGCAGGAAGTATTCATACAGAGCACCGGTTGATATATAATGATGTATTGCCTGCACCAGTTCGTCCAGTCTTGCATCGTCCCAGTAATCTGGCATTCTCAGCCACATTTCCTTCTCATCCCATTCCTTCAAGGCATTGTCTCTTACCGCGCCCTGCGGTTTCATGACGTAGGCAGAAAGTAGACCTTCTACCTTTTTGAGATATTTATCAAACCATCTATAGAAAAGTGGTCTTTCCTGCGTATTTTCACTTGTCGGAATGGTATTCGCTATGTTCGGGTCGCTCTCCTGTCTTACTCTGCCCATCATGTTGGTTGTTGCATCTATATCATACCAAAGTTGGTTGGAATAGATAAAGATGTGCTTGTCAAAATACACATGGGCAGGACGTGGAGGTTTCGGAAGGAAAGGATTTGGCTCAGGCTTCCATCCTTTCTCTCTGAGGAAATGCGTAGGGTGTAATGAATTGAACTCCATCTTATACCTCCTTTGCTATGGTTACTTCTATTTCCGTTTTCAGCTTGTCGCTGTGACGTGAGAATAATGTCACGTAAGCCACTCCGGTGTTCATCGGTCTCAGCCAGAAGGTATGAGGTTCCTGCGTTCTGTGAACTTCCAAGATACAAGGGTCGCTGCTTCTTGCCTCAATATCATCAATAGCCCCATCGTCAATAGAGTAGGATAGGGTTACCTCGTCGTTCTCTACTGCTATTGCAACGACACCGTCCGTGTCGCTTCCGTCAACCTTGGTGGTCAATGTGGAAGAATAAGGAACCTTCGGTACCAGCGGACGGGACAACACGAAGCACTTGCGGATATTCTGTGCATCCTCGGCAAGCATACTTACGTATGGTTCTGACTGCTTCTGATTGGTTGTCTTCAGCCACCACTGCTGAATGATGTAGTCCTCAACATACTTGGAGCAGAGCCTTGCCAGCGTGTCTGTCAATGTTCCGTTGTATCTGCGAGATACTTCAAGGTTGAACTCCACGATATCATCCTGCTTGTCATTGTAGTAGATGGCATTGTCGCCGATGGTTTGAGCACTCACCGCAAGGTATTCAACGAAGATGGTTTTAAGCAACTCCAGTGCAGTATGGAAGTCATGCTCAAAGATGCGCTTGGATAAGGCTTCTTCTCCTGCGGTCTCACTTGCCACGAATGCCTGACTCGCATTCTGCATCGTATGCTTGTCTATCTGACCTTTAAGATAGGTCGTTTCTTCTGCCGCTTCTATGATGAGCGACTTGATTAATTGGAATTTGATAATCATTTTCTCTTCCTCCGTTATTTTTGTTTAAGATTCTTCACCAGTAAAGTCGCTTCCGTCATCGTTGCAGATCTTGCCGCTGATAGAGGAGTATTCGGCACTCGACTTCATTGGTGTTGAAATAGTGAAAGTCTTCTTGATTCTCTCCTCCAAGTCTCGCATCAATGCAGCGTATGGTTCTGCCTGCTTCTGCATTCCAGTACCAATCCACCACTGATAGCACATGTAATCTTCCACGTATTCCTGAGAGTAGTTGGCAATGGCATCGGTCAGCGCACCATTTAATCGTCTCTGTACGTCGATGATGATGCTTGCGTCTCCAGTACTCGAATTGTACGTTGCGCCAATGGCATTATCGCCAACTGTCTTGTGATCAGGAATGAAGAAGTCTACATATATGGCTTTTAGTCTTTCTACTCCTCTCACGAAGTCTTTAGAAAGCTTGCGTTCGTGTACTTCTATATCTCCCGCAGTCTCATTGAAGCCAAGCTTCGTAGCCCCCTGATTGGAAGCCTCGTCAATGCTGCCCTTGATATAGGTCTCGCTCTTTACCGCTTCTACAGCTAAAGCCTTACTGATTGTAAATGATATTTTCGTGTAATTATTGTCTGTACCATATCCGTCACCATTCTCGCTGTTTTCCAGCGTTGAGGTTCCATCAATATTATATCCACCTCCGCTGTTTTCTGGTTCGGTCTTGATGAAAACCAGCTTGATGGCGGCATTCAGATGATTGGTCATGTCGCTCTCATACTTCTTTGCCAGCTCCGGATAATTCATTCCCAGTACGGCGTTTGCCACGTAAGCCACAACATAGCCTATCAGACTCCCTTCGAATGGAACCGTTACGCTCGTCTCTGTCCCTGCCCAGCGTGAATTGTTTATCTTAAATATCAGAAAATCACCGCTATCATAATAGGTTACCAGCTGCGCCATTTCTCCAGCAAAGGTTTCCACGGCGGCATTGATATATTGCTTCATCACGTCCTCTTCCGCACTTGATAGGGTGATTCCTGCAAAGGCAGTGTTTCCTTCCTGGTTCTTCTGCCTTTTGCCCATGATGGCAAGATGCTTCTTTACCGCATTCTTGACATGACTCCAGTCTATTGTTATCTGTAATTCCATATCTTATGCTGCTTGATTGTTATACAAATTCATAGCCTGTGCTACAGCGTTCTGGTCTGCGCCCTGTACGATTCCGTCTACTACCTGACCGCCGCCCTGCTGCTGAGCAATCGCCTGTTGCTGCTGATACATCTGTTCCAGTTGTGCCTGCTGTTCCTGTACGCTGGCAAGCAACTTGTCTGCATAAGGCTTGTTTACGTTCTGCAAGTACTGAATCAGGTTGATTGCACCCATCTGCAGCAACTCCTTCAAGTCGTCATTCTGCAAAGTGTTGAAGGCAGCAGATGCAGCTGCATTCTTGACGCTTATCTTGAAATGAATGTCTCTTGCAGATAGCCTGTCATAGCTGTAGGTGTTCAGACCGTCCTTGTTGAAAATCTTTCTCCCGTCCTCGTAGAACTGTTGGATAACTGAGCACTTTTTCATTGCCAGCTTCTCCGTAAAAATCTCCATATCGGATAGGATGGTGTAGAGCGAAGTGGTTGCGTTCTGACTCTCCTGTGCATATCTTGCAGCCGACGTACCAGCCGAAGGAGTCTTGCCCTGCAAGGCACCGCTCACGTTGGTTACCTCTCTGATAAGGTTCAGCTCTATCTGCAAGAGTTCGTTTGTTCCGATATTTACCGCATTCGAAGTGATAATCTCTGGCTTCACGTTTGGCATCGTGCGTTTTGGCGTATAGAATATCCATCCTTCGTATTCTATTGCCTCTTCCATGAACTGCTCAGGTGTTCTTCCACCCAGTACGGTTGTAGGAATCATCTTGAATCCCTTGAAGCTGCTTCTGATGCTCATGTCGTTCATCACGATGAGGCGGTTGATGTAGCGCTGCTGATCTATCACGTTGGTCATGAAAGGATGAATCTCTCCGTTGATGAACGGATAAAGCTTCATGGTGTATGGGTGACTCTTGAAATCGTAAGGAGATTCGCCACGACAGAGGACCGTACCGTCAGGAGTCATGAAGGTGTAGTACCAGTATTTATCAGAAAGCTCTTCCGATGTGATGTAGGCACGGTCTTCTTCTGGCACACCGTATTCGTCATACTGCTTCTTGCGCTTCTCGTTCTCCTGAATCAGCTTGTTTATCATAGCCGTGTCTTCTAGGTCCACACGAAACCACGCGTTATTCATGTTCTTGGCAATAGGGTCGAAGCATTGTAGTCTAGGCTTGGTTTCCGTACTCCATACCTCAATCACTCTTACGTAGTGTCTGCCCTTGTTGGTGTAATCGAAGCTGAGATTGTCCAAAGCCTTTTCCTCGTTGAACTCGTAGCCATAACTGCTATCGTCTACATCATGAATGTCAAAAATCCTATTCAGATCATCAACCGTCAGTCCGTATTCCCTTCGGGCAAACTTCTGATACAAGTCTTCCTTGCTTACGTCATGCAGACAGCCTATCAGACAAACATCATTGTGTCTTGGGTCACTTCCGCACTCAAAGAACATGTGGTCCGGTTCCATTGCGTCCGTCCAAGCGTCAGGCATTTCCAGTTCCCGGTCTTCCCAGCTTTCCCTTACGAACATCTGACCGCCCTGCAGATAGTCCTTGATAAGGTGATTTAGCAAATCCTGCATGCCGGTGGTCTGCCAGTTGCATTGCATCGTAGCACTCATCATGTCGCTCAGTTGTCGGGAGTCATTATCTCTTGCAAAGCAGACGGGTTCCGTTCCCTGCTTGGCGTAGAGACCGGCAATAGATTCCAAGATACCTATCATGATGTTGTTGCTCATTGGTGTCTGATTCCGCTTCTGCATGTAGGTCTTTTCTGACATTTCTTCCCAATAGCCACTATGATAAACTCTGATGGTGTCGCTCCATTGTTCACCGTTACAGTATCTCATGGTTCTTGCTCTCGTCTCCCTTACGCCACTCAGGTTATTCCAGTCGTTCTTACATCGGGTAAGAAGCTCCCAGTCCTTGCCGTGCTCCTGTCTCCGCTTTCGAGCCTTGACCGAATCATATTTGTTATGCCGAGGCATCACTCTACTAAGTGTTAATAACTTTACCTTTGCCATATTTCTTTACACATTATTAATTATAGGCACAAAAATAGGTAAAATCATAGCTTTCTTTGCGGTGTTCCAATCGACTGATATATACTGGTTTGGAATACCGTAAAACTTCTTTGTTTTCTTTGCATTTTTGCCGAAAAGTTTCAAACAGTTATAACTATGACAAAAGAAGAATTAGAAAAAATGAACGCAGAGGATGCTACGCAGCAGGAAGCTCCAGCAGAGCAGGAAACTCCACCTGTTGACGAGCGACCTAATCGTACAGCCTTCTCCAAGCGTTTCTCGCAGCGCCATTCTGACATCGACTTCGAAGACAAGGAAGCTCGTTATGCTGCCATGAATGATGATGCTGATGCGCTTGACAAGTATGAGAAAAGCGGTCAGGCATTGAGCAAGATGCTAGACAGTAACAAGTGGCTGGGCGCCATGGTTCTTGATGCTACACGCAAGGGCATGCACCCATTGGAGTGGATGGCTTCGCAGGGTATCGACATCAAGGCTGCTCTTGAAGACGAAGAGCTTTCCAAGAAGGTTGCCGATCAGATTGTCAAGTTCCAAGAGAAGGTAGCCGAGCAGGAGAAGCACAGCCAGCAGTTGGATGAAAATATAAAAAAGTCTTATGAGGCTTTGCTGAATTTAGGTCTTTCCGAAGATGAGGCAAACGACCTTTACGGTAAGGTTTGGGACGTCATTCAGGATGCCGAGGAAGGCAATATCTCTTCCGAGACATGGAATCTCTTCAAGAATGCCTACAACTACGATTCTGATATTTCTTCCGCACGCGAGGAAGCTGCCATGCAAGCCCGCAATGAGAAGATTCAGAATAAGGTCCGCTCTTCTGCAACAGAGGGCATCCCTCCTTCGCTGTCTAGTTCGGGTGCAGGAAACAAGCCTGCCAGAAAACAGAAACGTGAAAGTTTCTTTGATGATATTAGAAGTAATTAATCCATAAATATAAGTATAAAATGAAGAAAGTAATTAATTATTTTTCTACTCAGTTCATCTGTAAGATGATTCTGATGATTCTCGCAGTAGTTACAGGCGGTGGCGCAATGGCTATGGCAGATCTCGTTGAACCTCAGATTGGTGACGAAGGTCCTAATCCTGCAGGCAAAGAGACTGTTGCAGCAAAAGAGCCAGTAGACCCTAATACCAGCGACAGACTTAGCCCTGGTGGAAATAAAGATGGTCAAGACCTTACAGGCTCTCAGGCTTCTAGTACACAGCTTCGTGAGGGTGGTCTGCTTGATAAGGAGTGGGATAATGAGATTGTTAAGTTCTATCCTTTCAAGACACCGCTTCTTTCCATTGTTCGCCGTATGGCAAAAACTGTAAATATCAAGAACTGGTCAATCTCACATCAACGTGTCGGTGGCGAAACTCTTGATGGGCAGATTATTCAGAAGATTGAAACTGCTGACACCATCGAGATTAATTCAACGAACTTCTCTGGTTCTATTCGACCATTCTATAAAGGCACTACTGTCTTTGCTTCTGGCGTTTCAGGTTATGCACCCGGCTCACAGACTAAAACAGAGGGCACACTGATGCTTTATGTGATTGAGGCTAATGGTAAAAAAGCGGTCATGCAGGCAGTCAACGGAAAACCGAAGGTTAGTGGAGACACAAGAGACAATCTTGACAACATGACTTGTCCAGAGATCCCTGTAGGCACAACATTCCTTGCTGGTGCATCTGCTGCTTCTGAGTCTCAGCTCACCATTACGCCAGAGAACTTCCAGCCACGCGAGAAAGAAGTGTATGTTCAGAAGAAACTCTTGAACATCGTTTTTACAGATGACTACGAGAAGGTAAAGAAGGAACAGCCTATTACCGTTGCCGACTTGAAGACCGATGCTATCATCAAATATAACCTCCGTGCAGAGCGTACTTATTTGCTTGGATGCAAGTCTCGTTTCAAGGCTGAAACCGGCGACGGACAGATTGAGGATGTTTATACCTCTGAAGGTATCATTAATCAGCTCACCAACACGTACTCCATCGGTGATACTTACACGCTTGGCGATATGATTGCTATTTCCAAACTCCAGTTCACAGAATTCTCTGAGAATGATCGTTGTTTCGCCTTCTGTGGTAAGAATGCCATAGAACGTTTGGAGAATATCAAGTTGGAGGGTAGTCATCAGAACGACTTCCTTAATCACAACGAGTTCGATCTTACCTTCAAGCGATTCAAGGACACCTTCGGTTCTATTGATTTCGTTTGGACTCAGACTCTTGACCTCATGGGTATGTCAGACTTCATGGTTATCTTTGACCCTAAGGCTTCTCGCCGATACGTCAAGATTGGCAAGAAGGAGCAGACCAATGATATGTCTAAGGGAGGTGGTGAGGTCCGTGACGCTAAGCGATGGATTCATCAGGAGGCAGATAGTGTAGCACTTCGTGGTTACAACTCAATCTTGGTTGGACCTGCTGATAAGATTGCTAAGATTGCCACAGAGTCACTCGGTGCCATCATCTCTGCTAAGGAACTTCCTAAGACTCCATCAAAAGGTATGAAGGTTGCGCTCACGAAAGACTTCACCATAAAAGGCGCTAATTCACCTACTGATGATGTCAAGTATGAGGCAGGTACAGTTTTGTACTATACTGGTACCGCTTGGACTCTCTATGCGGGTCAAGATACAGCGCAGTAAATTATCACAATAGACCATCGGGGGGGCAGGAGCATGTTGCCCTGCCCTCCATTTATCAAGAATAAATATGATTAAGACATATAAAGCACGTGTAAATCAAAATAGCATTAGCTATCTGCTTTCAGGTAAGCAGGGCAATCAGGTTCGCTATCCTTTCGCAAATGGTAATGTTATTATTAATAAATATCCTTCACTTACGTTGCGAAACCGATACTGCCAGGAACTTCTAGAGTCTAGCTTGCTTTTTGCCAACAATACCATCATTCTCGACCATGAGGAAGAAGAGTACCCTGGCGAAAAGGCTAAACTTAAAGAGGAGAAGAAAGCGGCATTAGAGCCGAAGGTTGAGCCTGAAAATATTGACGAGCCAGCCAATGACTCGTACCCAAAGAGCCCCAAAATAGTAGATGGGGTAGAGATTGTAGAGGAAGTTCACAAAGCTGACGAAGCAGTCACTTACGTAAATCAGCGATGGAATAAGAAGTTCATCCTCCCAATTAAGGCTATTGAATTTGCAACAAAGGAGAATGTTCACTTCCCAAATTGCAATCAGGTGTAACATATATAATAAGGTGTAATGAGTGTAGAGGAAATCATAAAGGCAGTACGTTGGTGCATAGATGAGGAATCCAACAATACATCGGAAATCACCGATGAGAAGGATGATTTGTATATGGATAACATCATCAAGTCGAAGATTAACGATGCTTTGCATTGGCTTACCATCACGGCATCCTCTTCCGCTGTCTTGGCTGATTCCAAGAAGATTGGCGCTACCACTTCTACCTTGCAGGTTTCTACCTACAATGAGCAACTGGGCATTGGAGTAGTCTCAATGGATGCCGACACAGAGATTATCAATGTCTCTCGCATTCGTGGCAAGGACTGGTTCAAGGCTGTAGTGCCGGTAGAAGATACTTCCGATGAATCTCTCATGATGTTCGATGATACCGCCAAGGGAACAAAAGACCGCCCTCAGGCTACCATCCTTCGGGAAAATCCTATCCGGATTCTCATACAGCCAATGGCAGACGAGGCAACCGTTTCTTTTGTCGGCGTTCCAAAGAACATCAATACTGAGTCTTCAACAGATATAGCCGTTCCGGATATGCTGAAAAATGCTTTCATCTACTACATCGCTTATCTGTTGCTCTCTGCTTACGATGATACAAAAGCTAATCAGATGTACACCATCGCCTTGCAGCAACTTGGAGCACAAACTTATAAAAGCTAGAATATATGAAGAAGATTCGATTACATAATGACATTCACGTCAGTTGGGGAATCACTACCAACGGCAAGCAGGAATCACTTGAAGCCAAAACCTTGCAAGTGCAGCTTGTCGTATATAATAAGGTGATAACCATCCCCGATTTCTCCATCAAGGGAAATGTTATTTCTTTCGAGTTTTCTGGTTCTCAGCAGAAGTATTGTGGAGTCTATACCTTGGTGTGCCGTGATACGACTAACGGTAATCTGAGCACCATTGATAAGACCGAAGCTTTCGAGCTGGTCCCTCATAGCGAGGAAGAGCAGGGTACAGACAATCCTAATGTTGCACTTGAAGTGGTAACTCTCAATACCGACCGTGATTCTTCCACCATCGGTAGGGCTGCTACCATTGAGATTGGCGAAGTGAAGACGTTGGGATCAGGCGCAGCTGCCTATGTCCGCAATTCGGGAACTACAAATGCTGCTGTTTTTGACTTCGGTATTCCTTCTGGCTCAAACGGTAACGATGGTATGAGCGGCTACGGAATCTCAGCCGAGCCAGCTTCTGTTACATTCAATACCGATTCAAAGGGGAATATCTCTTCCAGCCAGGATAAGTTGATTCGAATGAAAGCCTACTTGGGCGGTCAGGAGATTGATGATGTTGCGATTGTCGGTCTCAGTACTACCAATTTCGCCAACACCGTATCAGCTGAATCTGATAGAAAATCATTCTATCTCAGAGGAAGCGACCTTCAAACGGTCCATACTACAGATTTGGATGGCAATTCCATCAAGGTTCCTGTCACGCAGGCGCAGGTTGCTGTAGATTGCAAAATCGGTGGAAGTGATTTGGTATACTCTACGATTGTTCGTGTATTCGTGAATACGCAGACCTTCTATACTGCCTTGGTGAGCAATCAGAAGATGTTCAAGCAGACGTTCACGGAATTGAGCAATTCACTTGACGAGCAGGGCGTGAAGCTTGAAAAGTACTATTCCGAGTTTCAGCAGACAGCAAGAGGCTTGTCGGCAACAATATCATCAAACAAGCAGGACGCAGACGGTTCTATTGAGAATATAACCAACAAGCTTGAAGCGACTTCTAGCTCTCTTTCTTCTACCATTGAGGCAAATAAGACCGATGCAGACGGGAAACTGGAAAAGCTAAAGACTGAGTTCAGGCAGACAACAGACGGAATCACTTCTACAGTAGAGGCAAATAAGACCGATGCAGACGGGAAACTGGAAAAGCTGAGCGCTGCAGTTACTCTGAATGCCAACCAAATTGAGATTGCGAATAGCCGTTTCAATGCGGACGGAACATTGAAGAATAAGTCCGGTCTCATGACTACCGATGATAAGGCTACGCTTGCAACAAGGGAATATGTTGATGGGAAGGTGGTTTCTGAGGCTTATATACGGACGATGATTCAGGACGGTATTTCCACCGCAGAGATTTCTGCTGATCAGATTAATCTGTATGGTCATACCATGAGTTTTATGTCTGGGCAGATTGAAATTTATTCAGATAACTTGAAGCTTGATAGTTCGGGAAATCTGAAAGCATCGGGAGACATCTATGCAAAGACAATTCGTCTCAAAGCCTCTACTTCCAACGACAATATTCTGAGTGGCTCTTTATTGCTGGGCGGTGGAAAATATATCCTCCCTGCTTTGTCTGAGGAAGATGGTTGTGTAAATATCAAACTGTATGCACCGTTGATAACAAGAAGTAGTTTGTTTCCTACGCTGGAATGTTCCAGCGGAAATGTGCTCCTGCAGTTGGCTTCTGAAAAAACGGAACTTCCGAAATCGGGTAGCAAGAGCTTGGAATATGGAGCATACGACTTGGTAGGTTTCTTCAACGGCGGACAAACTTTTTGGATTATTAAATAATGCGATTATGAAGATAATTAGAAATAACCTTATCCCTCCAAAGGGATTCATTGCAATAAACCTCTTTGGAGTGTTGTTTGTCAGAGGGAACAAAACCCTTTCGCAGCAAACGGTAGTTCATGAACAAATCCATACCAAGCAGATGCAGGAAATGTTATATGCCTTCTTCTACCTCTGGTATGTGTTGGAATGGCTCATTCGCCTCTTGGTTATCCACAACCCTCACAAGGCGTATCGGGCAATCTCTTTCGAGCAGGAAGCACGTGTGTATCAGCAATACGCCGCCTATCCTTATAACAGACCTCATTACAGTTGGACGAAATATCTTACAAAGCAATGGAATACGTAGTTTCGACATATAGCGAAGAGGAACGTGCGTGGATAACCCAGGAGATTCCCTTGCAGCGAGACATCTATTTGATGATTAAGCTCAAGCGCCCTGGTAAGCTCATCATCCGTCAGGATATTGGCGATGGCAAAAAGCCAAGAGCACCCATCCGAGCGCACAAGAACATGGATAAGTTCTATCTCAGAATGAGAATTGTCCCAGAGAATGTTAAAATTCAAATATTCACTTCATCAGAACCAAAAGAAATAAAATATGCCTACATTTAGAGAAGATGTTAAAATAGGAGCGAAAGTTCCAACGATGAAGACAGATGATTATGACGATCAATCTGTCACAAAAGACAAGATTCGTGACGGCAATATTACTTCCGAGAAGTTGGCTGACGGTGCGGTTACAGTCCAAAAGCTTGTCCCGTCTATCCGGCAAGATATAATTGATTCTCTAACTGCATCCAATGAGGCAACCGAGAAAGCTAAAGAGGCTACCGCCAAAGCTGATCAAGCTGCAGAGAATGCGAAGCAGGCAACTGTAGCAGCTACAGCAGCCAAGGAAGCTGCAGATACTGCTACCCAGTTAGCAACTGCTGCAACAACAGCATCTGCTCAGGCTACAGAACAAGCTAAAGCTGCCACAACTAAGGCAGAAGAAGCTACAGTAAAAGCCAATGAAGCCGCACAGAAGGCAGATGATTCTAGGGAGCAGACGGAGCAGACTCTTGGTACAATGCAGGAGGTAATAGATAAGGTAGCTATCAAGGACGAGGAAGGAACCTTGATAGAAACTCCTTTCCGCTATATTCAGAACGAGGAATTTATCTTTGCCAAGGTGGATGCAGAAGACAAACTTCTCTTCGGTATTCACTGGGATGGCACTCCAAAATTTGGCAAGACAAGTGCAGTAGAGGATAGATTGCAGTCACAAGTAACTCTTCTTGCAGAGAGAGTTGCAACCATCATTGGTGACGAAGATACTACCAATGTCATTGATACCATGACTGAGTTGAAGCGGTTTTTTGCAGAGATAGAGAATACGCAGACCCTTACAAGCATTCTTGCAAATCTCAATAGTCTCAACACTAAGTTTGGAGAAGATATTAAAAACCTTCAAGACACAAAGGTAGACAAAGAGGAAGGCAAATCTCTCATTGAAGATGAAGTAAAGGAGTGCTTTAAGGTAATAGAGAGCGAGGAGTTTATCAAGGCTGTAGTAGACTCAGAGGATAAGGTTCTCTTTGGTTTCCGTAGAGATACTGGTAAGCCTTATTATCCTCTCAATGAAATGTATCATGTTGAGAAGAATGAAGAGTTCTTCGCTCTTTGGCAAGACTCTGAAAACCACATACTCCTTGGTATCAGAAGAGACGGACAAATCATTGGTGAAATTCATGCAGTCAATGCCTTGAAGCAAGTTATCTCTCAGCTTCAATCAGACCTTGCATCATTGCAAGAGAAGGTAGGTACAATAGATAGCAGTCTCAAAGAACTTCTTGCAGTCTTCTCTTTGCAAGATAACGAGGAATATCTTGCAGTTGAGCAAGATGCAGGAGGAAAAATTCTTTCCACAACAAATCCTGATGGCAGTCATTATATTCATAATGCCAAGTCCGAGACTATCCCAACAGAGTTTTCTCATATTGAAGACCCTGAGGGTAGAACTGAAATTACAACTGACACAGAAGGTAAAATTCTTGGTTACAGAGATTCAGAAGGTACTCGTCATGAGCACAAGATTTCAGCTAAGCACCTTGAATTGTCTGATGAAGCAGCCAAAGAGGTCAATGAAGCCATCAAATCTTCTGGTATCAAGATGGAGAATCCATCAGATTTCAGTAAGGATAGCCATATAGAATTGCCTATCCCTCGTATTGCTGCACAAGTAAGGCTCTATGCACCAAAGCTGCCAACAACAAAGCAGGATGATATTGAAGCAGAAATAGAGTACAACGACAAGGATGGAAACTATTTCCGCAAGCCAGTAATATTGAATGCACAAGGTGCTTCTTCTATGTCATACTATGTAAAGAACATGGCTATTGATATCAGTGATGGTAGCGAGATTAAGTTTGGCGATTTCCCGACGCAAGATAGTTTCCACCTAAAGAAGTATTATATTGATGCTTTCAGAGGTCAATGTATCGTAGGCTATTGGCTGATGGAACAGGTTTACAAGTCTCGACCTATTGGTCAGCAATACCCTTATGAGTACAGCTATTCAAATGACAGTGTGATAGATAGCTTGGGGAATGTAAAGAAGGACTTCTTCACTGGTTCAAAATGTCATCCTGATGGATTTCCTATAATTGTTACTTGGGTTAATTCTCAAACTAGAGAAGAGACTGAAATGGGTATTTATACTTGGAATTTAAAAAAGTCTAAGGATGTATACTATGCTGACAAAAAGAAGGCTGAAAATATCATTCTTGATGGCATCATAGATACAGATACTTTGTTTGGGGGAAGTATAGCTTGGAATCAATTTGAAATACGAAACCCTAAATCTCTGATAGATATAGATGGAAATAAATATGATGGTGATAACCCTACAGAATTATCGAATACTGATGGGTTGAGCAAAAATGTTAAGGATAATCTTGAAAGATTATCGGGAGTTAAAGCTGCACTTCAAGAATCAAACTCAAAAGCAACTTTTGAAAAATATTTCTTGGTTAATCCATATATAGATTATTGGCTTGTTAGTCAGTTGTTGTATAATTTTGATGGATTCCGAAAAAACTGGATATGGTGTACCTGGGATGGAAATAGATGGACACCAACATTATATGATGTAGATTCTATATTTGGAATGACATACGAAGGTACATTTGTTTATAAAACTTCAGACAAAGAAGGATTGAACGGAGTAAGTGCTACTCATGGTTTAACTTCTTTATATAAAGAAGAAATAGAAATGCGGTATAAAGAGCTTCGAGATTTGAAGATATTTACAACTGACAATATAGTCGGATTACTACAGAAATGGGTTTCAATAATAGGATTTGATAATTATAAAAAAGAATTTACTATCTTTGATGAGACTCCATCTTACCGTAGTAGCAAAACAAATAAAGGTTGGCAATGTATTGAATATGCTGTCTATAACCCTTCTACAGGAATTTATAATAATGAAAATAGTAAAATTAAAGTAATAAAAGATTATACTAAAGAAAAAGAAACATTAATAAATAAATATAAGAATATTGGTTTAGAAAAAGGGAGTTCTACCCGTATGGGGAACATACAGTCACTATCCAAATACGGCAGGTTTTTATAATTCTGTATCAAGAGTTTATCATTGGCTAGAGAATAGAATCACATTTTTAGACAAAACTTATAATTATAATTTTTAAATAAAATAATATGAAAAATTGTTTAGTAACAAAACTTAATGGAATCGCAAATAACGAAGCTATTGAGAAAATTGGAGAAATTAAAGCTGGTCTTGTTGCTGGAAAGTATTCTATTACCACCGCAGGTACTTCCAATAACACAGCAAGGCTTACAGGTGAAGCTTATTTTTCAGATAGTACTTACTCTGAGAATAAGGGACAATCAATTACATTTGAAAAGCCCTCTAGTTGGAACACTGTATATATTGTTGCAAATGGGAATGCTAATGTGTTCTTTAATTTATACACCAACTCAGTTTTCAGGTGTGAAAAAAAAATAGATATTGACCCTTCTAGATTTCGTTATGCAAGCACTTCGCGCTCTGACCTTATGCTCTTGTCAGGCAACGAAGCTTCTTTGTCTGATTTTTTAGACAGGGTGACTATTAAATCTGTATTCTATACAGATGCTTTTACAGGAGACATTTCTGGCATTTCAAAATGTACGGGATTAACTACGTTATGTTTATTAAATGATAAAATTTCAGGTGATTTATCTTCTGTAAGAAATCTCAGTAATCTTACCACCTTGAACTTGTTTGGTAATATTACAGGAGATGCATCACTACTTCCTGCAAAGATAAGCACTTGTATGCTATCTCGTAAGGCACATATAACATGGAACACAGAAAGACCAGCATCTTCAACAATACCATCCATAACTGGTGCTCCGGTTGTATCTGATCTTGACACAATGCTTGTTAATATGGCAAAATGCAAAGCAACCTCTAGTAAGCATATATACGTTGTAGGAACTAGAACCTCTGCATCAGATAGTGCAATATCAACATTGCAAGGTATGGGGTATACAGTATCAATTGAGTCATTAAAATAAAAAATCACAAGCAATATGAATAAGTTAACAAAGAAGTATAAGGTAGTACATGAGGGAAACAATATGGTGTTCCCTCTCACAAAGGAAGGTAACAATGCTGAGGTATTCCCAGCTGTAGATGCCACCGCAGTAGAGTTTGACACATACCCAGAAGCCAAGGCTTACGTAGATGAGCATAACTTGGTGTATGAAGAGCCCAAGTATGAGTAGAAAAAATAGGGTGCTACATAATATAGCGCCCTATTGCTTTTCTTTACTAAGATTTGGTTTAATATATTGCTCATATACATATTTCACTACCAATCTCACTGAAATTTCTTTTAGAAATCCTATAACACCTAAAAATAAAATTGTTGCCATAATATTATTATTTATAATTTACGGTGCAAATATAACTATTTTCGAATGCTGGTGCAAGATCCTAAAAGAGACTCTAAGATAATATAAATCGGCTACTTATTATAAGCCCAATTCTTTCGTATGAGAGAAGTTCTTATTTTGCCCTTTAGTTAATTTGATGGCATCTGATTCGTAGAAACATCTAGAACAGAAACAATCAAAGTAAGGAGTATAAGTATAATAATGCACGGTATTTACACTATATCCTTTTTTAATTAATGGGCATGAACTATTTGAATGAATGGTTTGCTTGTGGTTAGACAAATCCCTTTCTATGTAAACGTAATCACCTAGCATAGTTGGCATGAAATGGTATGCAATAACAAGAAGCATCCCGAAGACTAATAATGCTAATACACGTACATGCAGCCTTCTTATTTTCGAGGCAAACCGCCTGTCATACATATCTTTCTTAGAAACTAATGCACTATTATTAGTCTTACCCACCGTACATATACGATATAACGACAGGCAGGCTAATATGAATAGCACGGCAAATATAATAATCGAAATAATTGTTTCCATACGCAATAATCTTATTTTTCCCACAAAAGTACGAAAAAATCCGATAGGTTGTACCGATAGATGCTCACTTTCTTCTTAGTTTAGATAGAAGCTAAATAAGAAGAAGGTTTGATTTTCACCTATCTGGTTGCAGCCTGTACCAATCCACCAAGCAAGTAGCAAGCCTCTTCTCCATACATATTTATTAAGAATTGTTCGGAAATATGCTGAACCACATGCAGCATTTCATGGCTTAGGCTGTTCATGTATTCCGCTTTGGAAGTGGTCCAACCGATTACCACCACCGTTTTTCTTATATCAACATTAGAATATGTTATCCCTTTGTTGGGTTTGCCTTCGAGCACGAGATTACAGGCATCTTCGAGAGGAATGCCGCTGTATCCCAAATGAGGATTTTAAAAACTCAAATGCGGACGAGTTAAAGAATCAAGTTTCTCGCTATCTCGCAAATGATACGAAGAAAAAGGATTCTATTTACGAACGTGTTAAAAATGGAAGAGGTGGTAACAAAAAAGGTTATTATAAGCTTCGTAAACCAAAGAAAGAGCGCAAGCCAAAACCAGCAATAACACCTCTAGAGCCTAAGGTTAAAGCTACAGAAAACAGAATGTTTGCAGGCACAGCCGGTGAAATGGCGGTTTGTAGTGAGCTTCTTTTTAGAGAGTACAATGTTGCAAGAATGCCTGTAGATGACGGCATTGATATTGTAGCAATGAAGAACAACAAGACTTTTTATATTCAAGTAAAAACCATCCAGATTACTTCTGACGGCAACTTTTCAGTTCGTATAAGCAACAAAAGCTTCGAAAGATACAATGGTGGTAATTGCTTCTATGTTATTGTTGCTAGAGGCGAAAGTAATAAATATATAGTAGCTACGGCTAATGATATACGAAGATGGATTTATCACAAATTTGCTAGCCAGAACGATTCTTCTATTACGATTACTGTTTCTCAAAACATGGGAAGTCTTTTCGTAAAGGATGAAAATATTGATAATATGTTGAACGCTTTTAATATAATCAAATGAGCAAACAGGAATGGTTCGTACTGTTCATTTTCTTATTTACAATATTGATGGCAATATTAGGTTAATATGAAAAGAATTGTACTATGAAGGAAAGGAGTGAGCCTTACGCCCACTCCTTTCTTTATTTATTCCAATCTATCCAGTTCATCAACCGCATCCATCATGATCCTGTCAATATTCTGATTAGCGAAGTTGATGCTCTCGGTATCACTAGCCTTATCCCTCATCTTCTTCCAGCGTTTCATCTGTTTATCTGCCAGCTCGATTACTCTCACCTTGGCAGCTTCCTTGGAGTTTTGGAAGTGATAATACTCCCCGATATTCGTGATTCTCTTATCAATCGGAACGTTCTTCGATTTCAGGCGGTCCACGTTTGCCATCGTCTTCTCCATTTCATCCTTGTAGTTATACCACTTGCTCTTTGTTCGCTGCAAGCTGCTCTGCTCGCTTGGCGTATAGAGTATGGAGCGAAGGAAAGGAATATCCTTGGTTTCCGTATCACTTCCATGCTTCACAACACCGATAGCTCGCTCTGTGAAGGTAGCAGCGCCACCGCCAAGACCACCGATGTAATGATTCAGCATACTAGGGTTCGTTACCATATCCAGGAAACTGTTACCCAGCATATCCTCGTTACCCTTGGCTACATCGTTTGTCTGGGCATTCACCCATTTGTTTGCAGCCATATAACCGTCAGGCGTACCCTTGTAGGCTCTCTGCCAAGCAGGTGAATTTTCGTTCCAGTCGCCACGTCTCTCAATAGGCGCACCCTTCCAGTCGGTATTTAACTCCCATTCAACGAATAGAGATAGGGCAGAAGGAGAGATAGCCTTGATGGTCTCGTTAATCGGTTCTTTGCCTGCCGAAGAGTTACCGAGATAGTCCATCACAGGCACAAGCTGCGACATACAGCCTACGGCATCAAAGTAAGGATTCTTCTGTCCGCTTACGTTTGGCGAGAAGGTCAAGCCTGCAGCCAAGTCACCCAAGCCATAGAAGGCTCTTAACTCGATGGCAAGCGGAATCGTGATAAACTGACCGCCTCCCTTGTAGATACAGAGATTATTCCTTCTCACATAGTCAGGCAGCTCACCGTATGGGTCCTTCACGCCCTTTCTATCCTTCTCGTCCTCACTCGCAATCAGCACATTGTTTCCAAGTGCAGCCAGCGCACCGAGTGCAAAAGGAATGGCAAGCATGTTGATAGAAGTTCCTACAGGATGATTTTTCAAGTTCTTCGCAAGAAGGTTCGTACTCTGAATACCAGCGTTGAAGAACATAGAACAATGTCTGAGATAGCCGGAAGTGAATCCGTATGCCCATCTTCTTGCAGCCTTGGAGCCAGTCATTTCACCGTTCTTGAAACTCTTGACAGCATCGCCGCTACCATGACGGTTGAAGTTGGTAGATACTTCCTTGGCATCATAGACAGAGCGGATAACGGAACGCCCGTAATCACGACTCGTGCAGTAAGTAGAGAATCGAGCGATATTCTCTGCCACCTCATTCACGTTCTCCAAGTTACCGAAGAAGAAATCACGTACCAGTTCGCCACCCTTGTTTAGCTTGCTTCTTTCGCCCTTCACGTCTTTCTTGTACTCCTTGGTCCAGTCCTTCATGTTCTTGATCTGAACCCAACCTGTCTCACCGCCGTTCTCCATGAACTCCTTGAAATATCTCTGAACCTTGTCAGAAGTATCAAGTGTTCCGTTACGATACTTGGCGAACAATCCCAAACCGGTAGAACCGCTGAAATCCTTCAAGCTGATATTCGATGCACCCTTATAAAGACCCAGCTGTGCGTAGTACTTAGCCCAGAGCGCCCCGTATCTTGCACCTTCCTTCGATGTAACGTTGCTCGAAGCAAATTCAGCATCACGGAAGGCGTTTCTCATCACGAACTCAGGGTTGTATGAAGTACAGAGCTGTGCCATCATTCTAGAAATAGTGCTCAAAGGTTTCATGAATCCCTTGGCGCTAGAGTTCTCCAGCAACCCATTCAGCGCCTGCGCCGCTCTAGGATTTCCGTTGATAACAAAAGAATGAGTCTTGCCGGCAATCTTTACATCAACGATATGCTGTGATTTGTTTTCTGCTCTTTGGAACTTATAGCCGATACTGCCCCTGCGGTAAACCTTCGACGCCAAGCCCTGTGCTGCCTTCGCCTTCATGTCCGTATTGAAGTCAGAAACTATCTGGTTGATTTCGTCTGGGGTAGCATCCTCAGGAATATCAGGATAGCGCTCATATACGATGCCAGTCATAGGGTCCTTCTCATACCAGACGCTTGTCTCTGTAATCAGATTGTTACCCGAATTGTTTCGCGCGAATCTTGCGAAAGCCTGACGGATAGCGTTCATACCGCCGTTCTTGATGGCTCTGTTACCCATCGCACCAATCTGCGCCAGTACGTTTGTTTCGCTCAGATACTTGTGTCCTCTCGCTCTCATGATCGTGCTTCCGATATAGCTCTTCGGGTCTCCCTGCTCAGTAATGTAGCCATAAGTATCTTCTGCTGTAGCCTCATCATACTTTCTCAAAGGCACATACCAGTTGAACATATTCGATACATGACCGTGCAACTCCTTGCTGATGATGCCGTTCTTGTAATCGCTGTCAATCGAATACTGGGTAGCAGCCTTCACCTTATCCCAATAGTCCTTCACAGCTCCCTTCTTGATACTCTCCATCTTCGCTTCCGAATCCATCACGCTAGCGATAGCCTCTGCATCATCGTATGGGTCAGAAGACTTCGCCACTTCCTGTATAGCGTGAATACCCGAATAGTCGTGTTCGCCAGCCTTATAGTCTGGGTCGATTTCGTTGTTGATAAACTCGTCCATCTGTCTGTAGTACTCCTTCAGGTCGATGTTACCAGCATTCAGTTCGTTATCCAGACGTTCCTTCTCGTTACTCCAGCGGTTCTCCAAGATGTCTGCATCCTGCTTCTTCTTCTCGTCCATTCTCATCTGTCTAAGGAAGTCACGAACAAAGAACACTCTGTTTCGCTCCAAGCCATGCTTGGTAATCATGTAGAGATTGAAGTTTCTAATCTTCTCATCGTCCTTCTTTCCGTCGAAGGCATCCAGTACGCCAGCCATCGCCTTGTCAAGAGGCTTCATCACATTGCGCTCAAACATCTGGGCTGCATCACTCATCGCTCCCTGCATGGTGTTCTGCAAGATATAAGGATTCTCAGAAGAGGCAATATCCTCAATCTTCTTATCTGGCACAATCGCATTCATCAACTTCTTCAACGAAAGCATATTATCCATATAACTCTCGGTGAACATATAGCCGTGCTCATCCAGCGAACGGTAGTATCTGTCAAGTGCCGTGCCGGCAGATGGGGTAGTACGGAAGTGAATCTGTCCGTCTGTAGCCTCGTTCCATTCGCTCTTGGTCATGCTCTCCATACTGCGGACCTTACCGTCATTTCCGTAGAACATACCGTCATGCGCCACGACAGCAGGCACACGATCATGGTCGAGACGGTATTTCACCGCCTCGGCTCTCAGCTTCCAATAAGGGTCATTCGGATTTTTCTGCAAGTTCTTGCTCAACCAGAGCAGATACTTCACATCTTTAGTATTAGGAGCAATACGATAACCGATTTCATGAAGGAAATCAGATACCTTATTTTTGATACCATTCCAGAAGCCCGGTTCTCCCTTGCCATCCTCGGCGAGTCGGGCGATACCTTCCTCTATGGCATCATAGATATTCAGAGGATTGTATCTTCTCTCATCATCCACCAGCTTCTTCAAATCGGCATTCTCAGGCTTATCCAAGTCATACCATACATCACGAAGGAACTGGTTGAATCGGTCTTCACCGAACAATTCTCTCATTCCCTTGTGTCCAACCACCTCATGCCAGATAGTCTTCTCGGCAGTATATCGGTCATGGATATTAGGCATGTAAAGATGCACCTCGCCAGTCTTCTCATCATACCAGCCAGTAATCTTTCTACCTTCCTCAACAGCAGCCTTAGCAGCCTTGTTGGTGATTTCGTCAACCGATGAAACCATGCTTACCTTTGCGCCAGTCTTCTGAGCTATTCTTTCGATGTGGTTGTTGACTGCTGAGGATGGGCTATCAGATAGTTCTTCACCCATACGTTCATCACTTGGTCTTCCGTGGCGTGACCGAAGTGAAGATACCTCGCCAGGTCGTACTGAGCCTCCACGTCCTTCTTGATTAGAAGTAGAGTCCCAATAATGCCCGTTTCGTCCATCCCAACCTGCTTCAAGAGCTGAATCAATATCTCTTGGATTTCTGACAGTTTCTTTGTTGATTCCATTTTTAATATAATTAATTAATTCTTCATTCCCATCAATAGGGATTTTCTGATAAACGTTATAATCATTGTATTTATTGTATTTGAATACATAAAAACTATCAGCAGTGTACTCATAATTGACTTTTCCACGCTTATAGTTTTTGTGTGAAGAGTCTATAGTATGAGCCAACACCGCATTTTCATCCTTTGGCAATTCTATCTCCTGAGGGTCTTCCTCACGGAAGTGGGTGCCCTCATCCTCCGAAGCCTTGCGCTCCTCCTGCACCTTCACGCCCATCTTAGACAGGCGGTCCAGTACTGGCTTCAACTGCTCAGGCTTAAACTCTGCAAGCATGCTGTTGCCTCTGGTCTCGAAGTTATTGCCATTAACAAGTTTCAGCAAATCTTCATCCATGAAGTACTTGCCGCCCTTCGCCTTGCTCTTCGGTACACGAAGCTCGTAGAAGTTTCCACGATAGTTGTCTATGCGCTTCACATTTACATCGCCATCCGATGAAATAACCTCGTCAATACCGCCGTGCCAAGAAGAAAGCTCAAACTTCTCTGCTACGCTGCTGATAGGTGCATCCGTAGTTAAGCCCTTAGGGTCGAATCGGTCTGGCATCAAGATACCAGTCTTCACCTCGCCAGTATCAGTAGTGTATTTCACCAACTGACCGCCCAAGCCCTGATTCTTACTGTCAACCAAAGCCTGCATCAGGTTACCAGTCACGATATAGCCATCCTTGCGGCTCTCATTGCTAGTCAGTCTATCCCAGTTATCAAAGTTTTGGTTCAATACTCTGAGATGGCTGTCTCCCATACCGATTGCCTGCTTAGTCATGTTGTCGATAGCGCCGATAATGTCTGCCTTGTTTTCACCAGAACCCACCTTTCCAGCGATAGGGAAGGTAATCTTTCTTCTGCCATCCAAGGTTGCGAAGGAAACAGAAGAGGCGTTAGGCGAGAAGTTATCAGTAATCTTGATGTCAATCAGTCTACCGTAGCTGTTGCCAAATCCGCTCAACCCGTTTGGATTGTTCATGTCCGTAGGCAGAACGAAAGTCTGGTTGGTGTCGAAGGTGTCAAGAACACGGTCAAACATTTCTGCCTTCTCCTTCAAGTTCTTCACTACATCATCCAGCTTATCCTTCTCCTGCTTGTAGATAGTCTCGTACTGATATTCAGCATTCTTTTCTATCTGCTCATCGGTCATGCCCGATTTCTCCTGACCCTTCTTTCCATCCTTGATATACTTCTCTTTTGCCTTGGTTGCAGCCTTCACCGCACGCTCCTCATACCTCTGAGTCTCGTCCGCAATCTTCTGGTCGAAGTATTCCTTCACGGCAGTCTTCTTCTCGGTTTTGTATTCCTCCCAAGTCTTGCCGCCAGTCAGTCCTTTCTGTGAAGCCTTCACCTCAGATGCCTTCATCGGTTTCTTCAAGATGGCCATGTTCACCTTTTCTATATAGGTGTTGTCGGCAAAGGCGTTATCACCGCCCGGCTCAGCACCCTGCTTCCAAACTTCCTTGTGGAGAGTCTTAGCCTTCAGAGGCAGCTCGGTAATCTCCAAGTCATTCTCACCCATTTCGTTGAGTCGCTGAATCTCGTTGGCGTAAAGCTCGCCAATCTCCTGCAGCATCTTCTCCTGCTCGTTTACTCTCAGCAATGCCATACGTCCAAGCAACTTGCTTGCATCAGCGCCAGCTTCACCATCACCGACACCTCCACCACTGACAACAAGGTTTTGTGGGTTGATTCTACTCAAATCATCACCGTAAGTCTTTTCCCATCCGAATGGATCAGCCATGCGTGCATAAAGGTCAAGATGCTCTGCCATGTATTCCTTAACCACCTTATCACCATATTTATTGGTAATATCGGCAACTTCTATTTCGTTGAACTTACTCTTCTGAGAAGAAGTTGTGTTGGCATCAAGAGACTTCAACTTAGCCTTGAACATCATCAGCAGTCGCTGCTCGGCAGGGATAAGAGAAACTACATATTCGTATGCACCTCTAGTCACCTGACCGGTTCGGTCGATACGTCCACGCATCTGAACTTCATCGTTTACGTCAAGCTGCTGCTGCGCCACGATCATCACACGCTTCTTCTGGTCCTTATACTTGCTCGAAGCATGAAGGGAAATACCGGTTGCTGCACTCTTGTTGAGGATAAGCGCATCAATCTTACCATCGTTAAAGTCGCGCGCGAGTTTCTTCTTGTCGGTATCAGTACGCTTCACCTTGGTAACAGTTCCGTTGTCGTTATAAACGAACTCGGTCTGTCTACCGGTCAGCTCGCCCACCTTATAGCCAGCCTTCTGCAGCTCGTTCTTGATAACATCAATAGGGGAGAGTGAAAGACCGGTACTTGTCTGCTCAATCTTCTTTTCCAGTTCGTGATAAGCCTCAACTGCCTCATCACCCAAATCCGAAAGCTTGATGTAACCGCTTTCGCTGCTATCCTTGGCATCTTTCTGGGTATAGCGAAGTGTACCTTCAAGACCCTTCTTCAAAGATGTACCCAAGTCTGGTGCGTCCATTTCCTCACCAAGCGCAAGGTTGCCAGTCTGAGATTCGTTAGTATTGTTCAACGCAATCACAGGCTTCATGCCCTGCTTCAAATAGTCGATGGCACGTTCTGCAGCAGACTTCGCCTTCAGGGAGAGAAGTACCTGCTGAACGGTATTGAACGCCTTGCTGGCAAATGGCTGATTCTTGATTCCCAGGGCATCCGTACCCTTCTTGATTCCAATAGTAGACTGAATGGCAGCCAGCTCATCATTACGCTCATCAACGTAATTTGAAACGTATTTCTTTTGGAAATTGATAATATCATTAAACAAACCGATGATACTATCATACTGTTCTCGCTGCTCCTGCACTCGCTCAGGTTCATCAATAGCCTTCCAGTCGATGGTTACGCCAGTCATTTCTCGCTCACGTCTAATCATCTGACCGCATTGCGTCAAGGTCTGGCTCATGATTTCCTGCAAGGTAGCACCACCACGCTTCACCGCATCAATCAAATCGGATGATTTCATACCGCCCTTGTTCATGGCAGTACGCAAAGCGTAGATAGGCATGTTGTCTGGTCGCTTGGCAAAGGTAGCCGAGAAGAAGGTAACGTTCTTTGCCTTCTGAATAATGTGTTGAAAATAGTTTCCCTGACCGCTATTGCCACCAGCCGTGTGGCTTTCGTCAAGGATAAGATAGGCGTTACCCATCAGTTTTTCAATACCATCACGTCTTCTTTGTCCGCTAAGGGCAGCAGCGCCGAATGTCTTACCCTTCGCAAGTTTCTTTTCTTTTCGGGCGCCATTCTCGTCAAACTCGTAGACTCCGTTGCTTACTTGGCTATAGGTAGTCAGCACGTAGTCGTATTCGTCTGGCAGTTTGCCGTTCTTTTCGATGTAATCAAGCACACGCTTCACCTCGCTTTTCGATGGCAAAGCAAATACAACTTTTCCGTCTGAGTCGGTAATGGCTGCTTCCTTGGCGCTACCGAATACGAATGGTCTCAGCTCAGGGCTTCCAATATCCACTAAGTCACGGTAAACATCGCTCAGCAAGCCAGCGGTCTTAGTGAAATATACAGGAACCTGCCCATGCTTCTTGGCGTATCTGATAAGTGAAGCAGCCTGTCTTCCCTTACCGATACCAGTCATATCTCCGATGATGAATGCGTTGCCCTTCTTTGCCTGCTGCAAGGCAAGGGCTACAGAGTCAACTTGCTCTGCGGCAAGATGAGAATACAAATCATCTTTATCATTATAGCCCAGTTCATCAACAAGGAACTGGTCGGCATCGCCCAACTTTTCAAGATTCTTATTAACCGCCTCCTGCTGGTCGGCAGGCATAACTGCTTTCAGAGTGAATGGGTTTTCACTCTTAGGGACGTAAGCAACTTTCTCGGTGCTTAGTCCACGTACGGATTTGTCCACCCGCTGTAATTGTCCCCATGGTCCGCTTCCGCTCCCGGTGCTGGCAGATTCATCAGTACTTGGCTGAGCGTCATTCCGTCCAGCTCCTCCTGATCCATTTCCTCGCTGCTCATTGGTTCCAGTGGTTGGTTCTTTGCTTGGAGAAGGCTCTGTCCCTGTTCCGTCTGTTCCAGTATCTCCATCAGGAAATCCTCCATCCTGTCTTGGCTCGGTTCCTCGTTGATTTTCCAAGTCATCATGGGTTCCTGATACGGAAGTGGAGTCAAATAGGTCAGGCTCTCGCCCACCATCTGGTTTGCTTCCTCCTCGTTCTCCTGCTCGTACTCTCTCTTTAGGAGTACCAGCAGCGCCTTGTTTATCAGGTTTTGGTTGAGTACTTCTTGTTTCTCCTCCGATGGAAGAATCCATCCGTTCACCTCGTAGTATATCATCTTCAATTCGTTTGTAAAGTTCGTCATAATCTTTCACGGCTTCCGCTCTAGCCTTATCCTTCACTGGTGGAAAGGCATTCTCGTTCAAGCGTCTTCCGTTTATCAATATCATACGTGTAGGGTAGCTGGTTCCCTGCTTTGCATACAGACCGCCATCCACATTAATCACGTCCTCCACATTATAGTGGCTATAGAGATAACCAAGGAAAGCCTTATCCTTCGGACTCAGACTTCCGTTCTTGGCGTATTCCGTCTTGCCGCCAATGATAATGGCAGCACGACCATCGTCCTTCATGCTCTCAAGGGCATTGATAGCCATCTGTCCTTCCAAAGAAGAAATCTTGTAGCCGTCATACTCCTTAGGGGTAGCACTACCGAATGGTGGGTTTGTCACCACCACGTCAACGTCCTTGTCCGCAAAAGGCTGGGTTCCGTCCTGACTGGTCACGTTCGTGAAGCCCTGTCTTCTCAGGTTCGCCAATCGCTGGGCATCAATATCGTTCACATGCACCTTATCCATTGGCAAGCCGATGGTAAGCACACCGTTGCCGGCACTTGGCTCCAGAGCACTCTCAATCACCTTACCGTTGCCCTTCACATACATATCTGCAAGGAAAGCATAAGGGGCAGGGGTAGAGTACTGCTGCTTCATCACTCGCTCAGAATCACGCTGATTGAGTCTAGGCTGATTCTCATAGAGCGTCTTGATACGTTCAAACTTCACGGCATCGTTGGTAGATTCCGAAGAAGCGATACCTCTTGCTCGCTTAACAATAGCAGTTTCTGCAAGCTCCTGAAGGTCTGTGTCCTTAATATCCTTCAAACCAACTCTCTCAGCTATCTTTCTCAGCTCAACAATACCGTTAAACTTATGTTTGAAGCCCAACTTTGTGTTCACGGTATCAATAAACTTCTTCTCTGCCATCTTTCTTTCCTCGGCACTCTTGGAGTCGCCCACCAGATTCTCCTGATGCTTAGGTGAAGTCTTCTCGTAGTAGTCAGCCCACTCCTTCAAGCTCATGCGCTGCTCACCATCACGATAGCGGATATTCATCATCTGCTCATAGATAGCATCCACATCTTCTTTCTTGAAAATCTTGGCAGCAGGAGCAAACTCCTTGCGCATGTCCTTCACCACGTCTTCAAGATTGTGCATACCTCTCTTGATTCTCAGGTAAGCATTCTCTGCCATGGCGCTCACCAGCTTAGGCAATACTTCCAACTGTCTAGAGTTAAGACCAACAAACGAAGCAGACATTTCATCCTTGCCAGCATTCTTGAGCATATCCCAAAGATCATTAACCTTCTTGTTAGAAGCCGCTACTGCTGCATCGTCAGCAGTCTGCTGAGGCTTCTTTGGCTGTTCTGCTTTAGCCTTCTTCTCCTTCCCGAACCCTTCTGCAGCATTCCTGAAAGATTCCATTGGGTCAGCGGATGGTTCAGCTTTAGGAGTCTCAACCTTTGGCTCAGCCTTCAATCCATTGCGTTTAGCATAGATGCTTTCGTAGATAGCACGGTGCAAATCGTCTGTCACTTCTCCGTTCAGATAGTCCAACGCCATATCCTTGGATAAATCGTCCACGTCTGCCTTCTTAATCTCCTCCTCAGTCAGAGGATGCTCCTTCTTGAACTCTGCTGCAGCTGCCTCAATCGGGTTAAACTGAGGGTCTGGGTTCTCTTCCTTTGGAAGGAGCGGGAGAGGACCTTCTTCATTCTTGCTGTCAATATACTCAGTAACCTCATTCAGATCGCCAAACTTCTTGCCATCATACTCATAGTAAGGCCCAGTGTACTCGCCCTTCTTGTTAGGCTCACCAACCTTCATCACTTCCTTGTCTCCATCAATCACAATCTTTTGCTTCATGATAGGACCGTACTTTGATGGGGTCTCGGTTTTCTCGTCCGTCACTTCAATGCGACTTTCGGGTTCCTTGTTTTCTAAGTCGTCAGCCTCTTCTACTCTTGGTCGCTCTGCTTCTGCCGGTTCATTTCCTCCTGATGCTTCCTGTTGAGGTTCTTCAACGCCTGAAACATCATTGCCTCCTTCATTTTCTGAATGTCCTGTTCCATAATCTTGCCATTTTTTAAAGTCCATAAATTCTTTTATCAACTCTGGTTTGGTAGGTGTTTCACCGAATACATCGCCCTCGCCAGTATTTCTAGCGGCAGCAATACGGTTGTACTCGTCAAGCAAATCTCTGAAATCAGATACCTTACCTTCTAGAGCCAAAGCCATCATCTGAGAGATAGAAGGGTAGCGCTTAGCTGCATCCTCACCGAACATGGATGGTGTTCTCAGCAGCGTATCAACCTTGTTGCCACCCTGTCTTGCCTCATAGAGCAATTGGATAGCCTGATCAATCTCATCACGAAGAGAGAACCCGCCCAGCTTCATGTTGTCCATTACCGAGCGGACAGCATTGATAGCCTTATTCTTCACCGTAGAGTCGATGCCCAGCATTCTGATAGTCTCTGGCTTGAAGATTGAACCCAAAAGAAGGTTCTTCACATACTCCCTGCCTTGTGCTGAAAGGCGCTCAGGGCTATCCATCATCTGTGCCACCTCGTTCTGTCCGATGATGCCTTTATCTACTAACGTCTTTACCAAGTCATTTATTGCCTTGGAATTGTTAAAGAAAGCATCAAGAGAACCATTTCCCTCAATCTCGGCAACAATAGCACCTACCTCGTCAGAAGTCAAGGTCTTAGCCTTGGCAACCGCCTGTTCGGTATTACTCTGAGTCTTCTTCTCGTTTCTGTTGAACTTGGAGAAGGTAGCCGTATCGTATGGCAATCTCTCATCGGTCACCAATACCAGACGTGGATGCTCGATTCCGCTCTTCTCAATCTGCTCTCTGGTAAAGCCGAAGTTCTCGGCATTCTCCATAAGGTCGTTGATGTATTCGCCATCCGTGCCTTCCTTTGCAGCCTTCTGTCCTGCCATGGTTCTACCATTGCCATCATAAACGATACCTTCGTCAGATACCACTGGCACCTGCTCGATAGCCATTCCGTTATACTTTCGGGCAATCTGGTCCGTATTCTGCTGAGCCGCCTTGTCGTGTTCATAATCACGGTCATTCACGGTTCTGCCCTCAGCATCGGTAGGGAATCCCTCAGATTTCTTATAGCCATTGTTCACATCGTGAGAAGGAGTAAGACTTTCAGCCGGCACAATCTCATAGTGTCCCTTAATCTTGGTCTCTCCGTCAGGCAGCATTCTTGTGCGCTTGTTGCCCACCAGTCTAGGCGCATTCACAAACTTCTGCGCAGCCACGCTGCCAGCTTCATGTGCGCCCTCGGTCTGTTCTGTCTTACCCACAGTCTCCGCAACCTTCTTGGCAGTCATAGCCTTCTTGATATTCTGAGCGTGGTCCAGCTGCTTCTTGGCAGCTTCAACAGTCTGATTCTTCAAAGTCTCCTGCTCCATGATGTCGTTAAGCTCGGCGGTATAGTCCACCTTCATCTTCTCGGCATCCTTCAAAGCCTTCTCTGCTTTCTGAATCTGTCCGTCCACCACCTTCTCGGCATTCTCCCCGAAGTCCTCAGTAAGAATCTCTGCACTCTGTTCAGGAGTCATTTTCTCATAGTCCGGTGTAGGTCTTCCCTTACTGTCCGTAGCCATAGGAACATCTGAACCATCGGAAAACTTTCGGGTCTGCTGAGGCTGCTCTTGTGGTACAAATCCCTCAGTTTTGTTATTATTTTCCGGTTTTGCGTTATTATTTTCGCCCGATGCGTTATTATTTT
>ENA-ORMS01000491-ORMS01000491.1-human-gut-metagenome-genome-assembly--contig:-NODE-491-length-39461-cov-11.565041_pt1 | contig 39461 bp, 58 predicted proteins | sample MGYA00242104_ERZ508997 | MGnify/ENA primary metagenome ERZ508997 (study PRJEB26280, sample SAMEA2338704) | human gut metagenome | biome: human gut; feature: human-associated habitat; material: faeces...
CTCCGCCACAGGAAAAGCCGGTGTTGCTCTTGCGGCTGGATGTGAATGCAAAGCAATGGGCGCACTCGGCTGCGCGATCTGCTGCGTCGAGCGCGGCGAGTGGGACGGAAATACATATCCGATCATTGCTGTCAAGGCAGCGATTGTCGATGGCGAAACGATCAAGCCTGATACTTGGTATCGGCTGGAGAACGGGGAATTTGTGGAGGTGGAATGATGGCCACACGCACCGAGGAGATATACATACCGTGCGAATGCCGGGTGTCAATTTTCTTCCCAGCCGGGCATATCGAATGCGATATTTGCCCGCTGCTGCAAACCTATAGCAGACGGCAGTGCATGCGGACTGGGGAATTGATTCCGGCGTGGCAGAAACGCGGGTATTATTGCCCGCTGGAGATTCCGGGCGAGCTGATACCGCCCGAAACTGATGACCCGAAGGAGGACTTGGAAAACAAATGAAATTAACAGAAAAGCTGAATGCCATTCAGGCGCAGCTAAAAGCGCCGAAGGACAAGAAGAATAGCTTCGGCGGTTACAACTACCGTTCCTGCGAAAGCATTTTGGAGGCTGTGAAGCCTCTGCTTCAGGCGCAGAGCTGCATTCTGACGATATCCGACGAGATTGTAGAGATCGGAAACCGCATTTATGTTAGGGCAAAAGCTACGATTTCCGATGGTGAGGGCGAGTATACGACGTATGGCTTTGCCCGTGAGCCGGAAAGCAAGAAGGGTATGGACGAGCCGCAGGTAACAGGTACGGCCAGCTCTTACGCCCGCAAGTACGCACTGAACGGCCTTTTTGCAATCGACGATACGAAGGACGCGGACACGGACGAATATGCAAAGGAAACGGGCCGGACAGCGAAAAGCCAGCCTGCGCAGGCGAGGAAAACAGCGCCGCAAGCAGCTGCAATGTCATTTAATTGCGCAGTCTGCGGCCAGCAGATTGTGGGCGAAATGATCAACGGACATATGTATTCTGGCGTGAGCATTGCGGAGCAGACGGCCAAGAAGTTTGGCCGCTGCCTCTGCTGGACGTGCGCACAGAAGCAGGGAAAGGAGAAAAAGAATGCTGAATAAAATCGTTATGATGGGCCGTTTGACCCGTGACCCGGAGCTTCGGCAGACGCAAAGCGGAAATTCTGTTGCATCCTTCACGCTTGCCTGCGACCGCGATTTCGCGGCGCAGGGCGCGGAGAAGGAAACGGATTTTATTGATGTTGTCGCATGGCGGAATACAGCTGATTTTGTCAGCAAGTATTTCTCCAAGGGCCGCATGGCCGTCGTGTCTGGCCGTTTGCAGATCCGCAACTGGGAAGACAAAGACGGGAACAAGCGCAAGACGGCGGAGATCGTCGCAGAAAGCGTTTATTTCGGCGACAGCAAGCGGGACGGGCAGAATGCTTCTGCCGCTGCGCCGACCTCTTCGGAGTTCAAGCCGCTGCCGAGCACAACGCCGGTTCCGTTCTCTGCGCCGGATATGCCGCAGATGGAGATCGGCGATGAAAACGAGCTTCCGTTCTGAGGGCTGACGGATGGGAGATAAAAAGGAATACGTCAAGCTGTGGCTGAGTTACAGGAGCTATTTCGAGGCGTACAGTGCCGCTGAGGTGGGGCGCTTGGTGCTGGCCGCGATGGATTATCGCGAGTCGGGAGCAGAGCCAGAGTTCAGCGGGAGTGAACGTTTCATTTGGCCTGCGATTCGACGGGACATTGACGAATCCGTTGCGGCACAGAAAGCCGTCTCCGCATCAAGAAGCGAGGCAGGAAAGCAGGGCGGTCGGCCTGAATCCGAAAAAGCAAATGCTTTTGATGAAAGCAACGAAAAGCAAAAAAAGCAAATGCTTTCCGAGGAAAGCAAAAAAAGCTATGGACAAAGGAAAAGGACAAAGGAAAAGGACATGGACAGTATTCTTCCCCCCCTTCCCCCCACGCTGCGCGAATCCGTTGAGAAATGGGTGGCGTACAAGGGAGAACGACGGGAGGAGTATAAGCCTGTTGGCCTGCAAAGCCTTGTCACACAGATCACGAAAGCCGCAGAGGAATATGGCGAGGCTGCAATGATCGACGTGATAACCCGCTCTATGGCCGCAAATTACAAGGGGATCGTGTTTGACTGGCTGAAAGAGGCCAGCACACGCCCTGCGGCGCTTGGCCGCGCTGCAAAGCCCGGCTACGGTGTGCAGGGGCACCACGACGAACTGAATCCACTGGAACGTGCGGCTGTGGACAGGGTGATGGGGCCTGTATCGAAGGGTGCTGCTCGGATGCAACATGGCATACAGCGCCACGAGGACGAACTTGATGCGTTCCAGCTGGAGGCGGTCGAGCGAATGCTTGCGGAAAACAAGGAGGATAAGACATGAGATTTGTTTGCGATTGCTGCAACGATCTGACGAACATCGAGGCCGACCGAATGGAGATCCAGGGCGACAAGTTGATGGTGTACAGCCGGGGCAAGCTGGTGTACGTTGCGGATCTCGGCCAGATCATGCTGGCCAAGCTTACGCCGGGGAGGGAGGACGGCAATGGACTTAGAACAAACCGCGATTGAGCGGCTGAAAATGGCCTCGGAGATGAGCTTGCGCCTGTACAAGCAGCCGCTTGTGATTACCTACTCGGGCGGCAAGGACTCGGACGTGCTTTTGCATCTGGCGGGAAAAGCCGGTATCCAGTATGAGGTTTTGCACTCGCTGACCACGGCGGACGCGCCGGAGACCGTCTGGCATGTGCGGGATACCTTCCGCCGCTTGGAGCTGGCAGGCGTAAAATGCACCATCGATACGCACCGGACGCCGGACGGCGGGAACGTGACGATGTGGAATCTGATCCCGCGTAAGCTGATGCCGCCGACACGGCTGGTGCGGTACTGCTGCGCGGCGCTAAAAGAGACCAGCGGGCGTGGGCGGTGGATCTCGACCGGCGTTCGCTGGGCCGAATCGCAAAAGCGCAAGTCCCGCGGCGTCATGGAGGCCCTGCACAGGGACAAATCCAAGCGGCTGACGCTGATGAACGACAATGACGAAAGCCGCATGTTGATAGAAAACTGCCAGCTCAAGGGGACGCAGACGATCAACCCAATCATCGACTGGCAGGATGCTGACATCTGGGATTACTGCACGGCAGAAAAGATCTCGATGAATCCGCTTTACGCCTGCGGTTTTGAACGCGTGGGTTGTATCGGCTGCCCGATGGCAGGCAAGCACCGGAAGGTGCAGTTTGCACGCTATCCAAAGATTAAGGCCGCATATGTCCGGGCGTTTGACAGGATGCTTGCGGAACGGCAAAAGCGAGGCTTGCCTTGCGACTGGCAGACGGGCGAGGACGTGATGCACTGGTGGATGGAGGACGGCGTTTTGCCGGGACAAATGGTTCTTGAAGGAATGGAGGAAGAAACCCTATGAATGGAAAAGAGATCGTGCAGGCGCTGCGGTGCTGCGCGAAGGGGCTTGGACACGACGACGCGTGCGAAAACTGCAAGGTCGGAGAAATCCAAGATCGGCGGGAATACATCGAGTTTGCGGCTGCTAACGTGATCGAGCGCCTGACCGCCAAGAATGTGGTGCTCCCGGATGGGCAAGCGAGCGCGATTGAATCGCTTCGCAAGGAAATCGAGTGGAAGGACATGGTGATTGCCCTCGCACAGAGAAAGCAGGCGGAGGCAGAAGCCGAGAGGGACGCGCTGCGGGAGAAGAAGCGGTGGATTTCCGTGACAGAAAAAACGCCGACGGCGATGAGAATTATGGAGAGACGTATCACGGCAAGCCGGTTTTCATAAAGACGGAAAAAGCGCCGACCACTGGCTTATGGGATAAGCGGCAAAAGGTTATCGGGGAATTTACCTGCAACAGGGTAACGAACCTTTTTTCAAACAGCAGATTTTGGCTGGACGAGGATGATGTTTTACACACATGTTTGTCTGCTGCGGAAATGCGAAAATACGCAAATGGTGCGCATGGGTTATACGGCTGGCACATCTCAGATTTGCGCGTTTACGATCACCCGCGCGATCTGTGGGAGTTTACCGGTCTGCGGGAGACAAAATTCGGAGCAGAACCGGTGCCAATCACCCGCCCGCCGCAGAGCTGGCGGTATGTGGAGGAAGAGCTATGAAACGACTGACTTATTTCAAAGACGGATACTGGCGGGTAAATTTCAGCGGAGTGCAGTACCAGGCGGATTTTGTTGATCGACTTGCGGCCTACGAAGACACGGGACTGTACCCGGAAAGCGTAGAGGCACTCAAACTGTCCATGATGGGCAAGGCAATTTCGGAGATCACGGAATTCGACGGTTTGCCGATTGACCGCCTCCGCGAGCTTGCCGAGGCCGACAAGGACGGGCGCGTGGTGGTGCTGCCGTGCAAGGTGGGAGATACAGTGTGGATTGTAGGCGCTGTGAGAAAATTGTATAGCGCAAAAGTTCGGACATTCTTCTGCGGGCATACATCCGCAGTGCGCGGGGGCGATGACGATGGACATATACACATGATTCGCACAACAGAGTGCGACATCCCGATGCAAAAATTCGGAAAAACCGTATTTCTGTCGCGCGAGGAAGCCGAGAAAGCTTTGCAGGAAATGGAGGGCAAGAAGGATGGCTGAACTGAAACCGTGCCCGTTTTGCGGAGGTGAAGCAAAATTCCTCATCACAGCATCCAGTAAGACTGAAGATCTGTTTAGATGGCAGTTCGGAATCTGTTGCAAAAAGTGCAACATCATGCTTGCGAAGAAAAATTACAAGCTAGAAGTTGAATTTTCAGACTATGGAGCAGTGAAAGCCGTGACAGACGAACGGCCAGCAGCAATCGAAAAATGGAATTTGAGGACACACCACTGATGGAAGGAGAAACACAGTATGTCTCGCTCTGTAAATGAGGTTCTTTTCAAAGCTGTCGAGCGCAAGCTGGAAACGGCGCGCGAATCGTATGCCGTATATAGATCTACAATGGAGGACTTGAACCAACTGCTCAAGGAGATGGTTGACTATGCGATAAAGAACAACTGGAACCTCAATGATCTGTCCGACTGCGATGTAATCAATGGATACTTGTATGATGGCAAACCGGAAATCTACGATGTCATGGGAAAAATCGTAAAGGCGTTCGGTGTGCCAGATGGGGAACTTTGAAATGGCCGGTTACATCAAAGACAAAGATGTCTACGCGCTCTTTGACGAGCGCGGGACTGCTCGCCTGCACGTTGGGGACATCGACAGACTGGAAAGGATATACTTCCCAGCCGAACTGCACGTTGGAGATCGCGCGTGGAAGAAGGCCATGAGCATTCTCGATAAGAAATACGCGGAAGCGAAAAAGCTGCCGTTCATCCGTGACCCACTGGCATGGGCACTGTATCACACTTGGAAGGAGTTCGATGATGGGAAACGCTGTGACTGAAGAATATATCCGTCGCTCAGAAGCACTGGACGCGATTCGTCGGTTTTCAACCGAAAAAGGATCTGTGCTTGGCTATCACAGTGGCGCAATCGACCTCGCAATGGAGGCAATAGAAGCCATCCCTGCTGTTGATGCAGCACCGGTTGTGTACGGCACATGGATGGAAGAAGACGGCATGCAGATCTGCTCAAATTGCGGTGAAGAACACGAATGGGATGACTACCGTGCATCTTACTGTGAGGATTGCGGAGCAAAAATGAGGAGATTGCATGATGACTGAAGAATTTATCAGCAGAACCGAGGCGCTGGAAGATTTTGAAACCTGCAACGCGGAAAATCCGAACTGGACGCCTCAGCGGGTGAAAACGCTCCTGCTTCGTCAGCCCGCCGCTGACGTTGCGGAGGTGGTGCATGGGCAGTGGCTGCGAGCAGATGATGACTGGAATAGCCTCACAACAATTCAGTGCTCCCTTTGCAGCGAAGAGTGGTGCTTTGAGACGGACGATGACGTGAGCTTGCTGAATTACAAATACTGCCCTAATTGCGGCGCGCGGATGGACGGAGGGAACGGCGCATGATGAATCTGAAAGAGATTTTCAAACACTACGCAGACGACTTGGGCGAGGGCGCGGATCTCAGGAAAGAAGCAATCGCATCGATCGAGCAGGCCGCAGAGCACATAGACGAGCATACGCTACGCCACCATAGCCGACTGCTTGCCATTGCGTATCTTGCATTGGAAGCGGAAACCACGCAGATCATTGACGGATGCTGCACCGCCTGCGGTGAACTTATGGATTGCTGCGAAGCGGCAGAATATAAGTTTTGCCCGTATTGCGCGAAGCGGATAGTATGAAAGGTTTGCGTTTTGCGCGCGGTAGCGCGAAAGGAGGGAAGCTGATGCAGGATTGCTGCCTGACTTGCAAGAATCTGGAATACAGAAATAACTACGTTTATCCGTACCGGTGCTTGAAGCACAAGGCCGAACGGTTCTCCGAGGAAGAACTGGAACGGAGGTTCTTTTCCGGAGAGGAATGCGAAGACTTTGAACAAAGGAGGTGGCCTGATGGGCACAATTCTGGCGATTGACCCCGGCAATATCAAATCTGGCTATGTGGTGGTTGAGCACGACGGCGAAGAAATTCGCCGCGTGCTGGAGGCCGGGAAGATCGAGAACAATGTGCTGCTGCCGCTGATCGCGCAGAAGCTTTACGGGAACGGCTACGACGTGGCAATCGAGATGATCGCGGGCATGGGCATGACGGTAGGCCAAGAGGTTTTCGATACCTGCGTCTGGATTGGCCGTTTTTGGCAAACGATATTATGGCAGACTGGATATGGGCCGATGCGGATATTCCGCCGGGAAGAAAAGCTGGATCTGTGCGGCTCACTATCTGCCAAAGATGCAAACATCCGGCAGGCCCTCGTTGACCGCTACGCGCCCGGCCAGCCGAATTTCGGAAAGGGCACGAAGAAAGACCCCGGCTTCTTCTACGGCTTCTCGGCGGATATGTGGGCGGCGATGGCGGTAGCCGTGACGTATTTTGATAAGTACATCAAGGGGGTAAAGTTGTAAGTGAAAAAATTCGTTGAAATGCTGCTTTTATTTGCGGCTGCCGTGTTTGTTTCGCTTTTGATAAGAGAAGCGATTCTCAATTCGGATCTGCCGGATTATATCAAGTTTTGCACGCTGACGGACTGGGAGAAGGCAAAATGGATTTCCGGGTGGAGGCCATGAGCAAAGTGAAGCGCAAGCCTCCAAGACCGCCGATGCGGCTGACGTGCGATGCCTGCGGGAAAACGTTTCTGCGCGTCCCATCAAAATACAAGGCAAAATACAATTTTTGCAGCGAGGCGTGCGCATGGACGGCACATAGGGACGCTGTGATGGGCCGGGCGGAGCGCGTGCGGATCCTGATTACATGCTCGATCCCGGTATATCCGGAAATGCGGCCTGTCTGCGGGCGGGTGTATCCTGCCGAGAAATACAAATACAGGACAAACCGAACGGGCTACGTCGTTGCGGTAAACGGCAAGCGCGTATGTGTGAGGGTGGACGAATGCAGGGAAATCTAGGGCTTACACCGGTGCAGGCTCCGTGCAAAGGCTGTGCGGACAGGCACACCGGCTGTCACACGGACTGCACCCGATACATAGCATTCCGCCGGGAGGCGGACAGATACAAGAAGGAGCGCCTAAAAGACATGACGCGGTGCGCGTCCACGCGGGGCTGTATGCGGACGCTGCGGGACGCAAACCGTGCAAGACGTGAAGGGAGGCAACATTACTGATGGACAAAATCAAGGGAGCAAAGTACGGCGCAAAGTACGACGATGGGGAGCCGCGCCCGTCGCTCGTGCCGGTAGAGGGCATCGAGGCGATCATGCAGGTGCGGGAGTTTGAAAAGGCAAAATACGCCGACGCGGAGGACTGGAGCAAGGTACCGCGTGAGAAGTGGCTGGACGCCCTTCTGCGCCACGTTCTGCATATCTGGGATAATCCGTTGGCGATCGACGATGAGAGCGGCCTGCCGTCAATGTGGCACGTTATAACTAATGCTGCGTTTTTGTGTGCAGCGTACAAAGATGATATCGATAAATTTTATGCTTACGCGAAGGAACTGAATGAAGCAGCGGGTGAGCAGTGGGATAAGATGGTGCAAAGCGCATTAAACAATCCAATAGCGAAGGATATTCACTTCGATTGGGTCGGGCCAGGGCCAGACCCGCGCGGGGAAGAAGGAGATCTTGGGCCTGGTGTTACAAAGGAGGCGAAGAAGTGAGCAAAATCTATGATTGTAATTTGTGTATGCACAAAGAGGTTTGCGATCTATGGAGCAAGCATGAGTGCCAAGACGCATCCAGTTTCCAACTTGACGGTTGCAACTACTACAAGGACAAGAGCCGTTATATCTGCGTGGACGATATCAACGGGCCGGGGCCGGATCCATGCGGGGAAGAGGGAGAAGCTGGGCGGGAATATGGCTTTTTTTCGGATTTGTTTGCTACAATCAACAATTGGGGTAAGGAGGCGAAGCAATGCGGGGACGCGAGCGGACGCGGCAACGACTGAGGGCGGAGCTGCACCGACGCAATATCAGGATCAATCAACTGCCGGAGTACATACCGTACTCCGGCAAGACGTGTTACAAATACCTGTCAGGCAAAGGCGAAATCTCCAAAGAGTTTGTGGATGCGGTGCAGCTGCTGCTTGACAACTGGGATAATAAGCGAAGCGCCCGGCCTTAATTGGCTGGGCGCTTTCGTTTATTCTCCGCGCATGATGGCCTTGATGGCTTGCGTCGGGCTGCTGTGTCCGTTGACCATGTATCTGTCAATAAGATCGATCAAGTCCGAATCAGTGTCATAGCGCAGCATTAGGTTGTAGCGGCGGTATGTTTTCGCATGGTAACGGTTGTATACTTCATTGCTGGTCTTCCTCTTCGGTTTCTGTCCTTCTAGCATGGTGTTTCCTCCTGTCAGCGCTCCCACGCGGATTTTGCAATGTCCTTGACGGAAATAATGCCGGGGTGGGCTTTCCGCTCTGCTTCATAAGCTGCAAAAGCGGCGTATCGCTCCGCGCCGGGGTAGGTGGTGCGCTGTACTTCTTCCGGCTTGATTGTAGCATCTTCAAAAACCTTCGTCAACGTCAAATCGTAATATACGCGGTTTTCGGTGTAGCTGCGGCGGCGCGTCAGCCTCAATTCGTAATGCCACGGCGCGACGCTCAAAAGCTGCACACGCGCATAAAGCTGCGCCTGGTATTCCTGCATCTGCCTGATGGTCTCTTGCGCCTCTGCAATGTACCGGGACGCATACGCGCCCCAGTACTTGCAATCGCTGATGGTGTTGATCGCGTCCGGCTGCTTTAAGAACAGGCTGCGGCGCTCTTCATAAAATCCGCTTCTGTATTCCATGTCCACACCTCTCATCTGATGCGGGGCGGGTTAAACCGCCACCGCTGTTTCAGTCTTCTGGACGTTGTAAGAGCCGTACTTCCGGCGGATATCGCCCATCGAATAGTTACCGCGCCGCCACTTCCGGCCTGCTTCCTCGTGGTGCCAGCTCCAAAGCATCTTGTTCTTGCTCCACTTGCAGCCGAGGGCCTTTAATGCTTCCTTGTGTTCGCGGGTGTTGCCGCCGATCCAGAGCCAAGAACCGCAGATCTCAATGTTGAGGCCGGAGAGCTTCAGAAGCTCGACAACGACGCGGCGGAACTCTTCCGGGGTTTCGGTGGTCTGGTGGTACTCGTCCGCGCTTGCGTTGTGCGCGGCTTTCAGAGCCTCAAACACGCGGTCGTGCTCGGCGTTGATGGCCTGCATCGTGGCGACGTCGCCGCCAACGTCCGGATGATGGATCGCGGCCAGCTTGCGGTAAGCAATGCGGAGTTCGTCAAGGGTCTTGCAATCTGCGAAATACTGTGTCATAATGAATACGTCCTTTCTTAAATCGTGACTGGTTTTTGTTTGGGCTTGCCGCTTCGGTGTTCCAGCACCGGGGCGGCTTCTTTGTTTTTGTGGCTTCATCATAGCACAATAGGTATACCTAGTAAAGAGGTTTTTTAAAAAAATTTTCTTTACCCCGTGTCAATAGCTTTATTTACCCATTTTCAAACGGCCTCAAACCATTGCGCCGCAAGGCTTCCAGGCGTTTTGCGCTGTGGTCAAATTCTTTACCATGAATCAAAATCGATGTTATGCTTGCGCTAGCAGCGCAGCGCTGCAAGCGAGCTTGCAAGCGTCAGCGCGACGCGCAAGCGCAATTTCAACGCTCTTGGAGGTGGCAGCGTGGCGAAGGGCGAGCGGGGAAAGCGGATCAATATTGAGCAGAAAGCCGCCGTCATTGCCGAGTATGCCAACAGCGGAACGATCACAGATGCTGCAAAAGCAGGCGGCGTGACTTGGGAAACGGCGCGGAAGCTCATTAACAACAATATGGATGTCGCTGAAGCGGTAAAAAAGACCGCCGAAGAGCGCATGAAAGAGTTCGCAGACAGCCGCCTTGACAAGGTGCAGACTGCCATTGATGTTGTATTGGATGATCTACCGGATAAACTGCAAAAGAGCAATGCGCTCCAGGCTGCAACGGTTCTTGGTATTCTGATGGATAAATTCGGAGGTCAGAAGGACTTCAACGGGAACGCCGTGCAGGTCAATGTTACCTTTGGCAATAAGGCCGGAGACATGGACGCTTTCAAGTGAACGCCACCAAATATCTATTTTGTTGCGTTCATAATTCTCAATAAGTTCTGAAAACACGGAGAATTAACTGGAAGTCATAACAATATACAAATTTCTGTGCATACTCCGCATAATATACATACTTTCCGCAGTGTATAACGCTGCATAATGCCTGCGCGCCTGCGTGCTGCGCGTGTGTGCATCTGTAGCCCTGGGCCGCAGGCCATTAAGGCCCCCGCGCCTGCCCTGCCTCGTCCGTGCGCGAGTGCGTACAGCCCCAAGCAAGGAAGAGGGCATAGGGAGGGGTGGCGGAAAAGGGGCGGCCAGCTTCAATCCTATGTATATATATGATTGAACCCACGCGTCTTCCATCCCCCAAAGCGGGGCAGCAACAAAACGGGCACCACCCTTCCGGGATCCCGCCCGTGAAAATTTCAAAAATCAAACAAAAAAGCCGTGTTGTGTTGGTCTTGCCTGCCTTAAGCAAGCGGGCAATCCTCCTTCTTTACTTCCTTTCCTCTTGTTCTGTCGGGTGCCAGGAACACCCGGCAGGCAAGACGAGCACAGCACAGAGGTACTGCATGGGCAAGCAATCGTACAAGCGAACAGCGCCGGGCGAGACGGTAAAGATCGACCTCGGCAAGCCGAACAGCGAACCGCAGCGGCAGTTCTTTGCCTCGACGGTGAAGTACACCTGTTACGGCGGTGCGCGAGGCGGCGGGAAAAGTTGGTGTACGCAGAGAAAACCGGTCGGCGCTTGCCTGTACTATCCGGGACTGAAAATTTTGATCCTCAGACGGCGGTACGAAGACCTTGAGAACAGCGTGATCGATCCGATTGTCAAGCTGGTTCCGGAGAGCGTTGCCGTGTACAACGTGCAGAAGCACCTTCTGTCTTTCAAAAACGGCTCGACGATCAAGTTCGGCAACATGGACGGTTTCGGCTCTGCTGTCGCCGGTAAGTATCAAGGTCAGGAATACGACTGGGTCTTCATCGAAGAAGCGACGCAGTTCACCGAGCAGGAGTTCCGCGGTATCGCGGCCTGCTGCCGAGGCGCGACGCCGTTTCCAAAGCGGATGTATCTGACGTGCAACCCCGGCGGTATCGGGCATCAGTGGGTCAAGCGTCTGTTTGTCAAGCGTGACTTTCTGCCGAACGAGAACCCGGACGATTATCTGTTTATCAAAGCGACGGTCGAAGACAACGTTGACCTGCTGGAAGGTTCGCCCGATTACGTCAACGCGCTTGACCTTCTGCCAGAGGACGTGCGCAGGGCGCACCGCTTCGGCGATTGGGACGCGTTGTCCGGCGGGTTCTTCCCGGAGTTCCGGCGCGGGGTGCATACCTTCCCGGAGGATTTCCCGATTGACCCACGCTGGGCGAAATACCGGGCGTTCGACTACGGCCTCGATATGTTTGCCTGCCTGTGGGTGGCGGTCGATTTTACCGGGCGCTGCTATGTATACCGGCAGTACAACGAAACGCGGCTGATCGTTTCCGAAGCCGCAAGCGCGGCGATTTCTCTGACACCTGCGCGGGAGCGCATCGAGTATACGATCGCCCCGCCGGATATGTGGTCAACACAGAAGGATACCGGCAAGACAATGGCGCAGATCTTCGGCGAATGCGGCCTGCCGGTTCTGAAAGCTGCGAACAACCGCGTGCAGGGCTTTATGGCTGTGAAGGAAATGCTCAAGCCTCTGCCGGACGGGAAGCCGGGCCTGATGATCTGCGAAAGCTGCAAGAGTTTGATCGACGATTTGCAGGCGATCCAGCACGACGAAAAGAATCCGAACGACTGCGCCAAGCAGCCGCACGAGCTGACACACGATGTAGACGCGCTGCGCTATTTCTGCGTGATGCGGACGCTGAAACCGGAAAAACCGGTCGAAATCGACGATTATGAGGAAGACCGGCTGGACGACTACGACGAGTACATGACCGGAGGCGCGCCGAGCGCTTCTTATATCGGCTACTGAGTACATAAAGGGGTTTAGGTATGAATACGACAACGGCGGCATGGGTATTTGCCCGCGCGATCCATCTGATGGACGAGCAGAACGAAACGACCGGCGAAACCTCAACGGCTGATACTTCTGAATACAAGCTGCGCACGCTGTCGATCCTCAACATCCTGCGGCACGAACTGTTCCCGTATTCCGATACCTACGAGGCACGGGAGGACGGGACGCGCGATGTCTGCACGGAGATCAAGGCGTTTACAGACGTGATCGATCTGGACGACGTGCTTGCACAGGGCATTATGCCCTACGGCCTCGCGGCACATTTGCTGCTGGGCGAAAATGATTCTATGGCGGCGTTTTTCAATGCCAAGTATTCCGAACTGATCCGGGATCTTGCCGCAAAGAAAGCCGCGAGGTGGGAGGACATTACGCCGTATTACGGCGGATTGTCCTGTTAAATGCGTAAACTGACGGCCTACCATAGCCGTTAAATTGGCCAACCATAGCCAAATACAGGAGGACACCATGAACGAGAACGAAACCGAAGTTGTTGTTGACGACGACAACTACGACGTGGATCTGAGCGAATTCGAGGATACGCCAGAAGCCGACGGCGACGGCAACCAGACCGAGCCGGAGGAGCAGGAAGAGGCCTCGCAGGAGCAGGAACCCGAAGATGCTGAGGACGCGCAGGGCGAAGACGGCGCAGATGCTGACGAGCAGGACGGCGCCGAGGAACCGATGTTCGACCTCAAGTACAACAAGGAAACGAAGCAGTATCCGCGGCAGCAGGTCATAGAACTGGCGCAGAAGGGCCTGAATTACGACCATGTAACGGAGCAGCGCGACCGATTACAGCAAGAAAATGCGGAACTTTCCAAGTACCGCGACGAAAATGCACCCGTTTTTGAGGCGCTGAAAGCGGCGGCGGAAGCAGCCGGAAAGGACATTCCGGATCTTCTGAACGTTATCCGCACAAATATGCTCGTTTCTCAGGGGCTTAGCCCGGAGGTCGCGCACGAACGGATCCTGCGTGAGGACGCAGAACGTCGGCTGCAGGAAACCACAGCGGAGAAAACGCGCAAAAGCGAAACGGAAGCGCGGCAGCGCGAGGATATCCGCCGATTTCAGGAGAAGTTTAAGGACGTCGACCCCAAGACCATCCCGCAGGAGGTCTGGTCGGCTGTCGGCAAGGGGGAATTGCTGGTAGACGCCTACGGCGATTATCAGCGGCGGGAGCTTGAGCGGCAGCTCAAGGAGGCCAACGAAAAGCTGGCGATCCGCGCCAAAAACGAAAGCAATAAACAAAAATCGCTGGGAAGCCTGCAATCTACGAAGCAGGAAACCGGCAAAGACCCGTTCCTGGAGGGCTTCCTTAGCGACGACTAATAGGAGGTCTATATGGCAGGAGTTATCAATCTTGCAGACAAGTATTCCAGTCAGGTACTGGAAAGATTTTTTCAGGACAGCTACACGCAGGGTTCGTTCAGCAAGAAGTTTGACGGCGAATTTATCGGCGTAAAGTCTGTCCGATTCCACGAGGTAGGCACTGTGCCGCTCGTTGACTACAACCGCAGAGGCAACGGCAACCGGTACGGTGTTCCGAAGGATCTGACCGACGTGGAATACGAGCTCCCGATGGAGAAGGATCGCTCGTTCTCCTTTGTCATTGACAAGGGCGACATGAAGGAGCAGATGGGCATCAAGAAAGCAGGTACGTGCCTGCGCCGTGAGATGCGCGAGGTCGTGACCCCGGAGATCGACAATTACCGCATGGACAGATGGGCGGAAAAGGCAGGCCTGCACGTTGCGCTGTCGGCGGAACCGTCCAAGACCACGATTGTAGAAAATATGCTCGACGCGAACGTCGCGCTGGACGAGCACAACGTTCCGGCAGAGGGCCGCACGTTCTACATCAATCCAAAGTATTACAAGTTCATCAAGCTTGCGTCCGAGTGGAACAACATTGAGCCGCTGGCAGCAAAGGCGCTCGGCAAGGGCATTGTCGGCGAATTTGACGGCGTTCCCGTCAAGAAGATCGCAAGAATGCCTGCCAACGTGTACTTCATGCTGGTGTTCAAGAACGCCGCGATTTCCCCTGTGAAGCTGCACGAGTACAAAATGCACACCGACCCGCAGGGCTATAGCGGTGCGCTTGTGGAGGGCCGGTTCCTGTACGATGCGTTCGTTATGCCGACGATGGCAAACGGCATCTATGTTGCCTGCGCGGCTGGCAAGGTCTGCACGAAGCCGACGATCGCGGTTTCCGGCCATACCGTCACGCTGACGGCTGGCACCGGCGAAACGATCAAGTACACGCTGGACGGCTCCGACCCGCGTTTCTCCAAGACTGCGATCGAGTATGATTCCTCGACCAAGCCGACTTCTGCGGCAGGCGATACGATCCGCGCAGCGGCATTTAAGTCCGGTATGTTCTGGTCTGATATGGCTGAAGCGGTTGACGCGTAAGCACCATAATAGGGCGTACAGCAATGTACGCCCTATTCTTTTGAGGGTTATAGCATGGCGACAATACCAACCAAAGACGACAGCAAGATCTTTACGATCAAAAAGTTCTTGGGGCTGAACGAATCCAATGACGGCGATACGCAGCTGAAATTGGGCGAGGCGTCGGTTCTGAAGAACTTTGAAATTACAAGTGAATATCATCTGCGCGTCAGGCCGGGTTATAAAACCCTGCACGCCTTTACCGGCCCTGTGCGCGGCTTGTGGCATGGCTATGTTGCGGGCGGCGAAGTGACCGTCTGCGCGGCTGACGGCGCAGTTTGGAATATTACAGAAAACGGAGCGGAGAACATCGGCGACATTCTTGACGCGCCGACAACGTTTTTCGGCTTCGGGGATAAGCTCTATATCCTGAACGGATCGGAGTATCTGGTATGGGACGGGATCGGATACGTCGACACCGTACACGGGTATGTGCCGGTCGTTGTGACCGCCTCCGCGCCGGGCGGGGGCGGCACGACGCTGGAACCGGTCAATATGCTGACAGGAAAGCGCCGCGTCCGGTTCTCTGCGGATGGGACGGACACTGTCTATCAGCTGCCGGAGAAGAACGTCACGAGCATTGATTTCGTGTTCGTGGAGAAAACGGAAGTGACGACGGGCTTCACGGTCGACAAGGCCGCTGGAACGGTAACGTTTTCCGCTGCTCCGGCGCAGGGCAGCAACAACGTCGAAATCTTCTACAACGTAGCGAATACGCTGCGCGTGAAGATCGAAAAAATGCGGTTCAGCGAGTTTTTCAACGGCTCTTCCGACACGCGCGTGTTCCTGTACGGCGACGGCAGCAACAAAGCGTATTACTGCGGCGTGACGGAAGACGGCGAGGCCAGCGCGGAGTATTTTCCGGATCTGTACGAAATGCAGATCGGAACAGCCAACACGCCGATTACGGCAATGTCCCGGCACTACTCAAAGCTGCTCGTCTTCAAGCCGGAGGCGGTCTATGCGACCAGCTATTCAGCAATCACGCTGGAGGACGGCAGCACGACGGCGGGCTTCTACACTGTCCCGATTCATAGGGAGATCGGCAACGAAGCGCCCGGGCAGGTGCAGCTGGTCAACAACTATCCGCGCTCGGTCTGCGCGGGTAACATTTTCGAGTGGCGGCTTGCGACCACGCTTTATGCGGACGAACGCAATGCCAAGAACGTTTCCGCCCGCGTCCAGCAGACCATGAATCAAGCCGACGTGACGAAGATCTTCACGTTCGACAACAATATGACGCATGAGTATTTTGTGTTCCTGAACGACGCAGAAGGAACTGTGCTGGTCAACAATTACGAAAACAACACATGGTATATGTTTACCGGGCTTCCGGCGGTGTGCGGCTGCGCGGACGGGATGGCAATGTATCTTGGCTTCTCTGACGGGCGGCTGGTCGATTTCGACCATATACACACAGCTGACGACGAAGCACCGATCCAATCCCGGTACGAATCCGGGAATATGTCCTTCAATGCGGATTTCAAGCGGAAGACCAGCTCTATTATCTGGGTATCGATGAAGCCCGCAACGAATGCGCGGATCCTGATCTCAGCTCGCTCCGACAAGAAGAGCGATTACGCGGAGAAAGAGGTTTCCTCGAACCTGTCCGGCTTCGATCATGTGAATTTCATTCACTGGTCGTTCCTGACGAACCGCGCGCCGCAGATCGAGCGAATCAAGCTGAAAGTAAAGAAATTTGTTTATTACAAAATCGTCATTACAAGCGGTTCGACTTTCGGCGACGTGACCGTTCTCGGCATTGACCAGAAGGTGCGCTACACCGGAAATGTGAAATAGGAGGGAACCCATGGAAATGATTCTTGGATTGATTTTGCAGCTTTTGATTCTGGCCTGTCAGATCGGCATCTGCGTGCTCGGCTATTTGATCGTGCGGCGCGATAATGCGCCGCAGAAGCCAAGGGAGCCGGAGGAAACGGAGCCAACGTTGGGAGCGACGGACTCGGCGCTCGCCGAAGAAGAGCGCCGTATGCAGGAGCAAATGCAAAAAATGATGGACGGCATGAATAATATCTTCGGGTATGACGGCAGGCCGCAGGGTGACAAGCGATGAAAGAGAAAATGACGCCTGACAAGGCGTATCGCAGATATGACAAAGGCGTACAGGTCAACACGCAGCTGAATTTGTACGACACGGTACAGAAGAACGAAAACTTCTTTATCGGCAAGCAGTGGGAGGGCGTGGAGTCCAACGGCCTGCCAACGCCGGTTTTCAACTTTCTCAAGCGCGTAGCGCTGTTTCAGATCGCGACGATCTCGAGCGACAACCTCTCCATACAGGCTTCGCCGCTCGGCTCTACCAGCATGTATTCGCTCGGCGATCTTGAGAAGGACGCCGACGCTATAAATAAGCAGTTTGCGGCTATTTTTGAGCGGAACAAGGTCGTCACGCTGACGCGCCAGTTTATGCGCAATGCGGCGGTAGACGGCGACGGTGCGACGTATACATACTTCGACCCGGATATCGAAACCGGGCAGGAGGCCAAAGGCGATATCGTCACGGAGATCATCGAGAATACGCGCGTTCTGTTCGGCAATCCGAACGACCGGCGCGTGCAGACGCAGCCGTATATCATCATCCCGCGCCGCCTGATGGTGGAAGAAGTACGCCGCATGGCCAAACGCAACGGGGCCAAAAAGGACGATCTCGACCGGATACGGCCTGATACCGAAGACTTCAACAATCAGATGGACACACTGCAGGACAAGCTTTGCACCCTCATTGTCTATCTCTGGAAGGACGAAGACACTGGGACGATCCACAGCTATCAGTGTACGAAGGACGTAGAGGTAGAGCCGGAAAAGGACACGGAACTGAAGCTTTACCCGATTACATGGATGCCGTGGGACTATGTGCAGGACTGCTACCACGGACAGGCGCTGATCGCAGAGCTGATCCCGAATCAGATCTTCGTCAATAAGCTGTTTGCAATGTCTATGCTGTCCCTTATGACAACGGCGTTCCCGAAGATCGTCTACGACAAAACACGCGTTGGCCCGCGCTGGGACAGCCGCGTCGGCGCGGCCATCGGCATTAACGGCGGCGACGTCAATAACGTCGCGAAGATCCTTGACCCGGCGACGATCAGCCCGCAGGTATCGCAGTTCATCGACAGTGCGATCAATTATACGCAGAACTTCATGGGCGCTTCCGACGCCGCACTTGGCGATACGCGCCCGGATAACACATCGGCTATCGTGGCCTTACAGCGGGCGTCGAATGCGCCGCTGGAACTGGTCAAGCTGAATATGTATGAATCCATTGAGGATTTAGGGCGCATTTATCTTGACCACATGCGCGTGTACTACGGTACGCGGTATGTTCAGGTAAAGATGCTGACGAAAGACCAGCTGAACTCTCAGCCGCTCGGCATGACCCTGCCGGAGCAGGACTTCAATACGCCGTTTGACTTTGAGATTCTGAACAAGATCCCGCTTTCGCTGAAGCTTGACGTCGGCGCTTCTGCGTACTGGTCTGAGATCACGACGGTGCAGACGCTCGACAATCTGCTCATGCAAGGCAAAATCGAGCTGGTAGACTATCTGGAACGGATTCCGGAGGGCTATGTTTCCAAGCGGCAGGAGCTGATCGACAAGCTGAAAGGCAATCAGGTTATGTCGCAAATGAATCAGGGCGCGACAAATGGGAACCTTGTTCCCGCCACACCGCAGCCTGGGGAGATCCCGGTCAACGGCGGCAGCGGCTACGGGGAACTTCAAAGGGCGCTCAACAAAACGGGGGTGGCATAAGTGAGCATTCCGACACTGGATACTGATCTCAGTATCATTCAGAAGCTGGACGATTATCCGAACGACGTCGGCGGTCTTTCGGCTGCGCAGCTGAAAGCCAAGTTTGACGAGGGCGGGCTTTCCCTGCAAGTTTATATCAACACCGTCCTTATCCCGGCCCTGATCGCCTCGAATCTGCCGTTCACGCCGACGGCTGCGGTCAATGCCGCCACCATTCAGGCGGCAATCGAAAACGTGCAGGCGCAGCTTGCGGGCATTTCCGCTGGTTCCATCCCGAACAACACGGTCGGCATGGAAAAGCTGACAAAGCAGGTGCAGGACGCCATTTCGTCCGGCGGCAGCACGTCGGCGGGCCTTGCGGCCCTGTCCAAGGTCGTCGCGAAGAACGTAACTGCAACAAACGAAAACACGGCTGCGATCTCTTCCATCAACGCAGAGAACGTCGCCCGCGACGCAGAGATCGAGAAGATCGCGGGCAAGGCGGAAAAATCGCAGGGCGCGACATTCGTTCTGACGGCTGCGGGCTGGGCGGAGAACAAGCAGACCGTTGCGATCAAAATCGGCGCGGGGCGCAACGATGCGGTCGGGCTTGACACCTCTGCAACGCTTGCGCAGTGGCAGGAGGCGGCAAAGTGCGGCGTGAAGGTCTACAGCGCAAACGAGAAAAGAATTACCTTTTCCTGCGATACTGTCCCGACGCTCGATCTGCCGTGCGCGTATATCTTGATGTAAGGAGGACGGCATATGCTTGATTTATTCCCAAAGCAGATCAGTCCGGACGAGAAAACGATCAACGACAAACTCGGCAGAACTACAGCCGTCACGGAGGAGGACACGAACTACACGGCCTATATGGCACGCGGCGAAGCGCTGTTTGCGGCAGAAACCACGCCGATTGTCAACGGCCAAATCGCGTGGCAGTATGAATGAGGCTTGCGAGTATGGGGCATAGAACACTGATTAACGGCACGGCCTACACGGTTAAAAGCGGCACCGCAAAGATTGATGGAACTGGTTACAGGCTTTACGGTGGAAGAACGATGGTTGGCGGAACGTCATACAATATCAAATTAAGCTACCCAGTGCAAGTTACCGTGACGACAAAAAATGCGAGTGCAAATAACTGGGGCTATGTGCTTATAAAGGGGAAAAAAAGAACCGAAGGGACGTTTGAACTGGAGAGGGGAACGTCCATTACGCTAGCAGCAGGAGGGTCTTCCAATTCTGTTGCAAGAATATTCATAAACGACTACCCTGTGGCTGAAAAGGCGTCTGGCACGATGGGCGAGGTTAACTACGAGTATCTGTTGATGGGAAACTGCAATATTGTTATAGACAGATCCAGCAGCTTAGAATATGGGAGCAAGGCGGATGTAACCCTCAAAACATTATGACGGAGGTATGTATGATCTATTTTAAGGCAAATGGGACAGAACACCCGGCAAGTATCGACGGAAAGCTCGTTGATCGGGACTGGGGCGGGCGTGAGAGCAAGGCCGTCACGCTAGAAACGACGTATGCAGCTGCCGTGCAGCTGTTTGTGAACGGACTGCATTGGTATATCGTCGAACGCGACACCATCCAGGTATACGATGAAAGCGGCCAGCCGACGGGCGAAACACGGGAATCTGTGCAGGAGTGGGACAACTCCGATTACTGCGTCGCAGGCCCGATCACGGACAACCGCGATGGGACGTGTACCTGCAAGATGGGCAAGAAAACGGAAACGGAGTTGTTGCGCGAAGTCTCCGCCGATGCGGAGCAGGCTGCGAAAATTCTTCTTGGGGAGGCTGAATAATATGGCTACTTACACAGAAAGAGCGCGGGCGCTGCGCCCGTACATCGTCAAGGCAGCCGAAAGCCTGAATGATACAGACGCGGCAAAGGCGGTGGAACTGTTTCCTGCATGGGCATATCCCGTTGCTTATGCCGTCGGCGACCGCAGAAGCAACGGCGGCAAGCTCTACAAATGCCGTCAGGCGCATACCTCGCAGGAAAATTGGAAGCCCAGCGCCACGCCTGCACTTTGGGCTGTAGTTGACGCAGAACATACAGGCACGCACGACGACCCAATTCCGGCTTCTCGCGGCATGGAATACACCTACGGTCTGTATTACACAGACCCGGAAGACGGCAATCTGTATCTCTGTGAGCGCACCGGCTCCGCAGCGGGGGACAAGATAACATTGCAGTATCTCCCGCATGAACTTGTGGGACAGTATTTCACGGCAGCATAAGAGGTGCTGAATGAGAATCAATGATGGTAATATTTGGAAGAAACCGGCGCTAGATTCACCGGTAGGAAATGGCGGGAGGCTGCAACTGCGTCAACCTCGCGGGGATGATATCACCCTTCCATGGCGGCCGCCTGGCGGGCAGGCCGTTGTAAAAGGCGTGCAGCAGCCGACGCAGAGCGACAACCCCGCAGGCGGAAGCTCTAACGGTGTTGCGGAAAGCTACATGGAAAACTGGACTGCCTATGATGGAAACAAGCGGTTCGGGAACACGCAGTCCCCGGAGGCTTCTGCAAATCAGGGCAGCGGGAATCAGGGCGGCTCACTGGTGCAGGGCAATCTTTCCACAGCAGACATACCGAGGACGTTTGACCCGGAGTTCTCTTTTGGCCCGGGCAAAACGCCCGGGGCAGACACTACGCCGGTCAATCCGCCAGCAGGCGGTCAGCAGCAGCCGGGATTCGGCGGAACAACGCGGCCCCCGACCGGCGGAGCAGTAAACCGCGACCCGCTAGACCCTAGTATCGGCGTTTCGCAGGGCGGAGCAGGCGGCGACATTGACCCTGGATTTACGCCCGGCAATAAAACAAGCACCGGAACCGACGTTGGCGCAGTGGTCGGCGCTGGTTCTTCTGCCGGAGGCGGCACCATCTATGACTGGTATAGAAAGTATCTGAACCAGCTCGGAGATTATAAAACGCCGTCTGCGACCAGTCAGGAAGAAATGATCCGCAAGATGTACGAAGCCAGCCTTGCGGCAAACAAATCCCAGCTGGAAAGCGACTACAACCAGAATCTTTCCGATCTCGGCGCGGAGGAAGGCAAGCTCGGCAGCATCTATTACGAGCAGCAGCGGCAGGCGCAGGCGGAAGCAGACCGCAACCGGCAGGCATTTCAGGAGTACGCGAACGCGCGCGGCCTGAACTCTGGCACGGGCGGACAGGCGGAGCTTGCCCAGCAGAACCAGCTTGCAGCGAACATGAACAATCTGCGCCAGTCTGAGGCGGAGAAGCGCGCCGAGATCGAGCGTCAGCGACAGCTTCTTGGACAGCAGTACCAGAGCGCGATCCAGAAAGCGCAGGCCGACAACGACCTGAATCTTGCAAAGGCCCTGTACGAAGAGGCTGTGCGCGTGGACGAAAGTCTTACAAGCGCGGCAAAGGCCGACGCAGACCGTGCGTTGCAGATGTTCAATATCCTCAACAGCTCTGTCATGAGTTCCGCCGGAAGCAACGCTTCTGCGTATGCTGAACTTCTCGGTATCAGCGGCGGCAATACGGAGCAGCTCAACGAAATGTACGACAAGGCGCAGCAGATCGTATCCTCCGGCGGGTATTACGGCAAGAGTTCGTCCGGCGGCAGTTCGTTCAAGCAGGCCACGCAGGATGAGATCGAGTGGGCAGAGTATTACATCAACATCATCAACAAAGCAGGCGGCATCGACAACGTTGAAAATTACCTTGCGACGAACTACAAGAGTTATGGTATCCCTTACCAGAAAGTCAGCAAGACTACGGCCAGTATGGCCAAAACGGCAAGGGGGTATTCGACTAACAAGTATGTGATCGGGAGCGAAAAGGGCAAAGGTATCGCCGGAAATCTGCAAGTTGGAAACAAATATTACGCTTCGGACGGCTCTGTATGGCGGAAATCGCCGAACGGCAAGGTTTACGTCACGAAAGACGGCGTAGAAATGGAAGCGGATATCAAGGGATAAGGGCATATGGCTGATTATTTTATCAACTCCGATAAGGGCAAGGAGCTTGCGAACAGGCTGCAAGCGGGCGATATGGCGGAAGCTTCCGACGGTTCTCTTTGGAAAAAGGAAGCCGACGGAAGCATTACCGTCACGAAGAACGGGCAGACCATGACCGGCAGAGTGGGCGTATCCGCGCCCGCCGTTTCTGCTGCGCCTGACTACACGCCTGCACAGTCCCAGCCCTTTTCTACTCCGGTTCTGGACAGCACGAATCAGGCTGCACCGTCGTCTTCCCTGCGGCAAGACACGATGCGGAACGCAATCACACCGGCGCAGACGGAACAGGTGCTTGCGTCTGAAAAGGCGCGGCAGGCGACGGACGCGGTAACTGCCGGACTGACGCAGGACGGCGAAAAAGCCAAAATCAGCGACGAGCAGCTGAATCAGGCGGTTCAACAGGCTATGCAGCCAGAGTATAGAATCGGTTCAGCCAAAGGTGTTTCTCTGTCAGAAAAGTTACAGAGAGCCGGGGACATGGCAGAAGCTTCCGACGGTTCGCTATGGACGCGAAACGAGGACGGCAGTATCACTGTCAAGAAAGACGGCAAGACCTACACGGCCACCATTGACCGCGAAGCCGCGAAACGCGACGCGCAGCAGGCAGCTGCTCCGGCCAGCCCCGGAACCGGCTCTGCGGGCGGTTCGTACTCCGGCGGTTCCGGTACATACGCTTCCAGCACCTCCGGCACGAAAAAGAGCGCGGCGAAGTCTGCACCAGCATCTACCGGCCCGGACGTTGCAACGCTGCGCAAGAAGGCCGCTTCCGCGCAGAAGGACATGGCGGACATTGCCCGGCAGATCTCCGCGAACAAGGCGCGCGGCAAGAGCAGCGGCGACCTTGAAAGCAAGTACGCCGAGGCAAAGTCACGGTATGACACGGCAAGGGCGCAGATCAACGCCGCCAGCGCCGAACTGACGCTTGTAAAGAAGGCGACGGCCCCGGAGATCAAAGCCGCTGCGGCAAGCGGGCAGAACGCGCGGGATTCCTATTCCGTTCAGTACACCGACACGCCGAGCCGTGCAGAAGTAAGGCGTTCGTATCAGGCGCGCAAGGAAGAGGCACAGAAAGAGGCCCGGAAAAATGCGTGGCAGAGCCTCCCGACGGTGGCGGACGCAGACCGGTTCACGATCAACGAAGCGGCAGACGCACAGACCAGAGAGGCGGAACAGCAGTTTTTTGCTTCCGCCCGGAGAGAGCTTCAGCAGAACGCTTGGCGCAGCCTGCCGACGGTGCGGGATTCCGAACGGTTCAGCATCCCTTCTCAGACGGGCAGCCTCATGCAGCAGGCGATCGCGCAGCGGCAGAGCGCAGCCCAGCCGCAGACCGACAAGGGGATCGGCGGAAAGCTTTTCACCATGCTTGGCGCAGGTCTCGGTCAGTTCAACGCTTCTATTGCCAACTTTGCCGACGCCGCAGCGACGGCAGTCGAAACAGTAGAAAGTTATTTAAACGGCGGGTTTACAAAGGACGGGAAGTTTGTAAAAGGAGATTCGGCGTTCACAAGTTCCCTTTTGCAGCCGATCCATGATTGGGCAAAGTACACCCAGAGCACGTCCGATTCGCTGAACGAACGCTCCGCAGCAAACTGGAGCGACACGAAAGCAGGCAACGTTGTAAACACGATCGGAACCGGTGTCATTGCAGCGCTGCCGCAGGCTGCGCTTGCGCTTTTGACGCTCGGCACTTCGAGCGCAGGAACGCTGACGCAGGCCAGCTCCGGCCTTGCAGGCAGCATCGAAACCGTTATGCGGCGGATCTCCAGCGACCCGTCGTATTGGCTTTCATTTATGCAGGAAACCGGCGGTAACTTTGCAGAGGCAAAGGGAGCCGGAGCAACAGACGAGCAGGCCATTCTGGCGTCTACGATAGCCGGACTTGCAAATGCCGCGATCGAAGTCGGCGGTGGTCTGGAAAACAACAACTGGATGAACGACGGCACGCTTTCTGCGCTCAGCAAGGCGAAAAATCTGATCAAGGGCGCGATCGAAGAGGGCGGCGAAGAACTCATTCAGAACCCGATCAGCCGCGCCATGCAGAAGCTTGTCTATGACGGAGATCGGGAGTGGCTGTCACTCGACAATACGGCACAGGGCCGGGACGCTGTTTTCAATCCGTATCAGTCAGCCGAGGAATTTGCAACCGGCGCAGCAGTCGGCGGCATCCTCGGCGCGGGGAACTTTGCGCTGAATCGCGCGCTCGGTTCGCGCAGCCAGAATCAGGCGCAGAACACACAGCTGACACAGGACGAAATGCTTGACGCGTCCATTCAGGCCGCGCTGCGCGGCGAAACGCTCACAGACCCCGCACAGGCCGCGAATCAGAACACCCAGCAAACGACGCAGCCCGCGCCGGAACACGGCGCAGAGGGCGTTATAACAGGCAGAGAGGCAAACAAAAATCCCGCCGCGCCAGAACAAACAACAGTGTCGCCGATAAACGGGCCTGTAAGGTCTGACGCGGCGGAAGCCGGCGCAATCAATATAAATGATGGTGCTGAGAAAATCAAGAGCGAGTTCATAAAACTGATTGAAAAAAACAACGGATCTCTTTCAGTTAATCAGTTGGTTGACTATGGAAGTTTGCTCAGCAAAGCCGATGCTCAGGCACTTAGCTCCTTCTTGGACGATATTGATAGCGGCAAGACACCGTATAAGTACGACGCGAGAAGCGGTATTCACGAGGTTGACCCTAATACCCACATTGACAATCGAGATATGTCAATGAGGATGAAGCGCGGGCAGCATTCGTTCCAGTATGATAATCCGGAAATCCATAAATACATGAAGGACGCCGCGCAGTCACTTCTTGAGGAAATTTACAATTCAACTCGTGGAGAGCGGATTGCAACCCCCGTAGAGGATGGAGATAACGGAGGATATTATCGCTGGACAGGTACAAAAAGACACACAACGGATGGAATCGCGTACTTAAAGGATAACTTTGGAATTTCGTGGGATAACCTCGCAAAAGCAGCTGAAGCCATTATTAAGGATGATGGCGCGGAGAACTACGCAGACGCGCTCCGCGTTGAGATGCTGTTAGACGATATGCTGACGCATGGGTATCAGTCCTTAACAAATCAAAACGAATTTCACAGCTATTCCATACCGCCAAACGAAGCGTACATTGCTGCGAAATCTGCTATTCCGGGCGCGTCGGGTCAATACAATCAGGAATCTGATGTGATGGATTTGCTTCTTGAAGAGATGGACAACGCCGAGAGCGCGAGAAAAAGCCAAGAGAATGACATGGGCGCGATGCGCAGTCAGTTTGAATCTGTTCCGAAGCAGTCCCAGACGCAGAGCAACACCATCGGCAGCATGGAAGCCGACTGGAACGTGCCGGAATCGCAGCGAACGCCAATCATGTACGACACCATTTCCGAGGCGAAGAGCCTTGACAACGCCCGTCTGCGGCTGGCGCAGGATTACGCCGGGGAAATGGCCGAACTGCGCGGGAAGCATAACTGGAGCGGCGAAGAGGTTGACATGGGCATGACGATCCTCGACAACTACCGCAGGGCAGCGGAGCAGACCGGCGACTGGACGGAGTATTCCAACTGGCGCAAGGAAGTTTCTGCGCACGGCACGGCAGCCGGTCAGGCATTGCAGGCCTACGCCAAGTATTCCCGGCAGACGGGCGGCGGCATTGTTGCGGACGCTTCTGCGGCGCTGGAACGGGCGGCGAAGAAGACCAACAAGGCCGAGATTATGAACCGTGTCAGCGCGCTTGCGCAGCAGTACGACGCGGCGGTCGGCACCGGACAGGAGAATGCGAAGGTCAACGTCAACGATCTGGTCGGCATCATCAAAAGCGCAAGCACAGTCCGGAAGACCGGTACGCTCATCGGCAATAAGACCTCGCCCATTGTCAACTGGGCCATGAATCGCATTGCGAACTATGCGCGTGCGGAAGCACAGTCCGGCGGCGGGGAAAACCTCGACTTTCTCAAGACGTTTGCCGCTGACAGTATCTACAACATCGCAGCGGATACAAGGACGGTTTCCGCAGGCGAGAAGGTCAAGACTGTGCGGCGTGCGGGTATGCTGTCCAAGGTTTCAACCGTCATGCGGAACCTTGTTTCCAATAACGTTTTCGACCCGGTTGACAGCGTTGCACGGAATATTTCTGTTCCGCTGGATATGCTGGTATCCACGATCACCGGCACGCGCAGCGTCGCGGGCGATACGTCGTGGTTCTCGGCGGCAAAGCGCAAAGGCTCCATGGACGGGCTTGCTCGTGCCTGCATGGAGGTCGGCCTTGACGTTGATACGTCCGGCGGCGCTGGCAAGTATGAGAACACCGCAAACCGCACCTTTAAAATGTCCGGCGGCGTGTTCTCGAAACTCATGTCTGTCTGGGAAGCGTATGAGGGCTATGCCCTGAACGCGACCGACGAATTCCAGAAGGGCGGTATCGAGGCCAGCGTCCAGAAGGGAATTGACCAGCTCTATGAAAAGGGAAAAATCAAGGATGATTCTCTGCGCGACGCGGGCAAGCAGGAAGCACTTTACCGCACGTTTCAGGATAAGACCGTCCTGTCCGACGCGGCAATCGGCGTCCGAAACGCGCTCAACAAGGCGCATATCGGCGATATCGGCGCGGGCGATATTGTGCTTCCGTTCGCGCAGGTTCCGTCGAACCTTGGCGCGCGGGCGATCGAGTATTCCCCTGCCGGTCTGCTCGTTTCCGCCGCAGATTTCATCAATATGCTTGATTCCGCGAAGAAGGGAAATTTGACAGCGGCGCAGCAGGCAAAGGCGGTGCAGGGCGTAGGCCGCGCGCTGACCGGCTCCGGCATGATCGCCATTGCTGCGGCTGGCGCGCTTCGCGGATGGCTGAAAGTGACCGGCGACGACGAAGACAAGAACAAGGACGCGCTCGGAAAGACGCACGGCCTTGACGGGACACAGCTGAATATCAGCGCGGCGCTCCGTGACCTTCGCGGTGAAAGCGCTGAATGGCAGAACGGCGACACGCTGCTGTCCATCGGGTTCCTCGACCCGCTCAACGCGCAGCTCACGACCGGCGCACTGATCGCAGATGATATCCGCAGTGAAGCGGGCGTGACGGCTGGCCGTGTGCTCGGAAATTCCCTGTCCGGCGCGTTGCAGTCTGTCTTGGATACGCCGGTCATGTCCACGATGCAGGATGTTGTAAACAACTACCAGTACAGCGATGCAAGCACGCCCGGCGGAAAAATGCTGGACGCCGCGCAGAAGTACGCCGCGAACCAGCTTTCCAGTGTCATTCCGAACGCGCTGCGCGGCATTGCGCAGGGCCTTGACGACACGGAGCGGAACGCCTATTCTTCGGATAACGTCTGGCAGCAGGCTGTTGACAACGCGAAAGCGTCTATCCCCGGCCTGCGTGAAACACTCCCAGCGAAGACAGACGTATGGGGAAATCCTGTCAAGAACGAGGGCGGCATCCGCAACTTCATGAACCGGAACGTGAACCCCGGCAATATCACGACGTACAAGACAGATGCAGTTTCCTCCGAGATCGAGAAGATCAGCGATGCGACTGGCAATTCTCTGTATCCTGACCGCACGGCTCCGCGCTCTGTGAAGGTCGGCGGCGAATCTGTCAGCCTGACGTTCGAGCAGCGCAGCATATACCAGAAGGCATACGGCGACGCGTATTCCGCCGCTGTGACCGCGCTGATGAACGATAAGAATTACAAGTCCATGCCGGACAGCATGAAAGCGGAGATTTTGAAGCAGGCGAAAGACGTTGCGGCGGAGAGCGCAAAGGACAAACTTGGGATCGGGTATGAAATGAAAGCTTCCGCGCAGAAGATCTTGGAGAAATCCGGCGCAGAACGGAACAACGCCATGATCTCCGCTGCCGTCAAGGCACAGCATTATCTTTCCGACGATACGAAGAAGCAGCTCTCCGGTGTCGAGAACCAGTATAAGGGCGCAGATTATATCGGCCTTTCCGATGAACTTGTGGCTTCTGCGACTGAGAAAGCAAACGCGTATTTTGAGGCGTTGGAAGCGTCCAAGTACGGAGGTAAGCTGACGGACACACAGAAGGAACTGGCAGGCAAGGGCAGCAAGGAGCTTGCGCAGCATTTCATGGAAAAGGCAATCGAGGCTCGTTATTCTGACGCCAACAAAAACGGCACAAAAGCGGACGAGTATCTTGCGGCTTACAAGAACGGAGAGATCAACGACGCGGTTGCGCTTGCTGTTTTGAGTGACAAGGAGATCAAGGCTTATGACCGGTACGGCAGAAACGCGAAGGTCACGCCGACAATGGCTTTGCAGGCAGCGAATGCGCACGCCGGAATGAAAGACGTAAAAGACGAAGACGGAAAAGTCACCAAAAGCGCAGAATCACAGTTCGACGCATGGCTTGACAAGCAGACGTGGACGGAAGACCAGAAATCCGCAATCCGCATGGGATTCTATACGGACAACACAAAGACGTATACTTACCTCTCTGAACAGCTGCGAAAAGGAAACATCAGCACGTCTTCCGCGAAAAGTGAACTTTCTCCGTCGTATCAAGCGGGATGGTCACATAATGTCAAGGGCACCGGCGCGGAAATGGCAGACTATATCGACGCGATCGTGGAGTACGAAGAGCGACTGAGCGAGGACGAGCGAAAAGCGGCAGGATACAAAAATGCGTGGACGTGGTTCTGCGACTATCTGAACAGCACAGACCTGACGCAGGAGCAGAAATACGCCATTGCGATCAGCATGTACGATTACGGCGACAGCACCAAGAAAAAAATCTGGGACAGGCTCAGATAGGAGGTATCCATGGTACAGAAAATCAAAAACGTCCTGTATGTCACGATGCGCGGCGTCGATCTGACGCAGTGTACAGGGCTTAGCTTCAAGGTCGTGCAGGGCGGCAGCTTTTCCAAATCCTATACGCCGACGGTATCCTCTCCGACAAGCTTTACCGTTGAGATCCCGAAGACCGACGCGGACAGCTTGACTGTCCGTCCGGCCCGCTGCCAAATGACGTTCACAGACGAGAACGGCAATGACCGGGCAACGGAGATCGCCGTCGTCGGCGTAGAAGAACTTCTGTAGGAGGTATGTCGTTATGGCTGACGCAGTATTTGAACAGCGGCTGAACATGGCCGTAGCCCCTGACACTGCGGCGATGCAGGTAGTCGATGCGTTAAAAGGTGATAAGGGCGACACCGGCCCACAAGGCCCAAAGGGCGATAAAGGCCCGGCAGGCCCACCCGGCCCTGCTGGCCCGGCAGGTGCTACAGGTGCAGCCGGGGCAGATGGCGCAGACGGCGTAACCCCGCATATCGGCAGCAACAAGCACTGGTTTATCGGAACGCAGGATACCGGGGTCGTCGCGGAAGGGCAGGACGGAGCAACCGGCGCGAAGGGAGACCCCGGCGAGAAGGGCGAAAAAGGCGATACAGGAGCGCAGGGGCCGAAAGGAGACACCGGCGAGAAAGGGCCGCAGGGCGAGACCGGCCCTGCTGGCCCGACCGGCCCAACCGGGCCGAAGGGAGACACGGGCGCGGGCTTCGTTGTCAAGGGCTATTATGCAACGGCCTCGGCACTGGAATCTTCCGTACAGGATCCGGCGGTGGGCGATGCTTACGGTGTCGGCACGGCGGAACCGTATGACATTTATATCTACGACGGCGTGTCCGGGACATGGGTCAACAATGGCCCGCTGCAAGGCGCGAAAGGTGATAAGGGCGATACCGGTGCGACTGGCCCGCAGGGCGAACCCGGTGAGCGGGGGCCGCAGGGCGAGACAGGCCCACAAGGCCCTCAAGGCGAGACAGGCCCGGCAGGCCCGACCGGCGCTCCCGGCAAAGACGGAAGCCCCGGCAAGGACGGCGCACCGGGAAAAGCTGGCACGAACGGCAAGGATGGAGCACCCGGCGCAGACGGCACGACATTCACGCCGTCCGTCTCCGCTGCGGGCGTCCTGAGTTGGACAAATGACGGCGGCAAGGCCAACCCCGCGCCCGTAAACCTCAAAGGCCCGCAGGGCGAAACCGGCCCAACTGGGCCGAAGGGTGAAACCGGCCCGCAAGGCCCCACAGGCGCAACCGGCCCGCAGGGGCCGAAGGGAGATAATGCGGACGTGGTTGAGTTCTCCGGCGCAACCAGCACCGCTGCCGGAACGGCAGGCTTTGTTCCTGCCCCCGCAAAGGGTCAGCAGGGAAAGTATCTGAAAGGCGACGGCACATGGGCGGATCTTCCGAGTGCCGGAACAGGGGCCAAAGGCATCACATATCTGGTGGACGCAGTAACCCGGACGGATACCGACAAAGCCGTTACACCAAGGGCCGTGAACACGGTGTACAAGATGTTCAACCGTGCTACAGGTGTGCATGAGGCAGACACAAACTATACAACGTTGATGGCCAGAGGTATGTCTTTGAACGCAGAAGAAACGACGCCCGCTGTAAATGGAGCCATTGCATGGCAATACGAATAAAGGAGAACCGTATGGATTTGCAGGGTCTGAATATCGCAGTCGCGGAGATCCGCGGCAACGTCGACCGGAACACCGGCCGGATCAAGGATCTCGAAAAGAAGACCGACGCCGTGGCCAAGCTGGCAGAGGCCGTCGCCGTCATGGCAGAGCACATGAAGACGCTCGACGATAAGATTGACGTCATGCAGACAAGCGTCAACAACCTCACAGCCCGCCCTGGGAAGAACTGGGACGCACTGGTCAAGATCGTCGTGACCGCACTGGTCACCGGCGTTATCGGTTGGGTGCTGGGGAAAATTCTGTAATACACGCCGCAAGGCGCAAATTTGAAAGGAGAACATACTATGAACAAAAAGTGGTGGAAAGCAGCGGGCATCCGCGCAATCAAGACCGTTGCGCAGACGGCGGTGGCAACTATCGGTACGAGCGTCGCAATCGCAGAGGTCAACTGGCTTCTCGTTGCGTCCGCGTCGGCGCTGGCTGGTATCCTGTCCCTGCTGACGAGCGTTGCTGGCCTGCCGGAGGTAGACGAGGCATGAGTGTCAGAATCGGACAGGCGAGCCTTGGGGAATCTGGTGCTCACAACCAGCAGGCCGGGAACCAGACCGGCCGGGAGCTTAATTTCTCGCGCTGGTACGCCGGAAACTGGCTCGGAATTCTTCGATTCAAAGACCGCAGAAAAGCCGAACTTGCCGCGCAGGCGTGCGAAGCTGGTGTCGGCAACAAGAACATCGGGTACGATCAGGACGGTCGCAACACAGCCTACGTCGCTGCGGAAGCGGTAGACTTCATTCTGAGCAAGATCGCAAAGCCCGTAGAAACGGACTGCAGCGCATTTATGATGCTCTGCGCAATTTCCGCTGGCGTCGACGCCCTGAAAGAAACCTACCGCAAGCAGGGCAATTCCTGCACGACCTACTGCATGATGCGCTGCTTCCCTGCTACGGGAGAATTTGAATTGCTCGCTGACCGGAAGTACCTGACATCTGACGCCTACCTGCGCCGGGGCGATATTCTGGTATCGTCCGGGCATACGGTCATGGTGTTGGAAGACGGGCCAAACGCGAAAGGAGAACGTGAAATGCGATACGAAAAGCTGAGAGACGTCAACAACACACTTTACCGGCAGACGCTGGACAAGCTCATTGCGAAGGGCTTCCTGACCGGTAAATCCGGCGAAGGGGAAGACATGATCCTCGACCTCGCCGAAGATAACGTCCGTATGCTGATCATTCTCGACCGCGCGGGCGTATTCGGAGATTAAGCCTTGCAGCGCGGTCTTCCGACGAAGCCGCGCAGCGAGTGGGAGCACTTGATTTCCGAGTGGATCTTGAATGCCAAATACCGCGATATCATGCGCAGGAACATCTGTGACGGGGAAACAGCGGAACAGCTGGCAGAACAATATGGGTTTTCCGTAAACGGCATGAAGGGCGTTATAAAGCGGTGTACGGCGATCCTGATAGAGGCAGGCACAGAGTGATCTGTGCTTGCCTCTTTTTGTGCTCTATATGTCCTTGCACTTGGTTTTTTATTCCTGTGTTTTCCCTCAAAATGAGAGTAGGAGCTGGCCAGCTTACTACATCTTCGGAGGTATTTTTATGGAATACGCAAGCAATGGCAAGGGCAATCTGGGCGTGACGCTCGGTGCGATCGGTACGGGCCCCGGCGTTCTGAACGGAGGTCTCGGTGGCATTCTCGGCGGATTCGGCACGAATCCTGCTGCGGCTGCGGCTATGGCTGCGGGTAACAGTGACAACCACTATGTCAGCCGTTATGAGGCTGGTCAGTCCGCACGGATCGCAGAGCTGGAGACGGAAGTGAAGCTGCGCGACGCGAACGCTTACACCGACAAGAAAATTCTCGAGGTGTACCAGTACACGGACGGCAGAATGCGCACGATCGAAGAGCAGCTTTGCCAGCAGCGCGTTATCAACGCGCAGACCACGGCGAACCTGTCCTGCATGCAGAACGAGATCGCTGCGCTCTCTGGCATGACCAAGACGGTGATCCCCATTGCCAACATCTGCCCGGAACCGATGCAGCGGTATAACAGCTGGACGGCTCCGACCGGCACAGCGACGGCCAGCGAGGGCTAAATGCAAGGGGCGGCATAAGCCGCCCCATCTTCAAACGGAGGTATCTGTATGACAGTGACAATAGATCAGGCATTAAATGGCTTGGAGCGATTCGCGAATAGCGAGCTCATTCCACGGCTACCGGAAGGTATTGGCGTGGCTGCGGCTATACTTATGCGGATGGCAAAGGACGGCGGGAAAGAGCGGCTGCTTGCAATGAAAGACAATTTCTTTGTGCAGCTGACTGGGGCGCTTGACGAGGAGGGAAACGTCGACATCGATCGTTTATACAAATACGCTCGGGATGAGATCGACGGAAAAAAGATTAAGCTGTTTTCAATCAAAGACAAAGATATGCGGTTTGACGTGACAGACGTAGACAAGCTTTACAAATATATTCAGGAGGCATGACCTGTTATGAAAACATACATTGAAAAGCTTTACGGAGAATTACATGAGTTATCAACGCAGCCGGTTTGCCGGAGAAGCGTAGAAGAGGCGGTGGAAATTGCAGAGCTGATCTGCGTTTTAGAGAAGCTCGAGCGCAAGTGCGATTTTACCGAAGCCGACGCGCGCGAATGGACTGCGCGCATGGAGAACACAGACGATACGACCGGCCCGCATTGGCCGACGGAACAGACAACGGCGGTCATGGTGTCAAAAGGCTATCACTATAATCCGGCTGTCTGGTATGCGGCTATGAACATGGTCTATAGCGATTATTTCAGTGTGGCGAAGAAGCACGGTGTCAACACCGTTGAGTTTTACGCCGATATGGCGGAAGCGTTTCTTGACGACAAGGACGCAGGCAGCCCGGAGGAAAAGATCAGCGCGTATTATCACTATATAGCGTCCTGATTTCGTGGCAAAAGTCGTGGCAAAAATGCGTTCTGAAAAATCAGAATTCATTCTGAATAACCAGTCTTCGTTTGCAAAAACAATACCGACCGAAAGCCCTGAAAGCATTGATATACAAGAAAAAGCCCTGCAATCCATTGGGATTGCAGGACTTTTTTCTGGCGCGGAAGGAGAGATTTGAAATATCAAACTAGCGTTCAAAATGGTTGAAATCTCTGTATTTTTTCTTCCGTGGCAAAAATCGTGGCAAAATCAAGAAAAGAATTCCTTGATCTGCTGGACGGATTCGGAAATATCGGTCTGCGCGATGTGCGTGTAAATTTTCCGCATGGTTCCGTAGTCCGACCAGCCGCCAAGCTGCATTGTGACTTTTTCGGATATTCCTAATTTATAGGCAAGTGAGCAGAAAGAGTGCCGCAAGCCGTGTGTTCCAACCTCCGGAAGCTTTGCGCGTTTGCAGATTTTATTTGCAGCGGCTCGTATACTGTTTGGGTTTGCGACAATTACAAATTCGCCGGGTCTGTCCATGTCAGAAAGCAGTTGCAAAAGACGTGGAATCATGATTGGAATTGTCCGCCTTGACGAGCGGTTTTTGTTTGACGGTTTGTTTACCAGTTTGTTGTTTTCATCGAACAAAGTAGCTCCGCGAACTGTGATGGATTGCTTTTTCAAATCGACGTTTTCCCAACGAAGGCCGAGAATTTCAGACACGCGCAATGAGTGAAGGGCGAGAAGGAACGCCACTTCGTATTTACTCCCTTCCGCTTCTTTTAAGAATACTGGAATCTCTTCCGCAGACAAAAATGCGTGCTCGTCCGATTGTACAGCCGGAAGATACACGTCATAGGATACGTTATATCGCTTCAATGCTGGTCTTATCAGGGCCCATGTTTCGCGAAGGGTCTTCGGGCTGCACTGTTCTTTATTGATCGCCTGTTGAATTGCTGCGGCAGACAGTTTTGACAGTGGAGTATCCATAATACCTTGAAGATAGCACCGCTGCTTGATCCTGTGCCCACGCACAGAGGCTGGGGACAGCGACCCGCTTTTAAGGGTTAGATACTCATTGATTGCTTTTCGTATTGTGATTTCTGGCTTTTTATCTTCTTCAGCAAGAAGCCCGATTTTGTATTCAAGCGCGGCTTGCTCCGCGTCGCGCTTTGTATCTGCTGTAAATGATTTTGATCTCCCATTCACCATCACCCGGCAACGGTAGGAACCGGACGGAAGCTTTTCAGCTTCTGGGATTTTGATTTTCTTCATGTTGGTTCTCCTTGCGAATAATACGCATAATTGCAAGCCCGGCAGTTACAATCGACGCGACAATCAGGCCGATAAACACCAACATCGCAATAGATAGCTTTCCCTCCTGAATCAGTCCCGCGTTCTTGACTTTTGCGTCGAATACAAGATAAACAGTTATAGACATTGCAAAAAATACACAGAAAAATATGAGGAGATAACAGAAGGAATGCACGGACTTGATCTGCGCCCGCTGGGCGTTGGTCGTAGCCGTAAGCCTGGCATTTTCAACCTCCAACTTGTGGACTTTGGCTTGCAGATCACTTTGACTACCAGCTGCATGGTCAAGCCCGCATAGGTCGTCAAGCGACAGGCCGAGCGTATCGGCGATTGCAGCCTCGTTGTACAACAGCGGGTTTGCCTGCACACCAGAGTTCACACGGCTTACATTTGAGTATGGGACTCCAGACTTATCCGAAAGCGCACTGATCGTCATTCCGACTTCATTTCTTCTCCGCTTGACCTTTTCTGAATAGGCTTCAAAAAACGGTGCAAGCTTCTCCATTGATGTCAAAACAAACGCCTCCAACAACAAAATTCCAAAATAGGTTAAAATTCGCAATTTTGAATACACGGTTTCTTAATTTTGAGCAGCGATTTGAACTCTGGGGTGTGGACTTTTACAAATATTGTATGCTACACTGGAAACGTACTCAAGCGGCGCTCCCACTCGCTGCGAGGGAAACCCCGCCGCTTCATCCAGCGGGCGGCGGGGTGGATTTACGGATTACAGTTCTTGCACGGAACATACCCCATCGCAACTACGCTGTCGCGCGTACCGGTATAATACCACTTATTTTTCTCTGCCATCTTTCCGACGCTTTTGCACCATGTGTAATGGAACTTTCCAGTGTTGGTGTTGATGATATAGTCATATGATGCTGCGCTTGGAGCTGCATTTGATTGTGATTCCTGCTGGACTTCTGGCTGCGGCATTGCGATTGCAGAAGTTGGTTCGTTTGGCCCTTGCTCATGGCTGGACGATGTTCCAGACGCGCCCGATTCGGAAATCCCACGGTTGTAGCCGTATTGATATCCTTCCTGCCACACGGAATCAACATCGAAAGACGCCCCGGCTGCGACACCGTCCTCATACCCATTTTCGCGGGCACCTTCAATAAGACGCTCATATTCCTCTACTGTATCGGAGCGTCCGCAGTCGTATCCGTCACTATATCCATTATCGTAATCACCGTCGTGTTCACCTTCCGCGTCGCTTCGACCATCTTCATATCCTTCGTTTCGCCCCTCTTCATATCCTTCTGCTTTCGCGTCAGCCAGCATCTGGTCGAGCTCAGATTTCGATAATTGATAGTCTGCGCTAGAGCAGCCAGACGGGCAGAGGAGAAGCAACACAGAGGCAAGAAGCAAGGCAATAATCTGTTTTCGTTTCATCTTATCATTTCACCTGTCCTATAAATTGTACTTATTCAAAATCTCTGTGTAGAAAATTGAATACGGATTTTGTGAAATACTGCCTATTGTAATAATCAAACAAACGTACTAGAATGGAATCACAGCTTCAAACAGGGAAAGGAAGGTTAAGCATGGAGCAAAAGGAAATCGCGGTACTCGAATTGATACGGAGGTCGAACGACACAGAAGCGGCGCTCAAAGCAGCCCTTGCGCTTTTAATGTCGCTTCAAGAAGCGCAGGAAACCGCTCCTGTGTGTCCTGCGGCAATTTCCTGAACAGCTCCAACAATTGAATTTCTGCATCCGAGAGCGCACCAGACATGGTGCGCTCTTTTTTTGGTGCTGGATCGTCTGTTTCCCCGCGCAGCCATTCAAGGGAAACGTTGTACTTGGTGGAAATTTCGTGCAGCTTTTTTATGTAAGAATTGCTACTGCCTTTTTCCCACATTGAAACAATATCGCCGCTGTCGTAGCCGATGCTCCTTGCAAATTTAGCTTTTGCGCCATGCTTTGGCTTTCCGGTTTCGTCTGTCTCAAGCAGCGAAAGAATGCGATTGAGCATAATGTCCAAAATAGCACCCCCCAAATTGGTGGTTTCATATATTGCAAAACCGAAAAATATGAGTTATCATATAAACGTCGGTTGCGACAGAAGAAGCCAGCCAGCGGTTGAAACGCGGGCGGCTCATATTTACGCACTGACAGACAGCGCGGGCGCAAGGGCGTATATGGTTTCCAGACAAGACCATTTTACCACCCTAGCCCCGAAGCTGTCAACATGAAAACTCATATTTGTGAGCTTTAGGGGGTGAAAATATAACCAGGCTAAAAGAACTGCGGCTGCTGTCCGATCGCACACAGGAGGAAATCGCAAAAGCGCTGGACGTAACGCAAAGCGCCGTGAGCCGGTGGGAAAGCGGTGCATTCCCTCCGCTGGCCAAATACAGAAAGCAGCTAGCAGCACTCTACGGCGTACCGGAAGAGGAACTGATGAGGGGAGGGAAGGAATATGCCAGCGGTGAAGCTGGGGCGAGATAACACATCTCTGAATATGCGGCGGCTCATTAAGGGCTATCTGGAAACATCAAATTTTACATATGACGATCTTATGAGGCCTGCCGGGGTTTCCGCGAAATGCACGTTGGTGGAATGGATGAAGGATCCGCAGGGGAAGCAATTTCGCGGAATGATGGCAATTTGCAAGAAGATCGGCATCCCGCGCGAAGTGTTTCTGAACGCAATCGATTATTGAGGATTATTGAAGGAGGACAGCATGAGAACAAACCTTGCCGTGGAAACGACTGAGGAACGCCGGGAACGGCTGCGGGAGGAATTGGAGGCCCGCAAGGCAACACTGCGGATCGTCAAGGGTATGTGCCTTTGGGTGAGCGGCGCGGCGATGATCCTGTCAGCAATGGCCGGGACAGCCGCAATGACGTATGAATGCGTCGTGACTGGCTTCGTCGCGCTCGTAGCGCTGCTGTATGGGCTGGCATAAAGAAATGACCCCTGCCGCGCGGCAACGCGACAGAGGCCGAAAGGAAACTTAAGACGCCTTTATTATAGGGCAGAAAGGGAACTATGTCAAGTTTAACGGATTCCCGCGTTCGACATGGTGCGAAAGCCTGCGTAGACGCGGTACATCGGGCCGACTACCCGAAGTTTAATAAGGTTCTGCTTTCGCAATGCGAACACCCGGAGAAATACGGTGTCAGGCTAGAACCCGACGCAGCTGCGGCGATCAAGGCGCTGGACGCCTCAGGAGCGCCGAAGCCGGAGAAACGAAGGAAATCCTGCCGGTTCTACTTCCGGCTGACAAAAAGCGGCGCGGCGGCGTTGCAACGGCTGTGTGAGACGAAGGGCTGCGCAACCGTGCAGAGTCTGTGCGAGCGGCTGTTCAGAGAGGAGGCAGAGCGAAGTGGCATACAATGGTGAAAATTTGTATCTCGGCATTGACGAACCGGAACCGAAGATTGTCGGCCAGTGCGCATACTGCCGGGAAGACATCTATGAAGGAACTGAGTGCTTCTGCTGCAACGGAGTGCTGGTACATACGGAGTGCTTCGGGGACTATGTGCAGGATGAGTACAGCGAATCGGAACTGGCCGGGGCGCTGGGATTTGAGCAGAAAACAGCATAAGGAGGAAACATGAGAGTTTACAAAGGGACAGACAGGCAAATGAAATGCCGTGGAATGCAATACACGCTGGGCGAAACCGCTGTTTTTGACGGTGAACCGCACCTATGCAAAGCAGGGTTGCACGCGTGCGAGCAGCCTATCGATGTGCTGAACCACTACACACCGAATGAAAGCCGGTACTTTGAGGCAGAGGCAGAAGAGGTATCTGCCGAACGTGAATCATCGGATAGCAAGATTGTTGCGAGGAAAATGACGCTGAAAGCTGAGATTGGCGTTCCCGGCCTCGTGAAAGCGCAGATCGAATATGTAAAGAGCCAAATCGGATTTGACGATGCGATCAAGCGCGCAAACGCCGAAAAAGAGAATCATGCCACAGGCGATCAGGGCGCAGCCTCCGCCACAGGCTATCG
>ENA-ORMS01000492-ORMS01000492.1-human-gut-metagenome-genome-assembly--contig:-NODE-492-length-39382-cov-5.310677_pt1 | contig 39382 bp, 37 predicted proteins | sample MGYA00242104_ERZ508997 | MGnify/ENA primary metagenome ERZ508997 (study PRJEB26280, sample SAMEA2338704) | human gut metagenome | biome: human gut; feature: human-associated habitat; material: faeces...
AAGGACCAGCAATAAGAGCCATATGGCCTCCACCTACTTTTACACCATCTACATCTACAATAGTATCTTCTGGATGGAATGCACGGTTAGCTAATTTATAAGGCTGTTCAACTCTCATAACCTTTTCTACATTAGGTGATACTTCAATATCTCTAGGATCTACTTTAGTCGTATCACCGATTACACCGATAATAGTTGTTTCATGACCAGTAGAAACATGTGGTTCTAAACCAAAGCTTTCAATCTTGTCAGTTACTTTCTTAATATCATTTTCATCACATTTTGGTTTTAATACAATAATCATAATCTTTTCTCCTTTGGATATATAAAAAGTCCCTCTCGATTATAAGGACGAGAGGGACTTCGCGTTACCACCTTATTTTATCCATATATCACTATATAGACCTCTGTGAGTACTATCATACTCTGACGATATAACGGTCGTACCCGTGGATACCTACTTTATTTCAATATCCCGACTCCTTGATGTATTTCATCCACATGGATCATTCCCTCTCAGCACTAGGAACTCTCTGTAAATCCAAAAACTGAATGTTCTTTTCAATTCGCTGTCTTTTTTGTATATGAATCTAATATAAGAGCCTTAAAACTAAATGTCAATCATTTTTATAAAGTAAGCGAATACATTTAGAAAAAAATAAAATAATTTCCTTTAATACTACCAATATATACAAAATGAGATGTAGCTAAATATATCGTAGAGACATGAGTTAACATTTTGCTGAAATAAAACTATTTTTTTCTTGAAAACATCCTTTATGCATACTATAATAATAACGTTGTCAATGCCCTTGTGATGAAATTGGTAGACATAGCAGACTCAAAATCTGCCGGCTTCAAACCCGTACCGGTTCGAGTCCGGTCAAGGGCACCAACTATTAATGATTAAGCTGGGATATATTCTCAGCTTTTTTTGTGTCTAAAAAAAGGAATAGATGACTATTCCTCACTAAATAATACTTCTTCTACAATAGCAGCGGCATCTCTAATACAGTCAGGACAAGTTCTTAATAACTTACCTGTTTCTACACCTTTTAATACTTTACATGTAGTTGTAGAATTCTTTTCTTTAAATTTCTGCATGATTTCTCTAGATAACTTATAAGTACTTGCTTTACTATTTGGCTTATCTAGATTGCCTGTACTATTCTTACATCCTGCAAGAAGACATGCACCAGTAACAGCACCACAAGTCCCTTCCATGCAGCCTACACCTAGACCTAAGCCTTCAGCCACCTTAAACATTGTTTCTTCATCCATACCTACAAGATCACAATAAGTACATGCAATAGCCTGTGCACAGTTATAACCTTTATCATGTCTCTTAATAGTTTCATCAATACGTGTCATATCCTTTACCTCCATTCACAATTCAATAGATGATCATTATAAATGCCAATAGCCTGTAAATAGCTATAGACAATCACAGGACCAACAAACTTGAAGCCACGCTTTTTCATATCTTGAGATATCTTAGTAGACAATGCATCACTTGCAGGTATCTCTTTTTCATCTACATAACGATGATCAATCACCTTAAAATCTACAAAAGACCAGATATAATGATCAAAACTGCCAAACTCTTCCTGTACGCTTAAAAAAGCTTTCGCATTGATTATAATACTATTGATTTTCAAACGATTATGAATTATACCTTCAGCTTCATAGAGAGATTCTATTTTTTCTTTAGAATAAAAGGCAATCTTATGATAATCAAAATCATCAAATGCCTGATTATAAGCTTTTTCTTTCTTTAAAATAGTATCCCAGGATAATCCTGCCTGCATGCCTTCAAGAACAAGCATCTTAAATAACATTTTTTCATCGTGTGTTTCTTTACACCATCGATTATCATGATATTTGATTGCTTCTTTACTTTTAGCCCATGAACATCTCATTGAATAATCCCTCCTTTTCATATTGTAGCATATCAAAAGTAGTCAATACATCTATTTTTTTGTATAATAGTTCAGAAAGGACGTGAGTTTATGGAACAATTTGATGCCCGTATGAAGTCTTTATTAAAAGATGAATATGATGACTTTAAGAAAGCTTTATTAGAAAAGCCAGTTAAAGGTCTCTATTTAAATAGAAATAAGAAGAATGTAGAAAGGGTATTAGAAGAGCAGTATATTGAACATCATCCTATTGTAGAGAATGGTTATCTCTATGATGAAAACTATCATCCAGGAAGAAGTGCTTATTTTCTTGCCGGACTCTATTATATCCAGGAACCAAGTGCGATGCTTGTAGCAGATGCATTACCTATTGAACCTGATGATTTTGTGTTAGATATGTGTGCGGCTCCTGGAGGTAAAAGCTGTGAGATTGCAACTCGATTAACAGGAGAAGGTGTATTAATTGCGAATGATATTGAAGCCTCTCGTGCACGCATTTTAAGTGAGAATATTGAACGTTTTGGATTAGACAATACAATTGTCACAAATGTTGATCCAATGCGCTTTACAAAGCAATTTCAGGAAGCGTTTGATAAGATCGTCCTAGATGCACCATGTAGTGGAGAAGGAATGTTTAGAAAGCTTGAACAGGCTGTAGATACTTGGAGTGAAGACAAGGTATTAGAATGTGCGCATATTCAAAAGAACTTGTTAAAAGGTGCCTATGATATGTTGAAACAGGGTGGTATGGTCATCTATTCTACATGTACTTATTCCTATGAAGAAAATGAAGCAATGGTTCATTATGCAGTCGATGAACTTGGCTTTGAATTACTTCCTCTTAGTAAATCTCATGGGTTATGTCCAGGCGTTGATCTAGATGAAGTAGTAAGATGTTATCCGCATCATTATCGTGGAGAAGGGCATTTTATAGCCTTACTAAGAAAGCCTGGAAACAGTCCAAGAAAAGTAGTCAGACCAATGAAACCTCAAGTGAGCCAAGCTGATTTAAAAGTATTAAAAGCCTTTTATCAGGAGACTCTCAATAAGAAGGTACCTGCTTATATCATAGAAAATAATGGTCATCTCTATGCAATCAAAAAGAACTTTCCAGAATTAAAGGGAATCAGAGTGTTACGTAACGGACTCTATTTAGGTGAAGTAAGAAAGAATAGATTTATTCCAAGTTATTCTCTTGCCTTAACTTTGACTAAAGAGGATGTAAAAAGAAGTTATGATTATTCATGTGATAGTGAAGAAATCAAGAAGTATATCCATGGTGAAACATTAGAAGGAACGGGAAATAAAGGATTTGGCGTCATCTTTGTCGATGGTTATCCACTTTCTTTCTACAAAGAAAGCAATCAGGTTAAAAATTTATTTCCTAAGGGACTCAGACGATGAATCGCTATTTTAGTTTACGCGATGAGGTATTACATCTTTTAGATGAAAAGAGTCATGGCTATTATAAAAGAGAGGCAATAGCGCATATGTTTCAAGTAGAAACACTGTGTGTACTTCTTGCGAAAGAAAGAGGACTTGATGAAGAATTATGTGCGATTATTGGTCTTCTTCATGATGTGGCAGTGCCTATTTATTCTTCTAGTTTCCAGCATGCGACGCGTTCAAGTGAATTGGCTAAAGAACTTCTTGGTCCAATATTTAGTGATGAAGAAAAAAATATCATTTTCACTGCGATTACTAATCATTCACGTAAAGAATGCATAGATGATGCTTATAGTGAACTGATTAAAGATGCAGATTGTTGGAGTCATTATCTTGAAAAGACAGTTTTAAAACACGAAGAATCAGAAAGACTGAAACTTCTTAAGATTGTGTGAATTTCTATATGAGATTGGGTTTTAATATAACTTGTGTTATAATTACTTGTACGTGAAGGAAGGTGATTTTGTGAAAAGAAGACATAAAATTGTGTCATTGCTTATTGCCGCTGCGATGGTAACACCGCTTGCTTTATCCAATGTGAATACAGTTGAAGCAGCTAATAAGTTTGCTGGTCAGGAATCAAAGTATTATAGACTTTGTTCATCAAAGACCCTTACTCGTTCAAATCAGAATACTTGTAAAGAGTTTAATAAGTACTTAAAGACAAAAAGTGCAAGTTTAAAAAATGAAATCAACAGTAAACAGAATAATGTTGATAGTGCGAAGTTATCTATCTCAGATGCAGCAAATAAGATTAATACTTTAAATAGTCAGATCAATGAAGCCAATCAGAAGATTGCTTATATGAATACTGCAATCACAAATGCAGAAAATAATCTGAACCAGAAAAAGGCTCTATTAAAAGATAGAATCTATTCAATGCAGAGTCAGATGAATTCTAATGCATATGTAGATTATTTATTTAATGCCAGCTCATTCTCTGATTTCTTCTCAAGAGCTGCAACTCTTAAAGATTTAACGGCTTATGAAACAGATTTGATGAATGAAATCAAAGAAGAACAGAAGCAGCTAGAAGTACAGAAGCAGACACTTGTTGATACTCAGACTGCATTAAATGCACAAAAGAGTGAAGCTGAAACATTACAGAAATCATTAGTAGCTAAACTTGAAGCCGAACAGAAAGCTTTACAGGATAAGCAGAGTGATTTATCTGATAATGAAAATAGTATTGGGACAATTGCACAGAACTTAGTTGAATTAAGTAAAGCATCAGATGAATCTAAAGTAAATGGTGTCACTCATGCAACACCTAATACAAATAGTGGTTCTTCTAGCAATAGTGGATCATCAAATAACAGTGGTTCATCAAATCATGGTGGTTCTTCTAATCATGGAGGAGGCAGTCAGAATACAACACCTGCACCAGCTCCAAGTGCTAATCAGTCTGCAAGAGGGCTTGCAATTGCGAATAAGGCATTAACACGTCAGGGCTATATGTATGTGTGGGGTGGATGTCACTCTATGAGTCAGATTTCTAATCCTAACTGGACTAAGTTTGACTGTTCTGGTCTTGTAAACTGGGCTCATTATCAGGCTGGTGTAAATATTGGATCAAATACAACAAAGTCATTATGTGGTGTAGGATCTTATGTAGATCGTGGTTCTATGCAGGCTGGTGATATTATCTTATTTAGTTCAAATGGTTCATATTCTGGTGTTCATCATGTAGGTATCTATATTGGTGGTAACCGCATGGTGCATGCGCCTTCATCTGGTAAACCAGTACAGGTTGCATCACTAGCAAATAGCTATTGGCAGAGAAGTTTCTACCAGGCAAGAAGATGTTATTAATTACTGGCGAAAAAAACATAGGCTTGCCTATGGGATGAAAACCACATAATTTTTACTTAAGTTTTCTACCCGAATTGAGACTAATAGAATCAAAATAGCATAAAATAAACATCAGGGAGATTGACTATACTTCCATATCGCAAGATAGAAATTTACCGTTAATGTAGTCGTTGGACTGCTTGGTAATAGAAGTTCTTACTTAAATAGATTTACACTTGTATTCCAAAGTCTGAAAATGATGTACGATTACAAGCTAAACTTGACAGTAAGAACCCCACGGACTTGCCCGTGGGAGTAGTCAGAATTGAGGTAATATATGAGGGGGTGTTATTATGAAATATAAAGGCGCAGGGGACCCAATGAGTTACGACGACGTCTTTGCTCTTGTTAAGACATATATCACAAAAGAAGAAAGCTTGGCTCTGATCCAGAAGGCTTATGATTTTATCATGGTGAAGCACAAGGAACAGAAAAGAAAAAGTGGTGAACCCTATACAATTCATTTGATCTGGGTTGCTTATATTCTTGCAACATTACAGACTGGACCAATCACTATTGCAGCAGGATTACTTCATGATGTCATGGAAGATTGTCATGTGCCTCGAGAAGAAATGATTGAAAAATTTGGTGAAGAAGTCACTACACTAGTAGAGGGTGTTACTAAGATTACTAAGATGCCTTATATGGAAGAAAGTGATTTCCATGCTGAAAATCATCGTAAGATTTATATTGCGATGGCCAAGGATATTCGAGTTATCTTGATTAAATTAGCTGATAGACTTCATAATATGCGTACGCTTCAATATATGAGCCCTGAAAAGCAGCAGCGTATTTCTAGAGAAACACTGGAAGTCTATGCACCAATAGCGCATCGTTTAGGTATTAATGATATTCGAGTTGAATTAGAAGATTTATGTTTATTCTATCTTGATCCAAAGGCTTATAAAGAAATTGCTGCGCTCCTTGATAAGAAGAAGAGTGAAAGAAAAGATTCAGTTGATGCAATGATTAAGTCAGTGGAAAAGAATCTTGAAGGTACAAATATCAAATATCGTATTAAGGGTCGTGCAAAGCATATTTATTCTATCTATAAAAAGATGGTTTATAAGCATAAGCGTTTTGATGAAATCTATGATTTAAATGCTTTGCGTATTATTGTAGAAACTAAGAATGAATGTTATGAAGTATTAGGTATTATGCATGAAAAGTATCGTGCGATTCCTGGACGTTTTAAGGATTATATTGCCATGCCTAAGCCTAATATGTATCAGTCATTACATACATCTGTTATTGGTGAAAAAGGCTATGTATTTGAAATCCAGATTCGTACTGAAGAGATGGATGAACTCGCTGAAAGAGGGGTTGCATCTCATTGGCGTTATAAAGAAGGCAAGAAGTATAATGCGAAACAGGAACAGAAGGAAATTGGAGAAAAGCTTCAGTGGATGAGTGAGTTCATTACTGTAAGTGATGAAATGAAGGATAATGAGGCCAAAGATTATTATAATACGTTACAACGTGATATCTTTGAAGCCAATGTTTATGCTTTAACACCTGCAGGTCGTATTGTAGAATTACCAAATGGGTCTACACCGATTGACTTTGCTTATCGTGTCCATACAGAAGTTGGACATCATGCGGTTGGGGCAATTGTGAATGGTGTTATGGTTCCTTTTGATACCAAATTAAAAACAGGTGATATTGTAGAAATCAAGACCAACAAGAATTCTAGTCCAAGTGAAGGCTGGCTGAAGTTTGTAAGAACAGCGGGTGCTCGTAATAAGATTCGTCAATATATCACAAAACATGAAGAAGAAAATAAAAAACAGATTATTGAAGAAGGAAGAAGACTTCTTAGGGATGAAATCCGAGCAAGACAGCTTGATGAGAAGACTTATATGAGTCCAGATACTTATAGAACATATCTTGGCTCATTTGGTGCCAATACATTTGATGATGTACTTTTCGCATTAGGTAAGAAGCATGCGACTGCTTCTACACTTTTAGATAAGGTGGCTCCACAAAAGAGAGGATTCTTTGACAACTTGTCTCAAATCCTTCGCCACAACAACAATATTCAGGAATTAAATAAGAAACATGAAAAAAGTATTGGTGTAGCAGTCACTGGTGTAGATGGATTAAAGATGCAGTTATCTAAATGCTGTAATCCTATTCCTGGTGATAAGATTGTTGGTTTCGTATCTAAAGGACAGGGTATCAAGATTCATCGTGCGGATTGTCCAAATGTCAAGAGTGTTGCTAAAGGACGTTTGATTGATGTTTATTGGGATTATCCTAATATTGAACAGAAGCGCTTTAATGTGGATCTAGAAGTCGTTGGATTAGATCGTCCTAATTTATTAAGTGATATTGTGACATGCTTAAGTCAGGTAAAAGTGAATATTCTTAAGATTAATGCGAATATCATGGATTTAGATGCTCATATTCGTTTAACGTTATCTGTAGAGAATGCAGAAATCTTACAGAATACAATTGATAACATGAATAAAGTACAGGGTGTTGCAGAAATTCGCCGTGTAATTCATTAGTGACTTGAATTAAATATACTTTTGATTTATAATCACCTTATATTCAGTGAAGAAGATTAAATAATGGACATTGATAGAGAGGTCATGGCTGGTGGAAATGACTAATGAGAAGTTATGGGACACTTTGGAGAATGCTTTAAAAAAGCACGTTGGTAACGTTATAACTAAATAAAGTGCATGATTTATTCATGAACTAAGGTGGTACCGCGTATTAACGTCCTTAGATTAAGGACGTTTTTTATTGTTTAAAAAGGAGGAACCTATGAAATACAATAGACCAAGAGGGACAGTAGATATTACCCCTGAAAATTCAGAAAAATGGATTGAAATGGAACAGCTATTAAGAACTGTTGCCGCAAATTACAACGTAAAAGAAATGCGTACACCAATCTTTGAGCACACAGAACTATTTAGCCGAGCAGTTGGTGATACTACAGATGTAGTGACTAAAGAAATGTATACATTTAAGGATAAGGGAGATCGTTCTCTTACTTTAAGACCAGAAGGAACTGCAGGTATTGCAAGAGCTTATGTAGAAGATAAGATGTATGCTTTACCTGAAAAGCTACAGAAGGTTTACTATATGGGACCAATGTTTAGATATGAACGTCCACAAAATGGTAGACAGAGACAGTTCCACCAGTTCGGTGTAGAAATGTTAGGTGTAGAATCACCATACGTAGATGTTGAATGTATGTTGATGGCAGTGACAATTGTAGAAGCACTTGGTATTAAGAATATTAAGCTTCATATCAACTCATTAGGTGATGATGAATCAAGAACTGCTTATAGAGAAGCTTTAAAGGATCATTTCAGACCTGTGCTTAATGATTTATGTGAAGACTGCCAGGCTCGTTTTGAAAAGAACCCATTAAGAATTCTAGATTGTAAAGTCGATGCGAAGAATCCAATCATGACTTCTGCGCCTCGTACAATTGATTATTTAAGTGAAAAAGCGAAAGCACATTTCGATAAAGTCTGCAGTTTATTAGATGATTTAGAAATCGAATATGTTGTAGATACGAATTTAGTAAGAGGATTAGACTACTATTCTCATACAGTATTTGAAATCATCAGTGATGATCCAAAGTTAGGAGCTGGTTCTACTGTTGGTGGTGGAGGACGCTACAATGGTCTTGTTGAAGAACTTGGAGGTCCTGCGACTCCTGGTGTAGGCTTTGCATTTGGTATGGAAAGACTCATGCTTGCATTAGATGATGAAGAAGATGAAGAAAATGGTATTGATGTTTATGTTATGCCATTAGGTGATGAAGCAAGAGATTTAGCAATGCAGATCATTACAATGCTTAGAGCAAACGGCTTTACTTGTGATATGGATTATGCAGGTAGAGGCTTAAAAGGACAGTTCAAGTCTAGCGACCGTTTTGGTGCACATCTTTCTATTATTATTGGTGAAGATGAAGTAAAGGGTGAATATGTAAATATCCGCTGCAATCATTCTAAAGAACAGAGTGAAGTTAAATTAGAAGATATCTTAAGTTATATTGAAAATCATTATGAAGGAGATCATGAACATGAATAGAACTCACAACAATGGAGAACTAAGAATTACTGATGTCAATAAAAAAGTAGAACTTATTGGCTGGGTAGCTAAAAAGAGAAACTTAGGTGCTTTAGTCTTTGTAGACTTAAGAGACCGTCATGGTATTACACAGGTGATCTTTGATGAATCATTCAATGAACAGTTAAAGGATGTTAAGAACGAATATATTCTTGATATCAAAGGGACTGTCGTAGAAAGAAGCTCTAAGAATCCAGATATGCCAACTGGTGATATTGAAATCCAGGCTGAAGAAGTAAAGATTGTTAATAAGGCTGCGACTACTCCTATGATTATTGCGGATGAAACGGATGCCTTAGAAGAAACAAGAATGAAATATCGTTATCTTGATTTAAGACGTCCAGCTCTTCAGAAGAACATCATGAGACGTGCTAAGATTGTCAGAGCTATTCATGAATATTTAGATAGTGAAGAATTCGTAGAAATTGAAACACCTTATTTAAATAAATCTACACCAGAAGGTGCAAGAGACTTCTTAGTACCTTCACGTGTACATAATGGTTCATTTTATGCATTACCACAGTCTCCACAGTTATTTAAGCAGTTATTAATGGTAGCTGGTTTTGAACGTTATTATCAGATTGCTAGATGTTTCCGTGATGAAGACTTACGTGCTGACCGTCAGCCAGAATTCACTCAGGTGGACGTAGAAATGAGTTTCATGAATACGGATCAGGTAATTGGTATTGGTGAAGGCTTAATCAAGAAGGTTATGAAGGATGTTATGAACATTGATGTTCAGTTACCATTCCCAAGAATGACTTGGCATGATGCGATGGAAACTTATGGTATCGATAAGCCTGATACACGTTTTGATTTGAAACTCGTTAATTTAAATGAAACAGTGAAGGATGTTGACTTTGTGGTATTCAAGAGTGCACTTGAAGCAGGAGGACATGTAAAAGGTCTTAATGTCAAGGGTGAAGCAGATAACTATTCACGTAAGAAGATTGATGCTTTAACTGAACTTGCTAAGAAATATAAGGCTAAAGGTCTTGCTTGGTTAAAAGTGACTGATAAGGGTGTATCTGGCCCTATCGCAAAATTCTTTACTGAAGAACAGATGAGTGCCTTATTAGAAAAGATGAATGCTGAGGTAGGAGATTTATTACTATTTGTGAGTGATACTCATTATATGGTTGTATGTGATGCTCTTGCAGCAATCAGAAATCATTTAGGTAAAGAATTAAAGTTATATGATCCTCGTCAATTCAACTTCTTATGGGTTGTTGATTTCCCAATGTTTGAATATTCTGAAGAAGATGGAAGATACTATGCAATGCACCATCCATTCACTCGTCCAAAGGATTCTGATCTAGATAAGATTGATACAGATCCAGCAAACTGCTTAGCAGATGCTTATGATATCGTCTTAAACGGTTTCGAACTTGGTGGCGGATCTCAGAGAATCTATGAAGAGGAATTACAGGATCGTGCCTTCAAGGCTTTAGGATTCACACAGGAAAGAATTGATGCACAGTTTGGCTGGTTTGTGGATGCATTTAGATATGGTGCACCACCACATGCTGGATTTGCATTGGGATTAGACCGTTTCGCAATGTTACTTTGTGGATGTGATTCTTTAAGAGACGTTATTGCCTTCCCTAAGAATACAAGTGCAACTTGTCCAATGTCAAAAGCACCTACACCAGTAGATAATGATCAGTTAAAGGACTTAGGAATTGAGGTTACTGAATATGAATCAGAAGAGAATAAATAAAGTATTAGAAAAGATGGAAGAAAGAGGCATTGACTATTTATTAGTCACTGACCCTGTTTCTATCGATTATTTATTGGATTATGTCAATCATCCTGGTGAAAGAATGTATGTCATGGTTGTTTCTTCAAAGGGAAATCATCAGTTATTCTTCAATAACTTATTCTATGTAGAAGAAGACTTAGGTATGCCTATTACTTGGTTTGATGATACAGATAATGCTCCAGCATTACTTGCAGATTATTTAAAGGATGCAAAGGTGATTGGTGTAGATAAGAATATGCCAGCACGTTTCTTGATTCCTGTACAGGATAGCGTCAACGCTCAATATGTCTTAGGATCACTATGCGTGGATGAAGTAAGAATGCAGAAGGATGATGAAGAAAAGGCACTTATGTTTAAAGCAAGTGAAATGAATGATACAGCAATGGCTGAAGTAAAAAGATTACTTGCAACAGATAAGACTGAAATTGAAATGGATGAAGCATTACTTGCTTATTACAAGTCATTAGGTGCATCAGGTCATTCATTTAGTCCAATCATGGGTTATGGTGCCAATGGGGCGAACCCTCATCATTCATGCGATGATAGCCGTTTAAAGCCAGGAGATTCTATTATCGTTGATATGGGATGTATCTATAAAGGATATTGTTCTGATATGACAAGAACATTCTTCTATAAAGAAGTATCCCAAAAGCAGAAAGAAGTATACAATCTTGTATTAAAGGCAAATGAAGCAGCTGAAGCTGCTATCAAGCCAGGTATGAAATTATCTGAAATTGATGCAGTCGCAAGAAATATCATTACTGAAGCAGGTTATGGTAAAGAATTCAATCATCGTTTAGGTCATTTCATTGGTAAAGATGTCCATGAATTTGGTGATGTATCTTCTGTGAGTGATATTATCGCAAAGCCTGGTATGATTTTCTCAATTGAACCTGGTGTTTATTTACAGGGTGATTTTGGAGTTCGTATTGAAGACTTAGTTATGGTCACTGAAGATGGTTGTAAGGTATTAAATAGTTATCCAAAGGAATTAACAATCATTGAATAATTAATGTAGAAAGGATAGTTAGGATGTAGATTCTAGCTGTCCTTTTTTTACGTGTTGAAAGATTTATTGAAAAAGTGAAATGAGTTGAATACATCGATATATTATATATATAATTTGTTATAGAAAGGTTGTGTATGATTATGTATTGAATATAAGGAGGCGTTATACAATGAAGAATAATCGTAGACAAGCACAATTTTTAATTAATGGTATATCTGATAATGTTCCGCAACTTCTGTTAGAAGAAAATGAATTAGTTTTTAAAGATGGATTGAAAGAAGATGTTTTAATTCCTTTAAGCAGTATTACAGGCATTAAGATTTTACCTATTAATAGAATCTATAATCCCTCTGTTGGATTTTTGAAAGATGGGACGAAAGGGTTCATGGCACATCGTAATGCGGGAGTGTTTAGTATTTATTTTAATTATTATGTCGATTTGAATGTTGTGACTACTACGAATACTTACTTATTTGAAAGTCTTGATCTTGAGAATGCATCTCAATTTATCTTGAAATTAGATGAAACCATCAAGGTTATTGATGATGTGAATCTTATTGATTTATTCAAAACAAAATCGATTAATGAATTGAAGGAATATATGGATCAGCATTATAAAGATTGGGCTAAAAAATATAATTTGGAGAATCCACGTACGACATTAGATGAAAATATGATAAGATTAGCTCATAACAAGCATTAGTATCTTTTTGAAAAGGGAAATAATAATGAAACAGTATGATTTCAGGTTTGACACAGAGTTGATCAAATCATTGATAGGAAAAACTTTCACAAAATACAAACATGCAGATTTCATTGTTACAAATTCTGTGACAGGTATTATAGGATTTGAGATTAATCACCAGGTATTTGAACTAGTGAACAATTATGAGGCGTTAGATTATTTTGGGTTAGATGGTGAAGCAACAATACTCAGTATTTCTGCATCCAATTGGACAGAAGTTGAGTCAAGGTTTAATAATGATATCAAAGAAACATATATTGATGAGGCAGTACAGAAAGTTATTCTAGTCAATGATCATACTTTTTCTAAAAATTATGATATGTGGGAAACGAAAGCTATTGTCTTCTGCTTTAAAAATTTTGAAATCTGTTTTGAAAAACAGGATTGTTGGTTTTCAATGGAAATTGAAATCCATAAAGGACATAATTCATTGAATATGATAGATGATGGTAAAGATATATTGAATGATTTTGATGGGAATCCTTCTATTACGATAGAAAGAACAATTGTAGAAATTGTGTAATATGGGGGTCTGGATTTTTTCAGACCCTTTTTTGTGTTATGATATAAATCAGAGGGGTTAACTATGGAAATAAAAAAAGCAGATAGGGCTCATATAGATGAAATAATGAGTCTTTATAAAGATGCAAAGATATTTATGGATAATCATGGCAATAAAGATCAGTGGCCTGTAGGTTATCCTTCAAAAGAATTGATTACTAAAGATATAGATAAGATGTATTTATGCATGTATGAAAATCAAATTGCGGCTGTTTTCTATTATGCGATAGAAGAAGATCAAGATTATAAGGAAATCGAGGGACAATGGCTCAATAATGCACCTTATGGTGTGGTACATCGTGTTGTTTCTGCACATATTGTGAAAGGGGCCTGCAAGTTTATCTTGAACTGGGCTTATAGTCAGATTCCTAATTTAAAGATGGATACAGGAGTCAAGAATATTCCTATGCAGAATTTATTAGAATCATGTGGATTTAAAAAGTGTGGGAAAATAGTCAATACGCAAGGAATAACATGTCTTGCATATCAAAAAGGAGAAACAAATGAAATATAAATGTTTAATACTAGATCATGATGATACGATTGTAGATAGTACACGTACAGTGAACTTTCCTGCATTCTTAGACTCATTAAGTAAATTGCGTCCTGGTGTTACTATGACTTGTGAAGATTATTTTAAGTATAATTATAAGCCAGGATTTACTGCATTATGTTTTGATATACTAAAATTCAGTGAAGAAGAAATGCGTATTCAAGAAAATAACTGGCAGTCTTATATTCGTGGTCATGCACCTGTCTGTTTTGATGGCATTCATGATTTATTATGGCGTTATGTAAATGAAGGTGGCACTATCTGCGTTATTTCTCATTCAATGAAGCATACTATTATACGTGATTATAAGAATAATGGTTTACCTGAGCCTTCTATTATATATGGCTGGGAATTACCTCCTGAAAAGCGTAAACCATCTATTTGGCCTGTTGAAAGCATTATTGAAGAACTTCATTTAAATAAAGAAGATGTCCTACTTGTAGATGATTTATTACCAGGCATACAGATGGCGCGAGATGCGCATATTGATGCATGTGGAGCTGGATGGGCTCATGATATCAAGGAAATTAAAGAAGATATCAAGAATAAATGTACTTATTATGTTGAGTCTGTAAAAGAGTTAGAAGACTTATTGTTTGAGGGAGAGTAAAGATGGAATTAGAAGCATTTTTATTAGTAAAAGAACCATTCAATGAAACAAGTGATTATATTAATCAACCATTAGATGACAAAGTACGTCTTAATGCAGCTTTAAGTAACTTTATGTGGGAAGAAGCAGATGCATGTACTAAAAACCATACGGGAATGATTCATATCCATAAGACAATTGAAACCATTCAGACAGACTGTCCTTTATTTGTGGAAGAAGTATGTTCAAACATTGATGAGAATGTTGTAGGAGTTTATATGAATGATGTCATCTATGAACCATCTTTTTATCAAACAATGGCCAAGATGATTGATCAGGATATGTTTCCTATTTATAACGTCATCTGGGTTGGTTTATATCCATTAGAAAATGGAATAGGGGCTTATACAGATGGTCTTGAAAAACTCGGCTATCATGAAATAGAAGTTTCTTCTATTGGGGAACCTATGGCTGTATTAGACTTCATTAAAGACACTGCACTCTATGTTATTATGAACAATGTGGTATTTAAAGATGGTGAAACTATTGGACTCACTATTGAACAGGTTTTGACTATTCATTTGGGTGAAAGTGAGATATTTGATACACCAACTTTTAGGATAGACGATCCTTTTCTTACCAATTTATGAAAATACTTTCATTTTTAAGTGATATCTATGTAATCATTATTTAATTTGTGTTAATATATTATCGAGGTGACAAAATATATGTATTATTTTATAGGTATTAAAGGTTCAGGAATGGCTTCTCTTGCGAGAATTTTATATGATTTAGGTTATGAAGTTGCAGGAAGTGATATTGATAAGTATATCTTCCTTGAAGATGGATTAAGAGAAAGAAATATTCCTATTTATTCATTTAACAAAGACAACATTAAAGACGGTATGGATGTTATTGTAGGGAATGCATTTGACCGATCTAATGAAGAAGTGGCTGCTGCAGAAGATAATCCTAATGTAACAATTCACCACTATTATGATTTCCTAGCTAAGCTTATGGATGATCATATTACTATCGGTATTGCAGGTACACATGGTAAGACTTCTACTACAGGTATGGCTTATCATTTGTTTAAAGACTATGATAAGACAAATGTATTAATTGGAGATGGTACTGGCTATGCTACTAAGGGTGCTAAGTATTTTATAGCTGAATGCTGTGAATATAAAGATCATTTCTTATGGTATCATCCAGATTATTCTTATATCAACAATATTGAAATGGATCATGTAGACTATTTCAAGTCAATGGAACAGTATGAACAGTCTTTTGAAAAATATGCCAACCAGGCTAAAAAGGCTATTGTCATCTGGGGTGATGATCCACATCTTCCACATTTGAATTATACAAAGAGAGTTGTAAAATTCGGTGTAAAAGATGGCAATGATGTTCAGGCTAAAAATGTAATTAATAATGAAAAAGGTCTTTCATTTGATGTATATATCTATGGTGATCTTTTTGGACATTTCACTTTACCATTCTATGGTATGCATACACTTTATAACACACTAGGTGTTATTACTTTAGGTTATCTTGAAGGTATGGACTTTGATTATATGCAGAGTCAGTTAAGTACATTTAAGGGAACTAAGAGACGTTATGCAGTGAAAGAAGTAGGCAATAACGTATATGTTGATGACTATGCACATCATCCAACAGCTATTAAATATGTAATTGAAGAAACAAGAACACGTTTTCCTGGTAAGCAGATTGTTGCGGTTTATCAGCCAGATAGATATTCACGTGGCTTAAGATTTGCGAAGGATTATGCACGAATCATGGATACAGTTGATCATCCATATTTTGTGGATTTCCCTAAAAATGCGCCAAAAGAACCAGGAATCGATATTGATGTCAGTGTTATTACTAAGAACCTACCTCGTTCTAAAGTGGTCACTGAAGATGAAGCAGGTGCAAAAGAACTGGCACAATATGATAATGCAGTATTCTTATTTATGAGTCCTAAGGATATTTATAAGTTAGAAGATTTAGTTATTAAGGAAAAAGAAAAGGCATAGGAGGACATCCCGTGGATATCTTAACAATTTGTCTATGTATTCTAGTGCTCGCTGGTGTATTTGCATTAGTGTCTCTAGGAGTATTTCTTATCCATGCACTTACAACTTTAAAGGATGTCAGTCATTTGGCACAGCATTTAGAAACAACAGTTTCTAAAGTAAATGTTACAGTGGATGATATTAACTATAAAATGGATAAGCTCAATGAACCTATCAACGTGGTAAGCGGTATTTTTAATAGGAAGAGATCAGGTGCAGGTTTTTTAGGAACGGTATTAGGCTTGAAAAATATCTTGAAGAAAAAATAGGAGGTATAATTATGAAATTCGGAAAAGTATTATTCGGAGTAGGATTAGGCGTTTTAGCAGGTTTATTATTTGCACCTAAGAAAGGTAGCGAATTAAGAGAAGACATCAAAGCTAAATCAAAATCTACTTATGACTATTTAGCAAGTCTTACTAGAGAAGATGTTGAAGCTAAATTAGGAGAAACAATTGAAAATATTAAAAAGTCAGTAGATGAATTTGATCCTGATGATTTTAAAGAAACTACTAAAGAAAAAGTAGATGAAGTACAGAAAAAGTTAGAAATTTTAGCAGAAAAAGTAAAATCTAGTGAAAAATTTGATAAGGTGAAAGGCTCAGTTGTAGAAGTAACTGGACGTGTGAATCAGAAAATCGATGAAGTGAAAACAATGATTAATGATAAGGCTGCCATGATTGATGAAGATGTGATTGATCAGCAAATTGATGATGTTGAAAAACAGCTAGATGAAATGATTGAGGAAATTAAGGACTAGTATGAAGAAGAAAGTAACAATCTATGATGTTGCAGAAGCAGCTGATGTTTCACTTGCAACAGTTTCAAGAGTAATTAATGGTTCAAATGTTGTAAAGCCTGCAACTAGAGAGCGTGTACTTGAAACAATTAAAAGACTCGATTTTAAGCCTAATCAGATTGCAAGAGGTCTTGCAACTAGTAAAACTACAACTATTGCGGTTGTATTCCCACAGTCACTATTTGGACATGTAAAAGATATGATTGGTGGTATTGGAGATACTGGACGTACTTTAGACTTCAATATCATTATGTATACAACTGATGAACTTGGTTTAGGTAACCCTATTGAAGAAGTTATTGAAAAGGTTATTAAGTCACGTGCTGATGGTGTAGTATTATTCAATAATAACTGTATTAATAAAGAAATTGATCTCATTAAAAAATACCGTATTCCTGCAGTTGTTGTTGGATATAAGATTTCTGATGAAGATATCTGTTCTGTATATGTTGACGCAAAGAGCATCGCTTATGATATGACAAAACAATTCATTGAACAGGGCAAAAAAGATATCTGCTTTGTAAGAGCTACTCAAAATCTAGTTGACTTAAATGATTTTGCAAAGGGTATTGAAGAAGCATTTAAAGATAGTGGTGAAACACTTCCTGAAGATTATATTGTGGATGTTTCTAACCATTATGAAGAAAGTTATCCTCAATTAAAGGAATATTTTGATACTCATAAGCATGATGTTGTTTTAACAGGCTATGACAAGGAAGCAGTCGCTGTTGTCAATGCAGCAATTGATCATGGTATCAATGTACCTGAAGATATGCAGGTTGTTGGTATGATGGATACAAGTTATGCTACTATTTGTCGTCCACCTCTTACTACTATTCATGTACCTGTATATGATATGGGTGCTATCGCAATCAGACTTCTTACAAAGATTTTAAATCATGAAGAAATTGATGAAGCAGAAGTGCCAATGCACTATGCATTCATTAAGCGTGATACAACTAAATAACGAAAGAAGGATGCTGAGGCATCCTTTTTTACTGGTTTAGATTGTGCTAAAATAGTATCGGTCATTATAATTACTGGGAGGATTATATATGCTTAAAAATCAGTCTGATACTGCAAATGTATTACGAGAAAGAAGTAAACTCAATAAGCGCTTAGCTTATGAAGGTTTACTTGTTGGTATCGTGTCAGGTGCTGTCTGTATCGTTTATCGTCTTGTTTTATCAAATGCAGAATCTATTTATTTTACTATAAGGGACTTTGTCGCACATAACGTGTCTTATTGGCCTTTGTGGATCATTGGCCTTATTGTATTAGGTCTTATTATTTCAATCTTTTTAAAGTGGGAACCTATGGTTGGAGGCTCTGGTATTCCACAGCTAGAAGCGGAAGTACAGGGACGTATTGATGAATGCTGGTGGAGAGTCTTACTTGCAAAATTCTGTGCAGGTGCACTTGCACTTGTAGGCGGCTTATCATTAGGGAGAGAAGGTCCAAGTATCCAGCTTGGTGGTATGATTGGTAAAGCTCTTGCGAAAAAAGGAAAACGTGTAAAAACGGAAGAACGTTATTTAATGACAGCAGGTGCCGCAGCTGGCTTATCGGCTGCATTCAATGCACCTCTTGCAGGTATCATGTTTGCTTTGGAAGAAGTTCATAAGAACTTCTCTACAAGTGCACTTGTTTCTGTGATGATTGCATCTATTACTGCGGATTTCTTAAGTAGAAATATCTTTGGTTTATCACCTACTTTAGCTTTCTCAATTAAAGAAACATTTCCTTTAAAGAATTATATCTGGGTTATTATTCTTGGTATTGTCGCTGGTGTATTAGGTGCTTTCTATAATAAGGTTACAATGGGAACTATTAAACTTTATAAGAAAACACCATTCTTGAAAAAACATCAAAGAGTCATTATACCTTTGGTGTTATCTGGAATTTTAGGATTTTATTGTCCACTTGTCATGGGTGGAGGACATAAACTTGTAGAATATCTCAATGAACCAAATCTTGTTTTATCTACTCTTGTCTTATTATTTATATTAAAATTATTGATTTCGTGTGTTTCATTTGGATCAGGTGCAGCTGGAGGAATCTTCTTCCCATTACTCATTCTTGGAAGTCTGATTGGTGCAAGTGTAGGTAAGGTTGCTATTATGTGTGGTGTTCCTTCTGAGTATTTTATGAACTTCATTATTATGGCAATGGCTGCTTACTTTAGTGCCATTGTAAGAGCACCGATTACTGGTATTGTATTAATAGCTGAAATGAGTGGAACTTTAAAGATGCTCCTACCAATTGCACTTGTTTCATTTGTTTCTTATTATGTCGCCAATCTTTTACATAGTGAACCAATTTATGAAAGTCTTTTAACAAATCTTTTAAACAATCAGCCTTATCATTCTATGGATGAATATGCGGATAGTAAGGAACTCATTGGCTATACAGTTGGCTTTGGTTCAAATGCCTGTGATCACTATATTAAAGATTTACAACTTCCACGTCGTGGCTTGATTGTTTCCGTTATTCGTGGTGGAGAAGAAATCATTCCAAAAGGGGATACAAAGCTTATTTCAGGAGACCGTGTTATTGTGTTAGTTGATGCATTCCATCTTGATGAAACGAAGCTGATGTTGGAAAGTGTCTTTACAAGCTGATATTGACAAACATCATGAATTCATGTAGACTTTTAATTGCGATGAGGAAGACAAGTAATTCATATGCGCTGGTTTAGAGAACTTATGGCTGGTGAAAATAAGAGCAGCAGTATGAATGAATACACTTTGGAGCTTCTAGATGCAAAGTCTAGACGGTGAGTACACCGTTATCAACAAGAGAGCATGTCTATGACATGAATAAAGGTGGTAACGCGAGAATTCGTCCTTTTGATGGATTCTCTTTTATATTATAGGAGGAAATTATGACATTTTATGATGAATTAGTGTGGCGTGGCCTCATTAAAGATGTAAGTTCTGAAGACTTAAAAGACAAATTAAATGCAGGAGGAATGACATTCTATATTGGTACTGACCCAACTGGGGATTCTTTACATATTGGACATTTCTCATCTTTCTTAATGTCTAAGAGATTAAAGGATGCAGGTCATCACCCAATTCTTTTGGTCGGTGGTGCAACTGGACAGATTGGGGATCCAAAGCCAACAACTGAAAGACCAATGATCACAAAAGAACAGGTACAGCATAACTTTGACTGCTTAAAGAAACAGGCTGAAGACTTATTCGGTTTTGAAGTAGTTAATAACTTGGATTGGTCTAAGGATATAAATTTCATTGACTGGTTAAGAGATTATGGTAAATATTTTAATATCAACTACATGTTATCTAAGGATATTATCAAAAGAAGATTAGATGAAGGAATCACTTTCACTGAATTCTCTTATATGATCATGCAGGCAATGGACTTCTATTACTTACATGAAAACAAGGGCTGTGATTTACAGGTTGCTGGTCAGGACCAGTGGGGTAATATCACTGCAGGTATTGAATTAATTAGAAAGAAGACTGGTGATGAAGCATATGGATTCACTATGCCTTTACTTACTAAGAGTGATGGTACTAAGTTTGGTAAATCAGAAGGAAATGCAATCTGGTTAGACAGAGAAAAGACTTCACCATATGAAATGTATCAGTTCTTCATCAATAGTGAAGACAGCAAGGTTATCGATTACTTAAAATACCTTACTTTCTTATCTAAAGAAGAAATTGAAGCATTAGAAGAATCAAATAAGAATGAACCACACTTAAGAAAAGCACATAAAGCACTTGCGAAAGAAGTTATTACTTTCATTCATGGTGCAGATGCTTATGAAGAAGCTGTCAATATTTCTGAAAAATTGTTCAGTGGTGATATCAAGAGCATGACTTATGAACAGGTAAAACAGTGCTTCAATGGCGTGCCAAGTATTGATGTCACTGAAGATGAACAGATTTTAAATGTATTAGTAAAAGCAGGTGCCGCTTCTAGTAATCGTGAAGCAAGACAGTTCGTAAAAGGTGGAAGTGTTCTTGTAAATGGTGAAAAGGTCACTGATGAAAAGTTTGTTGTATCAAAAGATAATGCTTTTGGTGGCAAGGTGACTGTTATTAGAAGAGGTAAGAAGAAGTACTTCGTTATTAATCATATCTAAGCAGACAATAGTCTGCTTTTTTTAGGAAGGATGTGAGTAGATGGATGGTATTATTTTAATTAATAAACCACAGGGTATGACAAGTCATGATGTCGTTAATCGCGTGAGACGTATTATGCATACTAAAAAAGTAGGACATTGTGGCACACTAGACCCTATGGCGACGGGTGTTTTAGTTGTTGGTATTAATAAAGCCACTAAAGCAATGCAGTTTTTAATGAGTGAAGAAAAAGAATATCGTGCGACCCTTAAACTTGGCAGTGCGACAGATACATATGACTCTGAGGGTAAGGTTCTAGAAACTAAGCCTTTTACTGGTTATGATCATCTAGATGAAGTACTATCTTCTTTTAAAGGAGATTCTATGCAGAAGCCTCCGATGTATTCAGCTATTAAAATTAATGGTAAGAAGCTCTATGAATATGCCAGAGAAGGTATAGAAGTAGAAGTTCCAGAAAGACCAATAGCTATTTATAAACTTGATTTAGTCAATGCACATGATGATGAAATAACTATAGATGTTAAGTGCTCTAAAGGAACATATATCCGTTCTTTATGTGTAGATATTGGGAAGGCCTTAGGCTATCCTGCCCATATGACGGCATTAGTAAGAAATCAGTCAGGGCATTTCACTATTGATCAGGCAGTGACATTAGAAGAACTTGAAGAAAACAATGGACCAGTGATTCCGTTAGAAGAAGTATTCTCTTATTATGATTCTATTGTCGCAGATGAAAGAATTGTCATGACTGGTCAGAAAATCAAGAGTGACATAGATCATAATGTAGCTGTTTATTCAAAGGAAGGTAAGTTACTTGCAATATATGGCCCAGATGGTAAAGGCGCTTTAAAGAGCTTGAGGGGGCTTTTCTAATGAAGGTCATAAAAATGGAAGAGGCGAATTTAAAAGAACCTCTTTCTCTTGCAATTGGCTTTTTTGATGGTTTACATCTTGGTCATATGTCTTTGATTAATGAAGTATTGAAATATAAAGGAGAAACAAAAACAGCTGTCATGAGCTTTGATGTGCATCCTTTATGTGTCTTAAAGGGTGAAAAGAGACAATCAATTATCACTCTAGAAGAGAAAAAAGAACTTCTAGAAAAAATGGGGATTGATTATCTCCTTGTTATTCATTTTACTAAGGAAGTAGCAGCATTAAGTCCACAGGCATTTATTGATGAATATTTAAATAAGCTTCCTTTGAAAAGACTTGTATGTGGTTATGATTTCCATTTTGGTGATCATAACAGCGGTAATATAGAAGATCTGAAAAAACAGTCATTTGATCTTATTGTGAAAGATGCTGTTATGTATAATGAAACGGAAAAAGTATCCTCAACTCTTATTAAGAAACTGATGGATCAGGGAATGATTGCAGAAGTCAATACTTTGCTTGATAGACCTTATCAAGTAAAGGGAACAGTCATTCATGGTAAACAAAGAGGACGCTTGATTGGGTTTCCTACATTGAATATTGATTATGGTATGAAATACTTACCTAAAAGAGGGGTATATGGCACAATTGTAGAAATCAATCATCGTTATTATATAGGCATGGCGAATATTGGTATGAATCCTACATTCAATGATATTAGTCGTCTTTCCTTAGAAGTCAACGTCTTTGATTTTAATGAAGATGTGTATGGTAAAGAAGTAGAGGTTACTTTTTATTTATATAAGCGTGAAGAAACTGTTTTTAATGGATTAGAAGGACTAAAAACACAATTAACAGAAGATAAGAAATACTTAAGTCAAGTCATGAAAAAGTATTTGACTTTATATCAAAATAGTGTAAAATAAGCCTTGCAACAATGTCTAGGATATTTGTACCTCTTACATCTAGCTTGGATATTGCGAAGAATATAATTTAGGAGGAAAACATAATGTTAACTAAAGAAGAAAAAGCTAAGATCATGGCTGAATATGGTCGCGTAGAAAAGGATACTGGTTCTCCAGAAGTTCAGATCGCATTATTAACTGCTGATATCAACAAGTTAAACGGTCACTTCAAACAGCATCCAAAGGATAATCATTCTAACAGAGGTCTTTTAAAGAAGATCGGTAAGAGAAGAGACTTATTAAAGTATCTTAAGAGTGAAGATCTTGACAGATATACAGCTTTAACTGATAAGTTAGGATTAAGAAGATAAGAAACAAAAGCCCTATGGGGCTTTTTTTCATGTCTCTATCAAATAATTGTTTGTGTAATAGTTGATTTATGATATAATTTTTAGGAATATGAGGTGAATTTATGGCAAAACAAATTTTTAGTATGGATTTCTATGGTAAGAAAATCCAGGTTGAAGTCGGTGAAATGGCTAAACAGGCAAACGGCTCTTGTTTAGTAAGATATGATGATACAGTCGTTCTTTCTACAGCATGTGCTGGGAAAGAACCAAAAGATGTAGATTTCTTCCCATTAACAGTAACTTATGAAGAAAAACTATATTCTGTAGGTAAGATTCCAGGTGGATTCTTAAAACGTGAAGGCCGTCCAAGTGAACATGGTACATTAACTGCAAGAATGATTGACAGACCTATTCGTCCATTATTCGCAGATGGTTTCAGAAATGAAGTACAGGTTGTTAATACTGTACTATCAGTTGATCAGGAAGCAACTCCAGAAATGGCAGCAATGCTTGGTGCATCAATTGCATTATGTATTTCTGATATTCCATTCAATGGTCCAATTGCAGGTGTTAACGTAGGTTTAATTGATGGTGAATTTACTGTCAACGCAGGACCTGAAGATATGGCTAGAAGTGAAATCAATCTTGAAGTAGCAGGTACAAAGGATGCTATTAACATGGTTGAAGCTGATGCAAAAGAAGTTGACGAAGAAACAATGTTAAATGCATTGATGTTCGGTCATGAAAAGATTAAGGAATTAATCGCTTTCCAGGAACAGATTGTAGAAGCTGTTGGTAAGGAAAAGATTGATGTTCCACTATTCGCATTAGATGAAAACATTGTGTCTAGCGTAGAAGCAATGGCTAAGGAAGAAATGATCAAAGCCATTTCTATTCCTGGTAAGCTTGAAAGATATGCTGCTATTGATGAATTAGATGCTAAGGTTGTAGAATCTTTTGAAGAAAAAGAATATGCAACTGTTGAAGAACACGATAAGACTATTAAACAGGTTAAGATGGTTCTTGGTGATCTTGAAAAAGAAGAAGTAAGACGTCTTATTACTGAAGAAAAAGTAAGACCTGATGGTCGTAAAGTAGATGAAGTACGTCCACTAGACGCACAGGTAGATTTATTACCACGTGTACATGGTTCTGCTATGTTCACTCGTGGTGAAACTCAGGTATTATCTGCCTGCACACTTGGTGCATTAGGTGAAGTACAGAAGATTGATGGTCTTGGAATGGAAGATCAGAAACGTTTCATGCATCACTATAACTTCCCACCATATTGTGTAGGTGAAACAGGAAGAATGGGTTCTCCAGGTAGAAGAGAAATTGGTCATGGTGCTTTAGGTGAAAGAGCCTTAAGACAGGTTATTCCTTCTGAAACAGAATTCCCATATACAATCAGAGTTGTTGCTGAAGTATTAGAATCTAACGGTTCTTCTTCACAGGCTTCTATTTGTGCATCAACTATGGCTTTAATGGCTGCTGGTGTTCCAATTAGTAATCCAGTGGCTGGTGTCGCTATGGGTCTTGTTAAAAAAGGCGAAAACTATACAATCTTAACTGATATCCAGGGTATGGAAGACCATCTTGGTGATATGGACTTCAAGGTTGCAGGTACAAAGAACGGTATCTGTGCATTACAGATGGATATCAAGATTGATGGTATTACTAAAGAAATCCTACAGGAAGCATTAGCTCAGGCAAAGGTTGCAAGAGGACAGATCATGGACTGCATGATGTCAGCAATTAGTGAACCTAGAGATCACTTAAGCCCATATGCTCCTAAGGTTGCTATGATGAAGATTGAACCTGAACAGATTAAAGATGTAATCGGTAAGGGTGGAGATATGATCAATAAGATTATTGCTGAAAGTGATAATGTTAAGATCGATATTGATGATGAAGGTAACGTTACTATCTATCATTACTCTCAGGAAGCTATTGACCATGCAATGGGTATGATCAAGGATTTAACTAGAAAAGTTGAAGTAGGCGAAATCTTCGATGGTAAGGCTGTAAGAGTTGAAGAAAAGTATGCATTTATTGAATTATTCCCTGGTACAAATGGATTCTTACATGTAAAAGATGTTGCTTGGGATAGAACAAATAAAGTCAGCGATGTAATCAAGCTTGGCGATACAGTAAAGGTTAAAGTAACTCAGATTACTGATAAGGGTGTAAATGTTTCTAGAAAAGCATTATTACCAAAACCAATCGTTAAACATGATGCACCTGCTGAGGAAAAGAAATAATGAAAGTTATTCTTGCAAGTACTTCTCCTAGACGAAAAGAACTGCTTGAAAGAGAAGGCATTGATTTTATTATCGATGCCTCTTCTATTACTGAATATCTTGATTCTTCTCTAGAAATAGAAGAAAGACTTAAGAAACTCGCATATGATAAAGGTATTTCTATTCATGAGAAATATCCTGATGATGTTGTAATCAGTGCGGATACAACAATCTATCATAATGGAAAGATTATTGGTAAAGCTCACAGTGCTCATGAAGCAAGAGAAATTCTTAAATCATTAAGTAATGATACACATAGTGTGTTTACATCAGTGGCTGTGTTCTATAAAGATCAGGTTTGTACATTTGTAGATGAAACAAAAGTTACATTTAAGAATATCAGTGATATGATTGATGATTATCTTTCTATTGATGAATGGAAGGGTAAAGCTGGCGCTTATGCGATTCAGGGTGTTGCAGGAAAATTCATTGAAGAAGTGCAGGGAGATATTGATAATGTCATTGGGCTCCCAGTAAAGCATGTAATAGAAGTCATTGAAACAATGAACGAGAAGCCATTATAGGCTTCTTTTTTTATACTTGCATGTAAGCACTTCATATTTATATTGAAAACGCTAACAGTTTAATTTATAATAGAGAGTGGGATTTACATAAGGAGGAAATATCATGAATTCAAAAGTTAAAAAAATTGCGCTATTATCTGGCGGAGGAGATTGTCCAGGCTTAAATGCGGTAATCAGAACAATCACTAAGATTGCGATTGAAAAATATAATTGGGAAGTTATTGGCTTTGTATATGGTTATCGTGGATTATATAATAATAATTATGTAGAATTAACAGTAGACAAGGTAGAGGATATATATAAGGAAGGCGGAACTATTCTTTATAGTTCTAATAAGGATAACCTATTCGATTATCTTGTAGATGATGGAAATGGTGGAAAAGTAAGAAAAGACGTCAGTGATGTAGGTGTAGAAAATCTTAAGAAAGATGGTGTTGATGTATTAGTTGTATTAGGTGGCGATGGTACATTGACAAGTGCTAGAGATTTCAGTAGAAAAGGTGTCAATGTCATTGGTGTACCAAAGACTATGGATAATGATTTAACTTCTACAGATTTAACATATGGTTTCATCAGTGCGATGAGTGTTGGTACTGAATTCATAGATCGTCTTCAGACAACTGCAAAATCACATCATCGTGTTATCTGCTGTGAATTAATGGGAAGAGAAGCAGGATGGATTTCATTATATGCAGGTCTTGCGGGTAACGCAGGTGTTGTATTGATTCCTGAAATTCCATTTACTATTGAAAACATTGCGAAAGCAGTTAAGAAACGTGATGAAGCAGGTCTTCCATATACTGTTATTGCGGTGGCTGAAGGAGCTAAGTATGCAGATGGTACAAAATCAATTGGTAAGATTGTAGAAGATTCACCAGATCCAATTCGCTATTCTGGACTTGCTGCAAAGGTGGCTGATGATCTAGAAAAGGTCATTCCTAATCATGAAGTACGTTCTGTCAATCCGGGTCATATCATCCGTGGTGGTGATATTGATGCATATGATAGAATTCTATCTATCAGATTTGGTAATAAGGCATGTGCTATGATTGATGAGGGTTTATTTGGAAATGTTGTATCATTAAAGGGTGGCAACATGGAATATACTTCACTTGAAGAAGTAATCGGTGATGCGAAATTTGGTAAGCAGAAGCTTGTTGATCCTAATGGAGATCTTGTTCAGGCTGCTAAGGCTATGGGCGTATCATTTGGTGACGAATAATAAGACAAGAACCTTACATTTTGTAAGGTTTTTTAGTTGTTGACAGATAGTCTAATTTTGATAAAATGGAAACTCAAGGAGGCAAAAATGATAGAAGAACTTATTGAAGAAGGCCAGTATCAAGTCGCATTAAGTCGTTTGACAGATATGGATGACGAGATGACTAGATATTATCGTCTTGTATGCTTGAATGCATTAGAAGATTATCAAAGATGTATGCAGGAAGGGGCCGTTGCAAAAATGCAGGCCAATAACACTTATTATGAAGTGACTGCTTTATATTTAAATGCTTTAAAAGAACTTGAAGAATATGAACAGGCAATTAATATTCTTATTGAAGAATTATCAATGCCTTATATCCCTCAGCAGTATGAAAACTTATTCAATGCAGTTTATGATGAAATTATTCTTATGAAGCAGGAAAAGAATTACCAGCTAGAAAACAAGAGTACCATTATGTCTGCACAGGAAATTGGTCGTCTGCTTGATAGAGATGAAGTGAATGATGATTTAATTTATATGGCACTTGATCAATTACAGCAGTTAAATATCCGTATGATCATGCCCGAAGTAGGAAGATTCTTAGAAAATCCTCATAAGTCATCTTTTGCGAAGACACTTATTATGGAAATTCTGATTGATCAGCAGGTTGATGAAGAATTCACTGTTGTAAAAGGTGATGAAACATATTATTTTAATGGCTCTTATAGTCCTTTGGTATTAGAAAGAGAATGTTACACATTGATTGGTAAATCTCTTTCAAGAGTATTAGAAGATGATAATCCTACGCTTCTCTCACAATGTCTCGATTATTTGGAATATTATCTTTATACTCTCTATCCTAAAGATATTATGCCAGAAGACTGTGACCTAGTTGCAGCAACTATACATTATTATGTTGCGACTTTACAGAATATGCCAGTCGATCCATCTGATATAGAAATTGATTACAATTGCGATTTATCAGATGTGGAAAAAGAAATATTAGCACTCGAACAATTAGAGTGTTAAATTGTTGCATTGCATGAATCTTTCATGTATAATAGCAATTGCAAATAGTAAAGGAGATTAAGAAATGAATACAGAAGTTAAAAAACTTGAGAAATCAATGGTTGAAATCAAAGCCGTTTTCGATACAGAAGAATGGGCAGCAGCTCAGGAAAAGGCTTTAAATAAGTTAGCTGGTTCAGTTAAGTTAGATGGTTTCAGAAAGGGACATGCTCCAAAGAATTTAATCAAAGCTAAGATTGGTGCTAAGGCATTAAGAGAACAGGCTGTTGAAGAAATCTTAAGCGAAAACTATGCTAAGATCTTCGTTGACAACAATGTAACTCCAGTTGCTCAGCCAACTGCAAACGTTGTTAAGTCTACTGAAACTGAATTAGAAGTAACTTTCACTTGTCCAGTTAAACCTGAATTCGAATTAGGTGAATACAAAGGATTAGAAGTTAAGAAGACTCAGGTAAGAGTAACTAAGAAAGATGTTGAAGAAAGATTAAATGACTACCAGAAGCAGTTCGCTGAATTAGTAGTTAAAGAAGAAGGAACAGTTGAAGAAGGCGATACAGCTGTTATCGATTATGAAGGTTTCAAAGATGGTGTTGCTTTTGAAGGCGGAAAAGCAGAAAACTATTCACTTGAAATCGGTTCTCACTCATTCATCCCTGGATTTGAAGAAGGTCTAGTTGGTATGACTGCTGGTGAAGAAAAAGAAATCAACTTAACTTTCCCTAAAGAATATCATGCAGCTGATTTAGCAGGTGCTGAAGTAGTATTCAAGGTTAAAGTTCATGAAATCAAAGCAAAGGTTTTACCTGAAATTGATGATGAATTAGCAAAAGATGTTAACATCGAAGGTGTTGAAACATTAGAACAGTTACAGGAAAAGATCAAAGATCAGATCAGAACTATGAAGAAGGCTGAAGCTGAAAACAAGTTCAACGAAGAAGTAATTAAGGCTGTTGTTGCTAACAATACAATCGATGTACCAGATGCAATGGTTGATAGCGAAGTTATGAACATCATTAACGAAATCAACCAGAACTTATCTCAGCAGGGATTAAACATTGAATTATACACTAAGATGACTGGTAAGACAATGGATGATATCAAGGCTGATGTTAAGGATCAGGCTGAAGAAAGAGTTAAGTTAAACTTAATCCTTGATAAGATCGTTAAGGCTGAAAACATTGAAGTGACTGATGCAGAAATGGAAGATGAAATGAAAGAAATCGCTACATACTACAACATGCCACTTGAAGAAGTTAAGAAGGTTCTTGGTGGTCAGGAACATGTATTAAAGGGTGATTTAACTCACAGAAAGGCTCTTCAGTTAATTAAAGATAATGTGAAATAAGACGCCTACGCGTCTTATTTTTTCTAAGAAAGGAGAAATAGGTTATGGAAAATTTAAATGTGACAGTTGATCTTCCTGTTATTTGTACGCGCGGTATGCTTGTATTTCCAGGACATGAATTGTCTTTAGATGTAGGACGTACATTTTCCTTAAATGCAATGGATCTATCTGTTAGTCAGCATGATTCTAATATTGTATTAGTGTCACAGATCCATCCTTTAGAAGAAGAAATCAATTTTGACATGGTTTACCACCATGCCACACTTTGTAAAATTACAAAACGTATTAAAAAAGATAATCATGGTACTATCAAGCTTACTGTAGTAGGTGAAAAGCGTGTTGAATTAGAATCACTTTATACTGAAGGTGAATGTTATTATGCAAAGGTACGCTATTTAGAAGATATCCATGGTGATCAAAATGAAGAAATTGCTTTAGTACGTAGAATTACTGAACAAATGCAATCGATGAATGGGGCAAGTCAACTATTACCTAGAGAATTGATTTCAAATATTACTAACGGCTTATCAGCAAGTGAACTTGCTGATACTATCGGTCATTATATTAACTCTGAACTTGTTGAAAGAGAAAAGATTCTTGCTGAGCCTGATGTAAATAAGCGTCTTTTATTAGTTCTTGCATGTATGCAGAAAGAAAAGGCAATAAATGAAATTGAAAATTCTATCAATAATCGTGTAAAGAAGAGTATTGATGAAAACCAGAAAGAATTCTATTTAAGAGAAAAGCTTAAAGCGATTAAAGAAGAATTAGGTGATACACCTAATGGTATGGATGAAGTTGAGAGATTCCGTTCTATGATCAAAGACAATCCTTATCCACAGAATGTTAAAGATAAGTTGACTGAAGAGTTAGCACGTTATGAAATGATGCCTTCTACTTCACCTGAAGCCAATGTTGTTCGTACATATCTTGATTGGATGACTAAACTTCCTTGGTTTGAAATGACTGAAGATAATCAGGATATAACTAAGGTAGAACAGATCCTTGATGAAGACCATTTTGGTTTAAAGAAACCTAAAGAAAGAATTGTAGAACAACTTGCTGTAAAACAGATGACCCAGTCTTTAAAGGCACCTATTATCTGTTTAGTAGGCCCACCAGGTGTTGGTAAGACTTCTATTTCTAAATCTATTGCACGTGCATTAGATCGTAAATTTGTGAAGATTTCTTTAGGTGGTGTTACTGATGAATCAGAAATCAGAGGACATCGTAGAACTTATTTAGGCTCAATGCCAGGTAGAATTATTCAGGGTATGAAAAAAGCTGGTGTCATGAATCCTGTCTTCTTACTTGATGAAATTGATAAGATGGCAAGTGATTATAAGGGTGATCCTACAAGTGCGATGCTTGAAGTATTAGACCCTGAACAGAATTCTATGTTCTCAGATAACTATATTGAAGAACCATATGATTTATCACAGGTTTTATTTATTGCAACTGCAAATGATTTAGGAGGTATTCCTGAACCGTTACGTGATAGATTAGAAATCATTGAATTATCTTCATATACTGAACAAGAAAAACAGATGATTGCGAAAGATCATTTGATTAAGAAAGAACTCAAGAATCATGGCTTAACTGATGAACAGTTAACTATTACTGATGAAGCTATCATGTATATAATTAGACACTATACACGTGAAGCGGGTGTCCGTCAGTTAGAAAGATTGATTGCGGCTATCTGTAGAAAATCAGTATTAAAGATTCTTAAAAAGACAACGGATCATGTTGTTGTAGAAGTTGAAGATTTAGAAGAATTATTAGGTAAAGCACCATTTGATCATACAAAGAAACAGCCAAAGCCTCAGGTAGGTGTTGTGACTGGTTTAGCATGGACTCAGTTTGGTGGCGATATTCTTCCAATTGAAGTAAATCACTTTAAAGGTAGCGGTAAATTTATCGTGACTGGTCAGCTGGGTGATGTTATGAAGGAATCTGCATCAATTGCATTAGACTATCTTAAGGCCCATGCTGATAAGTATAGCTTGAAGGATATTGATTTTGATAAGCAGGATATTCATATTCATGTACCTGAAGGTGCAGTGAAGAAGGATGGACCAAGTGCTGGTGTCACTTTAACAACGGCTATTTATTCAGCCTTTACACAAAAACCTGTACGCGATGATGTCGCAATGACAGGTGAAGTGACATTAACTGGTAATGTATTACCAATTGGTGGCTTAAAAGAAAAATCAATTTCCGCTCATCGTTCTGGTATTCATACAATCATTATTCCTAAGGATAATGCTAAGGATATTGACGATATTCCAGAATCAGTAAGAAAAGATTTAACTATTATCACAGCAGATCATATTGATACTGTTTTAGAAAATGCATTGGTAAAGTAGTATGTATACGATTAAAAAAGCCGAATTCATGTTATGTGCAGCCTGGACAAGTCAGTGGCCGGATGAATCATTACCTGAAGTAGTCATGGCTGGACGTTCAAATGTAGGAAAGTCAAGTTTTATTAATACAGTAACCAATGTACAGGGGCTTGCAAAAGTGAGTTCAACTCCTGGTAAAACGCGTACTCTTAATTTCTTCAATATTAATGATGAATTAAGACTTGTTGATGTGCCAGGATATGGCTATGCGAAAGTGCCAAAGAAGATGTTAGAGCAGTTCTCAGAAATGATTGACAATTACTTACGTAATAGAAAGAATCTTAAAGCGATGATTCTTATTGTGGATTATCGTCATAAACCAAAAGATGATGATGTGACAATGTATGACTATGCGAAGCATTTTGGTATTCCAGTTATTGTTGTCGCAACGAAAGAAGATAAGCTTAAACGTAATGAACTTGTCAAGAATGAGAAGCTTATTAAAGAAACATTGGATTTTGATCCGAATGACCATTTTGTACGTTTTTCTAGTTTAAAGAAAAAAGGCGTCAGAGAAGTCTGGGATTGTATCTTAGAACTATGCGAAGAGAGATGATAAATCTCTCTTTTTTTCTTTCTTCACAAATGCCTTATTTTAGTATATAATGTGTCGCAAGAAGGGAGTTTTTTGATGATTAAGATTTTATTATGCTGTGCATCAGGGATGAGTACAAGCTTGCTTGTAGAAAAGATGAAAAGAGCAGCAGCTAAAAAGAGCGTAGAAGCTGAAATCTGGGCAGTGAATGCTGAAAATACAGATTTAAAGGATGTAGAGGCTGATATTATATTTCTAGGCCCACAGGTTCGCTATGCAAAGGATGAAATTCAGGAAACTGTTGGTTCTATACCAGTTTATATGATTGGTATGAAGGACTACGGTATGATGAATGGTGAATCAGTACTTGAACAGGCTTTAGAATATCTAGGTAAATAAGTTCATTGACTTTGGACTATGCCTTTGGTAGAATAATAACAAGCGTTGAAGAGGAGGAGTACAGTTATTCTTCTTAAAGAGACCTCTTGGTTGGTGTGAAAGAGGAGAGTGAAGACTGGAAGGTAGCCTTGGAGCATATTTGGTGAATGAAGTAGCCAGATACGTAATACTGCGTTAAAGTAAAGAGACATACAGAGTATGTGAAATAAGGTGGTACCACGATACAGTCGTCCTTATGCACATGCTCTTTTTTATTTTTAAGGAGGAACTATGGAATACAGAACACCGATATTAGTGGTTTTTACTCTATTTATATTAACACTAGGTTATTTCTATTATAAAAAGAGAAGATCCATTAAAGAGAAACAGATGGAGGAAGCATTACGTTTTGCAGACTTTAAAGAAGAAAACAAGCATTTTACATCGGAAAAGTTTGATGCCTGCAGTGATCAAGATTTAGTGAATCTCATTGTTGCACGCATTGGAGATTTAGAAGACGAAGACGAAAACTTCCTAGATAAGTTAAATATGGAAGAAAGAACTGTCTATGGTATCAGTCAGTTAAATGAGTGTGTAAGTACTACTAAAACAATTCGTTCTTTTTTTGAAACACCTGCTTATTCAGTATATGCGGATGAATTAGAAACTTATTTCAATAATTTACGTGAACCACAGATTGCTGAATTAGTAAAGAGTGCAAAGAGATTAAATGAAATCATGGAAAATGGTGAAGAAGACGAAGATATGGGTGATTATTCTTCTTATAATTTCTCAGATTTCACGCATGAATATATCACTATGATTGCAGGTACAGATTTCATGCCTAAACTAACTAAATATATTAGAGAACATAAAGAATCATTTATCGAGGGGGATGAACAGAATGAAGAAAGAGTTACCGACTAAATATGACCATTTAGCTGTAGAAAAAGGTAAATATCAGCAGTGGTTAGACAAGGAATATTTTAAAGCTGGAGATTTAACAAAGAAGCCTTATAGTATTGTTATTCCTCCACCAAATGTAACTGGTAAATTACATTTAGGTCATGCTTGGGATACAACTATGCAGGATATGATTATCCGTTATAAGAGAATGCAGGGTTATGACGCATTATGGTTACCAGGTATGGACCATGCTGGACTTGCAACTCAGGCTAAGGTAGAAGCAAGACTTAGAGAACAGGGTATTTCTCGTTATGATCTAGGAAGAGAAAAGCTTGTTGATAAGATCTGGGAATGGAAAGAAGAATATGCAGATATCATTCGTGCACAGTGGGCTAAATTAGGATTATCACTTGATTATTCAAAGGAAAGATTTACTTTTGATGAAGGTTTATCTGATGCTGTTAGAGAAGTATTTGTTAGATTATATGAAAAGGGATTAATCTACCAGGGTGAAAAGATCATCAACTGGGACCCAGTACAAAGAACTGCATTATCAAATATCGAAGTATATCACGAAGATATTGAAGGTCATATGTATTACTTTAATTATCATATCGTTGGCTCAGATGATATTTTAGTGATTGCCACTACACGTCCAGAAACAATGTTTGCTGACCAGGCAATTTTTGTACATCCTGATGATGAAAGATATAAGAAATATGTTGGAATGAAGGCTATTAACCCTGCCAACGGTGATGAGTTACCAATCATGGCTGATAGTTATATTGATCTTGATTTTGGTACGGCTGTTATGAAATGTACACCAGCACATGACCCAAATGACTTCCAGCTTGCTAAGAAGTATAATCTTCCAATGCCTAAGTGTATGAATGAAGATGGTACTATGAATGATTTAGCTGGCAAATATAAAGGTATGGACCGTTTTGAATGCCGTGAAGCTTTATTAAAGGATTTTGAAGAAGCTGGTGTTGTTGACCATATTGAAACTATTGTCCATTCAGTCGGTCATTCAGAACGTTCTCATGCGATTGTAGAACCTTACTTATCTAAACAGTGGTTTGTAAAGATGAAGCCATTAGCTGAAAATGCACTAAAGAATCAGGAAACTGATGATAGAGTAGATTTCGTACCAGAAAGATTTGAAAAGACATTCTCTAACTGGATGAATAACATTGAAGACTGGTGTATTTCACGTCAGGTATGGTGGGGACATCGTATTCCTGCATGGTACAATAATGAAACAGGTGAGTTATATGTAGGAAGAGAAGCACCTGAAGATATTGAAAATTGGACTCAGGATGAAGATGTTCTTGATACATGGTTCTCAAGTGCTTTATGGCCATTCTCAACTATGGGCTGGCCTAATACAGAAGATCCAATGTTTAAGAGATACTTCCCAACTGATACATTAGTAACAGGTTATGACATTATCTTCTTCTGGGTAAGTCGTATGATGTTCCAGTCTATTGAATTTACTGGTAGAAGACCTTTCAAGAATGTTTTAATTCATGGCTTAATTAGAGATGAACAGGGTCGTAAGATGTCTAAGTCTTTAGGCAATGGTGTTGACCCAATGGATGTTATTGATGAATATGGAGCTGATTCATTAAGATGGTTCTTATTAAATAACTCTTCACCAGGAGCTGATATGCGTTATGTACCAGCTAAATTAAAATCTACTTGGAACTTCATTAATAAGATCTGGAACAGTGCACGTTATGTATTGATGAACATTGATGAAGATCAGCAGTTAGAAGAATTAGATTATGCAACACTTAACTTAGCAGATAAGTGGATCTTAAATAGATTAAATGAAGTAATTAGAAATGTTGATGAAAACATGGATAAATTTGAATTTATTAATGTTGGAACTGAATTATATCGATTTATCTGGGATGATTTCTGCTCATGGTATATCGAATTATCTAAACTTCATTTAACTGGTGATGATGAAGTTGCTAAGAAATCTGCATTAAATACATTAGTATATGTGTTAAATACTATTGTTAGATTATTACATCCAATCATGCCATTCGTAACTGAAGAAATCTATCAGGCTATTCCACATAACGAAGAATCTATCGTTATTTCTAAGTGGCCAGAAGTAAATCCAGAATACGATAATGATACAATTAATGATCAGTTTGCTTACTTAATTGATATTATCAAGGGTGTAAGAGAAATCAGACATACTTATGTAATCAAGAACAGCATTGAAGTAGATTATACAATTACTACTAAGCAGGATGATCTTGAAGCATTATTAAAGGAAATTGCACCTTATGTCAGCAAATTAGTCAATGCAACTTGTGTTGGATATAATGTACCAACTAGCAAGAATAATGCGACTGAAGTTATCAAGGGTGGTAATACACTTAATATTGACTTAGGTCAGTATATTGATATGGAAGCAGAAAAAGCAAAGGTTGAAAAGGAAATCAAGAAGCTTGAAGGTGAAATCAAGCGTGGTGAAGGTATGTTATCTAACCCTAATTTCACATCTAAAGCACCTGCTGCAAAAGTTGAAGCAGAAAAAGCAAAACTTGAAGATTATCGTTCTAAATATGCTGCAGCAAAAGAAAAACTTGCAAAGATGAATTAATTAAAATCCCCATTTATTTGGGGATTTTTTTAGTAATTGTTGATTTTATCAAGTATAGATAAAGTAGAGGGAGCAGAAAGGGGTCAATATGTACGAGTTATCTAGAGAAAAACAAGAGCAGATCAATGGTGGAAGTGCATTGACTTATATAGTATATGCACTTTTAGGTATTGCAGGAGTTAAGCTATTAAGAGCATCACGTGGGTATCTTAGATTTGGTCGTATAATTATGATGAAATAAAAAAATGTTGAGTAAATTGGTGATATATAGCGTATAGATATAATGAGGGAGCAGAAAGGAGTAAATATGTACGAGTTATCCGTAGAAAGACAGGAGCAGATCAATGGTGGAAGTGCGTTAACTTATATAGTATATGCACTTCTAGGTATTGCAGGATTAAAATTGCTTAGATCAGCTAAAGGTCGTCTCAGATTAGGTCGTCTTATTACATTAGAATGGGGAAATTAGGAAGAGAAGGGTGCAAATTGCACCCTTATTTGTAAGGAAGGTGAAATATGTTGAATACATTTATGAGAGAAGATAGTTCAATACAGTATCATTGTAATGAATTAAGGGTTAGACTAGATTTAAATAAATTTGCATTTACAATTAATGGGGCATGCATACAAAGAACGGATAAAATAGAAAAAATTAAGTATTTAGAAAGACGCTTGATTAAAGAAAAAATCAGTCTTTCAAGAAAGGAAGCGAATTCAAATAACAGTAAAAAGAATCAGGCAAAGATACAAAAAATACTCAATAAGATTGATAATATCTACTCTGATTATATTAATAAGTGTATATGGGAAATAGTGAAAAGCTGCCCAAGGTGTGTTGTAGTAGAAGAATTGAAGACAGCTAATAATACAACTATATCTAGAAAGAATGTTGAATTCAAAAAGAAACTAAAGGTAAAATGTAGAGTCTATGGAATTATGCTGAGATTGCAGTAAAGAAGTTCATATTTATAGCTTATATGATATATTAATCAGTTGAGTGCAACGTGTTTAGTAATCCAGAAGAAATTGTTAATCACTTAGGGAGGAGAAAAATATAAGTGTTCGAATATATTGACCATTGTGATTGAATGTGTTCAAATTCTTCTCAAAGAAGAGCGTTAAAAAAACACATCAAATATCACAAATTATAAACCAAAAGATTTTGCTGAACTTTTAGGCGTATCTGATAAGATATTATAACGTTGAGATAGAGAAGGAACTTTAAAGGCAAACTGAACTCCAGCTAATAGGCGTTATTCCACATATGATCAGTATTTACTAAATTAAGTTGTATTTTTTAAGACATTTTTGTAATGCAAGAGGAATTATTGTAGACCAGTGTATTGAAGATTATGGAAAGGGTATTAATTAAAACCGTAAAAAGTGGAACGAATTATTAGATGAAGTCATGGAACAAAAAATCAAAAAACATAATAGAAATCCAAAAAGATAGATTTATCAGGTTTGGTTATGTCTGTTTTAAAAAAATCTGTAAGAAGTTTAATACAACCATAGTGGTAGGAAACAATGAAGAACTTGTGCAGGATATTGTGTCAATACTTCATATGTTCTCCTGCAGACTGTATGGGCTTCTTAATTATAGAAAGGGATGAGAAAATTGCTGAAGAGCTTCAAGACGGAAATAAATCCGACAGAAGAGCAGAAAGTCAAAATTCGTAAAACAATAGGTACTTGCAGATTTATCTATAACTTCTATCTTGCTCATAATAAGGAGCTTCATGAAAGTGGCAAAAAGTATATGAGCAGCAGCCAGTTTAGAGTATGGCTTAACAATGAGTATCTTCCGAGCCATCCAGAATATTCCTGGATCAAGGAATCTTATTCTAAATCGGTAACACAAGCAGTAAATAACGCACAGACCGCACTTAAAAGATTCTTGAATCATGAAAGCGGCTTTCCAAATTTTAAAAAGAAAGGCAGATCTGATGTGAAAATGTATTTTGTAAGGAATAACGCAAAAGATTGCCTTTGCGAAAGACACAGAATCAAGATTCCGTCACTTGGTTGGGTCCGTATCAAAGAGAAAGGATATATTCCCACAACAAAGGATGGATACGTCATTAAAAGCGGTCATGTCTCAATAAAAGCTGACAGATACTATGTTTCCGTTCTTATAGAAATCAAGAATAACAAGATAGCCAATAATTCTGCAGAATTAAAGAAACTTGAAAAACAGCTTATTTGAGAGCAGAGAAGTTTTGCTCGAAAGTATGAAAATCTAAAGAAAGGAGAGTCCACTCAAAAAAGAAATATACAAAAACAAAGGCTTAAGATACAGAAGCTTCATCATAGAATTGACAATATTCGTACTGACTACATCAATAAGACAATTGCAGAGATAGTGAAAATCAAGCCATCTTATATAACGATTGAAGATCTAAATGTATCAGGAATGATGAAGAACAAGCATCTTTCAAAGGCAGTTGCTTCGCAGAAGTTTTATGAATTTAAAACAAAGCTTC
>ENA-ORMS01000495-ORMS01000495.1-human-gut-metagenome-genome-assembly--contig:-NODE-495-length-39145-cov-9.056587_pt1 | contig 39145 bp, 31 predicted proteins | sample MGYA00242104_ERZ508997 | MGnify/ENA primary metagenome ERZ508997 (study PRJEB26280, sample SAMEA2338704) | human gut metagenome | biome: human gut; feature: human-associated habitat; material: faeces...
TCTGAATGGAACCTAAAGTCATGCATTCATGGTTGTCGATGTCAATGACACCGATTCTCATGATTTCTAATCCACGCTTATAATCCCCAGCACAGCCAGACCAAAAGTAACCAATCCAGAGCGTCTTATGTTCGGACTTGGGTATATAGGAAAGATCCGATAGCGCTGGCTCTTCTTCTACCTATGAGATGCTTGCTATTGGGAATATAGTAGTTTATCAACATTTAGACTTTACAGACTACTAGTCTTCCTCCCCTTCAGTGGGAAGCACATTACCAACATACTCAAACGTGAAGTTGTTGCCACGCGCTGAGGGAAATTGGCTACGCAAATCGATTTCAGAACGATTCTTTAAGTGCTCAATAATTCGTTCATAACATTCCTGTCCTGAGTTCGCACGAACGTATGCTTGGAATGTAGTGTCTTGATAACGGAACTTTGTAGTGCCAGCTATTTGAATTACACGCTTAAAAACGATTGTACCCAAATACCAACCTGAACGTTCCTCTGACAGCTGAGCTAACTTAAGGTCTTTCTTATTAAAAGCAGGCTCAGGAATCATATACTGACGCATATCATTATTAGAAGGTTGAGTTGCATTATCATCACCATTCTCACGATGATTAGCCTTAAACTCCTCCATTGACTGCGCATTGGTTTTGATTAGGATAAAATAAACGCGAGGGCGGATCTTGTAACGTTTTGGGTAAGGCATATCACTATCAACATAAGCCTTAACATCCTCTTCCATGCGTTGCGTTACCATTATCTCAGGAATAGACGAAAGAAACCCCATTAACTCGTCGTAGTCGTGTACTAAAGCCTCTTGATTAAAATAGCGAGCGTAAATATTCATAATATGCGTGATATATAATAAAAGAAACGTTCTCTCTATCGGCAGCCCCATTCCATAAAAGCCATATTATAGTAAATCAAAGAGAGAACAAATGGCATTAAAAATAAAATGGTAGCCCAAGCGAACATATCGCAAGGCTACCTTCGATTAAGAGCGGAAAACGAGACTCGAACTCGCGACCCCAACCTTGGCAAGGTTGTGCTCTACCAACTGAGCTATTTCCGCATTGCACTGCTTAAACAGAAACGTTTGTTTCGTTTTTTCGAGTGCAAAGGTATGAAGTTTTTATTTAACCTCCAAATTTTTTTCAAACTTTTTTATCAGAAAAAGCATAAGCGGCTACATGAGCGAAGCCTATAAGGGGTACGATGAAGGCTACAGACATCGTGCTAGCATCGGCTACAAGTCCCATCATCAAAGGGCCTACGGCACCTCCTATGGGGGTCATCATCAGCAGTGATGAAGCACGTTTGGTTAGTGGACCTAAGTCCTTGAGTGAAAGTGCGAAGATAGTGGGGAACATGATGCTTTCGAACACGTAGATCAACACTAAGGCCCCTAATGAGAGCACTCCCATATTGAGTACGACGGCCAATGTGGTGATAAACGTCCCTATGGCGCAAACGCGTAAGACTCGTTCGCTGTCAATGTGTTGCATTATAAAACTTCCCAATACGCGGCCTAACATAAAGAGTGATAAGCCACCGAATGATAATGCAATGCTTGCATCGCGGGCATTCATCCATCCACCGTCGGCTACGTAGTTAATAAAGAAGCTGTTGATGGATATTTCAGATACTTCATAGCTAAACAAGGCAAAGAGTCCAAATAGAAATCCTTTATTCCGAAATAGACTGCTGATGCGATGTTTTTCTGCCGTGGCCTTTGTTTCGTGCTCGTCTTGATGTGCAATCTCGGGCAGTTTCACTCGTGTAAATAGCAATGCTACAGCTAACACGACAATGCCCATAACGACGTAGGGTAGGGCAATGCGTTCGTTCCCACCATCGGAGAAGAGCAAGAGTCCACCAAATAATGGACCGCAGATACAGCCTAATCCGTTCAATGACTGTGCTAAATTCAAACGTGATGCTGCTGTTTCCACATCGCCCAATTCTGTCACGTAAGGATTGGCCGCCGTTTCAAGAAATACCAATCCACAGGCTATGATGAAGAGTGACATTAGGAAGAACTCAAATGACATGATTTGTGCTCCAGGCCAAAACAATAATGCGCCCAATCCATAAAGCAGTAGTCCTACGATGACCCCCGTTCGATAGCCGCGGCGGTCGATAATAATTCCTGCAGGAATGGCCATTACAAAATACCCCAAGTAGAACATTACTTGCACCATTGAGGAATGGGCATGGTTCATACCAGGAATGACTAATTGAAAGTGCTTATTGAGTACGTCGAGTATGGAATGTGCTGCTCCCCAAAGGAAGAACAGGGACGTAATCAGTACAAAAGGTAGTATGTACTGTCTTTTTACTAATGGTCTCAAAATGATAGGTTGTTAGTTTTTTTTAGTTAACGAGTTAACAAGTTGACGAGTTAACGGGTAGGTCCGTTTTTAGTTGACAAGTAAGTTTGTTTTTATTGACGAGTTGACAAATAAGTTTGTGTTATCTGTTAGAGTGTACAGTTTAATGTCAACTCTTTCATTTGTCAATTATAATACAAACTTACTTGTCAACCTGTTTACTGGTTAAATTGTCAACAAAAAAACTTGTCAACTATAGTAGGATTACGCTTCGTAATGTTCGAATAAGAAGTCGTTGTAGGGATACTTCTGTACGTGTAATTGTTTGATGCGTGTATAGAGCAATTGTTTGAGTTCGTCAATATTCTGACGTTCGCGCGCAGAAATAAAGATGCAGTCATCGCCCATTTTTGCCATCCATGTATTTTTCAATTCATCGAGCGATACATTCTCTTTCGTTGCCGGTGTGAGATCGTCAGGGTCCTTCTCTGTCCAAGTATATGCGTCCATCTTGTTAAAGATCAAGATTTGTGGCTTCTCAGCGCAACCTAAGTCTTGCAGCGTTTTATTCACCACCTCAATCTGTTCTATAAAGTCGGGGTGAGATACGTCAACCACGTGTACCAAAAGGTCTGCCTCACGCACCTCGTCCAAGGTGCTTTTAAACGACTCTACTAAGTCGGTAGGTAACTTACGGATAAACCCAACCGTGTCGGCTAAGAGGAAAGGTAAGTTATCAATGATTACCTTACGAACGGTCGTATCAAGCGTAGCAAAGAGTTTGTTCTCGGCGAATACCTCTGTCTTGGCCAATAAGTTTATCAATGTTGATTTACCTACGTTGGTATATCCCACCAAGGCCACGCGAATGAGGCGACCACGGTTTTTGCGTTGTGTTGTTTTTTGTCGGTCAATGTCGGCCAAGCGCTGCTTAAGCAACGACATACGGTTTAGAATGATACGGCGGTCCATTTCAAGCTGCGTTTCACCAGGGCCACGCAAACCTACTGAGCCACCTTTGCCGCTACCCGATCCAGAGCCACCTCCTTGGCGTTCCAGGTGAGTCCACAGACGCTGCAAGCGAGGCAACATATAACGATATTGTGCCAATTCTACTTGCGTTTTTGCATTCGCTGTCTGTGCACGCATGGCAAATATGTCAAGAATAAGGTTGGTGCGGTCGAGTATCTTTACGCCTAGTGCTTGACCGATATTACGCAACTGCTTTGCAGAGAGTTCGTCGTCAAATATCACCATACCAATTTCGCGCTCATTCTCTTCTTCGCTTTCGATATAAGCTCTAATCTCCTCCAATTTACCTTTTCCGACATAGGTAACAGAGGAAGGTCCGTCCATTTTCTGCGTAAAACGCTTTACGGTAACAGCACCTGCTGTTTCGGCCAAAAATTCAAGCTCATCTAAGTATTCTTGTGTTTTGCGTTCATTTTGGTTCTTTGTTACCAAACCCACAAGAATAGCTGTTTCGGCCTTTATTTCTTCTGTTTGTATAAATCCTTGCATACTTATATATAATGTATATTGTCTAAAAGCATGGTGCGTGTTTTTATACGCTTTTGCGCACCTTTTCTCGCCACGGCAAAGTTGAAACGCGTTTTTCTTTTGCTCATTTAGCTTCGCGAAAAGGTTTATTTGGGTGGAGAAGAAAACCAAATAACATCGCATTCACGCTTTTATGCTGCAAATTTAGTGACTTTAATGCATTTATCTCAGTCTCTAACGACTTTTTCAATATTTGGGGGTCTTTGGACTGTTATTTGTGGCTCTGTAGCGAATTGCAGTTTTATCAAGCGCTGCAAAGGCTATATTCTGCTGAAGTCGCCCTTGCTAATATTTGATGCGGATTTGAGGTAGTATTAGGATGGTGCGTCCTAAAACTTCTTCCTTTTTATGTTTGCATTAACTACGAAGCGATATGCCGCCTATGTAGATTAAGGTTGGACTCTCCAAGCGCTTTATCGAAATGCTTGAGGCGCTCGCATAGAGTGATTGATGCATACCTAATATATTTAGGGACGACGTCCCCGACATTGTACGGACAACTATACATAAAAATCTTTCCTTAACTCGTTAATTTTTACGCAAGAACTCAAATAATTAATGGTGAAATGAAAAAAAAGTAAGATTTATTTGGTGGTTTTACCAAAAAGATATACCTTTGCACTCGCAAAACAGATAAAGATTCATTTATCTCAATGCAAAACGGATTGACTCGCTAGCTCAGTTGGTAGAGCACAACACTTTTAATGTTGGGGTCTTGGGTTCGAACCCCAAGCGAGTCACTTATGATTCCAAGCAAGTCACTTATGTTCCCAACGAGGTCACTTAGTGACTACTGCAGAATCACAAAGGAAAATCAATTCCAAAGAAAAGTATTAAGTGGATTTTACGAAAGTAGAGTCCACTTTTTTGTTGGTTATCAAGCATTTACACACTTTGATTAGCCTAACAAAAACATAAAAGTATATGTTCAATTAAGGAGATGGTAAGTTCAACTACTGCGGTTGAAAATTACTCCAAGTAGCCTACATGTGCCACCACAAGCCCTCATAAGCCAAAAAGGTGATACAATAGGTGATACAACTTTGGAAAAGGTGATACATAAAAAGTGATACACCTCACTTCCTTCAAAAAAAATTGCCGAAACAGGCATTTTTTTCTACTCGGAGCGATTTTTTTCCGCTTAACACCTACTATTCTCATGAAGAGTAAAGCTGTAAAAGTCGTTTTCGACAGAAGAAAGGAAGCAGCCAAAAAGGGTTATGGCTACGTTGATGTTGTAGTAAATCTGGGCAAAAAGGTCCGTAAATACGTTCTTATAGGGACATCAACTCCCGAGGAATGGGAAAAAGACTCCAATTCTTCAGAAGTAAAAGCTGTGGTAGAGAAATGTGAAAACATTCTCGTCACCATGAACGTGCTTGGTGAGGAATCGAATGTTGAAAATTTCAACAAGCATTTCTACGAAGAACAAGCAAAAAACAATGAGCCAGAACTTTCACCCGAAGAGATCTTAGCTCAAAAAGATTTCATCGCCTACTGCGAGGAAGCCTTGGCAGCTGAGGACATTAAAATCGGCACGCGCAAGCACAAGCAAGTAGTGATTGATGCCGTCAAGACCTACGGCAAACTAAAGACGTATGGTGACTTGACACCCAAGAACATTCTTGCCTTCGACCGATGGCTGCACAATGGCGAGCGGAGTGACGTTACCATTTATGGCTACCACAAACGGCTGAAGAAATGGGTGGGCGAACTGGCACGATTGGACGAGATACCACGCAATCCTTACAAAATTGTGAGTGTCACCCGTGGCAAGAGCAAAGAGCGCCAACCTCTGCTCGAAAGCGAATTGAAGAAAATGCGCGACTATCCCTTTGATGGAAAGTTGGAACGGGTGCGCGACCTCTTCATCTTCTCCGCTTACACAGGTCTTGCTTTCTGCGATGTGCAGAACTTTGACTATCAGTCCATGACGGTGAAGGAGGGTGATTTGGTTTTCATTGACGGGAACCGCATCAAGACCGATACGAAATTCTTCACCCCTATCCTTGCGCCTGCCATGGAAGTGTTGAAAAAGTACGACTTCAAATTGCCCAAGATTTCCAACCAAAAGGCAAATGATTACCTTCACTTGATACAAGCACAGCTTGGCATCAAGAAGAATCTGACCTTCCACGTTGCCCGCCACAGCTTTGCCACACTCGCCTTGGCGCATGATGTCCCCATCGAAAATGTAGCCCGAATGCTCGGACACGAGGACATTCGGACCACACAGATTTACGCAAAGGTTTTGCGTACCACCATCGAGCGCCATGCCACCGCACTCCAAGGCGCCATCATCTGAACTTTATTCATCTTCATCTAAAACACGATAAAACGTGCCTTTCAATAGCTGCGACATTCCACTCTCCTTGAATGTCGCAGTTATTTTTTCGCAAACATACTTGCCTCCCCTTATATAATATAGGGCACGTGGATTGGGCAAAGTATCAGACAAAAATGAAAACTGATACTTCTTCTTGCCATCAATTTTGTACAACACTTCGCGTTTCTCCTCCCACATTCCCTCATTCAAGCGAAGTGAAAAAGGCGTGACGAATGCCTGGAACTCATCTGAAACTTCCACAAAATCCACCACAGGGTGCGGCATATACGGCTTGAAGTACTGCACCCCGTTCCAAAAGCCCATATATATTTGGTCAAAGTAAGCGTCCGTGTTCTTGTTCTCCCCCTTGGCAATGGTACGGCTTGCCGCACCTTGCGCCAAATCACCTGCATCGTAGTCAATAGTGTTGGCTGACGTTGAACTGCCAAACACACGATCAGAACGACTACCACTTGAAGAACCGCTCCCATCTTCTGTCAATGTCCAATTCTCACTGCTTCCCATCTCGCCACAATTCATGAAAAGCATATTGCCGTGACTGTCTCCCGTCCCCTCAATCCAAGCAGGCACAATTTTAAGTTCCAAGTCCTCTGCATTCTTGTCCGCAAAGCGTTCCCCATAGGCATTGACAGGGAGCAAACGATTATAATAGCGATACCACTTCGTTTTCGTCTTGTCTGAAAATCCCGAAGTACTCTCCATCACAAACTCCGACTTGTAGCAGTACATGACAAAGTACGTGCGGTTTTCCTTGACATAAAACAATTTGTGTCCATCAGAGCCATATTTGTAGCCACGTACATATTGCGTGCTGCTGGCATTCGGTCTTGTTTGCCTTGTGTACACTCCACTTATTTTAAGCAACTTTGCCGCCTCCAACAAATCTGCCATTTTATCATAAACCTTGGCATCCTTGCCATATTTGCGAATGTACCAATCACACGAATGGTACGCCCAAAGCAAACTGCCATTGTCCTCATACTTCACATTCACGCTACCCAAATATTCCGACTTGTCCTCCTGCGTGACTTGGGTGGTATAACTGTCCACCACCTTGTCCAACAGAACCTCATCTGCTTCCGTGGCAATGGCATCAGAGAATTTGAAAGAAATCGTTTTCTGCTTGTGATTGATGGTGAAATCCCCAAACAGGAACTTCTCTAGCTCTTCAAAGAACTCCGTCAGCGTCCAATGTGGCAAAGCAAGTGCAAAGTTATAAGCGCCCCATGCCGCAGGCAAGGTGTTGCATATAAGGAGATTAACAAAGACAGAATTTTCCAACGCCATAAAATCCCACTTATAACCCACCTGCTTGCATATCCTGTAAAGGATATACAGCAAGTAAGGCTGAAACGACAAAGCCTGTGCTCCCGTTTGCGCATTGGTTTCATGCGGCCAAATAAATTCATTCTTGTCTGCACTCCACACCATTTCATTCTGAATGTTCCCCGAAGTATTATTCACCCAGGGCAACGGGATCCAGAAATTATCAGGGTATGGGCGCATATCGTCCATGCAATGCCCTGCAACCGCCACGCGGCTTGTAGGATAGCCCAAATCCAGCTCATTCAAATAAATATCATCGAATGTCTCATCAAAGTTTTGCTCACTGCGTCCCTCCAAAAATTGCGTTTTGACTTCCACATCAGAAATTTCCGTGATGGTGATGGTGCCACTCCGATAAAAGTCACGATCGCGAATTTCGCAATCGAACACCACCTTGTTCTTTGCCACATCTGCGCGGTGGATATGCCCAAATATCGCTATGTTTTGGGCACACCCTCGCAAAGGGAAAGTGATTGTCAGCGTATAGCTGTCACTTCCCGTAAATAATCTATTCTCGGCAATGAAGTCAAACGATGTGCCTTCCTTCAATACGGCTTGTTGGTTGTTGATGATGATTTCCATTTTTATTATCTTTGCAAAATGAAACGTGCCATAATTATAATACTTGTAAGTTTAATACTCTTTTTGGCAATTCTTGCCTTGGGGTTCTTTTGGTCTCTTCCATTATCGCTTATATTTCTGTTTATTGGAAGTATTGCATTGTTTATTTCATGCGTATATGTAAAGGAAGAATCCACAAGAAGAGTTTTTGATGCTATTTCATGCAGTTTGCTTATCACATGGTGCTTGCTGCTGTTATTCTTTTTTGTTGCAATGTATATGATGATGGATCGCAAAAGTTATTGAGCATTCATTTTCTTCTGCTTTTCGGAGATTTATTTCTAATCAACGTATCGTATTCCTCTTGCGCCTGTTTGATACCCGTGTCCCCTGTCACTGTGTTCACGGTGACAAAAGGCTCATTCAGCCTCTTGCTCAACTGCGACATGGTTTTCTCATAACGGCTGAGTACAGCTGCACTCTGTGCCAAAGCTGCCGAAGCAACATTATCCGTGGGGGCTTGAATAATTACAGGTTGCGGTGAAGGCGAAGCCACCGCACCTGTTCCCACAATTGTTCGTGAAACATCATCGGCTCGCAAGGATCCGATGGTGTTCGTTCTTTGTGCATAGTCCAAAGCGTTAATCAAAGGTCTTGCCACAGGTGATGCGAGCAACTTTTGCGATGCCACCCATTCCCCGGCATGAACTACGCCCACTTCTTCGTTTACTCTGCCTTGCGGAGTAAAGCCACCTTGCGCATATCCTTGTGCCTCACTTGCCTGTTGTTGCTTTTTGATTGCGGCAATCTGTATCATGCCCGCAGCAATAGCCATAGCCGCTGCAATAGGTGCCATGATATAACCGACTACAGGAATAGCCGCTGCCGAACCATAAGCAGAGATCGCGTTTTGGGCAGTCTGCGCCACCGCTTGAATGACCTGCATGGCAAACAACTTTTTGTTCGCCTCGTTCTTCGCTTTGGCAAGGGCGGCTTGCTTCTCCTTTTCAAGCTTCGCCACCTTGTAGTTATTACCCTCTGCCGCAGAAATCTCCGCTGAATAGCGGGCATTGATGGCGGCAGTTTCCTTCTCGAGTTCCGCCTGGACGAGAGAAGAAACGCCACTGAATATCTCTCCCATACCACTCATGACAGTGGAGAACGATTGCGTAACGGCTTGCCCGGCATCGCTCTCCAACCAATTAGCCAATTTTTCATTGGCCTTCTCCATGCCATTCTTTGTGACACCTATACTATCAATGGCATACTTTTTACGCAAAGCAAGTTTAGCCTTTTCAAAAGCTTCCTCAATGCGCAGTTTTTCTGCCGCATTGTCGCCCGCGGCCTTTACTTCAGCATGATATACCTGTTCCAAAGCAGCCATGTCACTATCGTACTTAGTCAAACGTTCATCAGCGTTCATGCCAAAGTACTCCTCTTTGAGCTGCTGTTTCACTTGTTGCTGACGTTGGATAATCTTCTGCTGATTGGCAAAAACCTTGTTCTGATATTCCTTTTCAGCTGCAAGCCTTTCCTTGGTGCCTTCCTTGTAAAGCTGCACCACTTTGCGAAGATGTTCCAACTCAGCCAACTCCACGGCATCTTCGTAGGTCTTGGTGTCAGAAAGTCCGTCTATATAGCGTTGCTTCAACTCCGCGAGCTGAGCATTATACGCTTTATCTTCTGACTCTCTACTCGCATTTGTAGCATTCTCCTCCTGTTTCTTCATAGCCTCCTGGTATTGCGCTTGCGCCTCCAAGAGGTCCTTAGCAGAAACATCAGAACGCTCCATCTTCTTTTTCCAATACTGCACGTTGATCTCGTCCATGCGTGCGGTGTATTGCTCATAATCCTTCTCACCTTTTGCATACGCAATGCGGTTGAGCGCTTCCTCTTTCGCCTTCCAATCATCGGGAGAGTTTTTGCGGTCAGTCTGCTTTTTCTTTGCTTCCGCCAAGTTCGCTTCCGCTTCGGCTTTTTCCTCTGCAGTAATCTTCTTGTTAGCAAGCACTTTTTGATAAAATTCTTGCTCAATCTCCTCCATACGAGAGACATAAGCTTCCTAATCCTTTTCACCCTCCATGTATGCTTTCTTGTTGAGCGCATTCTGTTCTTTCTGCCAATCTTGTTCCGCCTTGAACTTGTCCGACTTTTTATTCTTCTTATCATCATCCACTACAGGCACACCGCCACCACCTCCACCCGTGTTCGTAACGACAGGTTTATGATTGGTTTCCTCGGCAGCTTGTTTGCCGAGATCATCGCCATAAGTGTCTGTAATAGCTTTCTGACGCGCATTCAGTTTTTGCAGTTCCTTGCGTTTGCTGTTCGCTTTACTTCGTTTGCGTGCAGCTTGTGAACCATTGGCAATACCGCTGTAACTCGCCATTGTTCCGCCAGCTGTACCATAGCTATACATCGTGTTCGAGCTTGCCGATTCGATACTTTTTTGTTTGGCATCATACGCATCAGCTTCCTCGTCCAACTGCTTAATCTCCATTGTAAGTTTCGCCTTTTGTTTGCCAATCTCTTTGAGCAAATCCTTGGCACCTTCCAACTCATATTTCTTGGCAAGAGAGTTCAGATAGTCGTCCAAGGCATCCTTGTTCTCCTTATACTTACCCGTAGTAGCGTCCAACTGCGCATTATAATTGGGTATTATCTTATTGAGTGCTTGCACCGCCTTTTGGCGATCGTCCAAAGAAAGTTTCTCATTACGTGCCATCTTAACCAGTGCATCAATCTTGTTCTTCTCCTCCACAATACCTTCCTGACCTTTCAGGCGAACAGCAGCCAAAGCCTTTTCGCCCTCGGCAGCTTCATTCACCTTTTTAGTCATCTTGTAAATGCCATAGCCAAGCGCCACAGCAGCAGCGAGCAAAACACCCCAACCACTTGCCAACGAAAGTCCCTTTCGTTTCAAGTCCACCATGAGCGAGGACTGCTTAGCCCAATTGCCTTGCAATTTGGCAAGCACAAGGTTAAAAGCAATGTGTCCAGCTTGCAGCGTATTCACCACTGCATGATATGCCAAAGCCGTACCCTTGCACACGGCATGCCATGCCGCTTGTGCTTTAAGAGCTATTGCATTGGCTTTCACTGCGATGGTGTAAGCTACCACCATTGAAGTCAATACGATAATCGCTTCCTTGTTTCTTGCAAGGAAGTCTATTGTCGTACTCATAGCCTTCAGTGTGAGGGTCGTGGTGCTGATAACGTGCTTCATGACGGGCATCAGTTTCTCGCCCAATTCGATAGCCAACTCCGTAACACGCTTTCTTGCCTTGTCCAGTTCCGCCTCGACAGTCGAGTTCTGCACATTAAACTCATTCGTTACCGATGTGGCATCTTCAAACGATTGTGTCGCTTGTTCCTGTTGCCACTTCACCATTTCCACATTGCCGGCTAAGGTCGCCAGTACTTGTGAAGCACGGGCGCCATTCTCACCCATGTTCTTGAAAACAGGAGCGAGAACGTCCATGTTGCCGAGTTTCTTTAATTGCTGCAACAACATCAAAAGTCCCTCGTTAGTACTGCGCTTCAATGCTTTATTGAGTTCGTCCAAATCCATGCCCGTAGCCTTGGCTATCTTGCTTGGCTCCTTGAATAAGTTCATAATGAGTTGCGAGAGAGCCGTTGCCGACATCTCGCATGCTTGACCTTGGCTATCCAACACCGCTGCAAAAGCCATAATTTGCGGAATGGTCATACCAGCTTGCGCACCCACGCCAGCCATGCGCTTGCCAAACTCCGCGAGGTAGCCAGCAGAAGCTGTACAATTTTGCGAGAGGTCGTTAATCACTGAACCGACAGCGAGCAAGGATTTTTTTGTGCCAAGTCTCGCTTCATCACCAAATATGTTGGTGAGTTTGGAAAGCGTCAAGGTCGCCCCATCTCCCAACTCGTCCAATGCCACATTGATTTGGTCAGCTGCTTTTACAAAGCCCAAGACATCTTCTTTTGAAGATTTTCCGAGTCGCCCCGCCTCCTCTGCGAGTTTGTTCAAATCCTCACGCGAAGTACGGGTGTCCATCTTCTTAAAATCCTCATTCAGTTCCTTTACCTCGTCATCAGCTAAACCCGTAAACTTGCGCACATTCGCCATTTCCGCGTCCATCTCCGCAAAAGCGTTCACCGCTTTGCGTCCTGCCAAGACAAGTCCCGTGCCGACAGCTGCCACCCCTGCAATGATGTTGCCCCACTTGTCCACAAAGCCATTGATGCGGTCCACAAGTCCCACATTCTCCTTCTCGGTTTCCCTTAGCTCCTCATTGACATTCGCAATTTCAGCCTTTACGCGCTTGATGCTCTCACACTGCTTGTTCCACTCGTCTGTACCGCGTTCGATGCCGTTCAAAGACTTTTTAAGTTCCTTGAGCGTTCTATTCAGTTCCTTTGGCGAAGCCTTGTCAAGTCTCTTCATGACATTCTCCACTCCTTGGGTTGCACTTTCAATCTGCCCAATCTGGCGGCGGGTCTGCCTTAGTTCACGCTGAAACTTCTTCAGCTGGACTTTATCGCCCGCAGCTGCTGCTTTTGTTATTTTATCTTCGAGGTCGCTCGCTTGCCGTTTCAACTGTTCGAGCATATTTTGTGCCTGTTTGCCGTTCACTGTAAGCGTGACCGTAGCATTTGCGTTGATGTCTGACATAGTCTTTCCTTTTTGGGTGTTATTATACGCACAAACTTAGCCACGCGCCAAAGAAGCAAAAAAGACGATGTATCAAGGCTTTTCCACTCCCAAAGTGGGCGTGATTTTTGAAGAAATCCGCGTTTTGTTAAGTAGTAGCAAAACAAAAGCCTTGATACAGAAGTCTTTAGGGAATTGTTAAGGGGTTTCCCCTTAACCCCTCCGTCGGAAGACCCCCCGACCGCCCTACATCGTCAAACCACGAACACCCCCACACCCAAGCGGAATATGTAAACATATCTTAAATAACACCCTTATTTGAGTTCCTTCACCCCGACAAAAGTCCCCAAAATGCACGAATGCCGAAAAGAAAGAAAGCGAAGAACTTACAGAAAGAGCAAACAACGCACACACCGCACCCACACAACAAAATACCCCCGAAGTTTCCACGAATGCCCCCGAAGTTTCGCCAAAACCACGATTGCACACTCCAAGTTTCTCTTGTGCATAGATGCCAAGTTTCCGCACACCCCAATTTGCACCCCGAAGTTTCGCAATGCGCCAAAATTCAAGGTTTCTGACTATCTAAAACGACCCTCCAAGTTTCCACCTACTCAACAAAGCACCCCGAAGTTTCATAATGCGCCAAAATCCAAGGTTTCTGACTATCTAAAACGACCCTCCAAGTTTCCACCTACCCAACAAAGCACCCCGAAGTTCCCTTATACTCATGAGGTTCGGGAGTTTTTGACTATCCAACACCCCAACGCACCCGACCAAACACCCACACCACACCCCCGAAGCCTTTCGGGGTCTCTGATAGCCTCCAAAATCCGCTACTTTTCAAGGGAAAATTTCACACCTTGAGGGTCTCGACCGACCACTACCCGCGCCACCGCGAACGGGCGGTAATCCGTCTGTGTGCGTGCCGAAAAATGCCTAACACTTTAGCAGATGTTAATCTGCCATAGTGTTAGGCACTTGAAGGCACGTACTCAGACGACCGCTGACGGGCATAAAAAGTGTGTTGTCGTGTTTTAGCGGACTTGTCCGCCATAGCACGACAACACGCTTTGTTGCCTAAAAACGGCACGCTGTGCGGTAAAACGGACTGGCGAGGAACGTAGCCTGTCCGCCAACAATAGAGCCTGCATCTTCTTTCGAGGTACGAGAAAGGTGATGTGGGCTTGACGGACTGACTTTGAAGCATGAAAAGTAGGTCCGCGCATGAAAGAAGCCCAACCTCCCTTGAAGTATGAAAGGGTGGATTGGGCTTGAACGGAATGGCTTTGAACCCTGAGAAGCCTTTCCGCTAAAACGTGGGCTAATCTCCTTTGAAGCATGAAAAGGTGTTTAGCCCATTAAAAGGAACAGAGCACAGCTACAAGACAATAGAGTGAAGTCTCGCTTCACTACAAAATCAAGCATCGGAGTCTCGACGATGGCACCACCAAAAGGCAGCTAAGGCTGCAAGGAATACCAAGGTCAAGATTAACTTGACAGGAAAAGTCCATGGTCTCGCCATGGACTCCCTCTGCTGAACCATGTTGGCGGAAGATTGCCGAGTCGCAGCGAGGCTGTCTTCCTCCCTTGCCTCTGTCTTGGTGCTCTCCTTTCGGCTTGACGAAAGGTGTGCGCCATAGATACGAATGGATTGCGGCTTTTGCCGGGAAGTCCTTTGCGCCTTGGCGTTAGAAGCACCTTGCAGCGCATGGGGAACTTCGATAGTTGGAGTCTCTGCTCCAACCCCGAAGCTCACGATGCAGCTGTCGAACAAAAGTTCGGTGTGCCGCCACACCGAATCAATGCGTGACGTTTTCCACTGATGCCGCTGCACCTGTACAGCGGAGTCCGTGGCAAACGTGTTCGTACTTGTGACTTTGTGCGTACTGCGGCACGAAGTGAATAGGCACAGCCACATGATTATGGGAAAGACAAAAGGCTTCATAACTCTGTTTGAACGTTAAACGATGGGCAAGCTTTGCTTGAATACTCGTTATGCCCATGCACAGTTGCATGGGGATAAACGAACTGAAGCTGCTGCACGAGTTGGCGAAGTGCCTGCTTCTGTTGTGGCGTGCGTGTGTCCTTGGGCGTTTTTCCGTCCTTGGCCACATCACCGATGTAGCAGAAGCCAATGCAGTGGCATTATGCCCCAGGCAATGGGCGCCAGCTATGTTCTCGGCACGTCCCTTGTGGACGCTGCCGTCACGATAGATGACATAGTGATAACCTATGTCAGCAAAATGGCGTGCCAAGTGCCAACGACGAATGTCGTCCACCGTGAAATCTTTGCCTTCGGGAGTGGCAGGGCAATGAATGATAATTTCAGTGATGCGTCGCATAGTTTAGGAGTTTAATAAGTTTAAGGCTGCGCTTGGGTGGGCTTTTGAGGTTGCGAGTTGAGTTTCTGCTCCTCGTCCTTGATAGCCTTGTCAAGTGTTTGCATAATCTTACCTTCAAATTGCTTCGCCATTATCGGCTTCGGTTCGGAAGAGCGTTCAAGCGTAGCTTGCACCTCTTCTCTCATCTCGCACGATAATTGTGTGACCTTGCGTCCATAATAGATGCTTACTCCGAAGATTGAGCCAGCATAGATGAGACATTGTGAGAAAATCCACAGGACGGAGTCCGAGATTTCGCCTTTGGGCGATGTGATGAACCCTGCGACTGCAAGGGCATAGCCGCCTACAAGCATGGCGAGGGCGGACCAAAATTGAATAGAGACTTTATGCTTTGGCATAGTTTATAAGTTTAATGGATTTATAATATTGCACTGATTTAGCAGAAAAAGCACCTGGTTGTTGCAGACTATTGTGTGAAAGTGATTATATTTGCAACGTTGTTCCATTCTTCTGTTAAAACGTGGAATGGGTATTTCTTGAACTATAAAGAACATATTATGAAGAAGACTTTTTTAGCAATGGGGTATTGGCCCTGTGTAGTGTGAGTTTTGTGTCTTGTGGTGGCGGTAATGGCTCAAAAACACAAGATGCTTCTGAAACCGTGGCAGATGATAAAGGTGTGTTGGCCGACTTGGTGGACGTGTATGTGGACATGGCTGAGTTGAATTTAGAGTTGGAGAAGAAATACGCCAAGAATGATGTTTCGGGCGATGAGTTTCAGAAGTATCAGGCTAAATTGCAAGAATACGAAAATAAGGCTAAAGAGTTGGGCGCCACTTATGAGGGCAAACCGATAAAGTTTGAGGGTTCTGAAGGCTTGGGCATAACCTTTGTCGATGGGGTGATTGCTAATGTTAATGCTGATAGGGTGTTGCAGGTGAATTTCAGAGCCAAGCCCTCTGCTGAGGTGACAGGGCCGGCTTACGCTTATTTTTTAGATGCTAATAACAACCTTGTATCTAAAACAGTGGGTAACTACAGAAAGAGCGATGGCCTTGTTGATGTGACATTGCACATGGCTGTTAGGGGTATGCGCAAAACTACGCCTATTGAAAGTTGGAAGAAGGTAGCCACTATCACCAAAATAATGGTTGTAAGTAAGGACGAATACAGTGCTGGCGTGGTGCCTGCAGCCGGAAATGGTGCTACCAAAAAGGTGGAAGTGCAGTCTGCCTGCAAGTTTGTGATGACGGACAAAGGTGTGGATAAAATAACGTTGGGTGCAGATATCAACAAACTGCCCAAAAGTGTTGAGGGGTTGTACGACAAGGTGGTTGTGAAGTCAGAGTATAACGCCATGGAGGACGAAACCACCACAACGGCTACATTCACTTTAAAAGGTAAAGAGGTGATGACAGCCATGGCTGATGATGCTAATAAGGTTTGTTATGTCACAGTGCAGGCACCTGGCGTGGGTGTTAAAATAGGGACTGCCACCTTCGAGGTTGGGGCGCCTGTTAAGGAAGTGCTGAAAGCTAATGGCGTGAAAAAAGACGATACCTATGCCGCTGTTTATGGCAAGGTGCAGTTTGAAGCAGATGTAAACAACAAAGTATGTAACATTTCGGTGGGTTCGGCATGGTAAGGCTGTAACAGCAAAACTCTATATCTATTCGGAACGCTTGGCGTAAATGGCGTAGGTATAGGGTGGTAAAATACTTATTGCTGTCCGCTGTAAAAATCAAAGGGTACAAATATTCCGCTCAGAGCCCAATTTATGAGGGCTTCGGGTGGAATATTTGTACCCTTTAGCGTTTGGTAAGTCTGGTGACTTCTGTCATTCAATATCTCATCGCATCTTGCTATCAGAAAATCAGTGTGGAACATATGCGTAAGAAGAATTGAAGCACACATATGTATTTGCTTCATTGCCTATAAGGTTTACAAGGAACAGGAACGGCTCATATCAATCAATAAAATCGATATGAGTGTCGACCAAGTACTTGATATAGCCAAGACCATCACAACAATCAAGATAAAACTACCTAAAATGGCACGTTCTTTACGAAAACGTTGTTCCTAACGGAGAAGCACCTCGCCATAAAGCAGCTTTTTAACTTAACAATCTGATTTCATTGATTTGGGTGACGCATTGACGAAGTCAGGACTAACTTTTCATAAGTTAGGCTGCACCTCAGCAAAGCAAAATCAAAAAAGTCCTTTTTTTATTTTGCTTTGCGTTCGGTTTGCACTAACTTTGCGAGCAATTTAGAATAAAAATACCAATTTGTTATGGTTAAAATTACTTTTCCGGACGGATCAGTGCGCGAATATGAAAATGGCGTAACTGGTCTACAAATCGCAGAAAGCATATCGCAGCGCTTGGCGCAAGATGTGTTGGCTTGCGGTGTGAATGGCGAAACGGTTGAACTCAATCGTCCCATTACCGAAGACGCTACTATCAATCTTTATAAATGGGACGATGAAGAAGGCAAGCATGCTTTCTGGCATACTTCGGCCCACTTGATGGCTGAGGCTATGCAGGAATTGTGGCCTGGTACTCAATTTGGCATTGGTCCTGCTATTGAAAATGGTTTCTATTACGACGTTATGCCTCCTGAAGGTGTAGCGATCAGTGAGGCTGACTTCTCAAAAATTGAGAAGAAAATGCTTGAATTGGCTCAGAAGAAAGAAGCGCTCGTTCGTAAGGATATAGCAAAGTCAGATGCTATTAAGTTCTTTGCTGAACGTGGTCAGACTTATAAGAATGAGTTGATTGAAGAATTGGAAGACGGACATATCACTACCTATACACAAGGTAACTATACAGACCTTTGCCGTGGTCCGCACTTGTTGAGCACAGCTCCTATTAAGGCTATTAAGGTGACGGCTGTAAGTTCGGCTTATTGGCGTGGTGATGAAAAGCGTCCTATGATGACACGCGTCTATGGTATCAGCTTCCCCAAGAAGAAGATGTTGGACGAGTATCTTCAGATGCTTGAAGAAGCTAAGCGTCGTGACCACCGCAAGATTGGTAAGGAAATGGAACTCTTCATGTTCTCTGATCTTGTAGGTAAAGGACTTCCGATGTGGTTGCCAAAGGGTACGGCTTTGCGCTTGCGTTTGGAAGACTTCTTGAAGAAGATACAGAAACGCTATGGCTATCAGCAGGTAATGACTCCTCATATTGGTTCTAAAAACCTTTATGTGACTTCAGGTCACTATGCTAAGTATGGTAAGGATTCTTTCCAACCTATTCATACCCCTGAAGAAGGCGAAGAGTATATGTTGAAACCTATGAACTGTCCTCACCACTGCGCTATCTTCGCTTGGAAACCTCGTTCTTATAAGGAACTTCCTTTCCGCTGTGCAGAGTTTGGTACGGTTTATCGTTACGAGCAGAGTGGTGAGCTCCACGGATTGACGCGTGTACGTGGCTTTACGCAAGATGATGCACATATCTTCTGTGCTCCTGAACAGGTAAAGGACGAGTTCCTTCGCGTAATGGATATTATCATGATTATCTTTAAGGCCTTGAAGTTTGATAAGTTTGAAGCTCAGATTTCATTGCGTGATAAGGTACATCGTGAGAAGTATATCGGTTCGGAAGAGAACTGGGAACGTGCTGAACAGGCTATTATCGAGGCTTGCAAAGAAAAGGGATTGCCTGCTCATATTGAATACGGTGAGGCTGCCTTCTATGGTCCGAAACTTGACTTTATGGTGAAGGACGCTCTTGGTCGCCGTTGGCAGTTGGGTACAATTCAGGTAGACTACAACTTACCTGAACGCTTCCAATTGGAATATACGGGTGCTGACAACCAAAAACATCGTCCCGTCATGATTCACCGTGCACCATTTGGTTCAATGGAACGCTTCGTAGCCGTGTTGATTGAACATACAGCAGGTCACTTCCCCTTGTGGTTGACTCCTGATCAAGTAGCTATTCTGCCTATCTCTGACAAGTTTAATGACTATGCAAAGCAAGTTAGTGAGGAACTGAATGCGCAAGATGTTCGTGCTTATGTTGACGATCGTTCTGAAAAGATTGGTCGTAAGATTCGCGATAACGAGATGAAGCACGTTCCTTACTTGCTCGTAGTCGGTGAGAAGGAAGCTGCTGATGGTACTGTCGCTGTCCGCAAGCAAGGCGAGGGCGATCAAGGTGTGCTTTCAGTTGCAGACTTTGCCAAGAAGGTAAATGATGAAGTGGCTGAAATGACAAAGGAATACTAAATCCTATTATAATTATATAGGTTAACATAAGAAAGTAGATGCAAAAAGCAACTTCCTTTAGGAAGGTTTCGGCTTTTTGCGTCTACTTTTTGTTTATTTTGGCGCAAAAAACGTTGATTTACTTTGCATTTCTAAAAAGATAGCGTAAATTTGCAGCCGATTAAATAAAAGGTTGAACGTTTGAGAGTTTCAAAAAGTAATTAAAAACCGATAAAAAAAGAAGGTGAGATTGCAAGGCTCTTAAACTCTTAAACATAAAAAACTTAATATCCTAATTAATGCCAGCACCGCAGAAGAATAATCGCCGCGACCGCAATAACAATAAACCTCAACATCGCATTAACGAACAAATTCGTTGTCGCGAAGTCCGTATCGTAGGTGATGATGTAGAGTCACAAGTAATGCCTACTCGTCAAGCCATTCAGCTTGCACAACAAAAAGAGGTTGACCTTGTAGAGATCTCTCCTAATGCCGAACCTCCTGTATGTCGCTTGATTAACTACTCTAAGTTCCTTTATCAGCAAAAGAAGCGCCAGAAGGAGCTGAAAGCAAAGCAAGTGAAAATTGAAGTGAAGGAAATTCGCTTCGGACCGCAGACTGATGAGCATGATTATAACTTTAAGTTGAAGCATGCGAAAGAGTTCTTGTCAGAGGGCGATAAGGTAAAGGCTTACGTATTCTTCCGTGGCCGTTCAATCTTGTTCAAAGAACAAGGTGAAGTACTGCTCCTTCGTTTCGCAAACGATTTGGAAGAGTATGGTAAGGTAGAGCAAATGCCTGTACTCGAAGGTAAGCGCATGATTCTTTTCATCGCTCCTAAAAAGACCGCACCTGCTAAAAAGACTGAGACTTCCGCAGAATCTGTTGCAGAAGAAGCAGAACAAAAGTCTACAAAGAAGGCTCCACAAGTAAAGGCAAAGAAAGAATATACTGGTCCCTTTGTTGAGGGCGAGGATTTCTAAGATATTGGTTTAAACCCCAAACGCTAGCGCGCTGCGTTCGGTATCTCACGCAGCCGCAGTGATATATTAACATAATAATAATAAAAGAAAATGCCAAAAGTAAAGACTAATTCTGGTGCTAAGAAGCGTTTCGCTCTCACTGGAACGGGTAAGATCAAAAGACGTCACGCTTACCACAGTCACATTCTGACTAAGAAGACTAAGAAGCAAAAGCGTAACCTCGACCACGTAGCTATCATCGATAGCACTAACCGTCGTCAGGTTCGTGAACTCCTTTGCCTCCGTTAATCTTCTTCGGAATAAGCACTGTAAGTTTAAACAAAACGAATCTTTTATCTTTCACATTAAAGTCTAACCGGATGTTTAGCTACCAAGTTCGTCAGTCATAATTTAGTAGAGTCTGTCGGCGCTAACTTCCAAAATGTAACAACAAAATGCCAAGATCAGTAAATCACGTAGCTTCAAGAGCTAAGCGTAAGAGAATTCTCAAGCTCACCCGCGGTTACTATGGTGCCCGCAAGAACGTTTGGACCGTTGCCAAGAATACTTGGGAAAAGGGTCTGACCTATGCTTTCCGCGATCGTCGTAACAAGAAGCGCAACTTCCGCGCTCTTTGGATTCAGCGTATCAACGCTGCTGCACGTCTCGAAGGTCTCTCTTACTCACAACTCATGGGTGGATTGCACAAGGCTGGTATCGAGATCAACCGTAAGGTGCTCGCTGACCTCGCTGTCAACAACCCTCAGGCTTTTAAGGCCATCGTAGCTAAGGCTAAGTAAAATAAATTATAGAGCCTCATTTACGAGAAGATTGAAGGAGAAAGTTCTTTTACCTCTTATGGTAAGAGCTTTCTCCTTTTTTGTTGTTTATTGGCAGGCGTTTAGGCATATTCTACGATGTCGCTAAGTGCGAAACGCTTTTTCTCATTTTGTGGACAGTCAGGTGCGATGTGTCCTATGGGGATAATGACGGCAGCTTCATAGCCGTCAGCGTTAAAGTAAGTTTGCATCTTATTAGTATCGAAGTTGCAAACCCAGCACGAACCTAATCCACATTCTGTCGCTGCAAGGCAAATGTGCTCGGCTGCTATGGCAATGTCAATGTCGGCATGAGCGTGTTGATCGTAGGCTCTTGTCCAGCAGGTGTGCTCGTTTTTCATACAAATGATATAGAGTGGAGCGGTGGCAAACCAATCGCGATTGTATGTCTCGCGAAGTTTGGCTTTTGCTTCTTCGCTCTTTACAACGATAAACTTCCAGGGTTGTTTGTTGACAGCAGAGGGTGCCAATCGTGCACATTCTAATAGGTAGTGAAGTTGTTTATCACTTACAGCTTCTGTCGTGTACTTTCGAGCAGAAAAGCGTTTTGTTACAAGATCTTTAAAGTCCATGGAGTGATGCTTTTATTTCGTTTGTGTATAGCCTTCTTTTATTAATAGGTCCTTTAATTTAGGATGCAAGTCGCCTTGCATAATAATCTCGTTATCTTTGGCCGTTCCTCCAACACCGCATTTTTGTTTTAACAATTTGCAGAGAGTTTGCAAGTCGGCGGTAGTTCCAATGAAACCACTTACGATAGTAACCGTTTTACCACCACGCCCTGCACGTTCCATTCTGATGCGCAGCTTTTGATGTTTGTTGGGTAAGGTCTCTGCTTCTTCAATTATCTCTTCGGTATAGGCAAAGTCGTTATTTGTAGAATAGACAATGCCTTCTCTCTTTTTGCGTGTAACGTTGTGTTGAGGAGTGTTATCCACATCGTTATCTTGTGGCGTTACCCCCGTGAGTGCGCTTAAAGCGTCTTTCCAATCTGTTGCCATGATGTTCTCTTTATTACTTTTGTTACAAATGTAGGCATATTTTTGTATTAATAGGTCTGTCGCTCCACTTTATGTTTTGATTTTGGTGCGCTTCATGCTTTTGCAACTCGGTTGCACAAATTGTTTCCTACTTTTGCAGTGTAAAAAAACGATTTGTTATGGAAACTAAAAAGTCAAAAGTTGGTTGCGCTTGTTGTTGCAATCATAGCGAAGAAGCTTCACATCACGATGAGGGTAGTGAAGCAAAGGAACGAATAATCAAAATAGGAGTAGCTGCAGTATTGCTTGTGGGGGCAATGATTGTCGAAAAGTTCTGTCACTTAGCTATGTGGCAATTGCTCTTAGTCTATCTTGTGCCCTATTTAGTAGTGGGCTACGAAACGTTAAAAGAGGCTGCAGAGGGCATAGCTGAAGGTGATGTGTTTAATGAAGACTTCTTAATGTCGGTGGCAACAATCGGTGCTTTAAGTATCGGTTTTATGCCTGGAGCAGCAGAAGCAGAGTTTGCAGAGGCTGTGTTTGTTATGTTATTCTTTCAAATCGGTGAGCTATTTGAAGGGTATGCCGAGGGAAAGAGCCGTAAAAGCATCTCGCACTTAATGGATATACGTCCCGATGTAGCCTATGTAGAGCGAGAGCATACGATTGTCAGTGTATCTCCTGAAGAAGTAGGGGTAGGTGAAGTGATTGTTGTAAAGCCAGGTGAGAAAGTTCCACTTGACGGAGTCGTAGTGGAAGGACAATCCTCACTCAATACGGTGGCTTTGACGGGCGAAAGCATGCCCCGTGAGGTAAAAAAAGATGACGATATAGCCTCAGGGTGTGTGAACTTGAGTGGAGTGCTGCGTGTAAAGACTACCAAAGTCTTTGGTGAAAGTACTGTTTCGAAAATCATTCAGTTGGTGGAACGTGCTGATGAACACAAGTCAAAGAGCGAATCGTTCATTAAGCGCTTTGCACGTGTTTATACCCCCATTGTGGTGTTTGCAGCAGTTGCTTTAGCCCTCATTTCGCCTTTCTTCTCGCCTTTAGGCTTCGGACTCGCCTTTACAACATGGCTGCATCGTGCTCTCATCTTTTTGATCGTATCATGCCCGTGTGCATTGGTCATAAGTGTGCCTCTAACCTTCTTTGGCGGGTTGGGTGGAGCCTCTCGCAAGGGCATTTTGATAAAGGGAAGCAATTATATGGATGCGTTAGCAAAGTTAGGTATAGTCGTGTTTGATAAAACAGGAACGCTCACACATGGCGCATTTGTTGTAGAGGCAGTTCATCCAGCGGATTTTGATGCCAATGATCTGTTACATTTGGCAGCACATGTAGAACATTATTCAACGCACCCAATTGGTGCCGCCCTACGCGATGCTTTCCCGAATGAGGCCGTTGATGGTTGCAAAGTAAGCGATGTTAAAGAATTTGCAGGTCAAGGTATTCGTGCATGGGTAGAGGGCAAGACCGTATGTGTGGGTAATGCCAAAATGATGCAAGCATTAGGAGTAGAATGGCACGAATGTCATTGTGTTGGTACTATCATTCATGTAGTTGTTGACGGCATTTACGCAGGTCATATTGTCATTAATGACCAGATAAAGTCAGAGAGTGCGGCAACAATCCGCGAACTGAAAGCTTTGGGTGTGAATAAGACGGTGATGCTAACGGGCGATCGTGACGTTGTAGCTCGTGATGTAGCAACAAAAATTGGTATTGATGAATATCATGCAGCTTTAATGCCAGGAGATAAGGTGAGCTATGTAGAAAGTCTGATGCAACAAAAAGAGCAGGCGCGTACTTTGGCCTTTGTGGGTGATGGTATAAACGATGCTCCTGTGCTGAAGCGTTCAGATGTGGGTATAGCAATGGGGGGCTTAGGTAGCGATGCTGCCATTGAAGCTGCCGACGTGGTATTAATGGACGACAACCCTTCGAAAGTAGCTTGGGCTATACGCATAGCACGTCGGACAATACGTATTGCTCAACAAAATGTTTGGTTTGCAATCGGTGTAAAGGTAGCCATACTCTTGCTTGCCATGGTAGGGTGGAGTAGTATGTGGATGGCCGTTTTTGCTGATGTCGGTGTAACTTTCTTGGCCGTGCTTAATGCAATGCGTGCTTTAAAGGGATAGTAGATTGCTAATTTTTTACTACTTTTGTGTTACACAAAGTAGTTTATTTATGGAAAAGATAAAGAACCCGTATTTAGGAAAAGAGGGCTATCGCTGTATCTGTTGTAGTCCTGAAAATCCGATAGGTCTACACTTATCGTTTTATGAAGACGGTGACGATGTGCTGACCCAGTGGCGTCCGTCAGAAAACTTTCAAGGTTGGGTTAACACCTTACATGGCGGTATTATTAGTATGTTGATGGACGAAGTGGCAGGTTGGGTAATAAACCGCAAGCTGCAAACGACGGGGGTAACAACGCGTTTGGAGGTAAAGTACCGTCGTCCTGTGCTCACCGATGAAACGTTGATAACGGTTCGTGGCCATATTGCTAATCAGCGTCGCAATATAGTGACTATTCAGTTAACACTTGAGAACTCGAAAGGGGAAGTGTGTGACGAAGGCGAAGCCGTCTATTATACATTTGGAACTGAAAAAGCGCGCGAAATGGGTTTCGATGGTTGTGAATTGGAAAAATAAATAAGTGGATTATGGTTCAAGAGATGGCATTCCCCATAGAACCATAATCCACTTATTTTGTTAGTATCCACATCCGTTGCGTCTACTACGCTCGTCGAGATGTTCGGCACGTACACAACCAGCGTGTTTCTCGCTAAATTCGCGGTTGATGTCAGCTAATTCTTTACGTCCGAAGATGTAGTCGTCATACATATCGTCCATGTCGATGCCCTCGCAGTCTGCTCCGCCAAAATTGAGAGCATTCTTAACAATGGCAATGCGTTCTTCAGTAGTTGTGTCTTTAATTAAAAGGCTTTTCATTTTGTGTTGTTAGTTTTATGATTTTCTTTTTACTCCTCTAACCGCTTGCGCTTCCAAGGGATTGTCAGGCCAAGCATGTTTGGGGTAGCGTCTACGTAGCTCCTTTCTAACTTCAAAGTAAGCATTGTCCCAGAAGCTACGAAGGTCTTGTGTTAATTGTACGGGTTTAAAGCCAGGAGAGAGAAGTTCCATTAATACAGGCTGTTTGCCGTCGTTTACGCGTGGCGTGTCTTGTAGTCCAAAGCATTCTTGCAGTCTCACACTTACTATGGGGGCTTCAGCTCCTTGTCGGTAGTCGATGCGTATGTGGCTGCCCGTAGGCACTTGAATGTGAGTGGGGGCTAATCGATTGATATCGTTTTGCAATTCGTAGGGGATAAGTGCCCAAATGACTTCTTTTATGTCAATACGTTTGAGGTCGTTAAGCGTGCTTCTGACCTTGTTGCCTTCAGTTAGATAAAAAGGCAACCACTCCGTACAGGTCGAAAGTAAGTAATCGGTGCTTACGTCGGGTATGTGCAGCTCAGGGTGCCATTCGCTCACTAAGTGAATGCGAAGTTGCAACGATCGCACCTCGTCGTTCCAATTTAGCACGCTCGCACCATCCTTTTTAACCTTGTTACAAATGGCACGAATGATACTTTCGTTATCGCAATTTGGAAGCGGTGTAGTGCTAACGACAAGTTGTCCAATGCAACGTTCTTTTTGCGCAATGATGCCCCCGTCTTTGGCAGTCCATGAAATCTTCTCGCGTGTAGTAAAACAATCACTTTCGAGCGAATTGATGTCAAGAGGCGCAGCTAAGAATACTCGGCTCATGCCTTGCTGACTGTTGTCGTTCATAGAAGCTATGACCACCCATGAGTAGGCAGCAAAATCGTCGCCGTTGTCAAAGTAAGCAATGTTACCACCTGCCGTCTTAAAGTGTCCAATACTATTTGTTGCTTTCGCGATGCGTTCGGGAAAAGCGTATGACAGTATCAGTCCAATGTCTTGTGGGTGAACGTCTTCATTATGCTCTTCAGCGTGTGTGAGCCTTCTGTATTCTTTGGCTATTTGCGCAATATTGAACCACCCATTTAACTTTCGCTGTCTTCGGTAAGAGCGTAAAGTAGAGATGCGTAGTGAGAGGTCTGTATTGTTCTTATCGATTAAGGGATCTTTTTCTTCTAATATGGCTGCAATATCACAAGCTAAAGCTTTCAGCGTAGGAGTATTCGCTCTCAAAAGCATTTTAGCAATGCGTGGGTGGCAAGGTAGGGCAGATATTTTACGCCCGATAGATGTAATCTGTCCTTTATTATCTATCGCTCCTAAGGAGGTGAGTAAATTACGTGCAGCATGAATGTGCGGCTGGGGAGGAAGGGTTAACCAAGGGAGCGCATTCGTGTTAGTTTCGCCAAAGGCAGCGACGTTAAGCAGTAAAGAGGTTAGGTCAGCTTCAATGATTTCGGGCGTACGTTGCTCTGTCATTAAAGCCTCGTGCTGTTTCGTCCAAAGTCTATAGCAAAAGCCATTGGTTATGCGCCCCGCGCGTCCGCTTCGCTGTTGAGCCATATCTTTACTTATCATAACCGTTTCAAGGCGACTGAGCCCTGTGCGGGGATTAAATACGAGCTTACGATAATAGCCGCTATCAATCACTATTCTTACCCCCTCGATAGTTAAAGACGTTTCGGCAATCGGAGTCGCCAGAACAATTTTGCGCTCGTTAGATGCAGACGGTGCAATGGCCTTTTGTTGCTCCTCAAGTGATAAGTTGCCGTATAAAGGGTAAACCTTTGTAGGAGCTAAACTTTCTCCTAACGCTTCATAGCATCTTGTAATGTCAGCTTGACCAGGTAGGAAAACAAGTATATCGCCTTCATGTCTATCGTGTGCTTCACGTATAGTAGGAAGTACGGAATGTACGATGTTGCTAATTTCTGTATCTTCTTGAGAATAAAAGGTTTCAATATTATATATTCGTCCTTTACTTTCAATGAGTGGCGCTTGCAACTTTTGACAAATTGTTGTGGCATCAATCGTGGCCGACATCACAACAATCTTTAAGTCATCGCGAATGAGTTGTTGAATTTGTCGTGTGAGTGCAAAGGCCAAGTCGGCATTTATATTACGTTCGTGAAACTCGTCAAATATAACAACGCTAACCCCGTCAAGTGTGGCATCGTCAATCAGCATTCTACTAAGAATGCCCTCAGTTACTACTTCCAATCGCGTTTGACTTGACACTTTGTTGTCAAATCGTACACGATAGCCAACCGTTTCGCCCACTTCTTCGCCTAATAAGTATGCCATGCGTTGTGCAATATGGCGTGCAGCAATTCGGCGAGGCTCAAGCATAATGATTTTGCCCGTAAGGGGTAGTCCTTTCAGCATGGTTAGCGGCAGTAGGGTAGACTTACCCGCTCCAGGAGGAGCCGTTATAACCACAGCCCCGTTTTGGAGTAAAGCATTATTTACTTCCTCAACGATTGCCACTGCAGGCAAGTCCTTTGCTTGATCGATAAGCGTGTTAAGTTGCATTGATATAGTAGAAATAATATATTCGGTTTGTAGTGTTGCCTACAAACCGAATATATTGATTTACAGTAGATATTATGTGCTTATATAATCTTATTGTTTAGACAGGATAGTGCCCAAAGTTCGTGCTCTCTCTAAGTCATCAACCTGCGCTCCTTGCTTCCATTCAACGGGAGGCTCTACCACTTGCATCTTCATCTTCTCATTGAAAGAACTGATTACTTTCGTAGCTTGGCTGCTCCAAGTAAAACCGCCAAATATGCCTAAGCGGTGATTGCTGACCTTGCGTTCGGCTAATCGTCTAAGCAAGTCTTCGACAATGGGGAAAACTCCGCCATTGTAAGTCGGTGCGCCAATTGCTAAGGTGTCGTAACGGAAAATATCTGTCAACACTTCGTCCATAGTTGATACACTCAAGTTGTGTACAATAATTTTACGCATACCAGCCTTTGCAGCTCCTTGAGCGATGGCTTCAGCCATGCGTTCGGTGTTGCCATACATTGAGCCGTAGCATATCACAAGACCATGTTGCGCTTCGCCAGTGGCCAATCGCGTATATGTAGCTAAGGCTTGAGGTATTTGTTCCGTCCAAATAGGTCCGTGTGTAGAGCAGATCATCTGAATGTCAACGTTGGCCAACTTCTTGAGTCCAGCTTGAACTTGAATTCCGTACTTACCCAAAATACAAGCGTAATAGCGTTCCATTTCAGCCCAATAGATAGTCGTGTCCATATTGGTGTCAACGACGCAACCGTTCAAAGCACCGAAGCAGCCAAAGGCATCGCCTGAAAAGAGTGTTTGCGTAGTTTCGTCGTAGGTCATCATGGTTTCAGGCCAATGAAGCATAGGCGTAAGGTAGAACTTTAGGTGGTGGTGACCCAAAGCAAGCGTGTCGCCGTCAGCAATGGTGAGGTCGTCGCTTTTGCTGACACCATAGAAGCCTTCAACCATTTCCATTGTCTTTTTGTTACCCACGAGTTTAATCTCAGGGTAGTATTGGCGAATGAGTGAGATAGCTCCCGAATGGTCGGGTTCCATGTGGTTGATGATGAGGTAGTCAATGGGGCGTTCGCCGATGATGCTTTTAATCTTTTCAATATATTCGGTAAAGAAGGCTACGTCAACAGTGTCGACTAAGGCTACTTTGTCATCGTCAGCTATGAGATAAGAGTTGTAAGACACCCCATAGGGTAAAGGCCAAAGCCCTTCGAAACGGTGCTTTGTGCGGTCATTAACACCTACGTAATAAATTTTATCTTGAATGTGCATAAGATTTTGTTTAGCGTTTATTCTACTGCGAAGTTACGTAAAAATGTGGTTGAATGCGTTGTATTTATAAAAAAAACGTATAGCAATGACACATTGCTATACGTTATTGAGATGTAGTCGTTCCTGTAACGGCTAAAATTTTAAAAGCATGGCTTGATAGAAAAATATTATCCCAATGAATATCTTCTACAATGCTTTTTACTTCTTATCTTTTTTAGCTTTAGGGTCAGAAAGTTCAACGGCAAAAGACTTATTGATGCCCGTCTGCGTTTTGGCACGAATCCAAAGTACGCGATCGGTACTGAGGTTGGCTGCCTTAACAGCTTCATCGAAGTCAGTTGTGGTGCGCATTTCGCGGTCGTTCACTTTCATAATGATAAGTCCCTTTGTTACGCCAGCTTCTTTGAGCTTGCCGTCGCGGATAGCAGAAACCATTAAGCCGTATGGCATGCTGAGTTCTTGCTTTTCGCTATCAGTCAAGGGACGAAGAGCTGCGCCCATAGCGTCTGTATCAAGTGCTTGGACTGCAGTCGTTGTACCCTGAATGTTGCGCAAGGTGAGTGTAGCGGTGCGTTGCTTCTTATCGCGTAAATAAGTGACAGTAACCTTATCACCAGGACGATGATTAGTAAGCAATTCTTGCAATTCACCGAACTTAGAAATTTTCTTTCCGTCAAAAGAAGTAATCACGTCGCCTTCTTTCAGACCGCCTTCGGCAGCAGCACCATCAGCGCTTACTTCGCCTACGTAGATGCCGTTAACTGTACCAAGATCGGGATTTTTGCCTTTTTCCTTTTGCTGGTCAATGTAGTTGGTAACGTCCATACCCGATATGCCCAACAAAGCGCGCTGAACGGTGCCATATTTGCGAAGGTCAGCTACGACCTTATTCATAATCGCAGTAGGAATGGCAAAGCCGTATCCAGAGAAAGAACCCGTCTGTGAGTAAAGCATAGCATTAATGCCAACCAATTCGCCTTGTGCATTGACCAGAGCACCGCCAGAGTTGCCTGGGTTGATAGCGGCATCGGTTTGAATAAAGCTATCGATGCTACCCGGTGTAGCGTTGAGTGTACGTGCTTTTGCGCTCACGATACCAGCGGTTACGGTAGAGGTGAGGCTAAAAGGATTGCCAATGGCCAATACCCATTCACCTAATTTGAGTTTATCAGAGTCACCTACCTTAATGGCTTGTAGTCCTTTAGCTTCGATTTTAATCAAAGCCAAGTCGGTTGATTTGTCCGTACCAATGATGCGAGCTTTAAATTCGCGGTTGTCGTTTAGCTTAACGGTCATTTCGTCAGCGTCTTCGACCACGTGGTTGTTGGTTACGATGTAGCCGTCTTCGGTAAGGATTACACCCGAACCTGCACCTTGGCGCTTGGGGGTTTGAATTTGACGTTGCTGGCGTCCGCTATTGCCACGTCCAAAGAAGTCGCCAAAGAAGTCATCAAAGCCGAAGGGGTCGCTATATTCAACAGTTTGTGTCTTACTGTTGGTGGTTACTTTAATGTAAACTACAGAATTTACTGCATTCTCGGCAGCATAAGTTAAGTCTGTTGGGTTGGCTGGAACGGCTGTCGCAGCCATAGCCGGAGTTTGTAAACCTAATGTAAGGGCCAATACCCATAAAGGAAGATATTTACGTGTCATATCGTTTTTATATAGGTTATATTTATTTGTGGCGCAAAAATATAAAATCAACTTATTGCGCGTATGTCATTTAGCGAAAAATAACGCTAAACTTGCTCTCTTTTAACACGTATAATACTTCTGATAATAGAAATTAGTAATTTATGTAGAATCTTTTCGACTCTTTAAGCCCTTGAGAGTATACAAAAAATAGCTAAACCATCAGGGGCATGTTACAGGACCCAAAAAGCTCCCCCTCTGTCTCGTTCCTCCGAATAGGGAGAAAGAGGGCAGAGGGAGAGGTAAAAGGTAAATGTAGTTGGGTCAGTCTTAGTGTTGCTTTATCCAATTAACGATCCATTCTCCAACTTCTTTAGTGCCGTACTTGGGAGCACCTTCGACTTGAATTTCTGGCGTGCGCACATTGGCATCGAGACTTGCGTCGACAGCTTGACGAATGAGCGTCCCTTCGTTAGTAAGGTTGAAGTATTCAAAGAGCATGGCAACAGACAGTATCTGTGCTAACGGATTGGCAATGTTAAGTCCTTTCGCTTGAGGCCATGAACCATGAATGGGTTCGAATACGGGTGTGCTTTCACCCGTTGAGGCAGAGGGGATCAATCCCATCGACCCCGTGATGCAAGAGCCTTCGTCGGTAAGAATGTCGCCAAAGGTGTTTTCAGTAACCATAACATCGAAGAAGGTAGGCTCTTGAATCATGCGCATAGAAGCATTGTCAACGTACATGAAGTCTGTCGTAACGTCAGGGTGTTGCGGTGCCATTTCTTGTGCCACCTTGCGCCAAAGGCGTGATGAGGCTAAGACGTTGGCTTTGTCGACAACGGTGAGGTGTTTGCGACGTCGCTCAGCGTAGGCGTATGCCACCTTTAGAATGCGTTCAACTTCAGCGCGTGAGTAAGCATTGGTGTCGTAGGCAAAGTCGTCACCTTCTTTCTTCTCGCCAAAGTACATACCACCCGTGAGTTCGCGTATGCAGATAAAGTCAGCTCCGCGTACCAATTCATCTTTTAAGGGAGACTTGTGAATAAGGCAGTCAAAAGTTTGAACGGGGCGAATGTTAGCAAAAAGACCCAACTTCTTGCGCATGGCTAAAAGCCCTTGTTCGGGACGAACCGTTGCATTAGGATTGTTGTCAAACTTGGGGTCGCCAACAGAAGAGAAGAGTACAGCATCAGCTTCTTTACAAAAGTTGTAAGTATCGTCGGGAAAGGGGTCGCCCACAGCGTCGATGGCTGCTGCACCGACTAAAGCTTCCGTGAAGTTCACTTCATGACCAAACTTTTTACAAACGGCAGCCATTACGGCCACACCTTGTTTAGAAATTTCGGGGCCGATGCCGTCACCAGCCAATACTGCTATGTTGAGTTTCATACGTTTCAATCTTATCTTTGTTCTTTACCAAAAAGTCAATATCGTCTAATCCGTTTTCAAGACAATACTTCTTATATCCGTTAATGTCGAAGTGTTCGCTTTCGCCAGTCGCTTCGTTGGTGATCGTTTGGTTGGGGAGGTCGATTTTGACCTTTGTCTTTGCATCTTGTTTGATGCTATCAAAGAGTTGCTTTAAGAAGGTTTCGCTAACGACGACAGGCAACACAAAGTTGTTTAGCTCGTTTTGCTTGTGAATGTCGGCAAAGAAAGAACTTACAACCACACGGAATCCATATCCAGCAATGGCCCATGCTGCGTGTTCGCGACTTGAGCCGCAACCAAAGTTCTTGCCAGCTACCAACACTTCTCCCGAATAGGTAGGGTCGTTCAAGACAAAGTCCTTTTTGGTGCCGTCAGGGTTGTAGCGCCAATCACGAAAGAGGTTGTCGCCAAAGCCTTCTTTGTCAGTAGCTTTGAGAAAACGTGCCGGGATAATCTGGTCAGTATCAACGTTTTCGAGAGGAAGAGGCACGCAAGTGCTTTCGATTATATTAAATTTCTTTTTCATGATAGGTAGGGCTTACATAAGCGTTCGAGGATCAGTTATGACTCCAGTAACAGCGGCAGCTGCTGCCATTAATGGCGATGCCAAGCAAGTGCGTGAGCCAGGGCCTTGTCTGCCTTCAAAGTTGCGGTTAGAAGTAGATACGCACAATTTACCGCTTGGAATCTTGTCATCGTTCATAGCTAAGCATGCAGAGCAACCCGGCTGTCGGATTTCAAATCCAGCTTCCTTTAATATCTTGTCAATGCCTTCCGATTCAATCTGTCGCATAACTGGCCATGAACCAGGTACAAGCCATGCCACAACGTTCTCTGCTTTATGACGCCCCTTCGCGATAGAAGCAAAAGCACGAAAATCCTCGATGCGGCCGTTGGTGCAAGCTCCTAAGAATACGTAGTCAATGGGTTTGCCGATTATTGCTTCCCCTGCAGAGAAGTGCATGTAGTTGAGCGCTTTTTCGTCAGATGCCGTTTGGGGAGTAGGAATGCGTTGTGTAATGCCGATGCCCATGCCAGGATTGGTGCCGTAGGTTATCATGGGTTCTATGTCAGCAGCGTTGAAGCTAACTTCTTTGTCAAAAATGGCATCATCGTCACTCTTCAGTTCCTTCCATGCAGCAACGGCCTTGTCCCAATCAGCGCCTTTTGGAGCGTAGGGCTTGTCCTTTAAGTAAGCAAAGGTTACGTCGTCGGGAGCAATAAAGCCACCGCGTGCTCCCATTTCGATAGAGAGATTGCAAAGCGTTAGGCGTCCCTCCATTGATAGAGAACGTATAGCAGAACCTGCGTATTCAACAAAGTAACCCGTAGCACCGCTCGTGGTGAGTTGGCTCATAAGATAGAGCGCAATGTCTTTGGCAGTAACGCCTTTATTGAGTGTTCCTTCAACGTTGATGCGCATAGACTTAGGTTTCGCTTGCAGAATACATTGCGAAGCCATGACCATTTCGACCTCAGACGTGCCAATACCAAAGGCGATAGCTCCGACAGCGCCATGTGTTGAGGTGTGAGAGTCGCCACAGACAATGGTCATGCCAGGCAGTGATAGTCCTTGCTCAGGACCGACTACGTGGATAATGCCATTGTTGGGGTGCATCATGCCCCAATAGGTAAGGCCAAAGTCGTGTGCATTTTGTGTGAGCGTGTCAACTTGCTTGCGCGATATGGGGTCGGCAATGGGCTTGTCTTGATTATGGGTAGGTGTGTTATGGTCGGGCATACAGAAGATGTGGTCGGGGCGGAAGCATTTCAGTCCACGGCTCTTGAGTCCTGCAAAGGCCTGCGGACTCGTCACTTCGTGTGCGTAAAGGCGATCGATGTATAATTGATCTGGCCCATCGCTCACGTGTTGAACCACGTGATTGTTCCATATTTTGTCAAAAAGCGTGTTCATAAACCTTAGTGTTTGAATGAATTGATAGCATCAATGTAAGCTTCAACGCTGGCTGTAACGATGTCGGTGTTCGCACCGAAACCATAGTACACAGAGCCATCGTATTCTACCTGCATGTGTACTTTACCCACATCGTCCGATCCCTTATTAATAGCTTGAATGGTAAATTCTTTCAGCACCATCTTGCGCTTAATAATGTCTTTCACAGCATTAATGGCAGCGTCAACAGGACCGTTTCCTTCGGCTGCGGCTCTAAACTTCTCGCCTGCAATGTCGAGCACAATGGCAGCCACGGGACGAACTCCGTGTCCGCTCGTTACTTGTAGATAGTCCAACTTGATGCTATGAGAAGCAGAACGCTCAGCTCCTGCTAATACAAGGATATCATCATCAGTTACTTCCTTCTTCTTATCAGCCAGTGCCAAGAAACGCTGGTAAATATCGTTCAGCTTTTCATCACTTACCTCAACTCCCAATACTTCAAGGCGGTGTTTTAGTGCAGCATGGCCTGAACGAGCCGTGAGAATGATAGAGTTGTCGTCAATGCCTACGTCCTTAGGATTGATAATCTCGTATGTCTCAACGTTCTTCAATACGCCGTCTTGGTGAATGCCGCTTGAATGAGCAAAGGCGTTGCGTCCTACAATGGCCTTGTTAGCTTGTACGGGCATGTTCATGAGCGAACTGACCATACGTGAGGTAGCTGCAATCTTTTGCGTATTGATATTGGTCTGAATGTCTAAGTGGTGACATTTCAGTATCATGGCGATTTCTTCTTCCGCAGTGTTGCCTGCGCGTTCACCAATGCCGTTAATGGTTACTTCTACTTGACGCGCACCGTTTAATACGCCCTCAAGTGTGCAAGCTGTAGCCATGCCTAAGTCGTTGTGGCAGTGGGTAGAAAGTATGGCATTGTGAACACCGTCAACGTTTTCCATTAGGTACTTAATCTTTTCGCCATATTCGTGTGGCAAGCAGTAACCTGTCGTATCGGGTATGTTGACTACTGTAGCTCCTGCTTTAATCACGGCTTCAACTACGCGTGCAAGGTATTCATTGTCGGTTCGGCCTGCGTCTTCAGCGTAAAATTCTACGTCTTCAACGTAACGTTTTGCATACTTTACGGCTGCAACGGCGCGTTCGATAATCTCTTCACGTGTAGAGTTGAACTTATATTTAATGTGGCTATCGCTTGTGCCAATACCTGTGTGAATACGTTTGTGCTTGGCGTATTTGAGTGCTTCAGCAGCGCAGTCGATGTCTTTTTCAACGGCGCGTGTTAGTGCACAGATAGTAGGCCATGTCACGGCCTTTGAAATTTCAATTACTGAATTAAAGTCACCAGGACTTGAAATCGGAAATCCTGCTTCGATGACGTCTACTCCTAATAGTTCCAACTGCTTTGCTACCTGAATCTTTTCAACGGTGTTGAGTTGGCAACCGGGCACTTGCTCGCCATCGCGCAGCGTCGTGTCAAAAATGTAAAGTCTGTCGCTCATAATATTTTGATTGTGTTGTTATATCGTTTTATTGAAAAAATCCTCACTTTCGTTTCTTGGGCGCGAAAGTGAGGATTGGTTCTTCTGGCAGGAGTAATAGCGTTTGTACAATTGCTAAACGTTATTACACCTTCTATTCGTTATATATTGAAGCATAACTCTCACTCCCGCGTACCATTTGTACGCAAGCTAAGCAATAGGCTAAGTCGGAAGTAAGATGTAAGTGTTTGCTTCATGTTATTTTCGTTTTGTGCGGGCAAAGTTATAAAATAATTGCAAAAAGAAAGTATATTGTCTATATTTTTTTAACGAAAGTGATAATATGGCACTTTTTCGTAGACGATTTGTTTTGCGAAAATAAAAAAAAGCGGCCCGTTTCGCAACGTGTCGCTTGATGTTTTCTATAGGTATTAGTCCTTAAGGTAAAAAGATTGTGATTAGGATAACGTTGCAAATGTAGTGCCTTATTTTCACATGACAAAGCATTTGCTAAATTTTTTGTACATTTAATTAAATATTTTGCAATTTTGATAATGCAAAAGGGTAACTTTGATGCTTAAGAGATGTGATAAAATACGAAAAATAGCACTGCTGTAAACGTATACGGAGCAGTGCTATTTTTCTTAAAAGTCAAATGAAATGCGAGCGTTGAGTTGTCGGCCTGTTAGGTAATTAGGCACGGCATATTGGGTGTTTGTAATATCTGTAACCCAATAATAGGAATTTACATTGTCAATGCCGAGGAGGTTGAAGCAGTCAATGCCTAACCAAATGTTTTTAAACCATCGGCCAATTCCGTGCTGAATATGGTGGTCGTCATTTTTAAGCAAACGATAACTCATGCCAATGTCCACACGCTTATAAGCTGGCGCGCGTAGCGTCTGTTTCGCTTTTTCGCTGCGCGGTGGACCAAAGGGAAGTCCGTCGGCAAATGCTGCTTTCAATGTAAAGCGCCAACGAGTCGTGTTGGGAAAGTAGTCCGTAAAATAGAGCGATACATTATACAATTGGTCAGTAGGACGCGGAATCCAAAGTCCGTCAATCTTTTCTTTCGTGCGCATAAGCGAGAAGGTAAGCCAAGAGTCTGTACCAGGCACAAACTCACCATACAACTTGAAGTCAATACCGGTGGCGTAACCACTTGACTCGTTTCTTCCATAGTACACTACGCGCACATTGTCTACTGTGTAGGGTATAAGGTGAGAAAGGGCTTTATAGTAAGCCTCGACGGTAAACTTAAATGGTCGGTCAGCCATCTTAAAGGTGTAGTCCGCGCCCAATACGAAATGGATAGATCGTTGCGACTTGATGTTCTTGTTGAGTTGAACCGTTGCTACGCCAGCAGTGAGAGTCGTGTCTTTGAGCTCTTTATAAAAGGGTGGCTGGTAATACAGGCCTGTCGCAAATCGCATGGTCCAATGGTCAGAAAAGGAGGGAAGTAGTCCTACTGATACGCGTGGCGATACGATAAGTTCCTTGTTCCAATTCCAGTGGCTGAGTCGCACGCCATAGGTAAGATTGAATAGTCCTGCTTTTGAACGAATGCGCCATGTGTCTTGTGCAAAGAGTGAGATGCGTGAAGTGCTGATGTCTGACTTTGATCGTAGACTATAGATGAGACGCAATGCGGTGGGGTCGTAGGGGAGTGAGTAACCCATTGAGTCGCGCATCTCCCATTCACGCGCATTCTCGTGAATAGTCTCGCGTGTCCAATTAAAGCCTGCTTGTAGGGTGTGACCCGTAAGTTTGGTTCGGAAACGTAATCCTGTATTCATCACCCTTGCACGCAGTCGATTACGGGCATGCTCTAAGTAAGTGCCAACGCCCATTTGTTCTTGCGAGGTAGCTTCGTTGAGCCAATATTGCCCTTGAATGTCGTAGGTTTCGTGCTCCTGCGTAGAGTAGGTCGAAAATTGTAGTGCTAAATAAGTATTTGGATTAAAGTGTCGCGTTAATGTTGCTGCACCAAACAGTGTGCGAAAGTAGTCTTTTTCTTTACCGTCAAAGTAGACCTTAAACGTTTTGGCATCGTATATGGTACCAAACTTTGTTTCGCGATCGTGTGGAGTAAAGTTGTAATGATTGTCAGAAATGTTGCCTAAAACGTCAAACGACCACCTTTTATTGGGCTGCCACGACAAAACGGCTTGATAGTCTAAAAAGTTAGGCTTGTACTCTCCGTTCGTATCAGTTGAACCCATTAGGTAGCGAGTCGTCTTGTAGCGAAGTGACGACATTAGACTCACTTTTTTATTACCCCAACCTGTATAGATGCCACCACCTAACATAGAGGCTTGTGCTGTTGCTTCGAAAGCTTCGGGCTTTTTATAAGTGATGTCAAGTACGGATGACATCTTATCACCATAGCGTGCTTCAAAGCCGCCAGATGAGAAACCGATACTTTCAACCATATCGGAGTTGATGATAGAAAGTCCTTCTTGTTGTCCTGAGCGTACTAACATAGGGCGGTAGACTTCAATCCCATTTAAGTAAACGCAGTTTTCGTCGAACGAACCGCCGCGCACGTTGTATTGCGAGGAAAGTTCGTTATGAGTAGAAACGCCAGCTTGTGTAGCAATAATCTCTTCAACGCCATTGCCCGTTGTTGAAGGACTTAATTTAGTGTCGGGCTTTGTAATACGTTGTGTGGTTGTCGTTTGTCGGCCTTGTCCAACAACCGTAGCTGTCCCCAAATTATTGTCGGGAGAGTAAGGAGGGAGTACTACGTCTAAGCGGATAGAATCGCCTGGTGATCGAAGTAGTCGTTTGCGTGTCTCATATCCAATCATAGAGTAAACGATTCGTACGCTGTCAGCAGAATTGCACCAAAGCGTATATTCGCCTTTTAAATTTGTGACCGTAAGTGCGCTTTGTCCTAAAGCCCGCACGCTGGCTAATTCAATGGGCGCTCCTTCGGTGTCTTTGATAGTTCCAAATATGCGCGTCCTCTTTTGCGCATAAGCGGAACTGATGCCTACTAAAAACAATAGGCATAATATAAAGGGGTATGAGATATATTTATTCTTCAACAAAGTCATACGTACTATAACGCTCTGATACGTGTATTATTGTGTCTCGTTAATAAAAAACTTAACGGCGCAACTTTCGATGTGAAAGCTGCGCCGTTATGTGGGCAAAGATGGATTCGAACCACCGAAGGCGTAAGCCAGCAGATTTACAGTCTGCCCCATTTGGCCACTCTGGTATTTGCCCCTTTTTCTTTAAGACAATGCAAAGTTACGCATTATTTTTGTAACTGCCAAGCATAATCGACCATTTTTATTGCAGTGATTGCAAATTCTTTTCCCTTGTTGCCAAGTTTGCCGCCTGCTCTTTCTTCCGCCTGTTGGTGGTTGTTGACCGTGATGAGGCCGAAAATTACTGGTTTTGAGCCAGTTGCGTTCAGTTGGGCGAGTCCTTGGCTGGTTGCTTCGCAGATGTAGTCAAAATGTGGTGTGTCGCCGCGGATGACACATCCGATAGAGATGATTGCATCGACGTAGCCGTATTTTGCCATTTGTGCGGTGCCGTAAATCAATTCAAAGCTGCCAGGGACATGGCTAACGGTGATGTTGCTGCTTGCAACGCCGTTTTCTTCGAGTGTTTCGATGGCTCCTTGCAGCAGGCGTTCAGTGATGTCGCTGTTCCACTGGCTTACAACGATTCCGAAGCGCATGTTGGTTGTGTCGGGAATTGTTGTTATTTCGTTGAGGAGGTTAAAGTTCTGAGTTGACATGTTTCTGTTTTTGGGGGGATTGTGAAAAAAGCAGGTTCGGCGTGGCAATTATCGCGCAACAGAACCTGCTTT
>ENA-ORMS01000497-ORMS01000497.1-human-gut-metagenome-genome-assembly--contig:-NODE-497-length-39067-cov-53.967523_pt1 | contig 39067 bp, 35 predicted proteins | sample MGYA00242104_ERZ508997 | MGnify/ENA primary metagenome ERZ508997 (study PRJEB26280, sample SAMEA2338704) | human gut metagenome | biome: human gut; feature: human-associated habitat; material: faeces...
AATTCGATACACTCGTTACTCCACGCCGCATGATACTGAATATCCGGATTCTTTTGATCTAATGCTTCTGCCCGCTGAACCACTCCATTGACATCATTGGATGGAAAACTATCCTTATCATAGACACACCATATCTGTCCTTTCGTAATCTTATTCTCACGCACATGTTCTTCAGCCTTTCCGATTACCCGCATCGTCTCAGCCTGACAGCCTTCAATTTCAATCAAAACCATATCGCGATAAATGGGATTATCTTCAATATACCTTTTGAATCCTTGAAAATATTTAGGTTCCGTTGCTTGTCCCTCGCAAAAAATATAGTATCGGAATTCTTTCTTTTCCAGATATTCCTGCCGCCGTTTCTTCTTCCAGTTGTCTTTCTCTTTTCTGCCTCTTTTAGCCATTTACCATCCCCCAATCTATAATCTTTCTGAGGTATGGATCTGCACCATATTTTCCTTCCAAATACTGTTTATCGAACTTCGCATCCTTACGTACAGATTCACCTTTCTTATTTTTAAATTCTACAAGAGAATATAATTTTGAATTCTGACGGTTTCCTTTAGCCACAAACCAGACTTCATCTCTTCTGAATACTTCGCTGTTCATAGTAGACAAATCATGTGATGTAAAAATCAACTGCGCACCCTTTTTATTTTTTTCCATATCACTGAACGTCATAATAAGGTATTTTAGCAATACCGGATGTATCTTTGCATCCAGTTCATCAATTACAAGTGTTGTCCCTTTCAATAAACTTTTTGCAATAAATGGAAGCAGACCAAAAAGCTTTTTTGTTCCACTGGATTCATCAAACAAACTCAACTCTGCTTCATATTCATCTATTATGTGTTTTGTAAATACCTCAATTCGATCGTTTTCCTTCTCTTCTACGCGAAAATCTACAATATCCAAATCCATCTCCTGAATCATCTGAAGCATCAGTTTTTTTACATCCTCCGACTTTGAAACAGCCATTCGCAATTCCTGCATAGGATTTCCATAATTCAAAAAATTAATTTCTTCATCAAACCAATCAAGCACATCCTGCACCACTTCGTTTTTTCTGTAAGTAATTCCAAGATACGATAATAACGGCAATGTATCGGATAATTCATCACTGGTTTTCAATCTTGCAAATGCACCTTTTAAAGTAATTTCATCTTCATTCCGTTCAAAAAGTGCTGATTTTCGCCCTGTGTCTAATTTTATACGGTCTAACCTTTCGTATTCAATTATTTCTCTTTTTACAGTCAATTCATAGCGATACTCTGCCATTTTCGTTCTAAAAAACAGTTCAAATTCTGTTGGCTTGTTTCTCGTCTCTTCATCAAACGCAAACGGCTCTATCACAAGCTTTTTCATTTTTATTGCAATCTCTTCGTTATTACTTGTAGCATATAATGGTCTCAGTACTTTCGTAACCAGACTATGCAATGCTTCAAGAACGTTAGATTTTCCTCCGCCATTTGGTCCGTATACAGCAGATACCGGTAAATATAATTCCTCATCTTTATCTTTTATAATTCTGTCTTCATGTTCAGAAATGGCGGTAGCCTGCATGTCAAATGTTACCGCATCCCGAATGCTCTTAAAATTTCTCACTGTAAATTGGCATAACATCTTATTTACCTCCATTTATCCAAATTTCTTACCTTTATCCTTATTATATCCTGTTTTTTTATTTTTGCAACAATTTTATGAGATAGATTCTCATATTCTTGGCTGTAGCTTTACTTTAGGCATAATTTTTACACCTTATACGGACTATCCACTTTTTAACCACTTTTTAAATATTCGTTTCTACCATTACCTTCATCAGCCAAGTTTCTCCCCAGTTGCACGCAATCCCACGTCACCATACCAAAAATCAGCCTGCCGCACTCCGCAGCAGGCTGATTCAGGCTCTATCTCATATGTGAGTATTTCTCTTTGGTTGCCATTCCCCCACGGATATGGCGTTCCGACTTATTAACGTCAAGTACCTTGCGCGCCTGCGCGGCAAGCACCGGATTAATCCCGGCAAGGCGTTCGGTTACATCCTTATGTACCGTACTCTTGCTGATGCCGAATTCCTTGGCAGTCTGTCTGACGGTGGTTTTATTCTCTATTATGTACTCCGCCATCTTTATCGCTCTTTCTTCGATATACTCCTTCAACGGGTTCCCCCTGCATCACTGTTTGTACATTGTATGCAGAGTATATGAAAATATGAATCCGGGAGTGTCACTCTCCGTTAATCTTCTCAATAATCCTGACCGCATGTCTGCCCATCGCCGCAGCGGTAGGAACTCCGCCCGGATACCTGAGCCAGTGGCTTGCCAGAACAACATTCCGCAATCCGCGGATACCGCTTGAAAGAAACGCATTGCGGTTTGTGGCGGTTGTGATGAACCGCATGTATGCACCCTTGTAACAGTTGTCGCGGTGTGCATACGTTGCCGGTGTCCAACAGTCGATAACTTTGATTCTGTCGGCATACTGCGGAAACTTTGTTTCTATCCTATAGCGGATGGCCTCGGCAATATTATGTTTCATCATATTGTAGCGGTCGCGGTTCTCATAAAGTTTCTCCCAGAAACGATAATCTTCCTTATATTGTACAATGCTGCATTGCAAAACCGTATGACCCTTTGGCGCGATAAAATCACCGTAAATTCTGTAGTTTTTCACGCATATCCTGTCATACGAATGGCAGCCGACATCCACCGGCTCGCAATCAAAAGAAAGTGTGTCGTCAATTTCGTCAACCGGCGAATCCACGGCAAATGCAGCCTGAAAAGAACTGTAAACAGGGTTGTTTTTGCGATCCTTATAGACGGCCCGCACGGAACGTGGTGTGTATTTTTTGCCAAGCAAAGCATTAAAAGTGTAATTTATATCACATGCGCAGATTATGTAATCAGCCTCAATCTGCGTTCCGTCAGCAAGCTCAATTCCCTTTGCGTTTCTCGCCGTTATCTTCTTCATCGAATAGAAATTAACGGATTTCTTATCGAATACAGGTATGTTCATGTTAAATTTGCGTTTGTCTATTATTATTGAAGATACCGGAGAATTGAAATGAAGGATTCCTCCGAGTTCGTTAAACTGTTTTTCCATTCTCCTTACAATCTCGACCGAACCGCCCTTAAGCAGATCCCCGTTGCCCGCCGTAAAAAAAGCATACGCCATCACAAGCCAGTATGCCTCGTACTCCTTGGCCATAAAATCAAGCATGACCTTCTTAAGAAGCGGATGTTTAAAACGTCTGGACAGATCCTCAAGATTCATCCCCATGTACTCAATCATGGTTTTCAATATCTTGCTGTGGTTTCCCGAACCGCCAAGTTCTTTGAATGCGTCAAATATATCAAGCGTGTTCTCGCGCGGTTCCTGGAGATTGACACCCAGCTTGGTGTATTCTATGAAACGATGAATTTCATCACGATCCTCCGGCGAAAGTTCCAGCATTTCCTTCTCTGTCCGGTCAATGTCGCGCCACAACGTAATCGTCTGACCATCAAGCTCGGAGCGGTAAAAAGAACTGCGCTCAACAAATGCTTCCCCGTCGCGGATTACCCCAAGTTCCTGCCAGATTCCGTACTGCGGCGTGTCGGGTTTGGTTCCGGTCAGCCAGTGTATGCAGTTGTCGATAAAATAATCTCCTCTGTACCATCCGCTGCAGCTTCCGCCGGCAACCGGATTTTTCTCATATATCTCAGCAGCCATTCCGGCCTTCAAACCGTATATGCCCGCTGCGAGTCCCGCGATTCCTCCACCGACTATAATTATCTTTTTCATTAATAAATTCCTCCGTGTACCCGGCTGTTATTAATTATATAATATACATATTTATCAATAACTTCAATGTAAATATTAAAAATATAAGTTTTAAAGCTTTTTTTGTAATTTAGATAAAAAATTTAGATTTATTTTATTGATTTTAAAAATGAATTATGTATAATATGGAAAGAGAAATACACACTAAGAAAGAAAAGAGGTAAATGCAAAAATGTCAGAACTTAATTTAAGCAAATACGGTATTACCGGCGCTACTGAAATTGTACACAATCCTTCTTACGAGATGTTATTCGAGGAAGAGACCAAAAAAGACCTTGAAGGATACGAAAAGGGTCAGGTCAGCGAACTCGGTGCCGTTAACGTTATGACAGGTATCTATACAGGACGTTCTCCTAAAGATAAATTCATCGTTGTTGATGAAAATTCAAAGGACACTGTATGGTGGACATCCGATGAATACAAGAACGATAACCATCCTGCTTCACAGGAAGCATGGGCTGCAGTTAAAGATCTTGCAATCAAAGAACTTTCTAATAAGAAGCTTTATGTAGTAGATGCATTCTGCGGAGCTAACAAGGATACACGTATGGCTATCCGTTTCATCGTTGAAGTTGCTTGGCAGGCACATTTCGTTACCAATATGTTTATTAAACCAACCGAAGAAGAACTTAAGAACTTCGAGCCGGATTTCGTTGTTTACAATGCATCCAAGGCTAAGGTTGAGAATTATAAAGAACTCGGTCTTAACTCTGAGACAGCTGTTATGTTCAACATTACAAGCCGTGAGCAGGTAATCGTTAACACATGGTACGGCGGAGAGATGAAGAAAGGTATGTTCTCAATGATGAACTACTATCTCCCACTTAAGGGCATCGCTTCTATGCACTGCTCAGCCAACACTGATAAGAACGGTGAAAATACAGCTATTTTCTTCGGTCTTTCAGGAACAGGTAAGACTACACTTTCAACAGATCCTAAGCGTCTCCTTATCGGTGATGATGAGCACGGCTGGGATGATAACGGCGTATTCAACTTCGAGGGCGGATGCTATGCTAAGGTTATCGACCTTGATAAGGATTCAGAGCCGGATATCTACAATGCAATCACTCGTGACGCTCTCCTTGAGAACGTAACACTTGATGAGAACGGTAAGATTGATTTCACAGATAAGAGCGTAACAGAGAATACTCGTGTATCTTATCCTATTAACCATATCAAGAACATCGTTCGTCCTATTTCATCAGCTCCTGCAGCTAAGAACGTAATCTTCCTTTCAGCAGATGCATTCGGAGTACTTCCTCCGGTATCAGTTCTTACTCCTGAGCAGACACAGTACTACTTCCTTTCAGGATTCACTGCTAAGCTTGCAGGTACAGAGCGTGGAATCACAGAGCCTACACCGACATTCTCAGCATGTTTCGGACAGGCATTCCTCGAGCTTCATCCTACCAAGTATGCAGAAGAGCTTGTTAAGAAGATGCAGGCAAGCGGTGCTAAGGCATACCTTGTTAATACAGGATGGAACGGAACAGGAAAGCGTATCTCCATCAAAGATACCCGTGGAATCATTGATGCTATCCTTAACGGAGATATCAAGAATGCTCCTACTAAGACAATTCCTTACTTCAACTTCGAAGTTCCTACAGAACTCCCTGGTGTAGATTCAGGAATCCTTGATCCTCGTGACACATATGCTGATGCTTCAGAGTGGGAAGCTAAGGCTAAAGATCTTGCTGCAAGATTCGTTAAGAACTTCGCTAAATACGAAGGCAACGATGCAGGTAAGGCACTCGTAAGTGCAGGTCCACAGGCTTAATTAAGAATATTAAGACATTTAATAAGCCGTCCGGTGAATTTCACCGGACGGCCTTTTTGTTATAGCCTTTAGAAACTTTTATCGTATTTGCGTCCACCAAATTTGGCGGTGATAAAAGACTTGATCTTACGTCCCCACGCCATGCGTTCCGTACTGACAGTCGGAAGCGTTCTGTAACGGTATCCGCCGTGAACCACCCATACATTCAACAGCAATTCACTCACTCTGCCAAAAAGCCTTGCCTGAAAAGCATCATAGTCCTTATAATCCACACGTTTTTCAAGTTCTCCAAGAATATCAAACAGCCAGGTACAATAAGCATCCAGTTTGTCACGGCTCATGATCATCATATTAAACATATGACCGCTGCGCTGTTTCATTACCTTATCATAGCTTTCAATATATTCCGGATACTTATCATGTATGATATCGCGCGTAATATCGAGATGTTCCCCGTAATGCGTATGCGCATAATGTGAATAAAGGCTCTCAATATAATAATGTCTCTTGGTAGGAAGAATGATATCACAATCCGCAAGAAGTTTTTCAATATCCTTGCGTCCGGCTATGGCGTCGTATTTGTTCCTGCCAAACAGCCGCCTGCATCCGCGCACAGCAAAATATCTCCTGTAATGCACAAGTCCGCAATAATCAGCTTTGACATTCTTCCACATCCAGTATAAGCCCGTCAGTTCACAGTAATACGGATTCTTGTCCGATATATTATCACCCGTATCATCACATGCCGCACCGAATTTATCATTGAGCGCGGCTCCAACCTGAACCGGCATATAAATATCATCCTGCGCAAATCCGTATGGTTTATGAGCGGCAATTAAAATCCTAATATCCATCCTTAAGTGGCTCCCTTGTGTCCGAACACGATTCCTATTGTCTTAAAAAGTATCTTAAAATCAAGTCCTATATTCCAGTTATCAATATATTCAAGGTCAAGTTTGACAACGTCTTCAAAGTCGCTGACATTATTTCTTCCGCTGACCTGCCACATACCGGTAATACCCGGTTTCATGCTGAGTCTTCTCTTGTGATATCCCTCGTACTTCTTGAACTCATCAACTGTCGGAGGTCTCGTTCCGACAAGGCTCATATCACCGCGCAGAACGTTAAAAAACTGCGGAAGCTCGTCTATGCTTGTCTTACGGATAAATTTACCCACCTTTGTTATACGGGGATCATCCTTGAGCTTGAACATATGACCCTTCATCTCGTTCTGAGCCATCAGCGACTTCTTACGTTCTTCCGCATCCTTGTACATGGAACGGAATTTGTACAGATAGAAATATCTGCCGTTCTTGCCAACCCTCTTTTGCTTGAAAATGAGCGGCCCCGGTGACTCTATAAGAAGTACCGGAGCGAGAAAAACAGTGACAATTAATGTCAAAACAATTCCCACCAGCGAACCGATGATGTCCATAATCCTCTTAATGAGCATTTTATTGGCATCATAATAATTATTGGCAAAAGTGATTACTGGTATATTGCCGAGCATTGACAATGATTTCTTGAAGTCATTGAAATTCTCAAGAATCTCTATATTAAGGTGTACAACGACACCCATATTCTCTAATTCCATAATGTATTGTCTGAGTGATGCACCGGTCGCATACGGCACATCGATAAAAACCTCATCAACAACTTCTTTACGTATATAATCTATGAAAGTATCATTGTCGGCGCAAACCGGAATTCCGTCAATTTCCTGGCCCGTCATATTATCATCCACGATACACATTCCATAGATTCTGCTTACCCAGCTCTCGTTTTTCTTAAGCTGTTCAACCGCATACACCGCACGTTCCTTAGTCGTGACAAGGAAAAACTGGACATTTTTCTTTTTCTTACTGTAAACCCTTGTGAGGTAGTATTTCACTGCATAATGAGCCGCGTGCATCACTCCGATATTAAGAATCGGTGTAATAACAAACACTCCTCTTGATGCGAGATCGGAATTGCCTTTCACAAAAAGAAGGACCGCGTAAACTGATGCAAAAATAAGATTTATCTTCAGGCAGTACATAAATTCTTCATACGTATTCCGCTTAAAGAAATCCCTGTTCACATTAAAAATAAATACAACAATAGCAAATGAAAACAACACTATTCCAAGTGCATCAAGCAGCTCTGCTCTATGAAGTATATGATATCCTTTGACAAGACCGAGCCATATGCAGTTAGCTACAAAATAGCTGACAAATACTGACACCAGGTCCACAAGGTACAATATTAAATTCTTTATATTTTCTCTGTTCTGGTACATGTTTTTATTTTCCCTGATTCCCCATATTTACATTTAATTAATAATATTTTATCATATAAATGTGTCAATTACAAGAATTCACACATTTTTAGGAGAAAATATATGCTATACGATAAAGATATACGCGAGCCTCTTTTTTATTATCTGGAGGAACGCTTCGGCAAATCCCGTATTCTTGAGGAACTGAATATGGGCCGTTCGCGTGCCGATGTTGTCATGGTTCTTCCGCAACGCATTGTCGGGCTGGAAATCAAAAGCAATGCCGACACATATGACCGGCTGGAACGCCAGGTCAAAGATTACAACAAGTTCTGTGACTCTAATTATATTGTAACCGGACTGAGGCATGTAAAACATGTCGCCGGGCACATTCCGGATTATTGGGGAATACTTTGCATATACGAAGACAACCGGAAAGTCATAATCGATGAAGTACGTCCTGCCACAGACAACCCGTCCGTTCTCAAAGCCAGCCAGATGTCATGGCTGTGGAAAAATGAGTTATCCAACATTCTCTCACACAATCAGATGCCCCGGTACCGGCAGAAAAGCAAGTCTTTCATCTGCGAAAAACTGCTTGCCAGAGTTGACTGGACCGTTCTGAAAGAACAGCTGTGCAATGAGCTTTTTGAGCGTGATTATACGTTGGTTTCTAAATAACGCCAAGCCAGATTCCCACATATGCAACTGCCTGAGGAATTTTGCTTAGCACCCGTATTCCCATATGTTTATATGCTGCGCAGCTCTCATAATCCTGCCCTTCGTATGCTCCGACAAGATAAACCGGTATTGAAAGCATTGCTGCCTTTTCAAGCATTTCACAAAACGGACGATAATCCGTGCATACAGTTCCGGAATGATAACTTTCAATAATAACTGCTTTCACACTGTCAGTTATCTCAGGACATACCATTCCAGGATGTACACTCATACACATTATTCCAATACATCCGTCCGGAGTTTCCGGTGTTTCTTGTATTCTGCCGTATTTTGGGCACGCATGGTTCGTCCTTATAAATCTTCCATCATCAAATTCACCGTAATATTCCTCATTCACACTATGCAAGGAATCATCAAACATCCCGTGCGGCATCAGTTCGAGCGCGCAGTGAATCCTGCATCTGCCGCCTCTGTTGGCATATGCCACATAGGCACCGGTTCCGTATCTTCCCTTTATAAAAAGTACCGCCGAGCGGAAATTAACCAGTCCGTTGGACCGTTCATCTTCAAGCACATAATTGCTCGCGACCATAATTACCGGAATTGAATCACATCCGGCTGCATATGCCGCGACAGCTGCGCCATACTGGAGCGTATCGCTTCCGTGTGTGACAATGATTCCGTCATATCCGGCATCCACTCCCTGACTTACCGCATCAAAAAGTTTCTTAAAAGTATTTCCATCAGCATTCTCACTTAACACTGTATACGGAGATTCTGTATCAAACCTGACATCCCGGGCCTCATCAGGGTATGCCTCCGCATACATTTGTAATAATTTGTACGGTTTGATTCCGTCAATGCCGATATACTCACCGGATGCTTCACTGCCAATGGTCCCACCGGTAAAAATAACAAGAATTTTCATCACTGCCCTCCAAGCACATTCATGCTTTCTATTACCGAAGTAACTGTTTTAATATAACTGTCGCTGTTTTTTACTTCTTCTTTGTCAAAATAATATGTGAAATATGGTATTTCACCGTTGGTAAACCGCATTCTGTTTCCGTAACTCCGGATAAATTCAGGAATTTTAAGCGGATCTATCTTAGCCTTCGGGAACATCTTAATCTTCATTTCCTTGCGTCCGGCCTTGATTTCAAGAATGTATTCCTTATGCGCGATTGATTTGATATACGCTGTGCGCATAAGGTTCATTGCCGACTTAGGAACATCTCCGAAACGATCCATAAGTTCGTCCGTCATATCGGACAATTCTTCCGCTGTCGAAATAGCCGCAATCCTCTTGTATATATCCAGTTTCTGAGCCTCGCTTCTTATATAGGTTGCCGGTACAAAAGCATCCACATCTATATCCACGACCGTCTCGAAATCCTCACCGGTATCGATTCCTTTAAGATTGGCGACTGCCTCGTTAAGAAGTTTGCAATACAAATCATATCCCACAGCTTCCATATGTCCGTGCTGTTCCTCACCCAGAATATTGCCTGCGCCGCGGATTTCAAGGTCTTTCATGGCGATTTTAAAACCGGAACCCAGTTCGGTAAATTCCCTGATTGCGCTGAGCCTCTTTTCGGCAATTTCGCGGAGGATTTTATCGCGCCTGTACATAAGAAAAGCATATGCCACACGGCCGGAACGGCCGACACGTCCGCGGAGCTGATAAAGCTGTGACAGACCGAACCTGTCTGAATCATGTATGATAATAGTATTAACATTCGGTATGTCAAGTCCGGTCTCAATGATTGTAGTCGATACAAGTACATCTATGTCTCCGTTGACAAAATCGACCATTATTTTCTCAAGTTCACGCTCATGCATCTGTCCGTGCGCAAAAGCTACATTGGCATCCGGAACAAGTTTGCTTATATTCAGGGCAAATTCGTCTATGCCCTGAACTCTGTTATAAACATAGTATACCTGTCCGCCACGGGCAAGTTCACGGTTAATGGCTTCACGGACCATCTCTTCATCATATTCCGTAACAAACGTCTGTATAGGAAGTCTGTCCACCGGCGGCTCTTCCAATACGCTCATGTCCCTGATTCCTATGAGACTCATGTGAAGCGTCCTTGGAATCGGTGTTGCCGTGAGTGTTATAACATCCACCGTGTCCTTGAGCTGCTTGATTTTCTCTTTGTGTGTAACGCCGAAGCGCTGTTCTTCATCTATTATAAGAAGTCCGAGGTCCTTAAATACTATATCCTTAGAGAGTATTCTGTGTGTTCCGACCACAACGTCAACAAGACCTTTTTTAAGGCCTTCAATAGTTTCCCTGATTTCTTTCGGTGTGCAGAAACGGGACAACATTTTAACATTGACGCCGAAATCCTTCATTCTCTGGTCAAAACCGGTAAAATGCTGCTTGGCAAGGATGGTCGTAGGCACAAGATATGCCACCTGTTTGTTATCCTGCACAGCTTTAAACGCAGCCCTCATTGCAATCTCCGTTTTGCCATATCCAACGTCCCCGCAGATAAGTCTGTCCATTATCTTGCGGCTTTCCATGTCTTTTTTGGTATCTTCTATCGCACCAAGCTGATCGGCCGTCTCCTCATACGGAAAAAGTTCTTCAAACTCCCTCTGCCACGGTGTATCCGGACTGAATTGGTATCCTTCCTTCTGCTGTCTTATCGCATAAAGTTTCACCAGTTCATCTGCCACCTGCCTTACAGCCGTCTTGACACGGGATTTGGTTCTGGTCCACTCAGCGGTTCCAAGCTTATTAAGCTTTGGTTTCTTAGCTTCGGCATCGGCATATTTCTGTATCATATCCAGCTGTGTTGCCAGAATGTACAAATTACCGCCGCCGGCATACTCTATCTTAATGTAATCTTTCTCGACCTTGTCGACCTCAATTTTCTCAATACCACGATAAATTCCAAGTCCGTGATTTTCATGCACTACATAATCACCTATGTTCAGCTGCGCAAATCCCGAAATCGGTGTTCCCTGGGTATTTCTGGTTTTCTTCCGCTCTTTCCTGGATGTACCGAAAATATCGTCCTCTGCAACGGCAACAAATCTAAGATCCGGATATTCATATCCGCGTCTTAATCTGCCTCCAAGTGTCATAACCTCGCCTTCGACAGGTTCTCTGTCTGCGTTATCGGAATATATGGCTGTCACGCCGTTATCCCTTAAGTCCGACGCAAGTCTCTGTGCTCTTGTTCTTGATGATGACATAAGAATAATGCGATATTTCTGGTTTTTCCATGAATTGATATCGGATATTAATGTTTCAAAAGAATTATTATATGATGCGATACTTTTGGAGTTGATATTATAATGTCCCGATACCTGCAGAAGCGGGAGCCTGCAGTCAAGTGTCGCAACCGCCATCGCATATCTTGCACCTATTTTGGCGTAAATTTCGCCCTCTCCGAAAAGCACATCCGTCTGTGACGGAAGGATATTTCCCTTCTCCAGCCTGTGAGACATGCTTTCACTGAATTCCTTTGTTGATACACGCATTTTCTCATCAATCCGGTTCGGCTCATCCAGCACAACAAGTGTACTCTGCCGGTCAAAATAATCAATTAATGAAACACCCGTCTTAACAAATGAATTTATATAACTGTCACATCCGGTGTAATCTTTAAGGACAAAAAGTTTCTCCTTAAGCTGCTCAAAATTCTTCTTAATCTGTGCTGCTTCCGCCAGTCTGTTATCCTTCTCAAGCCGTGCGGCATACTCTTTTGTCTCTTTTTCAAGGCTTTCCATCGCATCCGCCATGTTATCATCCGGAATAAGTTCTATTGCCGGAAAAATTGTCACGTCTTCGACATTCTCAATCGAACGCTGGCTTTCGGCATCGAAACTTCTTATGGAGTCCACCTGTGTATCCCAGAGTTCTATTCTGTACGGATTCTCTGCCGTGAGCGGATATACATCAATTATTCCGCCCCTGACTGCAAACTGTCCGCCAAATTCAACCTGGGCACAGCGTTCATATCCCATAAGCGAAAGTTTCTCTGCAAGTTCGTCCACATCAATGTCATCATCCGCCACTATTCTTATCGTGTACCGCTCATATACCTGTGGAGGCATAAGTTTATCCATACAGCCGTCAATTGTCGTCACTACCGTCAAGGACGGTTCTTCCGAAAGTCTGTGAACTGCTTCAAGACGTTCTTTCGCAAGCTGGTTTCCGTGTATGTCCGCACTATAGAAAATAAAATCCCTCGCCGGATAATATACCGTATTACGGTCCATTGCACGGTAATCCTCGTAAATCTGCCTTGCCCTTATTTCATTATAGGTCACGATAAGTCTGTACTTAAACTCCTTACCTACTCCATAAATAAAGTGCGGCTTCTGCTGCTCAACGCATCCAAAAGCCACCGGCACCCTGCCTGTTTTCTTCAGGTCGTATATTATATTATCATAGTATGCCAGTTCGCGGACCGGCAGTTCCAATACATTCATAATTCCTACCCGTTATATTTGTTCATGGCTGCATCGCATCCTTCACCGATCATGCATTCAACCGCCTCACACGCCCTTTTAATTCCTTCGGATACCGTAGCCTCATCCTGGGATGAAAATCTTCCGAGAACATAATCGGCAAGATCCATTTCCTTCGGCTTATCCCCGACACCAAACTTAAGACGTGGAAAGTTCTCACTTCCAAGGTGCGCAATAATGCTTTTGATTCCGTTATGCCCACCGGCACTGCCTTTCTTGCGGATTCTGATTCTGCCGACATCAAGACTGATGTCGTCGAAGAGAATGATTACATTCTCAGGCTCTACTTTATAATAATCTGCTGCAGGACCTACACATTCACCGCTGAGGTTCATGTATGTGAGCGGCTTGAGTAAAATTACTTTCTCTCCGCTTATAATGCCCTTACCAACAAGTCCGTTATGTTTCCTGTCGCTGAATGTTATCCCGTTTCTGACCGCCAGTTCATCTATCAGCCTGAAACCTATATTATGTCTCGTTTTATCGTATTTGGACTCAGGATTACCGAGTCCCGCTATTATATACATATTCTGTCTCTCCTTAAGCATTCGGATATTTTAGTATAGCACAATTTTACATCGTTATCCAATAAATTTGTTGAATTATTCATATATAAATGTTATTATCATATACATAAAAAAATTTAAAGGAGTTGATACTTTGGACCCCAGTGTCGCGATACAGATAGTAGCACTTGTAGTGCTTATTGCTCTGTCATCATTTTTTTCATCTGCTGAGACATCATTTGTCTCGGTTAATCTTATTCGTATGCGTTCACTCGCAGACGACGGCAACAAAAGAGCTGCCAGAGTTCTCAAGATTCGTGAGAATTCCGCCAAAATGCTCAGCGCCGTTCTTATCGGCAACAACCTTGTAAACATTTCAGCTTCAGCGCTTGCGACGATGGTTGCGCAGTCGCTTTTCGGCAATTCCGCCGTCAGCATTGCAACCGGAATCATGACGGTCGTGGTTCTCATCTTCGGTGAGATAACGCCAAAGACCATCGCAACCGCCAATGCGGATAAAATTGCGCCGGCATACAGCAGCATAATCTGGCTGCTTATGATAGTGTTTACACCGGTAATTTTTATATTGAACAAGGTCTCATCGGCATTTCTTTTTATACTCGGATTTAAGTCTGACAAGAACCAGGCTTCCATAACCGAGGATGAACTTCGTACTCTCGTCAATGTAAGCCACGAAGAAGGCGTTATCGAGAATGACGAACATGCCATGATAAGCAACGTGTTTGATTTCGGGGATTCCCAGGCCAAGGACGTAATGATACCCCGCATTGATATGACATGTATCTCCGTAAACAGTACCTACGAAGAGATTGTTGAAGTGTTCCGCGAGGATAAATACACCCGTCTTCCGGTATATGAGGATAATGTCGATAACGTGATAGGTATTATTAATGTTAAGGACCTTCTTCTCTGTGACAAGGGAACCGAATTCAATGTCCGCAATATTCTTCGTAAACCATATTATACATACGAATTCAAGGATATTTCGGAACTTATGACCGAGATGCGTAAGACCTCCAACAATTTTACCATAGTTGTTGATGAATATGGTTCCACCGTCGGAATGATTACACTTGAAGATCTTCTTGAAGAAATTGTCGGTGAAATACGTGATGAGTATGACTATGATGAAGAGGATGACATTGTCAAAGTCAATGATACTGAGTACCTTTTATCAGGTTCTGCCAAACTTAACGATATTGATGATATCTTTGAACTTCCTAAGGACGAGGATGCTTCAGAATATTATGATTCAATCGGAGGTCTCATTGTCAAACACCTTGAACGGCTGCCGCAGGAAGGCGATGAAGTCGACCTTGACGGGCTTAAGTTCATAGTCGAAAAGTGTGACAAAAACAGGATAATTAAAGTCAGAGCTTACATTGTTCCGCGCAATACTACAGATGCGGACGATACACACGCAGGAGGCACACATGAAAAAAATACTTAACGAATTCAAGGAATTTATATCCAAGGGAAACGTAATCGATCTTGCCGTAGGTATGATTATTGGTTCTGCATTCACAGCCATTGTGTCATCACTTGTCAGCGACATATTCACACCTATACTCGGTTTTCTGATTCCGGAAGGTGGTTTTTCCGCATTTAATGACATCGGACCGGGATTTAATTTCGGTAATTTCATCAATGCAATCATCACTTTCTTCATCACGGCACTCTGTCTTTTCATTGTAGTCAAGACAATCAATGCCTTCAGAAATATTAAGAAGAAAGAAGAAAAGCCGGCTGAGCCGACTACAAAGATCTGTCCTTACTGCATGTCGGAAATTAACATCAAAGCTGTTAAATGTCCGTGCTGCACGTCGGATTTAGATAAATAATTACAGAATAAAACCGCGGTACATATCACAAGTACCGCGGTTATTTACTGTCTATCTGTTATCTTGTCCATAGTAAGCATTGGCTCCGTGTTTACGGTTATAATGCTTGTCCAGAAGGTACTGCGGAACTCTCTGTGCTCTCGGGTCCAGTACCATTGTATTATATGCCATTTCCGCAACATGTTCCATGACAGTCGCATTGTATACCGCATTGGCAGGGTCCTTGCCCCACACAAACGGTCCATGGTTACGGACAAGTATTCCCGGTGTAGCCATAACATCCGTTCCGTCTATCGCCTCGATGATTACTTTACCTGTATTGGTCTCATAATCACTTTCCACTTCGTCTTTGGTCAATGCCCTTGTACAGATTATATCATTGTAGAAATAATCTGCATGGGTTGTTCCGAATGCCGTAATAGGCATTCCTGCCTGCGCAAATGAAACTGCCCAATGTGAATGTGTATGAACCACCGCACCCATGTCCTTAAAATGCTTATATAATTCCACATGCGTCGGCGTATCCGAAGACGGTCTGTAACTTCCTTCCACAACATTACCGTCAAGGTCAACAACTACCATATCAGATGCTTTCATTCCGTCATAATCAACGCCGCTCGGCTTAATTACAACAAGATTACTGTCACGGTCAATCCCGCTCACATTGCCCCATGTATAAATTACAAGTCCCTGTCTTACAAGTTCAAGATTCGCATCAAGAACTTTTTCTTTCAATTCTTCAAGCATCCTTTATGTCTCCTTCGTCACGATATAAAATCTTTATCTTTAAGTATGATCAACCCGCCGTTTTTCCTGGATGTCCGGCGTTTTCCCTTGCGGCTGCCGCGTTCAATCGCATCATCCACAATCTCTCTGATACTTTCAACTGCTTTGGTAGCATCTCCGGTATCAATGCCTCCTGCAAGAAGGTATAATTTAAGTAATGCTTTCTCACCTATAATATAACCTTTTTCACGCGCATAGTCCTTAGCTGCTGCCACAAGTTCATTTACCGAATATCTTCTGACCTCAACACGATAGTCAAACATTCTCGAAAGATCCGGAACTTCTGTAAAAACACGGTTAATCGAATAATCCTCACCTGTTATGATTACAAGCATTGATTCTGTATCGCCTTCCATTACCTGTGCAAGTTCCCTGGCCGATTCTTTGGTAAGCTGTCCGGCATTTTCTATGATAAGAGTGATTCCCTTAAGCTTATCCACAGATGCCAATATACTCTTACTGTTTATAGCCGCCGCATTGGTCTTGGCTATGCGCAGTTTCTTATTGTTGTCCTCCGAGTGCAGCGCCTTGAATAAATCGATTGCAAAATCCGTTTTATCGGTCTTGGCCCTTCCGACTACGGCAATATTACCGTGTGCAGAGGTTCCGTCCGGGACTTCACGTTTCTTATTATTGATAATCTCGGCAGCTGTCTCTTCCATTCCGCTGATGAAGAGATATTTCTGCAGATACCGGCGTTCCGAAGGCTTAAGGACATAGTCATTGTCGTTGTCTTCTTCAACCGCAGCCGTCATCTCATCTTCAGCCGCAGCCGTTATCTCATCTTCAGCCGCACTGTGTTCTTCCTCATATGCGGCAATCTCTTCTTCCGAAAATTCTTCTTCTGCCTCATCATCAGCCATTATTTCTCCGGCATCGTCAGCTTCATCATCAATGTACTCTTCTTCGGCAATCATTGTCGGTGCTTCTTCACCGGCTCTGGCATCCAGTTCTTCCCTGACTTCGGCCATAAGTCTGGCTGCAATATCATTAATGGCATCTTCCGCTACATCATTGATCATCTGTTCATCATCGGGTATTTTCTCCGGCTCTGCAGCTTCAGTTTCCGTATCAGTTTCCGGTGTATCTTCTACGGCTGTATCCTGCATGGATTCCATCCACTGCATTATGTCCATCTGACCGTCTATTACTTCACTTTCCTCCGGCTCTGCAGCTTCCGAAACTGTTTTTTTCACAGCTTCTTCCAATGACTCTTCCGGCTCTGTCTCATTGGTTTCCGGTTCCTCCTGCGGTTCGTCATCTTCGGTTACCAGTCTGACCATGTACTCATCATCTTCTTCAGGTTCAGCTGCCTCTGCGACGCTCTCTTCTTCCACCGGTTCTTCCTGCTTCTCTATGATTGTCTCAAAATCTTCTATAATGAATTCAGGATTGGTACCGGCCTCTCCCTCCATCTCACTTTTCTCAACGATATATTTAGGAAGCGCTCCCTCAGGCAACGGAACATCTGCTGTCATCGGTTCTTTAGTGTCATCTTCCATAACGCTTCTGTATCTGTTCCAATGATGCGTATTAATCCGGATTTCCTTGGTCGGTTCGTCTATGCCCTCATATATATCTTTATACTTATCTTCAATACTGTCCGGCTCAGACTCTTTCTCTACTTCCGGCTGTTCTTCGGCTTCTTCCGGTTCTTTCTCCGCCTCCGGCTGTTCTTCGGGCTCTTCGGTTTCTTCCGGCTCTTCCCATGTGTCTTCCTCCGGTTCCATGAATTCAGTGGTCTCCGACGGTTCCACGGCTTCAGTGGTCTCCGACGGTTCTTCAATTCCGGCCGGTTCGGTTATTTCCGGCTCAACCGCCTCTTCTTCTCCCGGGCCGTTTATTCCACCAAGAATCTTCGCCATGCTTTCGGCAAGCTGTGCCTGTATGTTCTGAGTATCATATATAGAATAATCTTTTTCCTGTACCTTATATTCTTCCTGCGGTTCAGGTTCCTTAACTTCCTCATGTTCAATATCAGGTTCGCTGTCATATTCCGGCATAACCGTGCTGTATTCCATACCGGCCGCGCGGTATTCTTCCATCATATCAAGCTTGGCCTGCTGTGATTTGGTAAGCTTGGCATAGCGGTTCTTAAGCCTCAATGCCTTCTCAACATATTCTCCTTCATTGAACCAGAGAATCAGATCATCACATTCACGCACACATTCATCAATTCTGCCCGCCTGAGCATATAGTTCGGCAAGTTCATATTCATATTGCTCGTCAAGTTCACTCTGCTTGTACTCTTCAAGAATCTCTATAAGGCGTTCAACCGGCGCCTTGCGTGCCTTGTTAAGCTTATACATAAGGATATATTTTTCCGTATCCCTCGGTGCTGCCTCTACAAATTCGTTATACAAATCATCGGCTTCATCAAGATCATCTATCGCAATTGATATCTCCGTGAGCTTATATATAAGCCTCTTGCCACCGAGATTTCTGTTATAGGCATACACACAGATATTGCGTGCATCCTTAAGCCTTCCGGCTCTCTCATAAACGTCCTCGGCAATGGCAAGTTCTGACCATTTCTTGACTTTACGCCATTCGATCGTTTCAACGACCTTGGCCGCTGCCTCATAATCGCCTTTGTCACGTAATTTATTTATCTGTTCAAGTTTAATTCCAAATTCAACTCGGTCCACACCAATTACCTCTCATTCTGTAAAGCGGAATTTTCTCTAATAATTCATTGTATCACAGCGGCATATCAATGTCAAAAATCATGTGTTAAAAAAATCCTCGATTGTTGACTGTTCATAATCAAGCTGCACATATTCCATCTCATCGGCTTTAACCTGACTTCTGTAATCGACAACAACTGTCTGTTGTCTGCCTGCCACAAGTTTCTGTCCGAGAATGTAATTCACATCAAACATTCTGGTAATTGCCGGTGTGGCGCCTCTTGCCGGAACGATTAACTGGACATGGTTGGTCTTAAGCATACCGAAAATCGGTTCCCAGATATACACATCCTTCGCCGCACCGAATGGGTTATCTATGAAAATAGTATTACCGGTTATCTGTGAATCCTTATTGGCTGAATTCAGACATGCAATATAATTGATAATCGCTATAAGGAACTGTATGTATATACCCTGCGACTGGCCGGTACTACCGACCGCCTCCTCGTACCTGAGATAACGGCTCTGGTCCTTAATATGTTCCCTCTTGTAAAGCGAGAGTTTAATACTGTTCATATCCTGGACTACGACTGAGAACAACCGCTTCCATGAAAGCCGTCCCTTGATGTATTTGAGTTTGTCTTCCGGAGAATGGAAGGTTTCTGCCGCCGACACCGTCTCATTGATATATACTGACATTCTGTCCTTATACATATCTTCCCTGATATACGGAACCGATAATGTGATTATTGGTATAACCTCATCATCCAATGTAATACGTGATAACTTAGGAAGTCTGTCAAGTTCGGTTCTGATATTGCTGCATATCTGTATACATCTGTCCTCAAACCTGTCCTTAATATGTTCCATCTCACCAAGACTTTTGTCAATTCTGTCACGTTCAAGCGCTATGCATTCATTGGTCTGCTTAAGTCCATCCACCATTGCCGTCACATCTGCCACGCATTGCGGAAGTTCGACCGATGCCATGATTTCCTGCGCGAGTTCATATGCCTTAAGGTCCTCCAGTGAAGTTATAAGTTTCTGTTTTCTGTTATAAAAATCTGTTTTGAGTCTGTCTTCCTCTTTGAGAACACGGTTATATTCTTTACGTAATTCATCATATGAAGACACATCCGCAGTCAATATTCCATTAGCAGTTTCACGTCCGGAAAGTCCTGCATTGGTGACAATCCTTTCCAGGTCGCGTTCCATGACCATCGCATCCCTGTTATCATTTTCAAGCTGTCTTATCTGCGATTTAATATCACTCCGTCTTGATGTAATTTCAGACATCTTATGTCTGAACACAGCTATGCTCTCCTTCGGATTATCATCGCTCATGCGTTCAAATGTGCCGTATTTCTCCTCATACACCCTGCGCGCATGCTCAATGCTTCCTTCAATTCTGTTTCTGGAAGCTGACTGTGCATCTATTTCGGAATCTTTGGCAGCCGCTTTGCGGTCTGAATCGTTAATTTCACGACGCAGGTTCTCAATATATGCCTCATCGCGTATTACAAGCAGTCCCTTTTCAAGATTCTCTTTGGCATCCTCAAGCGACATACCGTTGCGTTTTATGCTCCTCTCAGATTTATCCATTGCCGCGCGGCAGTTATTCATAAGCCTTGTCTTATCCTCTATATCACCGTTGCGGCCGGTTATAAGCTCCTGCAAAGCCGCGAACCTGGCATCGACTGCCTCTTCAAACATACCCTCAGGGTTGGCGGCATCATCATTTTCACGGTAATACGGTCTGTAAATGCTATTATAGACTTCATCTTCCCTATCAATATCAGCTCTTATTCTGTCACGATTATTGACCGCATTTTCAAGTTTCACGGAAAGATTTTCCTCGTTCCGGGCAGCAATATCGTATTCCGCCCTGGCCTTATCCATCTCAGCACGGACTTTCTTTCTGCGCTCACGCAGCCCGATAAGTTCGGCATAAATCGCAAGATTATCCTCAAGCATCTTTCTGCGTGCCATACATTCATCAAGATGTTCTTTTTCAGCTGCAAGAGCCTTCTTCAATGCCTCATTTCTCACAGTTTCGTTAGATATTGTCCTGTTACACAGCTCGATTTCATCCTGCAGCTGTGCCATATCTTCTTCGATCTGACCCAGCTCCGATTTGATTATTTCCGCCGGTTCATCCTCTAAAACAGTTCTTGCGGTCACGATATCATCTCTTATAACCTCGGCCTTATCGCGGATGCTCACAAGACTCTCTTTTGCCGTCTTTAATTCCTCCGATACATTATCTGTTTCGGCTGCAAGTGCCGCTTCATCCCACAGAAAATCCATTCTCTTATATGCGGCATTCATGCTGCCTGTATCCGGGAAATCCATTTCGTTTCTTATGATCGGAACCATATATGTTCCGGTATTCATCGAATAAATAACCTTATCCGCCGCTATCGCATCATACGCATCACCGGCAACGATCACATAAGGCAGATATGGATATTCCCTTATCATATCCACGCCGGCATCACGTCCCGCACGGACAGCATTTCCGTAACGACCCCTGAGATAATCAAGAACTGTTTCAAATCTGCTGTCATAATCAGGCACTTTATGCTCTTTGATATTGCCAAGATATGCCTGAAGACTGTTAATTTCATTTTCCTTCTCTATCTGCTGTTTTAATGTGCTGTCATATATCTGATGCATCGTGTGTATCAGCGCATCGCGGCTGCAATTATATATATTACACAATGTTGATATGTGTCCGGTTCTCTTTACGGCAGCTTCATAACGCGTCGCCGCTTTGTCATAATCTGCCTTCATCCGTTCATATCTGTTCCGTGCAACAGCTGCTTTCTTCTCATTATCGCGTATAATTCCGGCACACTTAGCGGTATTTTCGTCAAGCGACGCAATATTTTCCCGGCTCTTATCAATATCATTTCCGTTATCTTCATATGCCTGGCCGAGCGCATCCGCAACTATAAGCGAACACTCCTTAAGGCCTGCCATCAGGCTGCTTTCTTTGGAAAGGCAGATTGAGTTGACCTCATCATATATTCCCTTTTCGCTGCTCATCCCCGCAAAAAGAGTGCGCACCTTCTCCTTCTCTGCCTCATATTCGGATTTAATGTCAGCTGCCGTTTCCTCTGCCCGGTTAAGACCCTCCAGATTTAATGCTCTTTTTTCGGTATAAAATCTGTATTTCAAAGCAGCCAGCCGGTGCATGGACTCAATTATCTCTTCATCATCCTTGCTTCGGTTGGCAATCAATTCTTTTAATTTATCATACTCTGCACCCGCATCAGTATAATCCCTGTACTCCAGCGCAATATCATTAAGCCTTATCTGTTCTTTAAAACCGGCGCTGCGGTCTGAAATCGCATTTCTTGCCGCTATCGTCTCCTCTATAAGACTGTTCAATTCATTCAGTTCGTTATACTCTTCCTCTATCTCCGCACGGGCTGCACCGGCGGATGCCACATCATATTCCTCATCCAGCGATGCGTATGTGTTTTCAAGATTCTCCAGCTGCTCTTTCTTTCCCGCAAGCTCTCTCCGGCATGCCATAAGACATCCGACAAGTCCGTCCGCTGTACGCTCTTTCCTGTCATACAATTCTCCAATTGTCCCAAGTCCGCCCGCAAATTCATCCAGCAGCTCCATCTGTCTGTCATACCCGGCAATTTCGCCACGTCGCTTTGCCAGTTCAATGAGTTTGTCCTTGATGTCAAGAAGTGTCCTGGCCATTTCGTCATCATCTGCCTCACCGTTGCGGATTCTGTTATTATAGGATTTCTCGATTATCTCCTCAATGAGAAGATCCTCAACAACTTTCCTTGTGGTTTTATAACTGTTTTCAAAATAAGTCCGGACATGTCCCTCCGTCTTATTAATTCCGCGGATAATCTCCCACTGGCTCTCATGAAGTCCGTAATTACTTATAAAATTCTGATAATCTCCCTTTCGTTCAAAAATATGCACCTCAACCCCATAATCATGTTTTTCGAGGTCGCGCAGATATGCCTTAAGTCCATTGTATGTCACACGTTCACTTCCGTTTGAAAGCGGCAGGTTCTTAATATCGTTGTCACCGAATTCCTTATAGAAAATACAATAGTTAAAATACTCAATGCTCGCGAGCTCCCTTTGTGAGTCCTCGGAATTATCCTTACCCTTACGCGCGCAGAAACCTGTTGTCATATAGCGGTAACCATCCCTTACATCGCACGCATCCAGTTTCCATTCTATCAATGAATGAATTACCGTATTAACACCCGGTGTCCTGAAAAGTTTCTCGACCGGCTGTTTGTCATCAAGCGTGCAGTTAGGTATCAGATTTTGCAGCAGCAAAAGCATAAGCACGCTCTTGCCACCACCGTTTGCAAGGTCATATATACTGTTTCTGCATGAGAAACGCATCATAAAATCATCATAAAACTGTGTACCGAAATTATATTTTACATTGTTTACCCTGATTCTGTTAATCTGCGGCATCTGTATCTTCCTCCTTATCCGACGACAAAATCTCATGAAGCCGTCCTCTGTTTTCCTCAAAATATTTCTCGGCGATTGCCTTGAATCTCGGAGTAGGATAATATAATTCTCCCGATTCTATAAACAGATTCTGCGTAATCAGAAAATTAAATGTCAGCTTTACATATCCCATGCGCGAATTCTTTGCTGCCCTCTGTCCGCCCTTGTCCTCAACACTCACATCCGGGAGTTCGTCCCACACAAGCGCAACTGCCTTGAACGATTTTTCTTCCGCCTCATCCATCACGATTCCGGATGAGTGATCTATCATTCCTCCGAGAGATGCACTCACCGCTTTCACAATATCTTCCTGCCTGATATATTCCAGAAATGTCCCTGTCATGGAATCTTTGTAAAATCTGATTATGATCGTATATATTATAAAGTATACCAAAAAAAGTTCTTTATTGAGTCTGAGTCCCATTATTTTCTTCAATTCCTCGTTGGAATAACCGAATACTCTGTTGTCCGCACCGGCGCTTATGAAAAGCGAATCGTTATATTCATACAGATTAATGTCAAATCTCTTTAAAATCTGTACAACACAGTCATATACCTCGCTGTTATGGCTATACTCATCATACAGCATCGCATTCGCGCCGCCGGCTTTCACATCCTCGCCCATAAAAAGCGCGGTCACAATATCAAGTGCCTTTTCAAGATTTCTGTTTTCCATATTGCCCTGCCTCTCTGTCAAATCCTTTTTATCGTAAAATCAGTAATGCTCATTCCCGTATAAGGAATGATTTCGTGCAAATTACCATCCGCCAGTTCAAGTATAAAATGCATTCCGCTGTATTTAAGGAACTCCTCCCTGTCCATAAGCCCTGCTATAATCTCATCAAGAAAAGTTTCTCCGGTATTCTCGCCGGCCTGCATAAAATAATCTTTTTTTCCGCAAAGATGTACGAGAAAAGCATAATAATCCCCATTTTTGAAGACTTCACTGCCAAAAATGTTCATAACTGCGTCATTGTATTCACCCAATGTAAACTCATCATTCTTCGTGAGCATCTCCAGAAGCACATGCATAAGTGCACCCGCATTCCGCCTGAATCGTTCATCATCAAGTTCATCCTCAAATACAATCTCTGCCGCCGTCTCTTCTTCTATCTGCTCAGGTGTCTCTGCCTCATACGGCCTGTAACTGAGAATATCTTCGACCTTGACCAGATCAAAAGTCTTATGTATATTCAGTCCAAGAAACGGTTTTACCACATATTCAAGTGCCTGCGGCATGTCCTTCTTAATCATAATATCAAGTGCGCCCTTGAAATCAAACCGGCTTCTTAACCGGCCGAGCTTTGCTTTTCTCACGATTTCATCAGTCCTGATTCCAAGTTCCGTACAGGCTTTAAGAAGTTCACTGTGATTATTCATCGCTATTTTGAGTTCCGTATCAAGTCTGTATATCTGTTCCGCAGCTTTTGAAGAACGGCTATCGTCCGCATCTCCAAACCGGCTCATTGCCGATTCGATCAATTCCCTGTTCTTGGCAAATAATTTCTGTTCGTCCGCGAACCATCTTATTCCCGTATCAAAGAAATTCTCATACGCATCAACTCCGGCAAATACATCCTCAGAGAGAACATCAAGCACTTTATTGCGGCGTAATTTCAACCGTTCCACTTCCTCGTTAATCCTCTTAACGACTTCTGTTCCGCCCTTGAAATCTTCGGACTCAATCATCTTCTCGAGAAGAAGCTGCTCTACGTTAATGCGGCTCTCATCCTTGATTTCCTTGGTTTCAAGATAAAATTCTATTCCGTCCGGACTTATCGAATACCATACCGTTCCATCCTGTATTCTGCTCTCAAGCAGCTTCACCCTCGATACCCTGCGTACCCGGTCAACCGGGTCATAATACTCAAACATAAACGGTCTTCCGTCATTCTTGAGTTTGTCGAATATATAATCCACCAGAACTTTATTATCCTCCGGTGTGAGCGTAACGGCAAAATCACGTCTGATGCATGCGCTCATAAAATCATAATACATCTGATATGTAACATCGCGTTCTTTAAAGTTATTTTCCTCAATAAAAAAGCGCAGGACAGCCATAAGAATATATCCCATATCAAGATTGTCATAAATACCGTCCTTAAACCATGAGAAGGACACCTCAGACAATTTGAAAAAAGGATAATACTTTCTAAGGTTGAGCATGCGCTCTTTGTGGTCTGCAATTATGTCATTGACTAAAATATGCTCCTGCGGCATAAGTGCCTCCGTATACTAAAGCTCTGTACGCCCGTCAAGCGCGCGTAGAAGCGTAACTTCATCTATATATTCAAGGTCTCCTCCGACCGGAACTCCGCTCGCTATTCTTGTAACCTTTATTCCCGTCGGTTTGATCAATTTGGAAAGATACATCGCCGTCGCTTCTCCCTCAAGGCTTGAATTCGTGGCGATTATAACCTCATCAACATCTCCCTGAAGTCTTATGAGAAGTTCTTTGATCTTAATATCGTTCGGGCCTATTCCAAGCATCGGCGAGATTGCCCCATGCAATACATGATACACTCCGGTGTACTTGCCGGTTTTCTCATATGCCGCAAGGTCCCTTGTATTCTCAACAACCATAATCTCTTTATGGTTCCGTTGTGTATCCCGGCAGATAGGACACTCATCACTATCCGTAAGTGTCTGGCATACCTTACAATAATGTACATTGTTCTTGGCATCGACTATTGCCTGCGCGAGCCCTTGCGCGCGCTCCTTTGGCATATTGATTATATGAAAAGCAAGGCGCTGCGCCGTCTTGGCGCCAACGCCCGGAAGTCCTGCCAATTCTTCAATTAACCTGCTTATCTGCTTTCCGTAATAATCCATCAGAAAGGAAATCCTCCTCCGAGTCCTCCCGTAATCTTAGCCATGGACTCCTGTGTGCTGTCCTCAACCTGTCTTATTGCCTCGTTGGTAGCCGCAACAATAAGATCTTCCAGCATCTCTATGTCATCAGGATCAACTACTTCCGGAGAAAGTTTAACCTTGGTAACTTCTTTCTTACCGGTAATGGTAACCTCTACGGCACCGCCGCCGGCTGCTGCCGTAAATTCCTTCTCCTCAAGTTCTTTCTGGGATTCCTCCATCTGTCTCTGCATTCTCTGTGCCTGCTTCATCAGATTATTCATATTACCCGGCATTCCTCCGCCGGGAAAACCACCACGTTTTGCCATTGTAAGTCTCCTTTAATCTTCTATTGATATATTCATTTTAACGTATTCTTCTACATCTGTAAACGAATCTTCAAATGACTTTCCCTGTTCAAGCAGCCGTATCTCTATATCGACCGCTTTGCCTATTGTATTTTCTATTACGCCCTTAAGCGCATCCATTGATTTATCTTTGCTTAAAAAATCATGTACAAACGCATTCTCCGTGACAAGTACAAGCTTATCACCGTCAACCGTTATTCTGGTTTCCTTAAGAAAATTAGCATATACATTCTCCGACTGGCCTATAATTCCGCGCCAGTTCTCGGCAACCTTCCGAAGATCTTCCGGAAGAGCCTTGATCTCTTTCCTGATACTCTTGGATGCCGGAGGTGCCGATATCTGCGGTACGGACACACTTCCAACAGGTATCTCAGGTCTTATCGCATTAAGTGCAATGAGATCTTCTTTCTCTTTAACCAGTTCCTCAAGTCTTCCGATACGCTCCGCAAGAGATTCCGTATCTGTCTCCATCTGCGGTCTGGCAAGCTTGATAAGTGCCACCTCAACCTGCACCCTCTTCTGCCCTGCGAACTTAATCGACTGCGTGAGTTCCGAAAGAATCCTTATATATCTTATCATTTCGCTGCCGTCCAGCATAAATGCTTCTTCCTTAAGGCGCGCCATATTCTCCGCCGACATATCTATCATGCTCTCTGATTCAGGCGATGTCTTAAGCATAAGCAGATTACGGATATACCATGTAAAATCTGATACAAACTGCGACAGATCCCTTCCGGCAAGTATAAGTTCATCTAACTCTTTAATGACTCCGGTTATGTCGCCGTTAATTATCATACGGAGCATATCCGAGAACACCTCTGTGTCCACCGCTCCAAGGACTTCCAACACGTCCTCATACCTGAGCGTTCCATTGGTATAAAATGCCACGCACTGATCCAGAAGACTTAATGCGTCACGCATCGCCCCATCGGCCATCTTGGCAATATATTCAAGTGCACGTTCTTCAACATCAACGTGCTCTGCCGCCGTAAGCTCTTTAAGCCTGTCAGTGATAACTTCCACCGATATACGCTTAAAATCATACCGCTGGCATCTGGACATTATGGTTACAGGTATCTTATGTGATTCTGTTGTGGCCAGTATAAAAATAACATACTCGGGCGGTTCCTCAAGTGTCTTCAAAAGAGCATTAAAAGCTCCTATCGAAAGCATATGAACCTCGTCGATTATATATACTTTATAACGGCCTTCGGTCGGCCTGTACGAGACTTCCTCGCGTATCTGCCTGATATTGTCCACGCCGTTATTACTTGCCGCATCTATCTCTATAACATTCAATGACGAACCGTTCGCAATCGCTTTACATACCTCGCACTCGCCGCACGGACTTCCATTCACCGGATGTTCGCAATTAACAGCTCTCGCAAGAATCTTGGCAACGGTCGTCTTACCGGTTCCACGCGTTCCGCAAAACAGATACGCATGCCCGACTCTGTCCGTCTCTATCTGGTTGGTTAATGTTCTAACTATATGGTCCTGGCCCTTCACATCCTCAAAGGTGTTCGGCCGCCATTTCCTGTATAATGCTGTATATGACACGTTCCGTCTCCTGTCTAATCTCCGAATCCTATTCCGAGAACCTTAGCATCTCTTATAATAGCGCACTCCGGATCTATAGTCTTAAGCTTGCCCGCAATCTCCTCAAGCGGCACGGAAGTAATCTCATTATTCTTCATGGCAACCATCTTGCCAAATTCTTTATTAAGAATAAGTCTGGCAGCCTCTGCGCCAAACATTGTCGAAAGCACTCTGTCATACGGACACGGGCTTCCGCCTCTCTGTGTATGACCCGGAACAGTAATTCTGACTTCCTGTCCAAGTCTTTCTTCGATCTCTTTGCCTATCTTATAAGATACTGACGGATAAGGATTCTGTGCCAGTTTCTTCTTAAGTTCTTTCTTCGGGAGTGCCGCATCTTCTTTAGATATCGCACCCTCAGCAACTGCGAGAATTGAGAAATTCTTGCCTTTCTTATTCCTTTCTTCGAGCTTCTCTACAACCTTATCAATATCGTAAGGAATCTCCGGAATAAGTATTATATCAGCACCACCGGCAATTCCGGCATGCAATGTGATCCATCCGACCTTATGACCCATAACTTCCACGATAAATACCCTGCCATGTGAAGATGCCGTGGTATGAATACAATCAATCGCATTCGTAGCGACATCAACAGCACTCTGAAAACCGAATGTAATATCGGTTCCCCATAAATCATTATCTATCGTCTTAGGAAGTGACACGATATTAAGTCCTTCTTCCCTGAGAAGATTCGCCGTCTTCTGTGTTCCGTTGCCACCGAGAATTACAAGGCAGTCAAGCTTAAGCTTCGCATAATTATCTTTCATAGCCTTAACTTTATCCAGTCCGTTCTCATCCGGCACACGCATAAGTTTGAACGGCTGTCTGGAACTTCCGAGAATAGTTCCGCCTTCCGTGAGTATTCCCGAAAAATCACTGTCACTCATCTCACGGTATTTGCCGTAAATAAGGCCCTTATATCCATCTTCAAATCCAATAATCTTAACATCCTTACGTGCGCTGTAGAGTGCTTTCGCAACTCCTCTCATCGCTGCATTAAGGCTCTGGCAGTCGCCGCCGCTGGTCAACATTCCTATTCTGAGCATAATCTTAATCCTCCTTACCGCTGTTATGGGCAGCAGGCAGTCCATTACGGATGCCTGCACAGGTATTGTATATTTATTATTTTAACCAATCCGGGACAATAATGCAATGATGCTTTGCAATTACCGGCATAAAAAAATCCATGCGTTCTGCGTTGTGCATTACACTAAAACCCGTTACCGGACATACCGGCTCAATCCAGGTGCCCTTGCGTCACATAGGAGGTTCCGCTTAATGCTGCTTCGTTCCCGACCTGACATGGTTCACGGATTCCTATTGCGCAAGACCCAGATTTCAACACCGGTCTGCCCGGGCAGCGATTATATGCAATGCCCGAAACAGAACATCACCCCTGCTATAGCGGATTTCAGGTACAGGGAGCCGCTACTTCCCCGGCTGCATGGAAATGTATTAACAATATTAATTTATACCGTTATGAACACGGCATTATTCAGTATACCCATTTTCCGAAAATATGTCAAGAAATTTGAATTTTCCGATAGTATCATAAAATATTTACCTTTTACGGCAATATAATCCGCCTACATAAACTCTGTCAATTCAGTTGTTACGCGCTCACGGATGTCTTCAATTATCTCCTTACATTTGACACGATGCAATCCTGATTCGACCCCGACTTGCAGAAGGTCTTCTGCCCCGGGATTACGTCCGTTCCCGTTCACTGATGTAGTGTGTTCTCCGTAATATGTCGTGCTATATGTCAAATCGTAAGCCGGGCTCAATCTCCATCGTTCCTGCTCATCGTCATACAGAAATGTAAAGTTCTTGGCATGATCATCGCGGTTGTGCGCAAAGACGTTAAAACAGGCTCTTCTGAACATATTCTCCATATCATGTGCATCATTCCCGGTAAGTATTTGTGTTAATTTCATCAACTGACTGTAATCCAGACATGGCGACCGGTAATCTGCCTCAAGCAGAGCCGCTGCGGTTGCCATATGAATTTTGCAAAGTCCCGTTGATGTCTTCACCCGGTCGAACCGCTCTATGCCGAAATATCCGCTTCCTTTTTTTGAAGGAAAAAGTTTTACCTCAGGCACATCAATTCCACACGAACCGGCACAGACCGAGTAAGCATATTCCATTCTTCCGATGTCCTGCGAATCCGATGATGCAGGAAATTTCACTATCCATTCCCGGCCATCATCATTAATGATAACCTTGGGTCTGGCTCCACCGCTGCTTCCGGTCATTTCATATAGTACATCAACATCATCTGTCTGTTCAGATTCCAACACTTTCCGGCACTGTCCGCAAATATAATCCAGATCCGTCAATTCTTCTTCATCCACCAATCTGCAGTCCGGTTCATATTCTAATGCCCCCATTCCTGATTTTCCGACATACGCCAGTCTGTCCAACACCGTAATATCCCTGCCTATTCCAAGCTTACACAAAGTCCTGTCAAGCAGTAGTTTTCCCCACGCATCCGGCAGACTGTCCGCAAATATTCCAAAAAGACCGTCATTAAAGTTTTTAACCGGAACGAATACCTTATCTTCCAGCGGGAGATGAAACGGGCTTATGGAAAAACCGTTTTTAATCCATGACATATCATATGAAAAGGCCACTCTCCTGTCAGCGGTTAATGCCAGCGTTCCCACATAATCTCCATGATATTTTACTTTAATGCTCTTTCGTCTGGATCTCTCATTATCCGCGCTCATTGATTACCTCCTCTATCGACGCATACGGAACATCGGTAAACATATTTCTTATGTCGTCCGCCGCGTCAAGTGCCACCGCCAGCTTTGTCAGCGATATAAAACTTATATTGCCGGTGCTTTCAAAACGTTTGATTGAGCCATAGCTCACTCCCGACCTCTCACTGAGTTCTTTCTGCGAAATGCGCTTCCTACGCCTTATATTCCGCACTCTTTTCGCAACATTAAGATTAATTTCTTCCGGGGTTTCCCAGATATATTTTTTCATCGGATATCATTACCACCTGTTCTTCATATATAATAATTATAGCTAAAATATTATCCAGATTCAAGGTTTTTCAGCATAAATAGATAATATTTTATCTATTTTCCAATCTTATATTCTTAATTGAAGTTTTCCCATTCTGATGGTAAAATATTTACATATTTTGATTGGAAGAGGTGCCGGAAATGCGTACCATATATGAGACAAAGCGGCTCATTTTACAAGTTCTTGATAACACATCCGCCGTCCCGGTTCTTAGTTTTTACTCGGAAGGACGGCAGACCTTTGAGCCTGTCGAAGCAGACAAAAACCCTAATTTTTACACTCTCGATTACCAGAGTGCATGTCTTTACGCTGAATACAGCGCTTTCATGCACGGCACATATATGCGCTATTTCTGGAAACTTAAGGACGCACCGGACACCATTATCGGAACCGCTTCATTTTCCAACATCCAGCGCGGGGTCTATAACTCCTGCACAATAGGATATAAGCTGCTGCCGCAGTTCTGGCATAACGGATATGCCATCGAAGCGATTTCAAGGCTCATTGAAGCAATTTTTACCGACGCTAACCTGCACCGCATCGATGCTTACACTCTGCCCGACAATTTCCGTTCAATGAGTCTGCTGACCAGACTTGGTTTTGAGTACGAAGGCCTGTCCCGTTCGCTGGTTTATATGCGCGGCCGTTACCGTGACCACAGGCATTATTCGTTAATAGACATGCGAGGTGTTTGATATGACAACTGATGAAAAATACATGCGCGAAGCGATTAAACAAGCCCGCAAAGCGGCGAAAATAGACGAGGTCCCGATAGGATGTGTTATCGTATATGATGATAAAATAATAGCACGCGGTTATAACAGGCGGAACACCGATAAAAGCACGCTTGCTCATGCCGAAATAATCGCCATCCGCAAAGCCGCCAAGGTAATCGGTGACTGGCGGTTGGAAGACTGCACCATGTATATCACACTGGAACCTTGTCCGATGTGTGCCGGAGCAATTGTCCAGGCGAGGATTCCGCGGGTAGTGGTCGGCGCGATGAACCCCAAAGCCGGATGTGCCGGCTCCGTGATCAACCTCCTGCAGATGGACGGTTTTAACCACAAAGCAGAACTTACGTCCGGTGTCCTTGTGGATGAATGCCGGACCATGCTTCAGGATTTTTTCAAAGAAATGCGGAAGAGACATTAAAGTTTCTTCCGCATTTTCTTAACAATCCAATTGTCTGTACCAGTAACCGAACTGGCTCAGCTGCACATCACTTCTCATACTGAATTTAAAATGATTGAACCCGAACATTGCCGCCGTATTGCGGTCGCGTCTGGCAAAAATACCCGGAACACCGATAAAATATCTCTGTGGCTCCCCGCCGTAAATTTTTCCCAGAATCAGATGTCTGAACTGAAAATAACCGTGATTAAGAAAACTGTTGTTTTTAAGCCCCCAGTTGGTGTCCGGGAGGCGCTCTATGTCATCCGGTGTAATCTCTATTATGTCATACAGCTCATCATCCGCAAAAAGAAAGACATGCGTCTTTTCTGCGGCTAGTTTTCCATACCACTCATCATTACAAACTACCGGCTGTGTTTTTTCATCGCCACACTCCGTATCCGGAACCGGACAGCACTCTGCTTCCGCCGCATGCAAAACCGCTTCTTCTGCTGGTGCCGCGTTCTGTCCCTCTCCGGCGAATTCGACCATTATCTTCCCTTCTGCTTTTGCCCAGTCCCTTGCAAGTATTCCCGCCGGATCAAATCCCAGGTCATCCCATTCACTGGCATACATCTTCCGCCGGTCGGTTTCCTCTGATTTTTTCTCAATATACAGGCCTTTTATACTATCAAATGATATGCCGCTGTTTTCCATATTTAATGCATTTCCGGCATACCTGAATTCTCCGACACCATTCCGGATTACCATATTTCCCAATGCAACACCGATTATTAAATTGTTTTTCCGGTAAAAAAGATTGACATTCCACTCACAATTATTATCAGAATAGGCACCCTTCATATTTATCTGCAGTTTAAGTATGTCCTGTCTGACCTCGATCTTGGCAAAGCCGGTATTCTTACACTTCTGTCCATCATTATACGAATATATGTATGCCACCATCCTGTTGTATTCCATTACAAAAACACTCCCTTCTTTATCTTACATGACGCAGACTTTGCCACACCATTCTGTAAAATATATTGAGGGAGTGTTTGAAATATTCTTGTTTTTTAACTATTTTAACATCGAGCTGAAAATATTGGAAAGTCTTGCAAATTCTTCAAGCGTAAGCGCTTCGCCCCTTATGGATGCACCGCGTCCGAGTTCTTCGATTGCAGCCGCAATCTGCTCCTTCGTGTACCCGATTTCCGGAGAATTATTCAGTCCGTTTGCGAGAGTTTTACGTCTCTGATTGAACGATGCCCTGATTATCCGAAACATCAGTTTCTCATCCTTAACATCAACCGGTCTCGTCTCATGCCTCTTAAGCCTTATAACCGCCGAACCGACATTCGGCCTCGGCATAAAACATTCCGGCGGAACATTTACAACTATTTCCGGTTTTGCATAGAACTGTACCGCCAGTGAAAGCGCGCCGTAGTCCTTGCTTCCCGGTCCGGTCTGCATGCGGTCAGCCACTTCCTTCTGCACCATTATCGTAATCGAATCAAGCGGCACATGACTTTCAAAAAGTCCCATGATGATTGGGGTTGTAATATAATATGGCAGGTTGGCTACGACCTTAATCGGACGGCCGCCGTTTTTTTCTTCGGCAAGCTTGTTTATATCGACTTTAAGAATATCATCATTGATAATCGTAACATTGTCATATTCCGAAAGCGTGTCATTAAGAATCGGTATAAGCTTACGGTCTATCTCAACCGCTGCCACCTCTCTCGCATTCTCGCAGAGAATCTGCGTCATCGTTCCGATTCCGGGGCCTATTTCAAGCACGAAATCATCCTTCGTAACTCCGGCTTCACGGACTATTTTTTCCACAATTCCCTGATCGATAAGAAAATTCTGTCCAAATTTCTTCTGAAATGCGAACTCGTATCTGTTGATTACCGCAAGGGTATTTGTCGGGTTTCCGAGATAAAATTTGCTCATATTCTGTACATTCTCCTTGCGTTTTCATAGGTTGCTTCCACTACAGTGTCATATGCGATTCTCTTGACCTGCGCAATGCATTCAGCCACCAGCGGCAGATTAAGCGATGAATTTCTGGTTCCGCGGTGAGGCACCGGTGCCATATAAGGGCAGTCCGTCTCCAGAAGTATCCTGTCAAGCGGCGTATATGCTATGACCTCGCGCGTTTTCTCATTATTTTTAAAAGTAGCCGCACCGCCTATCCCGATATAGAAACCCATATCAAGGTACTTCGCCGCTTCCTCCTTATGATAAGAAAAACAATGAACCACGCCGCCGGCCTTTCCGGCATCATGCCCGCGCATTATGTCATAGGTATCTTTCGCGGCTTCCCTTGAATGGATTATCACCGGTTTGTCCAGTCTGACCGCCATATCAAGCTGCTTTTCAAAAAAATCTTTCTGGATTTCTTTGTCATCCTTGCCGTAATGATAATCAAGTCCTATTTCGCCGACCGAGACGATTTTCGGGTTCGTCTTCGCTTCCGTTTCAATCCACTTCATGTCATCATCGGTAACTTCGTGTATCTCGCCCGGATGGATTCCCAGCGCGCCATACACATAATCATAATGCTTAATAAGCTCGACCGTCCTATGGCATGTCGCAATGCTTGAACCGACATTTACCACATAACCTATTCCGGATTCGGGCAGGGATTTGATAAGCTCATCCCTGTCCTCGTCAAATGCCTCATCTTCATAGTGGGCATGTGTCTCAAAAATTACACTCATCAGCCGACCTCTACGCCGTTCGGCACATCACTTTCCGGCGCAAGAAGAACATATTCGCCCTTCTCATTCTCTGCGCACAGAAGCATTCCCTCCGAAAGAACACCTGCAAGCTTAGCCGGTTTAAGGTTGGCAACCACGATAACCTTCTTGCCTACCATCTCTTCCGGTTTATAATACTGGCTGATTCCCGATACAATCTGTCTTACTTCGCTGCCCATCTTAACCTGTGAGCAGAGAAGTTTCTTTGACTTAGGAACTGCCTCACATTTGATGATTTCTCCGACGCGAAGCTGTACCTTATCGAAATCATCAATCGTAATTTCCGGTTTCTTATCCACGTCAACACCCGGTTCTCCGGCCGGTTCTTCCTTGGCAGCCGCTTTCTTTGCTTCAACTTTTTCCATAACCTCGTTAAGGTCAAGTCTTGCAAAAAGAATTTCAGGTTTCTCAACCACTTTACCACCATCCGGGTACAATCCGAATTCTCCAAGCTGCTCATATTCCCTGTCCGGTGCATTAAGCTGCGCCTTAATCTTCTGTGATGTCTCAGGCATAAACGGGAAAAGAAGCTCTGCTCCTATCGAAATTCCTTCAACAAGATTATAAAGCACGGTCGCAAGTCTGTCCTTCTTGGTCTCATCCTTGGCAAGCGCCCACGGCATTGTCTCGTCGATATATTTATTGCATCTCTTGAAGATGTTAAAAATCTCGGTAATCGCGTCAGCCACACGAAGGTCATTCATCTTCGCATCGACTTTCTTAGTTTCTTCAAGAATCGTATTCTTAAGGTCGTCATCAACAGCCTCAGCCACGCCCTTGTTCTCAACAACTCCGCCAAAATATTTATTGGACATTGAAATCGTTCTGTTTACAAGGTTGCCAAGTGTGTTGGCCAGTTCTGAATTAAGTCTCTCAACCATGAGTTCCCATGTGATCACACCGTCATTATCAAACGGCATCTCATGAAGCACGAAAAATCTTACCGCATCGACTCCGAAGAAATCAACGAGGTCATCAGCATATATAACATTTCCTTTGGACTTGCTCATCTTGCCGTCGCCCTGTAAAAGCCACGGATGTCCGAATACCTGTTTCGGGAGCGGAAGGTCAAGTGCCATAAGGAAAATCGGCCAGTAAATCGTATGGAAACGTATGATATCTTTTCCGATAAGATGAAGGTCTGCCGGCCAGTATTTGGCATATAATTCATCATTGTTACCGTCTGCATCATATCCAAGACCCGTGATGTAGTTAGTCAGTGCATCAAGCCATACATATACGACATGCTTATCATCAAAATCAACCGGTATTCCCCACTTAAATGAGGTTCTTGATACGCAAAGATCCTGAAGTCCCGGAAGCAGGAAGTTATTCATCATCTCGTTCTTACGCGATACCGGCTGTATAAATTCCGGATGTTCGTTAATATAGTCGATAAGTCTGTCGGCATATTTGCTCATTCTGAAGAAATATGCTTCCTCTCTTGCCGGCTTAACTTCTCTTCCGCAGTCCGGACATTTGCCGTCCACAAGCTGTGATTCTGTCCAGAATGATTCGCACGGCGTACAGTACATTCCTTCGTAATGTCCTTTGTAAATATCACCCTTGTCGTAAAGTTTCTTAAAAATCTTCTGTACCTGTTTCTCATGGTACTCATCCGTTGTCCTGATGAATTTATCGTAGGATGTGTTCATCAAATCCCATATTCTCCTGATTTCTCCGGCAACGTTGTCAACAAATTCCTTCGGGGTGATTCCTGCTTCCGCTGCCTTGAGTTCTATTTTCTGTCCATGTTCATCGGTTCCTGTCTGGAATCTTACATCATATCCCTGCAGTCTCTTATACCTTGCAATACTGTCGGCAAGCACGATCTCATATGTGTTTCCGATGTGCGGTTTGCCCGATGTATAGGCAATCGCTGTTGTAATGTAATACGGTTTCTTGCTCATCTTAAATATTCCTCCTGATAAAAAAATCCCGTCTTCTATCATTATCTTCAGAAGACGGGTTATAATCTTAATCCGTGGTACCACTTCTCTTCATCCGTTCCTCGCAGAACGGACCTCACAATGTACAGGTGCATTCCCCGATACATTCCCGCTATAACAGGCGTTCCTGTCGCAGCCTTGCAGCCATGCTGTTCGGTGCGCCACTCCGGAGCCATGTTCGATATGTCCTCCACCCTGCCTCTCAGCAACCGGCAGTTCTCTGTAGATGTCCTTCCATACCTACTCTTTCCTTCACAGTGTTTCCGTAAGACGGTATTTTTATTTATGACAAAATGGTAGCACAACGGGCGGACATAGTCAACCCTTTATAACTTCATCATTTTCTCTGCATATTCCTGTCTTAATTCCTCTGCCAGATACAAGTCACTCATGCAATGCATATCGGATACACCATCACGAATCAGTTGATAAACCTGAGAATGATAAAAGAAATCCAATGCCGCATCCAGTGAAAGCCCCTGTTGGTTGGCAAAACACTCAATAACACGGCTATATTTTTTCTGAAGCAGGATCGGGTTCGCTGTCATAGTATTTCACTCCCTTCAAAATGCAACAGAGACAATGCTTTCTCTGTGCGGAAACATATTTGCAGGTTCGGCTTTTCATAACGCAGGCGTTTGATAGCTTCCGTTTTATCAATCAATCCGTCAAAGAACAGCTCCACAGTATTGAACACCTTATCATTGGCAACACCACCTATAACAAGGTCGTAATCCGTCGAATCTTTCCCACGGCGGCAGCTCAAAATGAAATCCAGCCATTCTTCTGAATAAGAATTGAATTTCAGCATTTTCAATTCAGCTTCCCGATTTTCATCATATTCATACTTGGAAATAATGCCATCTTTCCCACGGTGTTTGAACTTGCCACACCACTTCACCGCCTGTTCATGTAGCGGCGTAACATAGAAGCCACGCCCGAAATCTACATTGGGGCGGGAATGAACCAAATCCGGCCTTGCAACCTCTAAGAAAGAACCATGATAAAGAATCATGCTTCCACACCCCTTTCTTTCATCACATTAAGAAGGTCTTCAACGATATATTCCCGGCTCTGGGTATGCAGCACTTCATATTCCGGCACAATGTAACCGTTCAGAATATCGCTTTGTTCAGTAAATGCCTGATAGACACGTTCTGCATCCACACCCAGCTTTGCCGCTACATTTTCAATACAAAATACAGCGAACTCCAGTTCATTAGAATTCTTAATTTTTTCATCCGTCATCAAAACTCCATCCCTCCTTACAAATTCTTTTTTATCATATCACACAACTACTTACAGTACAATCTGACATTCACAATTTCGCTTTTATACGCTTTCCGCACCCGATTAACTGCATTACCGGGTCAGGCACAAGTGATATGCAAAGATAAGCCGCCACACACAATGCGCAGCTTAATTTCATAAACCTGTCAAGTTTCATTCTGTCACCGAATTTACCGTAAATGAGTCTTGAAGTACCCATGAGGATTGAGAACATCATTGGGCCGACAGGGTTACCGACCGTCTTGGTAATTCCCAGGCCCTGCTCCGCAAAAGTCGATGCCCACTGGCTTACCGCCTGCTCGGACGCACCGGCGCACAACATCATTATCATAAGTATCCTTGCTACCTGCATCGGTCCGTTTCCCTCAATGATAAGCTGATAAATGCGTCTTACCACTGTGGCAGCCTCTTCATCAATAATCCAATGGTCTGGGGCATCCTACAGTACCATCTTCAATATCCGCAAGCATACGCTTCCAGTCCGTTCTGTCAAAATTGCTTCCCGACCATCCGTCATCCGTATAGTGACGCAGATTGATAAATCCTTGCTCGGTTGCAAATTTCTCTAGCATTTTCTTCTGGTTTATGATACTGTTGCTGTCACCGCTTTGCTCATCATCACGGGATAATCTCTCGTAGAGTGCAGTGATTTTGTTTAGTTCCGGTTGTTTGGTTTTCATAAGATTCTCCTTTCAAAACAAACAACCAGCTTATCTGTGGTTTTATTCTACCACGAGTAAGCTGGTTTGTGTAAAAATAATTATTGTCTCACTAATAGG